>Ga0208856_1000453_pt1 | contig 15813 bp, 11 predicted proteins | sample LakMenEpi13Jul12_FD_150690 | JGI IMG/M metagenome (GOLD analysis project Ga0208856, IMG submission 150690) | Freshwater microbial communities from Lake Mendota, WI - 13JUL2012 deep hole epilimnion (SPAdes) | ecosystem: Environmental > Aquatic > Freshwater > Lentic | place: Lake Mendota, Madison...
TCTTACCATGGTCAACGTGGCCAATCGTACCTACGTTAACGTGCGGCTTGGTCCGCTCAAATTTACCTTTTGCCATTTAATTTTCCTTTAAATTCAATATTGTAAGAATAGTTACTATTACTTCTTATTCATGATGGCTTCAGCCACGTTTCTAGGTGCTTCTGTGTAGTGCTTAAATTCCATGCTGTAGCTTGCACGACCTTGTGAAAGCGAACGCACTGTTGTTGAGTAGCCGAACATTTCTGCCAACGGCACTTCAGCGCGCACTACTTTACCTGTTGCGTTATCTTCCATACCTTGAATGATGCCACGACGGGATGACAAGTCACCCATGATATCGCCCATGTAATCTTCTGGCGTCTCAACCTCAACAGCCATCATAGGCTCAAGCAAGATAGGATCCGCTTTACGCATGCCGTCTTTGAAACCGATAGAAGCGGCCATTTTGAAGGCGTTTTCATTCGAGTCAACGTCATGGTATGAGCCATCAAACAAGGTTACTTTAACGTCTACAACTGGGAAGCCAGCTAGCACGCCTGAAGGAATGGTTTCACGTAAGCCTTTTTCAACAGCAGGAATGAATTCGCGAGGAACGGTACCGCCCTTAATCGCATCGATGAATTCGAAGCCTTTACCTGGCTCGTTTGGCTCCATGATTAACCAAACGTGACCGTACTGGCCTTTACCACCAGACTGTTTAACGAACTTACCTTCCACTTCAACTTTCTTCTTGATCGCTTCACGGTATGCCACTTGAGGCGCACCAACGTTTGCTTCAACGTTAAATTCGCGGCGCATACGATCCACTAGAATTTCCAAGTGCAACTCACCCATACCAGAAATAATGGTTTGGTTAGTTTCTTCATCGGTTTTAACACGGAAAGATGGGTCTTCTTGAGCCAAACGATTTAAGGCCACACCCATTTTTTCTTGGTCGGCTTTAGTTTTTGGTTCAACGGCCACGTGAATAACCGGCTCAGGGAACACCATGCGCTCAAGAATGATTTCATCGTTGACGCTACATAAAGTATCACCAGTGGTGGCTTCTTTTAGACCAATGGCGGCGGCAATGTCACCAGCACGCACTTCAGTTAATGGCTCACGGGTATTAGCGTGCATTTGCACAATACGACCGATACGCTCTTTTTTACCTTTGATTGGGTTGTATACCGTGTCACCTGCGTTAATAACACCAGAATAGACGCGGAAGAAGATTAACTGACCCACGAATGGATCGGTCATAATTTTGAATGCTAATGCAGAGAATTTCTCATCATCGGACGCTTTTAGACGAATTTCATTACCGTCACCGTCTTCTGCTTTAGTTGGCGGAATGTCAGTTGGTGCTGGCATCAACTCAATCACTTTATCCAACATGGCTTGCACGCCTTTGTTTTTGAATGCTGAGCCACAAACCATGGGCACGATTTCAAAAGCAATGGTACGAATACGCAAACCAGCTAAGATATCTGCTTCAGATAAATCGCCTTCTTCAAGGTATTTATTCATTAGCTCTTCACTGGCCTCAGCCGCAGCTTCAACCATGTTTTCACGCCATTTATCGCATTCTGCTTTTAATTCGGCGGGAATATCACGGTAATCAAATTTCATGCCTTGTGAAGCCTCATCCCAATAGATGGCCTTCATTTTGATTAGATCGATCACGCCTTCGAATTTCTCTTCAGCACCGATAGGCACTTGCAAAGGAATAGGGTTGGCTTTTAGACGCGCACGCATTTGATCGTACACTTTGAAGAAGTTAGCACCGGCACGGTCCATTTTATTAACGAACGCGATACGTGGCACTTTGTATTTATTGGCTTGACGCCACACAGTTTCAGATTGAGGTTGTACACCACCCACAGCACAGTAAACCATGCACGCGCCATCTAGCACACGCATAGAACGCTCCACTTCAATGGTGAAGTCAACGTGACCTGGGGTATCAATAATATTGATGCGATGTTGATCGAATTGACCAGCCATGCCTTTCCAGAAGCAAGTGGTTGCTGCTGAAGTAATGGTAATACCACGCTCTTGCTCTTGCTCCATCCAGTCCATCGTGGCAGCGCCATTATGCACTTCACCAATCTTATGGTTAACACCGGTATAAAACAAAATACGTTCTGTAGTGGTGGTTTTACCTGCGTCAATGTGCGCAGAAATACCGATATTACGGTAGCGTTCAATAGGGGTTATACGAGCCACGGCCATTACCTTTACTTAATATTATTGCTTAAATTCTTAAAGAGCAATTGGCCTAACTGTAAGATTAGGCCAATTAAACAAACGATCAATCAAATTACAAATGCTAACAATATTAGAACCTGAAATGTGAAAATGCTTTATTCGCTTCTGCCATACGGTGAACTTCTTCACGTTTTTTCATGGCTGAACCACGGCCTTCAGAAGCTTCAACCAATTCGGCCGCTAAACGCAAGCCCATGGATTTCTCACCACGCTTACGGGCTGCATCACGCATCCAACGCATAGCTAAGGCACTGCGACGGTTAGGACGCACCTCAACCGGCACTTGGTAGTTAGCACCGCCAACGCGGCGGCTTTTAACTTCAACCAATGGACGCAAGTTAGTTAAAGCCAAGGTAAACACCTCTAGGGCATCCTTGCCAGTTTTAACTGCGATTTGGTCAAACGCACCGTACAAAATACGCTCAGCAACGGATTTTTTACCACCCGTCATTAATACGTTTACGAATTTGGATACTTCTTGGCTACCGAATTTTGGATCCGGCAAAATATTGCGTTTGGGGACTTCTCTACGTCTTGGCATAATTTTCTCTATTCTACTTATGTTTTGCTAGCAACTGCTCAAGCAAGGCTATTGGTTAGCCGCTATTAATAAAATTTAAATCCGTCAGCCTATTATTTGGCTTTTGCTTCTTTAGGACGTTTAGCACCGTATTTAGAACGTGATTGTTTACGGTCTTTAACACCAGCCGTATCCAAGCTACCACGCACCATATGGTAACGCACACCCGGTAAGTCTTTTACACGACCACCACGAAGTAAAACCACGCTGTGCTCTTGTAGGTTATGGCCTTCACCACCAATATAGCTAATCACTTCATAGCCATTGGTCAGGCGCACTTTTGCCACTTTACGCAAAGCCGAGTTAGGCTTTTTCGGTGTCGTTGTATAAACACGCGTGCATACCCCACGTTTTTGTGGGCAGGATTCAAGTGCAGGCACTTTACTTTTTGTGACCACTTTAGCGCGTGGCTTACGTATTAACTGATTGATGGTTGGCATTGCCTATAACCTCTAATGATGTTCTTTTAAATATGTCTTTAATTAACCAACAGGCCTAAAAATCAAGCTTTGCAAGTTAAGCCAGGACGACCTTGTCTGTTATGACAATAAGGCCATCCTGAAAAACCCAACATTCTATTTAGCCTTGTAACCCTTGTCAAGGCATAAATAGTTTGCTTACTCTGCTGCTATCTCGCCGGTCACTTCACCGCTAGCTACTTCACCGGCAGCTTCAACTAAACCTTCTTCTAAAGGCATTTCAGCGTCGGCGAATAAAGCCTCTGCTGGAATTTCTTTGGCCGGAACACCGCCAGCAATGGCCGCCAGCTTACGTGCATCGTGATAGGCCAAGCCGGTACCAGCTGGAATTAAACGACCCACAATAACGTTTTCTTTTAGACCACGTAATTCATCACGTTTACCTAAAATAGCGGCTTCGGTTAACACACGCGTTGTTTCTTGGAACGAAGCGGCCGAGATGAATGAATCGGTTGATAACGAGGCTTTTGTAATACCAAGCAACACGTATTCAAATTCAGCTGGTCGTTGATTCAATGCAACAACTTCTTCATTTCTAGCTAGCAAATCAGCACGTTCAACTTGCTCCCCCATAATAAAGTTAGTGTCACCTGCATCGGTCACGCGAACACGGCGTAGCATTTGACGAACAATCACTTCAATGTGCTTGTCGTTAATTTTTACACCCTGTAAACGGTACACGTCTTGCACTTCATCAATGATGTATCTGGCTAAGGCTTCACGACCCTGTAAGCGTAAAATGTCTTGTGGCTCGGCTGGGCCGTCCACAATTGTTTCGCCTTTAGTCACCACTTGCCCATCATGAGCCGTCACGTGCTTGTCTTTAGGAATCAAGAACTCGTTGCTCACGCCATCTAAATCAGTAATAACAAGACGTTGCTTGCCTTTGGTGTCTTTACCGAATGAAACGGTACCGGTCACTTCTGCCAACATACCGGCATCTTTTGGTGAACGCGCTTCAAACAATTCAGCCACACGCGGCAGACCACCGGTAATGTCACGAGTTTTAGATGACTCTTGTGGAATACGTGCAATCACTTCACCCACACCAACATCCTGGCCGTCTTTCACGGTGATAATGCATCCCAATTGGAAGGTCGTGTTAACCGATTGATCGCTGCCGGTAATTTTCACTTCGGCACCGTTGGCATCCATCAATTTAACTTGTGGACGCAAACCTTTGCTTTGGCCTGCACGTTGTTTAGGATCGATCACCACTAATGATGATAAGCCGGTTACGTCGTCAATCTGTTTAGCAACGGTGATGCCCTCTTCCACGTTTTCAAATTTAATTTGACCCGCGTACTCAGTAATAATAGGACGCGTATGCGGATCCCATGTGGCAATCGCTTGACCTGCTTTAACCGGTTTAGCATCGGTAATTTGCAAAGTCGCACCGTAAGGCACTTTATGACGCTCACGCTCGCGGCCGTTTTCATCCACCACGATCACTTCGCCGTTACGTGAAATCACCACTTGCTCTTTACGCGCATTGGTTACATATCGCATGGTCGAGGTAAAATTCAACACGCCATTCGATTTAGCTTCTACTTGTGATACTGAAGCTGCACGCGATGCTGCACCACCAATGTGGAAGGTACGCATGGTTAACTGTGTACCTGGCTCACCAATGGATTGGGCAGCAATCACGCCCACGGCTTCACCCATGCTAATTAACTTACCGCGACCTAGGTCACGGCCGTAACATTTAGCACAGATACCATAACGGGTGTCACAGGTTAAGGCAGTACGTACTTTAACTTCATCGATACCCAAAGCATCAAGATGCTCAACTTCATCCTCAGTCAACAAAGTACCCGCTGGATATATTACGGCTTGCGTTTCTGGATCAATCACGTCCAAGGCCGCGGTACGGCCCAAGATGCGATCGTGCAAGGGCTCGATCACTTCGCCGCCTTTTACTAAGGCTTTGGTGACCAAACCATCACTGGTACCGCAATCGTTTTCCGTTACCACCAAGTCTTGCGTTACGTCTACCAAACGACGAGTCAAGTAACCTGAGTTCGCTGTTTTCAATGCCGTATCGGCCAAACCTTTACGTGCACCGTGGGTAGAAATAAAGTACTGCAAGACGTTTAAGCCGTCGCGGAAGTTTGCTTTAATAGGTGTTTCAATAATTGAACCGTCTGGTTTAGCCATCAAACCGCGCATACCAGCCAATTGACGAATCTGAGCAGCAGAACCACGCGCACCGGAGTCGGCCATCATGTAAATTGCATTAAATGATTCTTGGCGTAGCACTTTGCCGGCTTTATCTTTCACTTGCTTGCCGTCTACGTCTAGGACGTCTTCTTCCTTAAGTTGTTTCATCATGGCGTCCGCTACCTTGTCACTAGCACGGCCCCAGATATCCACTACCTTGTTGTAACGCTCGCCTTGTGTCACCAAACCAGAAACGTATTGGTCTTCAATTTCCTTCACTTCGGTTTCCGCTGCCGTGATTAAGGATTCTTTTTCCTTAGGCACCAACATATCGTTAATGCTGATAGAAATACCGGCTTTAGTCGCATAGGCATAGCCCATGTCTTTTAATCTGTCGGCAAATATCACGGTTTCGCGTATGCCAACTTTGCGGAATGAGGCATTGATTAATTTAGAAATTTCTTTCTTTTTCAAGGCTTTATCAATATTGTTATAGGCAAGGCCTGCTGGCAGAATGGCTGACAACAATGCGCGACCGACCGTGGTGTCATAGCGTGTGGTTTTTTCGGTTTTAACGCCATCTAAATCCACGTCGTATTCTTTAATACGCACGGTAATTTTTGCATGTATGTCCACCAAACCTTGGTCAAATACGCGCTGCACTTCTTTCACATCCGCAAAACGCATGCCTTCACCACGAGCCGCCATACGATCACGTGTCATGTAGTACAAGCCCAACACGATATCTTGTGAAGGCACAATGATGGGTTCGCCGTTAGCAGGTGAAAGAACGTTATTGGAAGCCAGCATTAAGGTGCGCGCTTCCATTTGCGCTTCTAATGATAGTGGGACGTGAACCGCCATTTGGTCACCATCGAAGTCGGCGTTGAATGCCGCACAGACCAATGGGTGCAATTGAATGGCTTTACCTTCAATTAAGATAGGCTCAAAGGCTTGGATACCAAGACGGTGTAACGTAGGCGCACGGTTCAACAACACCGGATGCTCGCGAATCACGTCTTCCAAGATATCCCAAACTTCTGGTCCTTCTTCTTCTACTTTCTTTTTAGCCGCTTTAATGGTGGTAGCAATACCCAACACTTCTAACTTGTGGAAAATAAACGGTTTGAACAATTCCAAAGCCATTTTTTTCGGTAAACCGCATTGATGCAATTTTAGTTGCGGGCCAACCACGATCACAGAACGACCGGAGTAATCCACGCGTTTACCCAATAAGTTTTGACGGAAACGACCGCCCTTACCTTTAATCATGTCTGCCAATGATTTCAATGGACGTTTATTGGCACCCGTCATCACTTTACCGCGACGACCGTTATCCAATAAAGAGTCCACCGCTTCTTGCAGCATGCGTTTTTCGTTGCGCACAATGATTTCCGGTGCTTTCAACTCCAACAAACGTTTTAAACGGTTGTTACGGTTAATCACGCGACGGTATAAATCGTTCAAGTCAGAGGTAGCAAAACGACCGCCATCCAATGGCACCAATGGACGAAGTTCTGGTGGCAATACCGGCAATATTTCCAATATCATCCACTCAGGTTTGATGCCGGATTTTTGGAATGCTTCTAAAACTTTTAGACGTTTAGCGATTTTCTTGATTTTCGCTTCAGAGCCAGTCGCGCTTAAATCTTGACGCAACTGCACCACTTCACGCTCAATGTCCATTGTGCGCAATAATTCACGCACCGCTTCAGCACCCATCACCGCATTAAATTCATCACCGTACTCTTCTACTTTTGCCAAGTAGTCGTCTTCAGTCAATAGTTGACCGCGTGTTAACGGCGTCATGCCTGGGTCAACCACAATGAATGCTTCAAAATACAGCACGCGCTCAATGTCGCGCAAGGCAATGTCCAGCACCATGCCTAAACGGCTTGGTAAGCTTTTCAAGAACCAAATGTGCGCTACCGGTGAAGCCAAATCAATGTGACCCATGCGCTCACGACGCACTTTAGATAAAGTGACTTCTACGCCGCATTTTTCACAAATGACACCGCGGTGTTTTAAGCGTTTGTATTTACCGCACAAACATTCGTAGTCTTTTATTGGACCAAAAATTTTGGCGCAAAATAAACCATCGCGCTCCGGTTTGAAGGTACGGTAATTGATCGTTTCTGGCTTTTTAACCTCGCCATATGACCATGAACGGATTTTTTCAGGTGAAGCCAGTGCAATCTTAATTGCATCAAATTCTTCTTCTTGCGTTACCTGTTTGAATAAGTCTAATAGAGCTTTCATGTGAATTCTCCTTAATTGCGATCTAGGTCAATGTCGATGGCGAGTGAACGAATTTCTTTCACTAACACGTTGAATGATTCCGGCATGCCGGCATCAATTTTGTGTTCGCCTTTGACGATGTTTTCATATACTTTGGTACGGCCAGTGACGTCATCCGATTTCACTGTCAGCATCTCTTGCAAGGTATATGACGCACCGTATGCCTCTAATGCCCAGACCTCCATCTCACCAAAACGCTGTCCACCAAATTGCGCTTTACCGCCTAATGGTTGTTGTGTCACCAATGAGTATGGACCCGTTGAACGCGCGTGCATTTTGTCATCAACCAAGTGATGCAATTTCAACACGTGCATGTAACCTACCGTCACTGGACGCTCAAACGCATCACCGGTACGACCATCAAACAATTTCACTTGGGTTTTACCTGCAGAGAACTGCAATTGTTTGGTGCGTGCATCGTCATCAGGGAAAGCAAGATCCAACATGGCTTTAATATCGGATTCAGCTGCACCATCAAATACTGGCGTTGCAAATGGCACGCCATTTTTAAGGTTTCTAGCCAATTCCAACACTTCTGCATCGGTAAAGGATTTGATGTCTTCTTTTTTGCCTGTGCTGCCGTTGTAAATTTGTTCTAAGAACTTACGGATTTCAGCCACTTTAACTTCAGCTTGCAACATTTCATCGATGCGATGACCTAGGCCTTTAGCAGCCCAACCCAAATGGGTTTCTAGAATCTGACCGATGTTCATACGTGACGGCACACCCAACGGATTCAAAACGATGTCCATAGGCGTACCATCGGCCATGTGCGGCATGTCTTCCACTGGGCAGATTTTTGAAATCACGCCTTTATTACCATGACGGCCGGCCATTTTATCGCCTGGCTGTATACGACGTTTAACGGCTAGATAAACCTTAACCATTTTTTGAACGCCAGCTGGCAATTCATCGCCTTGGGTCAATTTACGTTTTTTCTCTTCAAATTTATTATCGAAAGCAACACGGGCTTGCGCCAAGCTGTCTTTCAATTGTTCCATTTGTCTAGCGGTTTCTTCATCACTTAAGCGAATATCAAACCAATCGTAACGGCCTACTGCAGCCAAGTATTCAGCCGTCAGTGTTTCGCCTTTTTTCAATTTGTTTGGACCACCGGTGGCCACTTTACCTTCGATCAAACGGCGAATACGGCCAAAGGCATCGTCTTCAACAATACGCATTTGGTCAGCCAGATCGGTTTTATAGTGCGCCAATTGATCGTCGATAATTTGCTGGGCACGTGAATCACGCTCCAAACCTTCACGAGTAAACACTTGTACATCAATAACAGTACCGCTCATGCCTGATGGTACGCGTAATGACGTGTCTTTTACGTCCGATGCTTTTTCACCAAAGATTGCGCGCAGCAATTTCTCTTCTGGTGTCAATTGCGTTTCACCTTTAGGTGTCACTTTACCGACCAATACATCGCCAGCTTCAACATCTGCACCGATATAAATAATACCGATCTCATCCAAGCGGCCGAGCATGCGCTCGCTTAGATTGGAGATATCTTGGGTGATTTCCTCAGGTCCTAATTTTGTGTCACGCGCCACCACAGTTAACTCTTCAATGTGGATGGATGTATAGCGATCGTCCGCTACCACGCGTTCTGAAATTAAGATGGAATCCTCATAGTTGTAACCATTCCATGGCATGAAACCAACCAACATGTTTTGACCTAAAGCCAACTCACCCATGTCGGTAGAAGCACCGTCGGCTATCACATCGCCGCGCGCCAATTTATCACCCACTTGCACTAATGGGCGTTGGTTAATGTTGGTATTTTGGTTAGAGCGGGTGTATTTGATTAAATTGTAGATGTCCACACCGACTTCACCGTCTTTGGCTTCATCGTCGTTAACACGCACCACAATACGACCAGAGTCGACGTAATCCACTACCCCACCACGACGTGCTTGAACGGTCGTGCCGGAGTCAACCGCCACCGTACGCTCAATACCGGTACCAACCACGGCTTTTTCTGCGCGTAGGCAAGGCACGGCTTGACGCTGCATGTTGGCGCCCATCAATGCGCGGTTAGCATCATCGTGTTCCAAGAATGGAATTAAAGATGCCGCCACTGACACAATTTGGCCTGGCGCCACGTCCATGTATTGGACACGCTCAGGTTGCGTCATGGTGAATTCATTATGATGACGTGAAGAGATTAAGTCTTCCACGAACATGTTTTTCGCATCCAAATCGGTATTGGCCTGCGCAATCATGTACTGGCTCTCTTCAATTGCGGACAAGTAGTCAATGGTGCCGGATACTTTATTGCCATCCACACGACGGTAAGGGGTTTCTAAGAAACCGTATTCATTGGTTCGAGCATACAAAGCCAATGAGTTGATCAAACCAATGTTTGGACCTTCCGGTGTTTCAATCGGGCACATACGACCGTAATGGGTTGAATGCACGTCGCGCACCTCAAAACCGGCACGCTCACGCGTCAAGCCGCCTGGGCCTAAAGCTGAAATACGGCGTTTGTGGGTAATCTCAGACAATGGATTGGTTTGATCCATAAACTGGGACAATTGGCTGGAACCAAAGAACTCACGTATCGCGCTGGACACTGGTTTGGCATTGATTAAATCATGCGGCATTAAATTGTCTGATTCGGCTTGGCTTAAGCGCTCTTTAACCGCACGTTCCACACGGACTAAACCGGTGCGGAATTGGTTTTCAGCTAGCTCGCCGACTGAACGAATGCGGCGGTTACCTAAGTGGTCAATGTCATCAATCTCACCGCGACCATTACGCAACTCCAACAACACGCCGATTACCGCTAGGATGTCGTCATTGGACAACACGTAAGCACCTTCAGCGCCACGTGGGCCTTTTTCTTCGTAGAACTTACGCATCCAATTTGATTGACGCTCTTCCGCCTTAACAGGGAAGGCGCGACGGTTAAATTTCATGCGGCCAACGCGTGACAAATCGTAACGGTCTTCATTGAAGAACAAACCGTTAAATAAGGCCTCTACTGAATCTTCAGTTGGTGGCTCACCTGGGCGCATCATGCGGTAAATGGCAACACGTGCACTGTATTGATCTGGGATTTCATCGATACGCAGGGTTTGTGAAATGTAGTCACCGTGATCTAAATCATTGGAATAAAGCGTGCTAATTTGCTTAACCTTAGCCGCGATTAATTTTTCCAATAGTGATTCAGTGATTTCGTCGTTGGCATTCGCTACCACTTCACCGGTTTCGCTATCGATGATGTTGTTGGCAATTGCACGACCCAAGATAAAATCTTGTGGCACAGCAATTTTGTTAACGCCGGCTTTTTCCATGTCCCGTATGTGTTTAACGGTAATGCGTTTATCTTTAGCCACCAATACATCGCCGTTTTTAGCCACGATGTCAAATTTAGCTACTTCGCCACGTAGACGATCTGGTACCAAACTAAACTCAATACCCTTAGCGCTAATATGGAAAGTATCAAAATCAAAGAAGGTAGCAATGATTTGCTCTGGGGTGTAACCCAATGCTTTTAGCAAGATGGTGACCGGCATCTTACGTCGACGATCGATACGGAAATACAAGTAATCTTTAGGATCAAACTCAAAATCCAACCATGAACCACGGTATGGAATGATCCGGGCTGAGAATAATAATTTACCTGAGCTGTGAGTTTTGCCTCTATCGTGCTCAAAGAACACACCAGGACTGCGGTGCAATTGCGACACAATCACACGCTCGGTACCGTTAATAACGAAGGAGCCATTTTCAGTCATCAAAGGCAATTCACCCATGTAGACTTCTTGTTCTTTCACTTCTTTAACAGTCGGTTTGGACGCTTCTTTGTCCATAATGGTTAAACGCACTTTAACGCGCAACGGTGCTGCATAGGTTAAACCGCGTTGTTGGCATTCTTTAACATCAAATGGCTCAGCACCAAGCTGGTAGCTGACGTAATCCAATCTGGCATTGCCTGAATGGCTAACAATAGGGAATACAGAGGCGAAGGTCGATTGCAGACCATCTTCAGTGCGCTTATCTGCGGCTACGTCTGCCTGCAAAAAGGCCTTATAGGACTCCAATTGCATTGCAAGTAAATAGGGAATTTCCTGAACACTTTCGCGTTTAGCAAAACTTTTACGAAGGCGTTTCTTTTCGGTGAAGGAATAGCTCATTGCATCTCCTAGTATTTGAGGGCAGAAATTAAAGCACTTGTTATAAATTGAAAATTTATACGCCTGAAAAGCACTTTTATTTCTAACTTCATGTGTTAAAAATTGATAAAAAACCGGCCGTACTTGTATTACATTTTTGCATTACATTTTGTTACACTTTTTTCGTCGCTATAAACGGCGAAGGCTGACGGTTTCCCGTCAGCCCATGGCCATTAATTCAGCAATGAATTATTTGATTTCGCCAGTTGCACCAGCTTCGATCAATTTTTTCAATGCCGCTTCTGCATCCGCTTTGTTCAAGCCTTCTTTAATGGTTTTTGGTGCGCCATCAACTAAGTCTTTCGCTTCTTTCAAACCTAATGCCGTTAATTCACGAACCGCTTTAATAACGCTTACTTTTTGTTCGCCAGCGTTGGTCAAGATAACGCTAAATTCAGTTTGCTCAGAAGCGGCAGCTGTTGCTGCACCGCCACCTGCTGAAGCTGCTACAGCCACTGCTGCTGCTGAAACGCCAAATGTTTCTTCGATTTCTTTAATGAATGCCGTTAAATCTAAAACTGACATCTTGCTTACTGCATCTAAAATATCTTTATTTGAAACTGCCATTTTAATATTCCTTAAATTTAATAATGTTGCTTTTAATTAGTCGCTCATATGAACTATGCGCAGTGAATTAAGTGCTTAGAATTACGCTGCTTTTGTATCACGAACAGCCGCAAGCGCACGTGCAAACTTAGTTGGCACCTCGTTGAGCGTGCGTGCAAATTTCGCAAGCAATTCTTCACGACCTAATGTAGATGCTAGGGCTTGAACGCCTGCAACATCCATCACTTGATTTGGGATCGCGCCACCTTTAATGACAAACTTGTCATTAGCTTTAGCGAAATTGTTCAACACTTTTGCCGCAGCCACTGGGTCTGCTGAAATACCAAACACCAATGGACCAACCATATTGCTTGCTAAAGCTGAAAACGGTGTGCCGTCAACTGCACGACGAACCAAGGTGTTTTTCAACACGCGTAGGTATACACCAGATTTACGAGCCTCTGCACGTAAAACAGTCATGTCTGCCACGCCCATGCCGCGGTATTCGGCTAGGACGATGGCTTGCGCCTCAGCAACTTGTGCGCTAACTTCTGCAACTACTGCTTTTTTCTCTGTAAGATTTAGACTCAAGGTCTGTACTCCTTCCGTTAAAATCTCTGCCTTATTACTAAAGCAGAATCCGTTTTTAATGTCAGATTCAACACTAAAAACCTTTTACGGCGATCATTTAGCAGGGAATTATTCCTGTTTAGGGATGCGCCATCTGCGTAGGGTTTTGTCTATTTGTCGCAGAGGTCGAAGTTAAACACCCTTCTTCACCCACCACCAACACACTTACATTAAGTCCAAATGGACACCTACGGTCTTTGATAACCTCTTTATTGTCAGCCGTTATGCTTATACTAAAGAGCCCAAAGGCCTTTGCGAGTCGCGCTCGTGAGCGCGACTCATCATTCATTTTTTATGCTACCAAGCTGGCTTGATCAACACGAACGCCTGCACCCATGGTGCTAGATACAGACAATTTTTTCAGGTAAACGCCTTTAGTAGCGGCTGGTTTGGCTTTGTTTAAAGCGTCTACCAATGCTAATAAGTTGCCTTGCAATTGATCAACCGTGAACGATGCACGACCGATAGTGCAGTGCACAATGCCGCCTTTATCAGTACGGTATTGCACTTGACCGGCTTTAGCGTTTTTAACCGCTGTTGCAGCATCCGGTGTCACGGTACCGACTTTTGGGTTAGGCATCAAACCACGTGGGCCTAATACTTGACCTAGGGCACCAACGATACGCATGGCATCAGGTGTGGCAATAACGATGTCAAAATCCATCACACCGGCTTTAACTTGTTCGGCTAAATCTTCAAAACCAACAATGTCTGCACCCGCCGCCTTAGCTGCTTCAGCTTGAGCACCTTGAGCAAAAACGGCAACGCGTGTCGTTTTACCTGTACCGTTTGGTAACACCAATGCACCACGAACCAATTGGTCTGATTTACGCGCATCAATACCAAGATTAATTACTGCATCAACGGATTCGTTGAATTTAGCTTTTGCATTTTCCTTAACCAAGGTTAAGCCTTCTTGCACTGGATACAATTTATTGCGATCCACTTTTGCGCGTAGCGCTTCAATTCTTTTACCCATGTTATACACCCTCCACTTCAATGCCCATGCTGCGCGCGCTACCAGCAATGGTACGTACTGCAGCATCCATATCAGCTGCTGAAAGATCAGCACGTTTAGTGTTAACAATCTCTTCGGCTTGAGCGCGAGTGATTTTACCCACTTTGTCTGTATGCGGACGTGGTGAACCTTTAGTAATGCCGGCTGCTTTTTTGATCAAAATAGTGGCCGGTGGCGATTTCATGATAAAAGTAAAACTCTTATCAGCAAATGCAGTAATCACCACAGGAATTGGCAAACCAGGCTCAACGCTTTGGGTTGCGGCATTAAATGCCTTACAAAATTCCATGATGTTTAAACCACGTTGACCTAAGGCCGGACCTACTGGAGGACTTGGATTGGCTTTACCTGCAGGAATCTGCAGTTTTATGTAGCCGATGACTTTCTTTGCCATGCTATGACTCCTAAATGGGTGCAAACGCTAATGTAATTAGCTCCCCGGTTAATAAACTTACTGCTGCTTTTAAACTTCTTTTTCGATCTGACTGAATTCCAATTCAACTGGGGTAGACCGACCAAAAATAACCACTGAGACGCGCAATTTGCTCTTCTCGTAATTGATGTCTTCCACGTTGCCAGAGAAATCTTTAAATGGGCCATCGATAATACGAATGGACTCGCCTTTTTCAAAGGTAAGCTTCTGCGTTGGATTGCTTTTACTGTCATCAATGCGCTGCAGGATGATGTCGACTTCTTTGTCTCTGATCGGCGTAGGCTTTTGTGCGCTGCCGCCAATGAAGGCCGTTACACGCGGCGTACTTTTAACCAAATGCCAGCTCTCGTCTGTCATGGCCATTTGCACCAAGACATAGCCTGGGTAAAGTTTGCGCTCAGATATGGTTTTTTGGCCAGCTTTCATTTCCACCACTTCTTCGATGGGCACCAAAATTTGTCCGAACTGATCTTGAAGACCGTTGCGCACAATTCGCTCTTCCAAGCCTTTTTGAACGGATTTTTCAAAGCCTGAAAAAGCTTGCACCGCGTACCATTTCATACTCATTACGCGCTCCGTCCCATTAACCACTGCACCATATAAGCAAACCCAATATCCACAATTGCTAAAAATGCCGCCATAATCACCACCAAGACAAATACAACCAAGGTTGTTTGTATGGTTTCCTTACGGGTAGGCCAAACTACTTTACGCGCCTCAGCCACCGCGTCCGCGATAAAGCCTAGCGACTGCTGACCAACTGCTGTCGTCCAGAGAACGGCTACGGCTGCGCCCATACCAGCCAGCACAACAAGGATACGTAAAACCGTAGCCTTATCTGCCAACAGGTAATAACCCGCTATGCCTGCAGCAAGCAGCAAGAATGCTACTAACAACTTAATTTTGTTGATCATAATTTACTTAATTAGCATTACTTAATAAAAATTAGCGACTAAAGCTTTAGTCATGCTTAATCAAAAAAATGATTAAGCCACACTCCAAATTTGGCAGGCCAAGAGGGTTTCGAACCCCCAACCCTCGGTTTTGGAGACCGATACTCTACCAGTTGAGCTATTGGCCTGTTGTTACTACAAACACTTAAATTGCACTAGCTTAAACACAACAAGCTACGTCAGTTTATGACGTAGCTTGAAGGCGTTCAATTAACAATTATTCAATAATCTTAGCTACCACACCCGCACCAACAGTACGGCCACCTTCACGAATAGCAA
>Ga0208856_1000454_pt1 | contig 15806 bp, 14 predicted proteins | sample LakMenEpi13Jul12_FD_150690 | JGI IMG/M metagenome (GOLD analysis project Ga0208856, IMG submission 150690) | Freshwater microbial communities from Lake Mendota, WI - 13JUL2012 deep hole epilimnion (SPAdes) | ecosystem: Environmental > Aquatic > Freshwater > Lentic | place: Lake Mendota, Madison...
GCGATCGCCACGGCCGACGGTCGCTATATCGGCGAGGAGGCGACGCTCGCGCTGTGCGTCGAAGCCGTGCTCGCGAAGACGCCTGGGCCGATCGTCGTGAACTGCTCGACGAGCGGGATGGCGGCGGCGATCGCCGCGCGGCACGGGGTGCCCTGCCACGTGGCCGCCGTCGGCGAGGCGAACGTCGTCGATGCGATGCTCGCTTGCAAGGCCGTCGTGGGTGGCGAAGGAAACGGCGGCGTGATCGAGCCCCGCGTGGTGCTCGTGCGAGACAGCCTCGTGGCGATGGCGCTCGTGCTCGAACGGCTCGCCACGGGCGGCACGATCGACGCCATGGCCCACGGGCTGCCGCAGCGAATCATGAAGAAGACCAAGATCGATCTCACGCCCGACGTGCAGGGGCCCGGCCTTGTCGCCGCCCTCGGACGGATCGAGCGGGCGTTTCCCGCCGCGCGGGCGAGCCGGCTCGACGGGCTGCGGCTCGACGTTTCGGGCGGCTGGCTGCTCGTGCGGGCAAGTAATACAGAGCCGATCGTGCGGCTCGTGGCCGAAGGCGAGACAGAAGCCATCGTAGACGATGCCCTGCTCCGCGCCCGTGCAGCGCTGCAAGCCCCGTAAGACAGGCTTCAGCCTGTCCTACGAATAGCCATGCCCCCCGACACCTCCGACATCTTGGGCCTCGCCTCGCTCGCCGACGAGGCGCTCGCCGCGCAGGCGGCCCGCGAGGGTTCGGACGGCGCGGCATTCACCGCGCTCATGGAGCGGTATCGCGAGAAAGTCTGGCGGGTCTGCTGGCGGCTGATGAGTGCTCAGCACGACGCCGAGGATGCCGCCCAGGAGGTGTTCGTGCGGCTGTTCTTCGAGCGCGGGAAGTTCGCGGGCCGTTCGAGCTATTCGACCTGGCTGCACGGCGTGGCGATCCGCACCTGCCTGATGCTGCGGCGGTCGCGGTCGCGCCGACGCCGGCGCGAGGAGCCGGGCACGGCCGAACAGATCGAAGCCCACCAATCGCGGCAGCCCGAGACGGCTGCGGCGTTCGATGCCAGCCACGACGTCATCCAGCTGCTGGCGGGACTCGACGAGGAGGATCGGGCCCTGATGCTCATGAAGTTTGCCGAAGGACACGAGTACGATGCCCTGGCAGAGATGTTCGGATCGACCTCCGCCGCCCTGCGCATGCGGGTGAGCCGAATCAAGGAACGGCTTACCAGTCAGGCGGGTCGGCTGTCCGGTGAACCCGCCGCCCCGCCCATACGACGCTGACCGGAGACTGCCCATGGATCCGTTCGACAAACTCGCCGAGATCGATGTTCCGCCGGTGCCGGCTGCGCAGACCTTTACGGCCGGCGTGCGGCGGAAGCTCCATCCCCGGCTGCTCGCCCTCCACGTTCTCGAGTTCGCGTTCGGGGCCACGGCCTGGGCCCTTGTGCACATGACCGCCGCCCTGGCCGCAGCCGTGCGGTTCACGCTCACCGGCACCTGGCCCGACCGCAGAAAACGCCGCTGATTTTCCGGGCGAAAAAATTCTTGTTGCGCGGGGCGGTCGGCCGGCAACTCATTGTATGGCGGCCAAGAGGGCCGTCGCTGACAAGACACTCGCCGGTGTGGCGCCGGCGCAGCGGATGACAGGGCTTGAAGTCCAAGGACGGGTTTCACGAGGAGAATCGATGAACGATTTCACGAAGGTCGGGCAGACGGCGGCGGAGACCGTCAACGTTTCGAAGCAGGCGCTGGTCGACAGCTTCACTCAGGCATGGAGCCAGGTGATTCTGCTCGCCCCCAAGGTGGTGGCGATGGCGGTGGTGCTCGTGGTGGGCTACGTCGTGGCCCGCTGGGTGGGCAGCGTGATTGCGGTGGTGAGCGAGAAAATCGGGCTGCAGACGGCGGCCGAGAAGAGCGGCCTCGCGCAGAGCATGAACGACGTCGGCATCCGCCGGCCGCTCCCGGCGATCGTGGGCGGGCTCGTGTTCTGGCTCTTGATGTGCGTGTTCACCATGGCGGCGTTCAACATCCTCGGCCTCGACAGCATTTCCAATGCGATGGGCGAGGTGGTGAACTACATTCCGCGGCTCCTCGTGGCGACGGTGGTGGTGGTGATCGGCCTCTTGGCGGCGACGTTTCTCCGCGGCGTGGTGGCGACGAGCGCCGACCGCGTGGGGCTGACCTACGCCGAGTATCTGGCCGGCGGCTGCTACTGGGTGCTTTCGATCCTCACCTTCATCGCAGCCTTCAACCAGCTCGGAATCCAGTTCGCCCTGCTCGAGAAGCTGATCTTGATCGGCTCGGCCGGCCTGTCGGCGGGGTTTGCCCTCGCCTTCGGCCTCGGTGGCCGCGACGTGATGAGCGGGATCCTGTCGGGCTACTACGTGCGGCAGCGGCTCCAGGCCGGTGACACGGTGACGGTCGGCACGCTCGAGGGGACGGTTCGCGAGGTGGGCCCGGTGGCCACGGTGATCGAGACCCGTCAAAACGGCCTCGTCAGTCGGCACAGCGTCCCGAACGCGAAGATGCTCCAGGAGGCCGTGCGGTAGTCGATCCGTCCGGACGGGCGGGCCGTGCACGAAGTCTGCCGGCTCTGACATGCGATGCTTCCAAGGCGGAGAGTGTCGCGAAAAACAAGCGGGCCCGCGGTGAAATCCACCGCGGGCCCGCCGCTTGACACGGGGACCGTTTCTACGGCATACTCTGGTCGTCGAGGAATTCCGTCGGTGCGGAATTCCTGTATTTGAAAGGGAAGCTACTGACCTCGGTCGAATGACGTTGCGGCGGATCGCCGCGGTCGCCTTCGGGTGCCGCGTCGTGGGTCCGACGAAACGGCTTCGAGGTTGAAGCTTCCCTGATCTGTTCCCGGCCTCTGCCGGTGAGCGCGTTCCGGGTTCAGCCGTCCTCAGGCTGTGGTTCGTCCCTGGTTTCCGTCTGCCGCCGCGCTCGTTCGGCTTCTGGGTCTTCAGGAGTCAACCATGGCGACAGTTTTAAGCTCCGTGTTTCGCGGTCTGGGCCGCCTCATGGCCGCAGCGGTGCTCTGCCTTGCCGTGTGGGCGCTGCCCGCGGCCCATGCCGGCATGATCGGCGTGGGCGGGCCCATCGGCGCCCAGGGCTTCATGGATTTCGGCATGGCGACCGCGAACACCGACGACATCAACGACGCGACCGTGTTTACGATTAGCGAAATGGTGTCCACCGACGACAGCCACGGCTTCTTCGCAGGGCTGCCGGAGCAAGTATTTGCGCCGATTACATTCCTGATCAGCAATCCGTTGAGCCTGCAGTTCGGCAATACGGAATTCGGCTCATTTGCTTCGACGACCATCCGGCAGCTGTCGAACGATCCGCTCGTGGGGAGCCGGAGCTTCTTCGTGGAGGGCACGTACACCAAGGGCACGTTCGGTGGGCCGCTCGTGCCGAACCCGGCACTTGCCAACTTCACGATCAGTTTCAACCAGAACTCGGGCGCGGGGGCGTCGATCACCAACAACGCGACGCTCGACTTTCCGATCCAGCCGGTGCCCGAACCCGCAACGCTTGCGCTCGCGCTCGCGGGTCTGACGACGGTCGCGCTACTTCGCCGCCATCGACGCTGACCACCACTGGGATCGCCTACCAGCGGGCCTCGACGCCGAGGTTCGCACCGTGCAGGAACAGCGTGCCGTTGTCGTTGATGCCGGTGCCGGCGGTCGATGCGGTGCTGAAGTCCCACTGGCTCGGCGCGAAGGCGGCATTCGTAAGCCAATACACGTTGTAGCCGGCCCGGAGGCCCCACACCTCGGTGAGCCGGTAGACGAGCGTGGCATTCAGGCTGCCGATGAATCCCACGCCTGTGTCGGTGGAGCGGATCGCGCCGCGCTCGGTGAGGCCCGTCACCGTGTCGTAGATCGGTGCCTGGCCCTGCGCCGCCGCCGTGCCGCAGAGGGCCGTCTTCCACCAGCCCTCGACGGCCCAGCGGCACCATTCCCGCCGGCCGCGCATCCCGATCTGGGGGCCGAAGTAGTTCGTCGTCGTCTGCACGGCGTAGGTGCTCGTCTCGGGTGGATCGCAGCAGGTTCCGGCGAGGATCGACTGCTCGTTGAGCCCCGCCCACACGAAGCCGGCCAGCCAGTTGATGCAGTGGCAGCTCGGCTGGCAGTCGGTGCAGGCCAGCCGCGTGGGACGGCGCTCCGGGCAGCAGCGGTAGCGGAACACGTTGAACTCCGCCATGTTCAGCGACGACTGGTAGGTGCCGCGGACTTGTTCCGCGTCGTTGAAGTTGCTCACGACGGTGCCGAGGTCGGGAGGTAATTCCAGGTTCCTGGGGCCGGTCACGAGGGCGTCGCCGAACATTCCGTAGATGCCCGTGTAGCCGATTTCCCAGCCCCACGACTCGGTCGCGAGCCGTCCAAAAAACACCCGCGTGCCGGTGCCGATGCCCGGCTGCAGGTCTTGCGTCGTCATCACGGGATCGCTGAGATCGGTGAACACGAGCGGCCGGTTGCCGATGGCATTGTTTCGTTGCAGGAACAGCACGTCGAAAATCGCATAGGTGTCCCACGACGGGCAGCAGCGATTGCCACAGCAGCGCCGCATCTCGTCCATGCATTCGTCGCCGACGGCGGCTTCCTCCCGGAATGTCGGGATCTGCGATGCCATGAACCCGGTCGGGGGCACGATCTCCTGAGCCATCAGCGCCGGAGCCAGCCACGCCATGAAAGCAGCCGCCCCGACCCCCAACCCCTGTGTGGCGATCGTCCGCAGAGTTTGCCCGCCCCGTGCCATGAGCAGCCCCCGTATCACTGGAAAAACCCGTTCCTCAGGAACAATCGGCACGACCGGACCACGAGGGGCAGCGGTTTTTCGCAGCCTGGGCCGGCAGAGTTTTCCCAGTCTGCCGGCGTGAACTGCCCGTGACGCATGGGTAAGATCGGGGTTTTGCAGAGTTGGTTCGGAAAGCGCGGGAGACCCGTCCTGATGAAAGCCGTTTTGGCCAAACTCTTTTCACGTCCGGGCTCGGGGCGTCCAGACTCGGTCGGTGCTCGGTCGGCTCGCGCTGGGAGCCGTCGGCAACGCCCGTGCCGGAACGCCGCGCCGCTGGGCGGTGAGACGCTCGAACCCCGGCTCGCGCTCACCGCGACGGTGGGCACGCAGGGCTTCGGCAACATCGGTGTCACGACGGTGAACACGGGCAACATCAACACCGCCACCGTGTTCACGCTCAGCAACGTGCGGTCGACGGCATCCCAGACGGGCTACTTCGTCGGCCTGCCCACGCGTTCGCCAGCCGGCGTTTGGTCGTTCACCACGACCGTCGGCACGAGCCTCAGCTTTTCGAATCCGTTCTTCGGCACGTTCCAGTCGTCGACCATCACGCAGGAGTCAAACACCCCCGCGCCCGGCCAGCAGCGCACGTTCTACGTGCTCGGCACCATGACGGGGGGCACGCTTGGAACGGTCACGCCCAGCCCCGTGCCGGCGAGCCTGACGATCACCTTCACGCAGAGCGGGGCCGCGATCTCATCGTCGGCCACGCTGTCGATCCCGCCCACGAAGGCGAAGGCGCCGGTGCTCGTCGCCGCCAATGATCTCGGGTGCGACAGCACTCCGCGGATCTTCGTGGTCGATCCATACACCGGCGTGTCGACGAGTTTCGTGCCCTATCCCGACGTCAACTTCCGCGGCGGCGTGCGCGTGGCTGTCGGCGACGTCGACAGCGACCCCAACACGCTCGAGATCGTCGCCGCCCCGGGGCCCGGTCGCGTCGGCGAGGTGCGGGTGTTCAGCATGGCGGGCGTCGAGAAGCCGTCGTTCCGCTACCTACCGTTCGGCGCCGGCTATGTGCGCGGGGTCGAGCTCGCTGTGGGCGACATCGACGGCGACGGTCGCGACGACCTCGTCGCGGCCGCATCGCGGGGCCAGGGCAGCGTGAACGTTGCCCGGAGCACGGGCACCGCGTTCGTCTCACAGCCCTCGAAGTCATTCACGGCGTTCGGCGGCACCTACACCGGCGGCGCTTCGGTGGCCGTGGGCGGCGTGAACCGGATCGTGGTGGGTAGCGGCGTCGGCCTGCCTCCGACCGTGAAGGTGTACGACGTGTCCGGTGCGACACCCCGAGTCGCGAGCCAGTTTGCCCCCGCGGTTCCGACCGGGACCGCGGGCGTCACTGTGTCGACGCAATATTTCAGCGTCGGAGCCAATCCCGAAATCATGGTGGCAGGCGGTCGCAACGCGATGTCGGCGATCGGCGTCTATCGGAACGAGACCGGCCCTCCCACGAAGACCTACAACAATTTTGCCAGCCGAGCGAAGCCCAACGCACCCGTCTACGCCGCCGCCGCGGCGCTCACCACCGCTCTCGCCGACACCGTGTTCATGGCCCAGGGAGATGGTGGCGTCGGCACGATCCTCAAGGTGAATGCCACCACGGGTGTCGTCGATCCCACGTTCAGGCCGACGTTCAACGGCCGGCCGATCGTGTCGCCGCTGCGGATCGCGACGCGCGTCTCCCGCTGACGCCCGGCCCCCGTGCGGACAATCGCCCGCACGGGAGGCTCTTGGGCGTGGGGCGCTGGTCAGCGACGGGCCGACGTGAGCTTCACGGCGGGCGTCACTGTCTTCTCGGCGACGATCGTCTCCTTCGCCGGCGACGTCGATGCGCAGCAGGCCGACGGCAGGATCACCGCCTCACGCACGACCGTGTAGCTGACCGGCGCGCAGCAACTCGCGATGGGTGCGCAGCAGGTGGGAGCGCAAACCGGCTCGCAGACTGGGGCACAGACTGGTTCACAGCAGGGCGTGTAGCAGCACGGATCGTAGCAACACCGCCGATGCCGCCGGTGACCCGCCTCGGCATCCCAGCCGGCAGCCACCACCGTCAGACACACGAGCACGCCAAGCGCACGGACGAACGTCTTTCCAATCATGTTCAAACCCTCACGTGAGTCCCGGGAGGATGCATACGGACCGATCCTGACGCAGGCCGGTCCGCCCGGGGCTGGCAACCGTAGGCAACGCGAGCGGTGGGCGGCGAAGAATCAGTCGATGGGACGTGGCGGCCGGGAAACGCAACGGTTTCACGCCGGACACTTCGCCTCGACGTCGTGGACGCGCCGGCTTCGGGTTCCCGATACCCCATCGCCGGACGTTCGCTGCGCCCATCCTGGGCTTTCGCTCACTCGGATCTGTCTGCGCTCCGGCATCCATGCCTACGCTGGTCAGATACGCCGGCTCCTGGGTATGGGGAACCCGAAGCCTCCCCAACTCGACAATCAGGAAGCCCGAGGCGTAAGCCGAGAGGATGCCCCGGTTGCCAAGCGCCACGCGTATTCCTCTCGGCTTGCGCCTCGGGCTTCCTCGCGGTGGGGAGCCGGAAGCCGGCGCACATGGAGTTGATTCCAGGCCTGGAGGGCCGGGTTCGTCCCAGCGGGCGGAGGCCCGCCAAGGGCAGGGCGGCACGATGCCGAGCCTGCCCGTGAACACAGGCACGCTGCAGCCCGTCCTACTTTCGCACGAGGACGTGCGAGCCGGGGCCGAGGATGTCGATGATCTCGTCGAGATCGCCAGCCGCGACGATGAGGCTCGTGCTCGGGGTGCGGTCGGCGATCAGGCTCGGGTCTTCGACCGCTTCGATCGAGAGGCCGTCGCCGAGGACGATCGACTTGCCGCCGGATGCGGCGAGGTAGGCCACCTGTGCCGTGGGGCCTGCCGAGCCCGCGGCCGCGCCGCCGCGGCGCACGTCGACGACGGCGAGTGAGGCCCCGACGCGGTCTTGCACCTGGCGGCCCACCACCACGGGAAAACTCCCCGCGTAGTTGCCGCCGACCTGCAGGCTGAGGCGGCCGCGCGACACACTCACGACGGCGTCGAACGGACCGCGAAGCACCTTGACCTGTTCGCCGGGGACGAGTTTTGCGGGATCTTCGATCCCGTTGATCTTCGCGAGCAACTGCCACGGCACGCCCAGCGGAGCCGCCACCGCCGGGAGCGTTTCACCGGCGGCGACCACGTGCGGGGGGAGGAGGAGATCCTGTTGCGAATAGATCACCGTGCCGGCGAGCTGACCGAGCAGGTCTTCGAGACGCTGGCTTTCCTCGATGCCGAGCGACGTGTCGTCGTACCACACCGAGAGCACGGCCAGTGCTTCGGCGTAGCGACCAGCCGCGAGTTTGTCGTGTGCCTCCGACCAGTCGGATGCGAAGGCAGCGGCAGCCGCCGGGCCACCGGATGTCGGAGCCGGCGAGAGCGGGGCGGCTCCCACGGCTGTGGGCAGGGGGTCGGGCTGGGCGGGGGCCACCGGAGCCGTGATGTCGGGTGGCGGAGCGGATTGCGCCGCGAGATACGTGGGCGGCTGATCGGGTGCGGTCTCGGCGACGGGAGCCGCCGGGAGTGGGCTCGCTGCTGGCGTTGCTGGCGCAGGCACTGCCGCGATGGCCGGAGGGAGCGATGCCGAGGGCGTTGCGGGGGCCGACATCTCGATCGCCGGGGCCTGAAAAGGCGGGGCTTCGGCAGCGGTGGTTGCGGCGGCCGACCCCGGTGGCTGCCAGGCGGCGCCGCCGCCCGGCCCGCGTTGGACGATCGTGTAGGCCCCATACAGGATCGTGCCGAGGAGCCCGAGCACCAGCATCGGCTTGAGCGCCTCGAGCGGGTCGGAGTCGCGTTCACGGCGGGGAGGTGACTTCGACCGGTGTGCCATGGCTGGGCTGTCGTGCGGGCGGTTGGGGCGCGGAACGATTACGGGGGCGGGATCGTAGAAAATGCCCCGGGGCCATGCCAGACCGCTTGCCGGCCGAAATATCGGCTTTTTCAACACCATGGGCCCTGCCGTATAGTGGGCGGCTGTTGAATTGATGGACGACGTGGCCCACCCCGAAGGAGCGCGGAACTCGGGAGGAGGAGATCTGATGCGTTCACGTGACGTGGACCAGACGCGCATGCGGGATGTCGTGGCGGTCGTGCTCGCCGGCGGCAAGGGAGCCCGGCTCGATCCGCTCACGCGGGATCGTGCCAAACCAGCTGTCCCTTTCGGCGGCACCTACCGGATCGTCGACTTCGCCCTCTCCAACTGCCTCAACAGCGGCCTGCGCCGGATTCTGTTGCTCACGCAGTACAAGGCGAGCAGCCTTGATCGCCATCTGAATCTCGGCTGGCACCGGTTTTTCTGCCGTGATCTCGGCGAGCATCTCGACGTGCTTCCGCCCCAGCAGCGGGTGGACGAGAACTGGTATCTCGGCACCGCCGACGCCGTGTATCAAAACATCTACTCGCTCGAGATGGCCGCGCCCCGGCTCGTGGTCGTGCTCGCGGGCGACCACATCTACAAGATGAACTATCAAGGCCTGATCGCCGCCCACGAGGAGAGCGGCGCCGACGTGACGATCGGCGCGCTGCCGGTGCCGCTCGCGGCGGCCCGTGAGTTTGGCACGATGGAGGTCGATGCGGCCGGCCGGGTGCGCTCCTTCCGCGAGAAGGTCGCCAACCCGCCTCCGCTGCCGGGCCAGCCGGACATGTGCCTGGCGTCGATGGGTATCTACTGTTTCTCGTGGCCGTTCCTACTCGAACGGCTGAAGCTCGATGCCCACGCGCCGGCGAGCCACCATGATTTCGGCCATGATCTCCTGCCCGGGGTCGTCGACACGCACGGCGTGCATGCGTTTCCTTTTCGCGACGAGAACCGCAAGCGCGATGCCTACTGGCGCGACGTGGGCACGGTCGATGCCTACTTCGAGGCCAACATGGATCTCGTGGACGTCGATCCCGAGCTCAATCTGTACGACGAGCAGTGGCCGATCCGCACGCATCACTCCGCCTATCCACCGCCGAAGTTCGTATTCGCCGGCGAGGGGCCCGACGCGCGGCGCGGCGAGGCCACCGACAGCCTGGTCTGTCCGGGAGCGATTCTCTCCGGCGGACGCGCGACGCGGTCGATCATCGGCCCCGGGGTGCGGGTCAACAGTTTCGCCAAGCTCGAGGAGAGCATTCTCTTCGAGGGCGTCGACATCGGCCGGCACGCACAGGTGCGGCGGGCGATTATCGACAAGGGCGTGCGGGTGCCCGCCGGCATGTGGATCGGCTTCGACCCCGAGGAGGATGTGGCCCGGGGCTTGACGGTTTCCGCGCAGGGCGTGACCGTGGTACCCAAGGGCCATCAATTCGAGGCCCGTATTCCTTCGTTGATTCACTGACGAGTTCGGTTTCCGCCATGCCCAAGCGCAACGTCCTGCTGCTGCTGTTGATCACGACGATATCGCTCGTGTCCTGGCTCGCCCGCGACCAGGGCCGCCAGGCCCGACAGATCGGCGAGGTGCTCGGGGCCATCGAGCGATCGTACCTTGAGCCGGTCGATGCCGACCTGCTCGAAGCGGCTGCCGTGGAGGGAATCATGGCGAAGCTCGACGAGCACTCTGCGCTCGTGGCGGGGGCCGCCCGGCGTGAACTCGAGGCGGCGCTCGATCAGGAATTCGGTGGCGTGGGCCTCGAGCTCATGGCGTCTGCCGAAGGAATCGTGGTGCATGCCCCGCTTGTCGACGGGCCGGCCTGGCGGGCAGGCGTTCGTGCCGGTGACATGATCGCATCGATCGACGGCGTCGACACCCGCGGCATGTCGGTGCGTGATGCGGTCGACATCCTGCGTGGTGACGTGGGCTCGACGGTCGCCGTCGGGCTGCGGCGAGCGTCGTCAGGCTCCGGCATCGACGGCGCAGGCCCCGCCGACGACAGCCGCATGGTCACGCTCGTGCGCGAAATCGTGCGCACCGAGAGCGTGCTCGGCGATCGGCGTCTGCCCGACGGCACATGGGACTGGTTCGTCGAGGGGGAGCCGGGCATCGCCTGCGTGCGGATCACCTCCTGTGGCGATCGGACACTCGCCGAACTCGACGCGGCCCTCGCGACGATCGCCGCCGCGCCCGCCCTCCAGGGCCTGGTGCTCGATCTGCGGGGCAATCCCGGCGGCCTGCTCGGTGTGGCGATCGATGTCTGCGACCGCTTCCTGGACGATGGCGTGATCGTGTCGACCCGCCGCCGCGGCTCGGGGGGGGCGGTCGTCGTGGAACCGCGTCGGGCGACGCCCGGCTCCACCCTGGCGGGCGTGCCGATCGCCGTGCTGATCGACGGCCTGACTGCGAGCGCCGCAGAGATCGTCGCGGCCTGCCTTCAGGATCATGGCCGTGCCGTGATCGTCGGGAGCCGTTCGTTTGGCAAGGGAACCGTGCAATCGATCATTCCGCTGTCGGATGGCCGACGATTACTCAAGCTCACCACGGCCGAATACGTACGGCCCGACGAGACGAGCGTGCAGCGGCGCGGCGGAGAGCCGGGCTGGGGCGTCGCCCCGGATGTCGGCCGGGAGGTCGATCTCACCGGCGACGTGCGCGAGGCCCACCGTGCCTGGCGGCGTCGACGGGACATGCTTCCGGAGACGAGCCCGCACCATGAAGCGTCGCCGCCGTCGGCCGGCGACCTGCCGCGCGGGATGGATCCGGCGCTCGCCCTGGCGATCGACGCCATCGTGTCAGCGGCCGCCGATTTCCGCGGCGAGGAAGAAGCTGCCGGCGACGCAGACGAGGCCGCGGCGGCCGGCGACGCGCCGGGCCCGCTCGACGGCCGCGGCGGGTGACGCGGCGGCCTCTGCCGGTGGCAGCCTCGCGGCGCGGCCGGCTGCCTGGAGGCGTTCGACCGTGGCGGCACGGGGATTCGTGGCGTAGCGCGTGACGATCACGTGGTCGAACAGGCCGGTGGCCACGTGCAGCATCCGTTCGATCTGCTTGTCGGCACTGGCGGCGAACACGAGCACGCGGGGCCGGTGCGCCGCGAGTGGCACGGCGAGGGTGGCGACGAGCGCCTCCATCGAGGCGACGTTGTGCGCCGCGTCGACAACCACGAGGGGATCTCGCCCCACGACCTGAATCCGTGCCGGCAGCACCGCGCGGCGGAGCCCGGCCGAGATCGCCTGCTCAGGGATCGAATAGCCGAGAGTGTCGAGCCACCGGGCCGCCACGGCGGCGCACGCCGCGTTGTCGGCCTGGTGCCGGCCGGGCATGCCGATCTGGTAGGTTCGCTCGCGGGATTCCCCGCCGACGAACCTCGTCGGGAGCTGCAGCTGCATCGCGGCCGCGCCGAGCGCATCGCGATCGCCTGCAGCCGGCGCGAGGGCGGCGGCCCGGAAATCCCTGCCGAGTTCGAGGAGCGGCGCTCGGCGTCGCGCCGCCGTCGCCTGGATCACGCGCCGGGCCGACGGGTGCGTCGCACCGCTCACGACGGGCACGCCGCGTTTGATGATGCCCGCCTTCTCGGCGGCGATCTTCGCGACGGTGTTGCCGAGCAGGGCCATGTGGTCGAGGCTGATGCTCGTGATCACGGAGAGCACGGGCCGCGACACGTTGGTGGCGTCGAGCCGGCCGCCGAGGCCCGTCTCCAACACGGCGATGTCGACCTTCGAGCGGGCGAAGTGCAGGAACGCCACTGCCGTCAGCACTTCGAACCAGCTCGGCCCCCGGGTGCCACGGCGGGCCGCCGCGCGGTCGAAGTGCTCGACGACGGGGATGACCCGTGCGAAGGCGGCAGTGAGCGCCACGGCGTCGATCGGCTTTCCGTCGACGCTGATCCGTTCCTCGAGCGCGTGGACGTGCGGGGAGAGGTAGCGGCCGACCCGGTGCCCGGCAGCGCCGAGAATGTCGGCGATCATCGCCACGGTCGATCCCTTGCCCTTGGTGCCGGCGACGTGCACGACGGGCACCGCCTCGTGGGGTGATCCGACCGCTGCGAGCAGCCGCCGCATGCGGGCGAGCGCGAACGCCCCGTGCACCGGCGGCACGCGTTCGTAATTGAGCCGCCGGTCGAGCCAGGCCAGGGCCTCGTTGCGTGAGAGCTTCCCGCGAGTTTGCCGCTTCGCCGTCATCCTGCGCAGTGTTCCTAGGTCTCCGACGTGACCCCGTCGAGTGTATCCACCGCCGATGCAAAGCGGACTTGACCGGCCGGCCTCGATTCCAGACCTTCCCAGCACGTTTCCCCTCCGGGGCCGCCATGCGATCTGTGACCGAGAGCCAGCCGTCGTTCGGGCCCGTGCGCGCGGCGCAGTGGGCGGCGGTGCTCCTCGCCTGTGCGGTGATCGCCCAGGCCCGGGCCGAGGCGCAGGCCCAGACCGAGGGCCAGGCCCAGACGTCGGTCGCCGATCCGCTTCCCGCGCCATCCGCCGCCCTGCCGCCGGTCGGTGATCCGCCCGCGATGTACATTCCAGACCCCGCGGCGGCAGACGGTTTTCCCGGGTTCACGCCCTTCAATACAGCGGACCAGCTCCCCGACTGGCCGCGGTGGTTCGCCGGCGCGAGCGGGCTCGTGATGACTCGCTCCCTGCCGAACGGCACCGCCACGATGCTGCCCGCCGGTGGCACGCAGCTGATCACGACCGCCGGCGGACTGTCGTGGCCTGGGGGCGTCGACCTGCACCTCGGCCGCTGGTTCGGCGCGCGGCAGCACCACGGCCTCGAATTCATCTACTGGGGAGTGTTTGGGCTCGACGGGCAGGCGACCGTCAATGCTCCGGGTATCGACGCGATTCCGCAGGCGAGCGGTGCGACGGTGGCTGGCGTGCCGGCAAACGACTTTCTGCAGGGCGCCACGAGCCAGCAGATCAGCCGCGCCGATCTCGTGAACGACATCGAGATCAACTACCTCTACTCGCTCTGGGAGCGGCCCGAATTTCTGTCGAGTGATCCCGCAAACCCCACCCGCCCGGTGAGCCTGATCTGGCTGGCCGGCTTCCGCTTCTTTCAGCTCCAAGACGTGCTCACGCTCTCGACGTTTTCGCCGACGGCAGGCAGCCCGCTCGACTTTCAGACCGCGACCAACAACAACCTCTACGGCGGGCAGCTGGGGGCGAAGTTCGACTGGCGGTTCGCGCCACGGCTACGCTTTTCGGCGGTGCCGAAGTTTCTCATGGCGGGCAACTCGATCACGAACACGTCGACGCTCGCCACCGCGGGGGGCACATTTGCGAACTTCGCAGGGGGCAATCCCGTGGCCGTGCACTCGACGCTCGGCGCGTTTTCCTGGCTGGGGTCGATCGATGCGGCCGTGGCCTGGGACGTGACGAGGCACTGGAGCCTGTGGCTCGGCTACCGCGTGGTGGGCGTGGGCAACATCGCCCAGGCCGACGGGCAGTGGCCGTCCGACATCACGACCGCCGGCGACCTGACGGGCATCACAGGCGGCTCGAGCACGATCGTGCAGGGCGGCTTCGCGGGCTTTCAGGGCAGATACTGAATGGCTGTGTTCACGGAACGGCTCGGCGTCGTGCCGACCGTTCCTTGGCCGACCTCCGTCGGCTGGCATGAACCCGGCCCTCCGGGCCTGGCGCGTGGCGTGGGGACGGGGCTCGGCTGCCCTCCCTGGCGTGGGGCGAGCGTCCCGCTTGCCTCTGTGACAACCTAGATGGTTGCCCCACGCTACACTCTTCATCATGAATACACCACAAGCTGCCTGCGACCTTTCCGCCAAGAAGTGCGTGCCCTGTGAAGGGGGCGTGCCGAAGTACACCCGCGCCGAAGCCGAGGCGCAGCTCGCGAATCTGCCTGGATGGCGGCTCACGCACGAGGGCGAGCGGATCCGCCGCGACTGGACGTTCAAGAACTTCCGCGAGGCGATCAAGTTCCTCAACAACTGTGGCGCTGTCGCGGAGCGCGAGCAGCACCACCCCGATCTGCACCTCGAAGGCTATCGCAACGCCTGGGTGGAACTCTTCACGCACGCCATCGGCGGCCTCTCGGAAAACGACTTCATCGTCGCCGCCAAGATCGATGCTGTTGCACCGCAGGGCTGACGTGCTGCGGCTGGCTCAGCGGCGCTTCACCCAGGATGCCTGAAGGACGCCCGTGATCGGTTTGCCGTTACCGTCCAGCATCTTGCTGTTCGGGCGGCCGATCGTGACGGTGTAGGTGCCGTTCTTCTGCGTGAGCGGCCCGAGGCCGGAGAGCTCATACACGCCGCGTCTGAGATCAAGGTTTGCCCGGAAGAGTGACACGACCTGGCCGTTGAGCGTGAGGCGGATGTCGACCTTCTCGAAGCCTTTGACGGGGCCGTTGAGCCGGATCGTCAGCTTCGAGAGAGCGACGGTCGTCGTGGCCGGCAGTCCGACGATCTCAAACGGGGTCGCGTATTCCCAGAATCGACTCGTGCCCGCGGCGAGAGGATTGCCGGCGAGATCCCGGGCAGCTGCGTCGCCCCGCAGCGAGAACACGTAGGTGCCGAGGCTGCCCGTCAGCGGGGCGAGCCCGGTCACCGTCCAAGTGCGGCCGCTGCCGGTGAAGGCCGCACCAGACAGTGGCACGGCCGTGCCGTTTCGCGTCAATTGAAAGTCGGCGAGTCGCACGCCCTGCACGGGTTCGCTGAACGTCACCGCCACGCTTGTCATCGCACCGCCCCGTGCGGCGGGCACGGTGGTGAGCGTCGCGGTCGGCAAGGCCGTGTCGATGGTGAGCGCGAGCGGGTCGCTCGTGGTGTTGGCATTGCCTGCGGCGTCGGTGAACGTCGCAGCGGCGACTCTGATCGAGCCGGGGGTGGTCGAGGCCGCTACCGGCGTGAACGTGGCCGTGTAGGTCGTGCCAGCGCCGGCAAAGTTCGCGAGCGATCCGCCGGAGACGGTGACATCGGCCACGGAAAAGCTGGTGGAAGCTTCGCTGAGGGTAAATGTGATCACGGCCGTCTCGCCGGCCTTGAGGGCCGTCTTGTTGGTCGTGATCGTGATCGTGGGGACGACCGTGTCGATGGGGAGCGCGAGCGGATCGCTCGCTGTGTTCGCGTTGCCGGCGGCGTCGGTGAACGTCGCAGCGGCGACGCTGATCGAG
>Ga0208856_1000455_pt1 | contig 15787 bp, 14 predicted proteins | sample LakMenEpi13Jul12_FD_150690 | JGI IMG/M metagenome (GOLD analysis project Ga0208856, IMG submission 150690) | Freshwater microbial communities from Lake Mendota, WI - 13JUL2012 deep hole epilimnion (SPAdes) | ecosystem: Environmental > Aquatic > Freshwater > Lentic | place: Lake Mendota, Madison...
AGGTGAGGGTAAATGAGAAAAGAAAAAAAATAAAACCAAAAAAAACCAAACGGTCTTTTTTACTCATTACACTACTACTACTATATATATATATATTATTATTATTATTATTCTATCTCTCTCTCTGAGAGGGTTTGAGAGGATCTTTCAATTGTAAAAAACTTGTAATGACCTTTATTACACGCTTTTAAAAATGGCTTATTGACGCCATTGTTCTGTAATGAACTTGTAATAAAAAGAATCGAAGATAACATGGTGAAAAACATCCTTTATTTAGAACACTACCTAATTTTAAGATAAAACCCGATTTCAAAGTATGTTATTTAACAAATTAACGACAATGATTCTCAATAGGGATTATCTAACTTTTGTGTCCTTGTGTAAGTCTTTACTTAATTTGGCGTAAGAGTCTTTACATATCGGCCTATCGATACGTGTATACGCATTAAGCGGGCCAATGTGTATCCCGCATTAGGCCCGTTTTACCACCGAGGGGTCCCGATATTACGCCATTTCGCACCACAACTGCCAAAAATCGCGTCATATCAACGTTTTTTGCGTGTTTCAGGCCCCCTGCCCTGCCCGGTGCCTCCCCCCCAGGCCCGTGGTCGATCGCGGGGGAAATAGCCCATTCGCAAATATATGGTATAATTTTAGTAGTGGATAAGATAAGATTAGCATTAAAGCCCTATTTCACTAAGATATTGTCTGAGGTATTGACTGACAGACCGATTAGTGAGGAAGATTACCAAGAGTTCGGTGATTATGTAATGGATTGGTTGCGTCCTAGGATGCCATTGGACGAGTTAGGGTGTCGTATTTTCTGTTTGTATGTAGGTGGTGAGTCAGCTGAGGTATTATCGGCTCGTTTTAAGGTAAACGCTGGTGATATTCTAAAGAAGATTGGCATTAAGCGTGAGGAATTCCGTGAGCATTTGTTGGCTGAGGCAAAGCGTTTATTGGTTGGTGGAGTAAAGGTACGTGATTTTCTAGAGCCGATAGTGAAGCGATTAGGTCGTCAGGCATATCATCAGATAGGCGAGTTGAATGGTAAGGAGTCATTGCGTTATTTGACGGATTTAGGCAAGTTATTGGGTCAAATGAGTGGAGAGTTAGTGGAGCGTAAGGAGGTGCAGGTGAATACGATAGAGAGTTACAGCCGTTTATTAGCTTTTAAGCCAACTGAGCATGACGAGTTTAGGGGTATTGTAGTGGAACCGATAGTGGAGCGTAGATTGCTTGAATGAGAACGAGTGTTTAGTCAGATTCGCGTTATGGCGTGATTCATTTTGGGATTGGTATTGCGATTGTGTGTATACCAGGGACGAGGGAGACTTAGCGGCTCCTGTTAAGCGTGCTCCTCAGTACCGTTATTTGCGTGAGTTGTACGACTGTATTGAGAAGAACAAGACGGTAGTGGTTGAGAAGAGCCGTCAGATGTTCGTGACTCACTTTATGAGTGCTTATTACCTATGGTTGTTGTTGTTCAAGCCTGCAATCCGTTGTGGTATTATGAGTCAGAACGAGGAGCAGGTAGTGGATTTGCTTGCGACCCGTATCGCACCAATTTACGAGGCATTGCCTGAGGGTTACCCATGGCCTGAGTTAGACGTTAAGCGGTTGTTGATTAAGAATGTGTTGACTGGTGGTTTGATTGAGGGTCATACGAGCGGTGCGAATAGGACGAGGGGTAAGACGTATTCGATTGTATGGTTGGATGAGTTTGGCTTTCAGGAGAACCAGGAGGATACGCTTCGTGCTGCTATCCCTGCAACTGGTGGTAAGGATGCGAAGTTAGTGATTGTTAGCACCCCTGCTCCGGATACGTTGTATGAGGAGATAGTGGTTAAGGAGCGTGACTATGGCTTTAGTCCGGTGGTGCGGATGCAGGGTTTTACTGAGTATCGTACTACTCGGGGTTATTGTGTAGCGAGTATCCACCATACGGCTGACCCTAACCGTAGGAGTGACGAGTGGCGTGCTGAGAAGGTACGTGAGATTGGTCAAAGGGCTTTTGATGTAGAGCATGATTTGAAGTGGGTTTTGCCGGTTGGTAAGGCGGTGTTTGGGGATTTTAGTCGTAGGTTGTACTGTGATGCTTATGACCGTTTTGGAGTTTTGAGTCGTTTGCCGTTGCATATTGGAGTGGACTTTGGGGGTCACTTTCCTGCTGCGGTTATCATGCAGAAGGACGGATTGGGCCGTTGTGTGGTGCATCGTGCGATTATGATCGAGGATGCGGAGTTTTATCACTTTTGTGATGAGTTGAAGGGTGTGTTGGAGGAGGACTTTGCGGGGATGGAGTATCATCTGTATTGCGATCCAGCGGGTGCGAGTAAGAACTTGCAGGGGACTGCTCCTCCTGTTCAGTTGTTGATGCAGCGTTACTTTGGGAAGCCGGTGCGTTATCTGTTTAGTAAGCCGGGGGATAGGGTTAGAGCGATTCAGATCTTGATGAGTCGTGTGATAGGCGGCGAGCCTGGTTTGATCTTGAACCCTTCATTGGGTGAGTTTGTTAACAAGTCGGGTGAGTTGCAGGAAGGTGTTATGATCAGGGGTTTTGAGAGTGGTTTGATCTACGAGAAGCCGAGATTAGCGGGTGGTTATCGCAGTTTGGCTTATAAGAAGGATGGGTTTTACGAGCATCTGTTTGATGCGTTTGGTTATGCGTTTCTCTTTTTGTTTCCTGGCTTTATGCCGCAGAAGGAAGAGGATAAGGGTAGGAAGGTGATAGCTCCTAACAAGCGTTTGTTACGCAGATGATGAGTTGTGCTATACTTAGGTTATGGGAACATATCAATCAGTAGGCGCACCAGAGATTACATTAGCTAACTGTGCTAATGCAGTAGGTGCAACAGCACAGAGCGTTAACGCAGCGAGTGATGACTCGACCAAGGTCTTTCTTGGGGTTACGACCAACAAGAAGGTAGCGTTTGTAGGGCAAGGTGGTGTTACATACGGATTGAAGCCGCAGTTAGTATACGAGTATGACTTTGCGACTGACGGTGGTGCTAACGGAACGATTACGCTTCGTGGTACTGGCCCGATCCCAGCGAACTTTGTGGTTACGCAGGGGAATTATTTTATTAGCACTGTGATAACTGGTGCAGGTACTGTTAGTTTCGGTACTGCGACTGGTACTCCAGCGAACCTATTAGCAGCAACTGCGATTGGTACAATGGGTACTGCAGGAAGCAAGGCTTTATTGCCGATCCAAGCGACAGTAGCTAGCCATATCAGCGTTACTGCTGAGAGCGCACCTGTTATGGTTATCGCAAGCGGGCCTCTAACAGCAGGCAGTTTGACATTGGTTTTAGAGGGTTATTTTACAGGCATTGACAATCTTGTATAATGGCAGATCAAGTTACTAGTTTATTAAACGGGGTTAGCCCAAGCACTACTGGGACTTTTTATAGCAGTGCTTTTGATACAAAGGATTACCGAGATTTTGCTTTTGTTTTGCGTATGCCTAGCACTGGTAACACAGGTGCAGGTAGTGCGGTGTTCTATATAGAAGCTAGTAACGAGAGTACGTTTACGAACGCTTCTAGGATTAGGACTGTAACGCTAACGAGCCCAACAGGAACTCAACAGACGGTGTTTAATACGGTAACGAACAATACAACTTTACCTGCTGATACGAATACAACGACTACCTTGCGCCAGCATTGGAACGTCAATGATGCGAATATCGACAGGTATATCAGAGTTAGGTATGTGATAACGGGTACAGCAGCAGACTATACTGGTATTACAATAGATGTATTGGTGAACAGACGTGTTTAAGCAGATAGATTTTAAAGATGAGAAGCATGTAGAACAGGTTGAGGATTTGATTCTTCAACTGAAAGCTGATATGTTTGACAGGGTAGACTTTGACTACCGCAGATGGCAGATGGATATGGCATTGAAGCAGGAGTTTATGGACGCTGCTTATGTCAAAGGTGCTTATAACAGTTATAACCTAGATACTACAACCGTTCAGGAACTGACAGGCTTTGAGAGTGATCCAACGTTTGATGCTGATGTGTATAGTGACTTGTACCTACCTTTGTTGTTGAAGTATTACAGAGCGTATCTGGTTAACATGAGCAATATCTGCTTTCCTGCTAACGGTGATTGGTTGAACATCACTCGTCAGTTTAGTGAGTATTTTTTTAAGACTGGTATCGAGGATTTCTTACCGTTTATCAATGATGCGTGGGTTGATATCGTTAAGACCGAGAATCAGCGTTTTAGTTTGAAAGAGAAGTATAAGATGGCGATGGCGGAGTTGATTGCTTACGGTAACACGTGTGTTGGTCATACTTATAACGCTCAGTTGCACTATATAGAGCCTTTTGTACCAGGGATTGGTTGTGCGGGTATCTACCCTGCTAACAGCGATTGGAGACGTAGTAACCTAGGTTTTTACTATGATGTTAACTATTCGGAGCTACTGGATAGACAAGATTTTGATGTTGAGATTTTAGCTAAGATACAGCCGCAGACAGCGCATGTGGATACTGGCTTACAGCAAGGTAGAGGTTCTACTAGTAACAAGCAGTTGCAAGAAGTGACTGTCCCGTATGGTAAGGTTCGCTTATATGATTTCTTTTGTCCGAGTATCTATATTAAAGATGGTGAAGATACTTTATTAGCTAAGAATGTTTACATAACAGCTGCTATCGACCCAATGGGTGATGATTTGGATAAGAGTGTATATCTTTTGAAGGTCACTCCTGATATAAGCTCGGTAGAGCATGGTTTATTGTTTGCGGCGTTTGGTACTACAATGCCTGGGGTATTTTATCAGCAAGGGCCATTGCAACCATTTCTGCCGCACCAGTATACAGCTAACCAGTTTTTCAGTGAGATCAGTCGTAGTGTTGGAATGATAACCAACCCTCCTTTGACGATCACTCCAACAGCAGGCTCTTTACTAGACCCAACTGAGACTCCATTACCTAACTTTGACCCTGGTAGTGTGTATCCTAACGTGCAGGTCAGTCCTATTATAGATGGCGGTAGTATCGCTAACAGTTTGAATACGTTTTTATCGTATATGAGCTTTTTTGACCGTTCTTTAGAAGAAGGAACTGGTATCAGCAAGGGTCAGACAGGGGTCTTGAATCAAGGTCGTAAGAGTGCGACTGAGATTAAGGAAGCGTATTCAGGCGGACAGTTGAACTTAGTAGAAGCTGCGGCTCGTTATGATGAGCAAGTTCCTAGACCTAGTATCGTTTGCAGGATTGCTGCAACCCAGTTAGTATTGCAAGAGCAAGTTAAGCAAGCGGTTGTTGCGGCAATGGAAGCTAACCCTAGCCTTGATGAAGCGACTGCTTATGAAGAAGAACTTAAGATTAACCCATTGTTTCAGCGACTATTGAACTATTCGGGTATTGAGTATTCGTATCGTAACTTTTATAAGAAGCGCATGGCTGATTTCTTAGATGACCAAGTGATAATCCAAGAGATGGAGTCAATGGGTAAGCAGATAATGTCAATGTTAGAGTTTGCGGATGCGCCACCATTACCGCCTCCGCAGATTCCGCAGATAGAAGATCCTACAACTGGTAGAGCAGTGCCTACTACTGAGGAAATCAACCAGATTAGTCAGCAGTTTTTAGAAGAGCAAATGGCTAAGAAAGAAGAACTTAGACAGCAAGCTAAGGCAATGGAAGTTGAATTGCAGCGCAAGAAGCTGACATTTAAAGATGTAGTACAACCTCCTGAGCCAGTTCGTAAAGTTTTTTACGAAATGTTGATTGCGCCAATCGGGGATAGTGATGTAGTAGTGACTGGTGCTATGACTACTACTAGTAAGGAACTTGCTAGAGAGAACTTATTGATGTTATTGCAATCTCTACCAGCGTTCCCACAAGGAACTTTACAGAAAATAGATTATGATGGTGTGCTAATGTTATTAGCAAGAGCTAATGATGTACCAATGCGAGATTTATTGAAAGATCAATCAGAGATAATGAGAGAGGAGGAAGCGGCTCAACAACAGGCGCAGTATAACCAGCAGTTGCAGATGCAAATGGCACAGAACCCTGGTGCGCAAATACCTGTTATCCCGCAGTAGATTATGACTAGATACCAGATGAGTGCTAAAGACTTTAGTAAGTTTGATTCAGATTTAAATAAATCTGTTTTTAAAATTAAGGATAAATTCCCAGAAGATTGGGAAATCATAATGAGTTATCTTCGTTCCTTGGCTTTGCCGATTGATGTTGATCCAGATCGTGAAGAACTGGTTAAATATCATTATCATACAAAGGCAATGGTGACGAAGATAGTCAAAAGACTTAGTGGATTAGAAGAAATTGGAGAGTAATATGGAAGATAACATACAAGAAGTAGTAGTAGAAGAAGCGGTAGTACAAGAGGCTGAAACACCAGTAGATACAAGTGTTTCTGAGCCTGTAGCAGAAGCTCCTATCGTTGAAGATAACACATTAGATATAGATTTTAGTGATTTAGGCCCAGATGACTATATGCCTGCACCACAACCTAGCAATGAGGATATAGTCGAGCAGATAGCGGCTAGATTAGCTAACCGTTTGCAACCTGCACCGAGTGTAGAGCCTCAATTTCAACAACCAGGCGTTGATGATGTAGTGACCAAGGCTGAATTGCAAGCAATGTTCCAGCAAATGCAAGAGCAGCAAGAAGCTCAAAGAACAATCCAAGAGACTGTACGTCAAGCGACTGCGGTTCAAGATGGGTATGTTCAAAAGCTAGTTGCTACTTTGAACAATAATGGCATTGATTTAGAAGCAGATCCAGCATTGAAAACTTCATGCGACTTGCTATATAAGCAGATGTTTGCTCAAAAAGTGCAACAATTAGGGCGTTCAGCACCAGTTTTAACAGCAGCAGAGACCAAGGAGTTAGTTCAAGACCATTTTAAAATTTTTAATGAAATTTATTTACAAAATAAAATTCAAAAAAAATCACAACCTGTTCAAAATCTTAGTCCAGTTAGCAATGCCGCTCCCCATCAGGGACAGACGACTAAAGTTCCTGACGAGTATACTCAGTTTTTAGAGAAGAAAAAACAGGGTACTGTAACCATGAAAGATATAGCAAATATTTTGGCGAAGCCTACACAAAAAAAATAATGTGCTATATTAAGGGCAAAGGAAATAAATTATGGTATTAGCAAGTAACAACGCAGCAACATTCGATTCATCAGCAGCAAAGCTGGAAATTTTAGAGTCATTAGTCAAATCGGCAAAGGTATACGCCCCAGTCGTTCAGAACTATATGAAAATCACCCCGTCAATGGGAACGAGAATTGAGTGGTTTGACCAAAACCTTGGTAACGGAACTGTAACATTGAGTTCTGGTTATACTGCAGGTGCGGGTTCAATGGTAATCAGCGCAAGTTCGCTTGTAGCTCCTTATCAAATCAAAGCTAATATCCACCAAGTTCAAACTCAGAACGGTAGCGCAACCTACAACATTACAGCTTACAACTCAGGAACTAACACTTTGACTATCACACTAGCTCAAGGTTCAGATGCTAACTTAGCTTCTGGAACAACTTTGTTCTTGATTAGAGATGTTAACCTAGGTGCTAACGCTAACTCTGACCCAGATTTATGGACAGTCACTTCTGACTATAACTATATTTCTAACTTCGCATTTACAATCAAACTAGCGAATCCAAACAAGAATGGTCAACTTCAATACCATCTTGACGATTTGAGCTTCGCTAACCAACTTGAGAACTTGATGCCAGAAGCAATCAGAACTCTTGAGCGTAGAGTCATCAAAGACACTAGAGCGCAAGGAACTGGTGCGGCTGCAAGAAACGGTAACGCAATCCAATCTGGTAACGGTTCAAGAGCGGGTGGTATCATCAGCTTGGCTAACGCAAGAGGTCTATATACAGCTTCTTCAGGTTCTGCTGGTCTATCAGAAGACATTTTGACAACTGACATGCTAACTCTTAGAGAGCGTGGAGCGTTTTCAACTGTATCTGAGAAAACTAGAGACATGGGTCTTGCTTACTGTAAAGCGTTCTGCAACAACCAAGTTATTGGTGATGTGAACAAGCTAATCAGAATCGGCAGAGATGCAGCAGCTTTCTTTGGCCCGAACGACAAAATCGGTGGCAAAGGCGGTACTTTTGGTAACGTACTAGTAGCTGATGGAGTAGCGATAGAGTTTATCCCATCTGACGGTATGGCAGATAACGAGATTCTATACGTTCCAGATGATGATCTAGTTGAAGTAAGAGTTCTTCGTATGATGGAAGAGCAAGAGCCAATCCCTGGTGGAGACAACGAGACAAGAATGTACACAGTTACATACTCAACAGTTGTTAAATCACCTTGGAAACTAGGTTACAGAAGCAACTTAATCAGAATTTAATTTTCAGTGGACAGACATGGGGCCCTCGCAAGAGGGCTTCTTTTTTGATATAATTAGAGCAGAAAGGAAAGGAGTAGATAAAATGCCATTTTGCACAACATCAGGTAGTAAAGTAATTAATTGGGACATAACGTATGACCGTTATGACACCAAGACAGGTGATTTGATAAGCAAAGGAAACGGCTTACCAACATTAGTTTTAACAAACGTAGAACATTTCGATTTCCAACCAAACGGAGAACACGCTCAAGAGCTAGTATTAAGAGGGCAACCAAACCCTGTTGATATGAACTTCCGTAGCGATAGTGCTGTTTTTAGAATTTTAACAAACAAGTTTACATCAGGCTTTGAAGCTAATGACCCAGCGACTAGCGATTGGCATAGGTTCATGCGTGACTATGAGCGTGAAATCAACCCAAGACCTAATCAGTCACGGACTATCTTTTATGAGCCGTCAATCGAGGATATTCGTGTTGATAAGGACAGAAACTTCCATTTCCCATTATGGGTTATTGATAGGCTAATAGCACTAGGTCAGTTTGATGAAGCGTTACGCACCAACAAAATCAATGATCCTACGCAAATGAAGTTACGCCCAGACGCATTTGAGCGTATAATGAAAGAGATAGAGCTTCGTAGAGCAGAAGAAGCTAAAAAGGAAAGCGTAGAAATTGGTAACGTATCTAGACTTACTAAATCGAGCAAGAGCTAGACAAGGTTCAACACCTATATCTGCTATTTCTATTGGGGACAATAGTGGAGATTCTTTACAAGGAGTAGCGGCTGTAAGTGCCGCTATTTCTACTTTTTTTGATAATACTTATGACTTAGACGCAAGTGATAAGATAGCTAGTATCACAACTACTTCGGGAACTTCTCTCCTTACATCTCCTGTTGAGACATGGGACACGAACGTTATTAAAGCGGTCAAATATCTTGATTCAGCGAATAACACTCTTGTCCCATTATCTCTAATCGACCCGATTACAGCAGAAGACTATAAGCTATTGAGCTACAATAGCAATGAGCCTAAGTATTGGTGGGTTAATCAAATGCAAGTTTATGTCTTGCCAGTACCTACTACGACTTATCCGCTTAAAGTTTTTTATCAGGCTTTATACCCTGATATAACCAGTTCTAATATGACAAATACGGTAATGTTGCCAGACAGCGCATTGAAAACGCTTGTAGATGGCATTTACGCTCGTTTGAGAGAGCAGATTGGTGATCCACAATGGGGCACTTATTACCAGTTATTTGAACAGCAAGTTTCTAAATACCATACCGCTCGTAATAAATATACTTACAAGCGTCAAGGTTTTCAGAAATTCAAGATTTTCCCAAGGTTTGCAGATAGGAGATTATAATTATGTACCCACAACAATTATTCGGGCAAGGTTTCAATAACTTTCAAGGTTTCAATCCTTATGGAGGTTTCGGCGGCTTTAGCCCAATGCCATCACCAGGTTTATTTGGTGGCTTTAACCCTTATAACGATTTATTTTCAGGGTTCCAAACTAAGCTAGATGATTTGTTTAAAAATTATCAAACACAGATTGGTCAGAATGTAGCAACTCAACAACAGCCAGTTGTAAGTGAGAACTCTGTTGGCGCACAAGAGATATCTAAAAAGAAGCCAGCTACTCAAAAGCCTTTGCAAATGAAAGGTAAGGATGGCAAGACTTATTCAAACATGCCAACACCTACTGGTGCTAATAGCTTAATTGCTAAGTACAACTTACAACCTAAGTCAGGCATGAATACTGATGGAGCAATAAGAGCCCCACGTATGCAACCAAACACTCAATATAGACCACAATCTACTAGCTGGGTCGCAAGGTAATGCTAAATGGCAGACTTAGAAGCAACACAAAATTTTGAGTATAAGTTTTTCCGAGGACTAAACCTCAGAGATGATGAGAACAATTTGCCAATCGGACAAACGCCTTCCGCTCAAAACTTTGAAATCACAAAGCTAACTGGACTCAAAAAGCGTTCTGGGTTTGATGATAAGTTTGAAGATTTTAGCTTTAGCTATAGCTTTGCTGGGGCTGGTAACTACCGTAATCTCAATAACGACCAGTTCTATGTATCAGTTTCATATCCTAACCTAATGCTTCACAATCGTCAAAATGGCTTCACAACCACGATTGATAGCACTTTGTTCAGTGATGGCAACCCTTATTTCATACCTTTAAACTTAGGACAAATGCTTGTTGTAGATGGTGCTAATAAGCCTAGGCTAATCAACAATGGAGCCGCAAGTGCTATCACTTGGCCTCCGGTATACAACGTTCAAAACAATACACTCTTAACGGAGTCTAATAACGCCGTACAGAGCAATCCAACGACTTTAGGTAGTGATATCGGCTTCCCATCTTTTGGAGCCTTATACGAGAACAGAGCTTGGTTAGCAGGGGATAAACTAGCTCCGTACCGAATCTATGCTTCAAAAATTCTTAATTATAGTGAGTTCGGTAACAATAACTCAGGAACATATAACATTGCTTTTTTTGTTGATGTCCCTACTGAATCACCGATAACAGGGCTAAAGGTCATTAGCGATAAGTTCATGGTTATATACTGTGAGCGTGAGATACTTATCCTAAGTGGTAAATTTCCAGCAGGGACAGCATATCCAGATCCTAAGTTTTCAATCGACTCTTTAAACCAGTTTGTAGGTTGTTTAGGGCCGAATTTAGTAGTTGAGAAAGGTAATAATGACCATTTCTTTGTGGCTAATAACGGTGCTATTTATACACTTAACAATACTGATAACTTTCAAGATGTGAGACCATCAGGATTAAGCGGGAAGATAAACCCATTATTTAAAGATTTAGATAACGATACCCTTAAGCGTGGCAAATTGGTTAATCATAAGCTTAAAGGTGAATTGCATTTTTGGCATCCAGATAGAAATTATCGCTCTTATCCAACTGATAGGCTTGTGTATAGCTATAGCAAGTCTGGTGAAGAAGAAGAATGGAGCCAAGATGGTGGGTTTGGAGAGTTTTATCTACGAGATTGTTTCATTGATGATGAGACCAATGAGATGATTATCGTTACCCCAACTAAGTTTTTAACTGGTGATGCTGGTAATACCTATGATGGTCAGAATATCGACATGATTTATCAGTTATCTACGTTAGACTTTGGCAACCCTGACCTGCGCAAAGAGATAACTCAAGTGACTATATATGTTTCTAACGATAGTGATACAGATACTAGAGCATATCTATATCATCTATGGGATAACGACCAGTCTAGTTATTATCAGTTCACTGTTCCAAGTAGTAAGACAGCACAATATAATAGTGCGACTTATAACGTAAGCAAATACGGAGCTTTCGCTGGCAAAAGCTTTAATAAAGTGGATTTCCAGATATCTAATAAGATTGGCAAGATTTTTAAATGCAAAATAAGACACTCAGAAGAAGCACCAATTTTTATTCATTCAATAGTTTTTAGATACAAAATACTAGGAAAATGACATAATTAAGATATGGCAACTCCAACAACTTTAACAGCCAACGCTACCGCATCAGGTGGTGGTATTGATTGGTCAAAATTAGCAGAACAATTAGGGCCGATGTTTGCCTCTATGGCAACCGCTAATCGGGCTCCTTCTATAAGTTCCCAACAAGTTTTTACTCCTGAAATGCTACAAGGGGCTCTTGATAATTATAAATATTACCAAGCTATGCAAAATCGGTTCTATGGTACTCCGTATACTGGGCCTGGTGGTGTAAGCGTTTCACAGCCTAGAGAAATGAACAGACAAGAAGTTGTTGCAGAAGGATATACTAACTATTTAATTTCTAAAGGCTATTCAAGAGAAAACGCTGTTAAAAGAACTAACCGAATTATTGCAGATCCTAAACTAACTTTCAAATCAGATAAAGGTTTCAAAAGTTATATCAATAAAGGCAATATCCCTGGCCTCAGTATTAAAAACGGTGGTATCCAAGCGGCTCCGAAAATGACGCAAGGTGGGATTCAAAGCGGTGCGCCTGGGGTTATGGAACAAGTCAAAGGGCTTGGTGCTGAATCATTAGCGGCTGCACAAGGCTTACCGTCAATGTTTGGGCAAGATGTTGCTCGTTCACTACAAGCAAGACAACAGTTGCAAAACTCAGTTGCTAATTTAATTGGACAAGGTTTCACTCAATCAGGATTAACCCCTCAAGAGCAAGCATCTTATGACGCAATGAAAGGCAAGTATCTGCAAGATTTCGGTGATTTATACCGAGATACAATGCAACGTACTACTGGTGAACTTGTAGACAGTGGTTTCGCTTCTAGCAGTCTAGCAAAAGACGCATTACAACGTGGTGCTTATGATGCTCAAAGCCGTTTCTTAACAGGCGCAATGGGCGAACTTGCATCTAAGGAAAATGAACTTATCAATTCTAGAGTTGCAAGACAATCACAGAATGTTAATAACCTACTCAATAGCTTTAACACACTAGGAGCTAATCAAGGCATTGGTTCTGTACTTGGTGGTTTCATATCACCATCACAAGGTGGTTATTTATCAGAAGCTCAATCTGCTGCGTTGCTTGCTGAAATGCAACAAAATCAAGCACGTAATAGACAAGTAGACCAAAGCATGGCTAACCAACTCTTAACAACCCCAGTACAATTACTGCCAGGCGGCGGTGGTAAAGATGGCGGCATGAACTGGGGTGGCGGTGCTAAAGGTGCATTAAGTGGTGCTGCGTCTGGGGCTACTATTGGCTCTGTTGTTCCTGGTATCGGTACTGCTATCGGTGCAGGAGTTGGTGGTATTATTGGCGGTCTTGGAGGACTATTTGGAAGATGAAAAACCCATTACAAGGATATAACGTAACTAATCTTGGAGACGTACAAGGCGCACAAGCGGCTATAAACGACCAATATGAGAGACAAAAAAGACAAGCTCGCTATCAAGGGATAAGCAATTTCTTACAAGGGCAACAGACTCGTAAGCGTCTAGGCTCAATGGCTGCACAATCAAGAATTGAAGCTATGAACGAAAAGTTAGACCCTAACGTGAGAAAGGCATACGAAAGAGAAGCTCAAACCTATGATTTGTTAAGCACACAGCTACCATACTTAGATCCAGAGAAACAAGCAGATGCTTATTACCGCACAATAGCAGCGATTGAAGATCCTCGTAAGCTCGCAAATGAACTTCGTAAGACTCAAATGCAAAATGAAGCTGAGATTTTAAAAGCTAGAATCTACGCAGGTGCGCAAGGTGGTGGCACTAGTAGAAGTAATAAGACCTATGATGATCTTGTTAATGAAGGCTTAGGTTTAGTTGAAGATCGTGTGGCAGAATCAACAAAACAAAAAACCAGCCCTGGTGTTTTTGAACGATTTAGCAATATGTTGAATCGTTCCCCAGCATCAAGTTCAGGTCAAACAATGACAGCAAGCCCTTATCAAGCGCAACCTATGTTACCCACAGGTGCGGGGGTGATGATGACTAACCCTAGTTTATTTCAAATCCCAGACTTGATAGGGGGTTTTAGCCGTTAATGGTATTCACTAACGCTATTAATAATCAGATTCCTAACAGTATCCTGACTGGACAAGGATTTAACAGTTTTAACATTTCTCCTGAAAGACGTAAGGAGATAACAGACGAAGAATTGTTTGACATACTAACGCCAGCAGCAGCAATAGGCGCAGGAATGATTGCTAGTCCGATTGGTGCTATCCCTGATATTGCTTTAATGACTGCTCGTGGGGTTGGCAAAGCGGCTTCTGTATTACCAGGCTTAGGCCCAGAATTTGCTAAGGGAGTAGAACGCACTATCCCAGAGCCTTTTGTAACAAGAAACATTGAAAATGCTCTTACTTTTGGCAATCGAGAAAAGTTAGCGCAATCACTAGGCAGTGAAACTCCTTTTGGTATTGGTGAATTAATGGGTGGCATTGGTGGCCCAATGGCACTTGCTGCAAAAGCACCAGGATTATTCAAAGCATTTGATGTTGCAACTGATATTGCGAGTGGAACTCCTGGCGCAAGCGCATTTCTAGGACGTGCTACTACTCCACTTGGAGCAGTTGGTCGTGGTGCTGCTGTCGGTGCGGCTGGCTCTCTTTTCCCTGCTGTTGATGTAGGTTATAACGCAACAGAGGGCACTACTAACCTTCCAGGAGCTGCTTTAACAATAGGAGCTGGTGGACTATTAGGGGGTGCAATTCCTGCAGCACTTACAGGTAAACAATTACTAGATGATATTTCACAAACGGTTAAAAAGAGATTGGTTCAATCTGATAACACTAAAACAATGAGCGACATCACCAAGCGTAGGTATGAAGCAATGCAAGCTCAACAAATGGCAGTGCAGAAGCAAATGGAGCAGATGCCTTACGAGAATCCTCTTGCGACAGCTGATACCACATATAGAGGGCTTGGAGTAGGTGAACAAACTATTGCGCCAAGAAGTACAGTTGCTCAGGAACAGATAGAGCCATCTGTGTTATTGCCTTATGAAAGAGCAGGAGCCGCAGAACCAGTACAGCCTGGTCGTTTTGATGTTTATGACGCAGAAGGCAACCCAATAATACCTCAAAAACCAACTGAAACTTTGCTTGATGAAGTTAAATTTCAAAAAGAACTTGATACCGAGGACTATACTCAACAAGTTACGCAAATGGAAAATGACTTAGACTATATAGCTAAGGAAATTGGGAAAACCAGAAAGAAAAAAATCACTCTTACAAAAGATGAGTATAAAGAAGAACAACAACTTTATAGAGATATTAAAGCTAAAGAAAAAGAATATAAACCTACACAAGGTGGAGCTGCACAATTAGAAGAATTACAAAGTGCTAGACAAAAAATAGAACAAAAAATTGAAAAATACAATTCTTATTTAGGAAGCGAAAGCCCTGGAGCAAAACAAAATGCCGAATCTTTAAAACAAAAAATTGTTGAGTTAGAATCACAGCTCAAAAAAAATAAAATGTTATCTCGCAAAGCCAAACAAGTAGCTCGTGAAGATAAACAAATAGATATCTTCAATAAGAAACTTGAAAATGAAGTAAACACACTCAAAGCACAAGCAGAAGATTTTAGAGCTAGTCGTATTACAGAAAGAGAACAAGCTAGACAAGACCAACTTGCTGCATTAGAAAAGCGTGGTGATGAATTACTTGGTCAATATGACACAGTCCGTTCTAAGTATGATGAGCAACAAAAATATCTCAATGAGCTGCAAGGCACTTTAGAAACAGAGCAAAATAGAAATCTACCTGTACCAATCGCCAAAGAACCAGTTGCATCAGAAGGTACTCAATTTGTTACAGAGGGCGGTTTAAAAGGGCCTGCATTAGAACAAAAACAATATCCATTAACTGTTATTCCAAAAGAAAAAGTTACTCAAGCAGAAGCCCCAGAAGGTACTGCATTTGTTACAGAGAGTGGCTT
>Ga0208856_1000461_pt1 | contig 15684 bp, 13 predicted proteins | sample LakMenEpi13Jul12_FD_150690 | JGI IMG/M metagenome (GOLD analysis project Ga0208856, IMG submission 150690) | Freshwater microbial communities from Lake Mendota, WI - 13JUL2012 deep hole epilimnion (SPAdes) | ecosystem: Environmental > Aquatic > Freshwater > Lentic | place: Lake Mendota, Madison...
TGTCTGTCTGTCTGTCTGTCTGTCTGTCTGTCTGTCTGTCTGTCTGTCTGTCTTTATATTTAATAACCATATTTTTTAAAAACTTATATTTAGTATTGATTTATATGCTGATTTAGTTTTAGATATACGCTGTTTTTTTTATTATTCTTCTACTCAAACCTATTATCTAATACAAAGGCCGAATGATTAATTTTGATAATAACAACGAATATGTCTTAACTCAGCAAGACATTATTGTGACTAAAACTGATTTAAAAGGTTTTATTACCTATGTAAATGACGATTTGTTGCGAATTACCGGTTTCAGCGAACAAGAATTAATTGGTGAAAGGCATAATATTTTCAGACATGCCGATATGCCAGCTGAAGTATTTAAGGATTTGTGGCGTACGATTTTAAGTGAATGTACATGGCGTGGGGTAGTTAAGAACAAAACAAAAGAGGGTGGATTTTATTGGGTACACGCTGATGTTACACCACTTTATCAAAATAAGGTCTTAGTGGGCTTTATGTCTGTTCGAATCAAACCAACAGAAGAAGAAATTAATAAAGCCAAAATAATTTATATGCAAATGAACGCCGGTATTTTTAAAAGCAAATTGCTTTTTGGCGACATAGTGCAAAATGTTGCTTGGACTGATTTGCGTCGTAAGTTTGATGATGTAAAAATTTCAACTAAATTTAGTAGTTTAGTTGCGATAGGCATATTTTCAATTATGTTGCTTGCTGCTTTAGATCATAGTGCGTTAAACAACGTAAAAGCTACGCTTGAAGAAGTTCAAACTAATTCACATGAGATAAATTTGGAATATGAAGCAAAAATAAAATCGCTTGAATATAAACTTGCTGTTTATGAACCAAAAAACACACTTGATATAGCTAATTTACATAAACGCACGTTATCAAACGAACAATTTCATCAAATTAAAACCCGTTCAAATCAAGTGCTAAGTGATTTGCAAAATAGGAATATGTTCATTGTATTAGTTGTGCTAGTTGTTTTGGTTTTACTGTATGAGTTGATTATTCGTAGCATTGTCAATCCTTTAAAGGAAGCGCAAGAAGGCTTGCGAGAACTCTCAAATGGCGTATATCACTTTCCGATTAATTATCGATCAAAAAATGAATTGGGCAAAATGATGGAGGCGCTGCGAACGACAGCTGTCCGTTTGGGATTTGAGGTGGCAAATGATAAGAAAATTAATGCTGAAATAATCAAAGTACATGAAAAAAATCACGCTTTGAATGCTCAAATTAATCAACTACAACGCATAGAAAGCATTGGCCGTATGACAGCCGGTTTAGCCCATAATTTCAATAATATATTAGGAGCTATTATTGGATATAACCAGCTGAATTTATTTACGGCTGAAGATTGTAAAGAGGAAAGTATCAAGCAAGAAATAGTAGAAAACGCAGAACAAATTCAAACAGCGAGTAAGCGTGCAGTTGAATTGGTAAAGCATATGATGAGTTATTCAAATCAAAATTCAGAAAATTATTTTGAATTGGATGTTAAGCCTGCTTCAGAGGTGATTAATGAAGTACTGGAGCTTATGCGACCGAGTTTGACAAATTTATTTCAAATTCATACTGATATAGATAACGAACTTGTAATTGAAATTGCATCAAATAAATTGCATCAAATTTTAATCAACTTGATTATGAATGCACGGGATGCGATTGAAGGGCGTGGACTTATCAATGTGACGTTAAAGAAAATATCAGTAGATAACTTGTTATGTAACGCGTGTTTAGAAAAATTGAATGGCGAGTTTATTGAATTATGTGTTTCAGATAATGGTACAGGTATAGAACAAAATGTTATGACACATATATTTGATCCATTCTTTACAACTAAACCGGTAGGTGAGGGAACTGGACTTGGTTTGTCAACTGTTAGTGGCATGGTGCATGAAGCACATGGACACATTATTGTCGAATCTAAAACAGAAGAACCTAATAAAGGGACAAACTTTAGATTAATTTTCTCAATAAAATAGTAACTTTTAAAATAAAAACCATAGGTGTATATGATGAGATATTCTATTTCAAATCAGAGTATAAATGTCTTAGTGCTTGATAAAAGCACTGATGTTTCACATATGCTTAAAAAAGCATTATTTTTTGCAGGACATTCGGCAACAGTTTTTAATGACCCAGAAAAAGCATTAGAGCATTTAAGTCACCATAAAAATTATGGAGCGGTGATTACGGATTGTTTTTTTGATGTTGATAACTTTAAAAATAATAATGAATTAAAAGGGCCTATTTTATTGGATACATTATTAACAATTACGAAATTTCCGGTGTTAGTGTGGAGTGAATATGTTGATAAATTTATATCATATGTTCAATATAAAGATCGGATTACAGTACTCAGAAAACCAGAAGAAAATTTACCTCATATATTTAAGTGGCTCGCTAATATCAAAAAAGAAGAAAATTATCAAAATGATACTTTCCCTATCTTTCAGCTCATCTATACAAGCAGGGTAATTGATGCTTTTACAGAAAATGATTTAATGGATATTTTAAATACAGCTCGTCAATTCAATCAAACTGCAAATATTTGTGGTGCGTTGATTTATCATAGTGGTCATTTTTTGCAAGTGTTAGAAGGTGAAAAAAGTGTAGTAGAGGCTTTATATTACGAACATATTGCAAAAGATAAACGACATAATGATTTAAATGTATTATCACAAGGAGAAACGGATAAACGTGTATTTAGTAACTGGGATATGGGCTTTTTTGGTAGCAATTATAATGAAGATTACACGCTACTTGGTTTAACTGATTTTGATCAACACCCAGCAGGTCAATTCTTTAAAGAAAAGCTAACACAACCACAAAAAGAGTTATTGGGTATTCACTAATCACTTTCTTTTATATGCAAAATAAAAACGCCAAAATTGGCTTTAAAAATAATTAAAAAAATTTAGTCAATATAGCCTAAATAACTAATTTATCTGTATTTGACTTGTTTTTACAGATAACTAACTATTTTCTGTTTATTACTATCTACACAATATTTACGGAATATTTTAAAAAAATAACTATGTCAACGCTAACTAAATTTCAAGTTTTTAAAAACGATCTTGTAGTAGAGGATCCAAGTGACAAGCCATTACATGAGCGTCTAGCTATAAGTAAAACTAATTTAGACGGCATCATTACTTATGTAAACGACACATTCTGTAAAGAATGTGGTTATAGCGCTGATGAACTCATCGGTCAAACTCATAAAAAACTGTCATCTTATGTGCATCCAAAATCTTTTTTTGATGGCATGTGGCAATGTGTCAAATCAGGTCAAGTCTGGCAGGGAGAGATTTGTAATCGCCACAAAAATGGAAAATTATATTGGAGCAATGTTTCCTATTATCCTATTTTTGATACTGAAGGTGTCGTAAATGGGAATATTGCCATTCGATTCAAGGTGACAAAAGAGCAACAAATTATATTAACCCAGAAATTAAAAGCTCAGCAGTATGATTCAATAATATCAGGCGTTGCGGGTTTTTGGCATTTGGATGAAATAGGGCGGTTTATTGATATTAACGATCAATATTGTTTTGCTTCAGGTTATACGAGAGAAGATTTGATTCATGCAACAGTTTTAGATTTGGAAGCGTTTGGCTTTGAAGGTGAATTTATGGAAGTTTTTAATTCACTTCAGATAGAACAACCGCAGTATTTTGAAACTAAGCATAAGCGTCAAGATGGCTCTACATGGGACGTGCGAATTATGCTCATTCGCCAATTAAATCAGAGTGTTCACGCATTTACATGGGATGTTTCGGCAAGAAAGCAGGAAGAACATGAAAAAAAGCTTTTATTGAAGGAATTATGTTATTTGCAGAAAATGGAGAGCTTAGGGCGTTTAACATCAGGTATAGCAAATGATTTTAATAATCTGTTAATGGCTATTTCAGGTTGTAACGAATTAAATAAATATTCTGCTGATGATGTGCTTGATAAAAATATAAGTCGCGAAACGATTCGTGCTCAATTTTTAGAGAATTCTAAACAAATTGATATGACTATAACGCGAACAAAAGACTTAATTGATAAATTGCTGGTTTATTGTCAAAGAGAGCCTGTTGAAAGCGAAGATCCTGTTTTAAACATCAATCAATCTCTTGAATCAGTTATCGAGTTTCTTCGTAAGAGTTTTCCATCCACGATTACTTTTGAACTGAATTTATTAGCGACAAATTTATTAAATGCCACATTAAATATCGATAATACCGAACTTCATCAAATTATGATGAATATATGCCTTAATTCACGAGATGCATTTAAGTTGAAACCAGGAAAAATATCAATCAAAACAGATCTAATTGAAAGACTGGATAGCATTACTTGTCAAAAGTGTCCTTTAGTGACTGATATTGAACTAGTTGAATTTCACTGTAATAGCTGTAAAAAGTCATTAAATACAACAGACATGTCGGGAAAATTTATTGAAATTAAGGTTAGTGATAATGGGTGTGGAATTGATTCACACATATTACCTCGTATATTTGATCCTTTTTTCACCACAAAATCAGTTGGTGAAGGCACAGGACTGGGATTGTCAACAGTTTGCGGCATGGTCGATAGAGCATCAGGTCATATTATCGTCTCTTCGCAACTTGGAAAAGGGACTGAGGTTAAGTTGTTTTTTCCAATTTAGGTTATTTTCACACATTTAAACACAAAATATTTAGATAAATTATGGCAAAAATACTACTGATTGATGATGAAGAGCAAATGCGTTTTGTATTAACAAGGATGTTAAAGCGTGATGGACATGAAGTATTTGTAGAGCAAGATGGCGTAGAAGGCGTGCAAAGTTTTTATCAAGTTAATCCGGATTTGGTTATTACTGATATTATTATGCCAAATAAGGATGGTTTTGCGGTGATTGCGGAAATACTGGCAACACATCCAACGCAGCCAATTATTGCCATGTCGGGTGGTCGACGAATCTTTGCTGCAGATTTAGAATCTCTTGGAATAATAGGAGTGAAAGGCTTGCTGCAAAAACCTTTTACTCATCAAGAATTGCAGGACATGATTCAATTAGCATTAAGTTAATACAGGCGTATATTACTCTTTGAATTTTATCGTTTAAAAACTCTGCAGGTTATGTAAAGTATTTTTTTTAGCTAATATTGCTTAGTAGCATTAGCTCGCTAATTTAAGGCACTACATTTATTTATTTCTATGTTAGTGGTGTGTAATTTTAACGTTAGGCTATCAAAATTACGATAATATATATGTGTTTTATTAAAAACCCATTAAAATCTTAAAACCTTTGTATTTCAATACTAAAAATAATAATATGTTTTTGCGCATCCTACTACTAATGTCATTAAGTTTAATTACTAATTTTTCCTTTGCACAAGCAAGTGATAATTTGGATGTGGCAAAAATAAATCAATCATCCATTTCGCTTACTTCTTATTTTGGAATTTTTGAAGATACGAACCAAATGTTGACGCTTGAAGATGTCCAAAGAATAAGCGCACAATTCAAAACAGATTTACCAGAAAAAGCATCGATAAATTTAAGCTATTCACAATCCGCTTATTGGCTGCGTTTAGTTTTAGATAATAGTAGTGATAATGCGATCGAAAAAGTCCTGAGCATTAATCATCCGCTTCTGGCAACAATTGATTTTTATTGGCAAATCGGAAATCAAAATCATCAAACCATAAATACTGGTTATGCTAGACCGCTTGAGAATCGCGCCTATAAAAGTCGTATTTTTGCTTTCCCACTAAAAATTCAAGCACATAGTCAAAGTGTCATTTATTTGAAAATTGCATCACCTAACGCAATTGTTATTCCGGCATATTTATGGGAACCCATTGCGTTTTATCAAAATGAACGTGATGATTATTCTTTTCAATTTACCTACTTAGGAATTGTCATCGCTATGGCAATGTTTTGTTTTGCGTTAGCGTTCACCTTAAGAGAGTTTGATTACTTTCTTTATGTGGGCATGGTTGTACTAGTTGCCATATCGATTATTGCTTTCCGTGGTTTGGGAGCGGAGTATGTTTGGCAAAATACACCGTGGTTGACTCAAACCGGTTCATTATTATTTGGAACGCTCACTTTAGGCGTAGAACTACTGTTTATTCGCCGCATATTGCAAACCCCTATATTAATACCAAAATTAGATCTTATTGTAAAAATACTTATTGGTTTACATTTTTTGATTGCATTGTTGCTTTTATGGACATTCGTCATTGCAAAATATGTAGTGATTACTTTAGCAATTACCTCGACTTTTGTTTTAATTATAATTACGTTAGGAGTATTGAAGAAAAATCGTAACGCTTATTTTTTATGTGCTGGTTTTTCGATATTAGCTATCAGCATTATTATTAATCTTTTACATGTTTTCGATGTTATACCTACTAGTTTTTATACCGTCAATAGCATTCAAATTGGCTCAGCATTGGAATTATTAATCTTTACACTGCTGTTAACTGACCGCTATCAAAGTATTCAACTAGACAAACAACGTAAAGAGGTTGAGTTGGTAAATGAAAAGTATGAACGTCATGAAATTGAATTATTAAAGCAAATCTATTTTGAACATCATTATGCACTGGATAAAGCAGCTATTTTTGTAGAAACGGATGCACAGGGTGTTATTACGTTCGTGAATGAACATTTTTGCCGTATTTCTGGTTATAGCAAAGAAGAATTAATTGGAGCGACGCACAGTTTATTAAAGTCAGATGTTCACCCAGCTGAATTTTATGGAAATCTTTGGAAAACCATTAGAAGCGGAAATGTCTGGTGTGAAGAATTGTGTAATAAACATAAAGATGGCACGCTATATTGGGTGAATACAGTTATTGTGCCTATTGTAGATGAGGGTGAGTATAAGCCAAAAAAATTTATCAGTATTCGGTTTGATATTACCGATCGTAAAGAGTCTGAGCAACGTCAACTTTCACTTACTAATCAAGTTAATCAAATGCAAAAAGTGGAAAGCCTTAGTCGCTTAACGTCAGGCATAGCTCACGATTTTAATAATATATTGAGTGCAATTATTGGCTACAACCACTTAAATACCTTTGCTGGCGAAGATTGCACCGATGAAAAATTAAAAGAAGAAATATTATTTAATACGCAACAAGTAAATATGGCGAGCGAACGTGCTGTTAATTTGATCAAAAAAATGATGGCTTATTCTCGTCAAAATACAACAAATAAAGAAATTGAAGTTAAGCCCACACATGAAGTAATTAATGAGGTTTTAGTTTTAATGCGACCAGCATTAACCAGTATTTTTCAACTTAACGCTGAATTAGATAACGATTTAACCATTCAAATTGATTCAACTGAACTGCATCAGATTTTAACCAATTTAATTGTGAATGCACGTGATGCGATGCAACAGGGTGGAAATATTACAATTTCGCTTAAACAGTTAACGACACATGGATTGATATGTAATTCCTGTGCAGAAATACTTGAAGGCGAGTTTATTGAGTTGAGTGTAGCGGATAATGGTACAGGTATAGAGCAACGTGTTATTACGCATATTTTTGATCCATTCTTTACTACTAAACCTGTAGGTGAGGGCACTGGACTTGGGCTTTCAACTGTTAGTGGCATGGTACATGAAGCACATGGACATATTGTTATTGAATCAATAACAGAAGCGCCAAATAGTGGTACAACGTTTAGACTATTATTCCCATTAGTTAACACAGCTTAAAATCAATCCTTATTTTTCTATCAATAATTGCTGTAGGCTATGTGTATCAAAGCTTTAAGCTGCCAAACACTATCGCTGGTCACCAGCGATAGTCTATTTTTTTTATTCCTATTGCTACGTTCAGTTATGATGCGCAAATTATGGTAGCACCAATGCTGACGCTGCACCGGAATTTGCCATTGTGCTGAGTGGCGTGAAAACGTTGGTTGCAGAAGATTTGATTTTATAAAAAATACGCAACGATGAAAGACGAATACGATTTTTTAAATGCAGAGCAGAGTAAATTCTTCGTGCCGGTTGAAGATATTCAAATGCCGGTTTATTTGGATAAAGACGTTATGCAGTTTTTGAATAAGCAGTGTGAATTTAATGCCGAAAACTAGATTTCTGAATAAATAATTTACTGCGCAAAGAGTTTGAAATTGCGCAGCGTGTGATAATTTAAAATCACATGATAAATTTTGTTTGCGAGGTTGTGAGACATTATTATTTACGCTCCATCGCACTCTGACAAGCCAAACAAAATCTACAAGCAATCGCTTTACGGCGGCTTTCGGGGATGGGTTCGCCACATTCCTCGCAGTCGAGCGACGATTCACCGGTATAAACTGATTTTCGCGCTTCTTGAATGAATAATTCCGTCATTTTATCCATACGTTCAATAATGGCGTCCGTGCCACCTGCCCATGCTGCTGACATTTGCGTTTCTCCTGCTTTATGCTTGCATGGCTCGCGCCACGGCTTCTGCGACTTTAATGCCGTCAATAGCGGCAGATAAAATACCGCCCGCATATCCCGCCCCTTCACCAGCGGGATAAAGTCCCACTGTGTTTAAGCTTTGGAATTTTTCATTGCGCTTGATGCGAATAGGCGAGGATGTGCGTGTTTCAACGCCGGTTAATAGGGCATCATGCATCGAAAATCCTCTAATATTTTTATCAAAGGCGGGCAAGGCTTCAGTAATGGCGTCAATGGCGTAATCGGGTAGAGCGCTGCGTAAACTACCGAGTTTCACTGACGGTGTATAAGACGGCTGCACAATACCAAAAGTGGTCGATGGGCGATCGGCGAGAAAATCACCTACGAGTTGCGCAGGCGCTGCGTAATCTTCACCACCAAGTAAAAAAGCTTGACGCTCCCAATGACGCTGTAAATCGACACCGGCTAACACGTGCTGCGGATAATCCACTTCGGGTGAAATACCGACAACAATAGCACTGTTTGCGTTACGTTCATTGCGTGAATATTGGCTCATGCCGTTGGTGACAACGTGACCTTCTTCAGACGTTGCCGCAACCACTGTACCACCCGGACACATACAAAAACTGTAAACCGATCGACCATTTTTGCAATGATGTACTAGTTTATAATCTGCCGCACCTAGTAATTTATGTCCCGCACTTTGACCAAAACGACATTGATCAATCATTGATTGTGGATGTTCGATACGAAACCCCATCGAAAATGGCTTTGCCTCCATGTAGACGCCATTTTTTTGCAGCATTGAAAAGGTATCGCGGGCGCTATGCCCAATGGCGAGTACAACGTGCGAGCTGTCGATAATTTCACCGCTGGTGAGTCTTACGCCTTGCACTTGACCGTTTTCAATTATGATGTCTTCAACGCGCTGTTCAAAACGGATTTCACCGCCTAACGATTCGATGGTGGCGCGCATAGCCTCAACCATGGAAACTAAGCGAAATGTTCCGATATGTGGTTTACTTAAATGCAGAATTTCAGGTGGGGCACCGGCTTTGACGAATTCTTCAAGCACTTTACGACCGTAATGATTGGGGTCTTTAATTTGTGTGTAGAGCTTGCCATCAGAGAACGTCCCCGCGCCACCTTCGCCAAATTGAACATTAGATTCGGCATTAAAGACACGTTTTCGCCAGAGTGCAAACGTGTCTTTTGTGCGTTCACGAACGGATTTGCCGCGCTCAAGCATAATGGGGTTAAACCCCATTTGAGCGAGAATGAGCGTAGCAAGCAAGCCACAAGGCCCAGCGCCAATGACGATAGGACGTGTTTTTTCTATCCCTTTTGAATGGGTCACTAATTGATATTGCGTATTAGGCGTTACGCTAATACGCGGATCATCGACAAGACTTGCAAGAATATCAGCTTCATTTTTAACTTCAACATCAACGGTGTAGACCATGAAAATCGTATCGCGCTTACGTGCGTCGTGCCCTTGACGAAAAACGTGGAAGCGAATAAATTTATCTAAAGTGATGTTTAGCCGATAAAGAATCGTTGACTCTAAATCGGATGCTGTGTGGTTAAGTGGAAGCTTAATTTCAGTAATTCGTAGCATGAATGTTTAGTAAGTTGATGTGGCAAGTGAAATAGGGATTGATGCGCAAAAAATCGCTTTTTTTCGTTATTGTTATAATACGTTTGTCGGTTTGTTTTTGATATTGTAAAATAGTTATCAGAGCAAGAGCACGCCGCTAATGAATTTAATTGAATTAAAAGTAAGTCTTAGGAAAATAAAATGGATATATCACCAGAACTATTGCAAAAAAAGATTCTTATTGTTGATGATGCTGCTTCAATGCGCACATTAACAAAGGCTATTTTGCGTGAAGCCGGTTTTACCAATGTGTTTGACGTACCCGGAGGTCGCGAAGCATTGGCTAAAATGGCACAAATCAAAGTTAACATTGTTATTTGTGATTGGAATATGCCTGGTATGAGCGGCATTGAGTTATTCCAAGCGGTTAAGAATGACCGAAAATTGGCTCTGCCTCCTTGGATTATGTTGACATCATCCTCTGAAGGCGAAAAAGTAAAAGAAGCCATTTCAGTGGGCATTACCTCGTATATCGTCAAGCCATTTAAACCAGATAATTTAGTTGCACAGATTATCAATAAGCTCAAATCAGCTGGTTAATCAAAAAACAAAAAACATATCAATCAAGTCAAACAAATCACAGCAGTTTATCTGCTGTGATGATGTTTAGCCTAATTACTCCGCTTCATCAACTTCCACGGCAACAGCGTAGTTGCAGTCTTTTTGTGGACATACTTTCTCAACACCACGACGTTTACTTTCTTTTTGTGTGAGTACTGGCCAATGGCAAGTAGGGCAAGGTTCATTCAGTGGTGCATTCCATAGTGCATAGTCACAACTTGGATAATTTTCACACGAATAAAACAATTTTCCATTACGTGATTTACGTTTAAAAATCTGTCCCTTTTGGCATTTTGGACAAGAGACACCGGTGTCTTGAGGTTTTTCAAGTGGCTCAATGTAGCGGCAGGTTGGATAGGCGCTGCAGCCAATGAACTTACCATAACGGCTATTTTTGTAAACCAGTTTTGACTGGCATTCAGGGCACGCGCGATCTTCAACGGTTTCTGGCTCTGCTTGCGCGGAATCGGATAAATTGCGTGTGTAGGTGCACGTTGGGTAATCGGTGCAACCAATAAAGCGGCCATTACGTCCAAGACGAATGGAAAGTCCTTTGCCACATAAAGGGCAAGCTTCATCAATGGCTTCTTGCGTGACGTCTTTGCGCTGAACCGAACTTTCTTTCTCGTGTACCAATTCACCAAATGGCTCCCAGAAACTGCGCATGAGTGGAATCCACTCTTTTTCGCCGCGTGCAACGGCGTCTAGATCATCTTCTAAATTCGCCGTAAAACTGTAGTCGACATATTTGGTGAAATGGTCAGTTAAAAATTTATTCACTATTCGACCGACATCCGTAGGATGGAAACGTTTTGTTTCAAGCGTGACATATTCACGATTTTGCAGCGTTGAAATAATGGATGCATACGTTGAAGGACGTCCAATACCATGTTCTTCAAGCGATTTAACAAGGCTCGCTTCGCCATAGCGTGGAGGTGGCTCGGTAAAATGTTGAGCAATAATCACATCGTTTAAAATAACGCTGTCGCCTTCTTTGAGAGGCGGCAGGAAGCTCTCTTTGTCATCGCCTTCTTTTGAGTCATCTTTGCCTTCTAAATACACCGCCATAAATCCGGGTGTGGCAACCGATGAGCCTGTGGCGCGAAAAACATGTTTACCCTCATTACAGCTCATATCAATGGCGACATTATTAAGCGTCGCGTGAATCATCTGACATGCAATCGTGCGTTTCCAAATTAATTCGTAGAGTTTAAACTGCTCAGCACTGAGGTAGGACTGAATTTGCGCAGGAATATAACGCGCAGACGTTGGACGAATCGCCTCATGCGCTTCTTGGGCATTTTTTGATTTTGTTTTGTATTCGGGTGGCGTTTTGGGAATATTTGATTCGCCGTAGATTTCGCCAATTAACGCACGAATATCCGCTATAGCTTCAGCTGATAAATTCACCGAATCTGTACGCATATAGCTAATCAACCCCGCCGTTTCTCCACCAATATCAATCCCTTCATACAATTGCTGCGCTACCGCCATCGTTCTTTTAGTGGTAAATCCTAATTTTCTGGCGGCTTCTTGTTGAAGTGTGGAGGTAATAAAGGGGGGAGCTGGGTGACTTTTGCGTTGCTTTTTTTCGAGTTTGCTGACAATTAACTGACCTTGCGCCGCATCAAGTAATATTTTTTTAGTTTCCTGCGCGGTTTGCTCGTTGTCGATGGTAAATTGGCTGACTTTATTGCCATCAAGGTAGGTTAATTTGGCTTTAAAGGCTTGGTCATGCGCAAAAGTTGCGGCGTCAACTGACCAATATTCGCGGCTTTTAAATGCTTCGATTTCAAGTTCACGCTCAACAATTAAGCGTAGAGCGGGACTTTGAACACGCCCAGCAGATAAACCGCGACGAATTTTTTTCCAAAGTAGGGGCGAGAGATTAAATCCCACTAAATAATCTAACGCGCGACGGGCTTGCTGTGCGTAAACTAAATTGAAATTGAGTTTAGCCGGCTCAGCAATAGCTTGCGTGACAGATTTTTTGGTGATTTCATGAAACGCAACGCGATGTACTTCTCTTTTGCCCACTAAATTCTTTTCATTGAGATATTCGAGCAAATGCCATGAAATGGCTTCACCTTCGCGATCTGGATCGGTTGCCAGATAGAGGGTGTCGGCTGATTTCAATGCTTTGGTGATGGCAAGTAGATGGCGTTGATTGCGTTCTATGATTTCATATTTCATCGCAAAATCGTGTTGCGGATCGACAGCACCTTCTTTGGGGATTAAGTCCCGTACATGACCATAAGAGGCGAGGACATGAAAATCTTTGCCTAAATATTTTTCGATGGTTTTTGCTTTTGCTGGCGATTCAACAATGACGAGATTTTTGCTCATTTATCCATTCCATTTGATACAAAAGACGGGCTTTTAAAAGGTGTTTTAATGCACATACGTTGGCAGTAGATCGTAAATCATGTCTTCCATTCGCGCTAATGCCAGCTCTTCATCGGGTTGATTGAGCAGCACAATGAGAACAATCCATTTTAACTTATCAAGCGTTAAGCTTTCTTCAAGTGCAATGGCGCGGTCTAACACCAATTCACGATTGACCGAATTGAGAATACCTGTGCGCTCTAAATGCATCAATAAATTTTGGCATTCGACATCAAGACACTCTTTTTCTTGCGCACTAAAAATGCGAAATGAAGCCGCTGTCATAGGTTGAATATCATTAGGCTCAATGCTTAATGATTCAAGCCATGAGAAAGCACGATTCACTTCTTTATGCTCAAAACCCGCTTGAAGCAATTCCGTTTTCACGATATCACTATCAGGAAGCATTTCATTGTCATCATCCATATAATTTTCAAAAAGATACATCAGCACATCAAAAATATTTTCTTTCATAAATCCTAGTTAATTATTTTACGCGGATATAGCAACCGCCAGCGGTCGCCTCGATATGCCCCTGTAGCTCAAGCATGAGAAGTTGTACGGCAATACTTTCCACTGATTGCCCTGAACTTTCGACTAAATCGTCAATAGACGTTGGGCCAAACATGACTAGATTCAATAATGTTTGTTGCTCGAGGTCAAGTAATGATTGTTCTGGCTCGGAGCGTAAAAAGCTAATTCGTTGTTTATATTGACTTAATTCATCAATAATATCTTGTGGGGATTCGACAAGTTTTGCGCCTTCTTTTATCATGGCATTACAGCCACGAGAAAGGGGACTGTAAATAGATCCCGGTATGGCAAAAACGTCGCGGTTTTGCTCAATGGCAAGGCGTGCTGTGATAAGTGAGCCACTCTTTTGCGCGGCTTCAACGAGTAGCAAACCTTGGCATAAACCGCTAATAATTCGGTTGCGTCGAGGGAAGTTATTCGCTTGCGCTGTTGTCCCCGGTGGAAATTCGGACACCATTGCGCCGTTATTGACAATTTCAAGCGCTAAGTCTTTATTGCTTGCTGGATAGACACGATCAAGTCCCGTGCCTACAACGGCTATGGTATAGCCACCCGCACTCAGTGCCCCTTGATGCCCTGTCGAATCAATACCCAGCGCAAGGCCACTGGTAATCACAAAACCAAATTTACTTAATTCAAATGCAAAATCAAACGCGGCTTTATTGCCAAGCGCAGAAGGATTTCGACTGCCTACGACTGCAATTTGGGGATAAGCGAGTAACTTAGGATTGCCGCGAATAAATAGGAGTGGCGGTGGATCATAAATCTCTTTGAGCGCTTCTGGATAAAGCGGATGCGAGATTTTGAGTACCTCATTATTGTCATGGGCGAGCCATTGCAAATCATAGTCTACCGTTTGCCAATTAAACGAGACGATACGCTCAATTAACGCTTTTTTAACCCCCCAAGCATGTAATGTCGCTTCACTTGCACTAAAAATGTCTTCTGGCGTGTGCTCTTCAATTAACGAGAGAAACGTTTTACAGCCAATTCCTTCAACGCGAAGTAGCGCAAGCCAATATTTAATGTCGGCATCTTGGCTGTTTAGTTGCATGGGTGTTTTAAACAATAGAGTGAATGTGAAAAAAAGTTTTTCATACGGCTAATTTCAAAGTTGTGCTGAATTCAGATAGAATTAAATTTATTTAATCATTTCTAATTATTATAGTGGAGAGTTCATTGAGTATTCTAACTATTCTCGAATTTCCGGATGAGCGGTTGCGAAAAAAAGCCCTGCCGGTAAAAAACGTGGATAACACAGTCAGTAAGTTAATAGACGATATGTTTGAAACCATGTATGACGCTGGAGGCATTGGCCTTGCTGCGACGCAAGTGGATGCGCATTTGCAAATTTTGGTGATGGATACCAGCGAAGAAAAAAACGATCCGCTGTGTTTTATCAATCCTGAAATTCTCACTCAAGAAGGCGAGTTTGAATACAAAGAAGGCTGTCTATCGGTGCCGAATTTTTATGAAAAGGTCACGCGCCCAGGGCAAATTACGGTTAAAGCACTCAATCGTGAGGGCGTTGAATTTGAAATGCAAGCGCATGATTTGCTTGCAACCTGTATTCAGCACGAAATGGATCATTTAGACGGTAAATTATTTATTGATCACCTTTCAGCGCTCAAGCGTCAACGTATCAAAGCTAAGTTGGAAAAAATACATCGATTGGAAGGAAAATAAATGAGAATTATTTTTGCTGGTACACCGCAATTCGCTGTGCCTAGTTTGCAGCGTTTAATTGATTTGAATCATGATGTTTGCGCGGTTTACACGCAACCCGATCGACCTGCAGGACGCGGGCAACAATTGCAATTTAGTCCTGTCAAAACGTTAGCGCTTGCGCATAATATGCCTGTTTTTCAGCCATTGAGCCTAAAAAATGAAGAGGATCTTCATGTTTTGCAGGCGTTTAATGCTGATTTAATGATTGTTGTGGCTTATGGCATGATTTTGCCGCAATCGGTGCTTGATGCGCCGCGTTTAGGGTGTATCAATGGGCATGGATCACTTTTGCCACGCTGGCGCGGCGCTGCCCCTATTCAACGCGCAGTCATTGAAGGCGATGCGGAGACGGGGGTGACCATAATGCAGATGGTGAAAAAACTCGATGCGG
>Ga0208856_1000462_pt1 | contig 15659 bp, 7 predicted proteins | sample LakMenEpi13Jul12_FD_150690 | JGI IMG/M metagenome (GOLD analysis project Ga0208856, IMG submission 150690) | Freshwater microbial communities from Lake Mendota, WI - 13JUL2012 deep hole epilimnion (SPAdes) | ecosystem: Environmental > Aquatic > Freshwater > Lentic | place: Lake Mendota, Madison...
TTTGTTCGCTACTTTTGGCGTTAATTTTACTTTATAGGTTTATCATTCGCAGTATTGTGAGTCCTTTAAAAGAAGCTCAAGGGGGATTGAGAGAATTGTCGAATGGCGTTTATCGTTTTCCGATTCAATACCGCTCAAAAAATGAACTCGGTAAAATGATGGAAGCGCTGCGAACAACGTCAGTGCGTTTAGGGTTTGATATTGCAAATGAAAAAAAAATCAGCGCTGAAATCATTAAAGCGTATGAAAAAAATCATTCATTGAATGCGCAAATTAACCAATTACAACGCATTGAAAGTGTAGGGCGAATGACGGCGGGTATTGCTCATCATTTTAATAACATTTTAGGCGCGATCATTGGTTTTAACCAAATGAATATCTACGCAGGTGAAGATTGCCATGATGAAAGTTTAAAACAAGAAATTTTAGAGAATTCACAACAGATTCAAATTGCAAGTGGACGTGCAACGGAATTAGTCAAGCAGATGATGAGTTATTCCAATCAAAATTCAGAAAAGTCATTTGTGTCGGATTGTAAACCCACAGCTGAGGTGATAGATGACGCGTTGGCATTAATGAGGCCAGCGTTATCTAGTGCGTTCACATTCCATGCCGAGATAGATAGGGATCTTCAGATTGAAATTGCCTCAAACAATTTACATCAAATTTTAATCAATCTTATTATCAATGCCCGTGATGCGATGAATGGACGTGGTGTTATCGCAATAACATTAAAGAAAATAAACATAGATAAATTAGTTTGTAATGCGTGTTTACATAAATTGAAAGGTGAGTTTATTGAGTTAAGTGTTTCCGATAACGGTGCAGGCATTGAAGAGCGTATCATGACGCATATTTTTGATCCGTTTTTTACGACAAAGTTAGTTGGTGAAGGGACTGGACTTGGGCTTTCAACTGTCAGTGGTATGGTGCATGAAGTATATGGACACATTTTAGTGAAATCACAAACAACAGGGTCTACTCAAGGTACGATGTTTCGGGTATTATTTCCATTGAAATAATATGTAATTACACTGTAAAGAGCGAAAAAAATTTAATGACTTATTTAATTGCAAATTCAAGCCTTAATGTTTTGGTAATTGATGAAAATACTGAAATATTAAGCATGTTAGCAAAAGTTTTATTTTGTATTGGACATTCGGCAACTGTGTTTAGCAATCCAGCAGAGGCAATTGAAGAATTAACAGTCAATAAAAATTATGATGCTGTCATTACGGATTGTTTTTTAGATATTAAGAGCATGACTTTTGCAGGAATAGATTTAATTGAATCATTGCTTGATATAAAAAAATTACCGGTGCTGGTTTGGAGTATGTATGTGGATAGATTAATTCCCCATATTCATGATAAAGAGCATGTGACGTTCCTCAAAAAGCCCGAAGAAAACGTATCTTATATTTTTACTTGGCTTGATAAGATAAAGAAAATCGAAAATGAACAGTTCGACACCTATCCGATATATCAACTTATCTATTCAAGTAAAGAAAACGATGGATTTACCGAAAATGATTTAATGGACATTTTAATTTCATCACGCAAACACAATAAAAAAGTTGGTATTAGTGGCGCTTTGATTTATCACAATAAATGCTTTTTACAAGTATTGGAAGGCGAGCAAGTTGCTGTTGAGAATATGTATTACGAGTGGATTGAAAAAGATAAGCGTCATGTTGACGTCACGTTACTCACAAAAGGCATTGTCAATAAGAGAATCTTCCTTAATTGGGATATGGGATTTTTCGGTAATCATGATGGTGAAGATTACGTCCTACTAGGTTTAACGGATTTTGATAAACATCCTGCAGGTCAATTCTTTCGAGATAAGCTTACGCATTCACAAAAGGAATTATTGAGTATCCAATAATTATTTTTGCTTTTTTTAATTGGGTAATTTACATTGAAAAATACAAGTGATTGTATTAAATCAAAAATTTAATATACGCGAACTATTAATTTGTGCATTAACACGAGAAAACAACACGACGTCATTACAGCGACCTGTTTGATATTTCATCATCAGCAAACCATCAACCGACTGTATATCTTCCAAAAACACACTCAACACAGCAAGTAACCAAGCATTTCTCAACACTATAGTTGCAAAATCACTATCGAAAGAAGAAAAGGACTTTATATAAAAAATCTGCGGCACTATTTTTTAAAGCGGAAGACCCATTTCGGATAACAATATTGAAAATCAATAGATTGTATGATTTATGCGTAATGACTTTAGCTCGCGTAATCAGCAGTCGTCCAGCTAATTTGCTATTGCTGGCTAGGCTTAAATACTTTCATTGGTTTTTGTCGTTTGGATATGATAGTGGGGATTGTTGAAAGATATGTGTTTGATAAATATAATTTTAAGATTATTTTTATGCCATATTTTATAAAAAATACGTTAAATTAATTGACAACAAGATTTATAAAATCCTAAAGATATCCGATAACGTCATACATATATCATTTTAACCAATGGAGCTCAATTTAGCGTGGACAAAAATAAAGTTTCTCGTCTTACCATTAAAATACGTCTAGGAATAATTGTAGGTATTTTTACTATTGGATTTACTTTATTTGGTATTGCAATCATGCAGGCCATGAATACACTAAATGTTAATGGGCCTATTTATCAACGTATTGTGCAAGGCAAAGATCTCATCGCCGATATCCTGCCACCCCCCGAATACATTTTAGAGTCCTATCTAGTCATATTGCAATTAGCGAATTCGAGCGATTCTCAAGAAACGCAAACATTAATAAAACGCTTTGATGTCCTTAAAAACGACTACGATACCCGCCACGACTACTGGCAAAACGAAAATTTAGACCCTGAGCTAAAAGCGCAGTTTTTAGAAAAATCATCTCTTGCAGCACAAGCCTTTTACCATGAAGCACAAACGCATTTTATCCCCAGTCTGCAAGCTGAAAATCAAAGCGACATGCGTGCAAGTTTGGCGAAAATCAGATTGATTTATGAAGAACATCGACTTGCTATTGATAAAGTCGTTGAGCTGACAACACAACGAAATCAACAAGATGAAGCGCATGCAAAATCGTTATTAAATTTTTACAATGTAGGATTGGCAAGCATCTTTTTCCTCAGTATCACGCTAGCAACTTGGGTTGCACTCTCCATTAGTCGAGGTATTCTTGCTTCGCTCAAATCAGCACAGAAAATTGCTAACGCTATTTCAGTGGGAAATTTAAACTCTGAAATCACCACCACGCAACATGACGAAATCGGTGATTTGCTGCGTTCAATGAGCAAGATGCAAAATGCAATCAATATGTTTGTCGATGCGCAAGGATTTATGGCTAAAAAACATGCTGAAGGCGCTGTTCGTGAAAAATTAGATATTTCAAAATTTTCAGGCACTTACGCTCAGATGGCTCATGAGATCAATGAACTCGTACACTCTCGCATTGCTATTAATGAGCGAATTTTGGATGTAATCAAAGAATATGCCAAAGGAAATTTTTCGATTGATATGGATATTCTACCCGGCGAAACATTCGCGATCACACAAACAGTAAATAGTATTAAAACAGCACTTTTAACCATTAATAACGAAATTGAAACCCTTGCAAAAGCAGGTGCTGTGGGCGATTTTTCTTTGCGCGCTAATGATCAAAATTTCGAATATGTTTTCCACTCTATGTTAGGGGATTTGAATACATTATTTAATGCGTGTGAAGTTGGCTTTAACGATATTTTACATATATCAAATAAATTGGCGACTGGTGATTTGACACAAAAAATTGAAATCAATCTACCTGGAATGTTTGGTCAGGTGCAAGAGGGCATGAATCTTACTGTTGAAAATTTACAGTTACTGATTGGAAAAGTGAAAGAATCCAATCAACGCATCCATGTTATTTCGCAGGAGATTGTCAATGGGAATAACGAATTATCTACTCGAACAGAAAAACAAGCTGCAAGCTTAGAAGAAACCGCCGCGAGTATGATCGAATTAACCAGTACCGTCCAACATAACGCTGACAATGCGAAAGAAGCAAACTCGTTATCAAATGAAGCAACTAAAATTGCTCATCAAGGAGGAATAGTGGTTAGCAATGTGGTAAGAACGATGGAAAGTATCAACGAATCTTCAGTCAAAGTGGTTGAAATCATATCTGTTATTGACAATATTGCTTTCCAAACCAATATTTTAGCGCTTAACGCGGCTGTTGAGGCTGCTCGTGCTGGTGAGCAAGGGAGAGGTTTTGCTGTTGTGGCGACTGAAGTGCGAAATTTAGCACAACGCGCAGCGGCCGCTGCCAGTGAAATTCAACACTTAATTAGTGACTCCGTTGAGAAAGTCGAAGAAGGGAGTCAACTAGTAACTTCAGCGGGGAAAACCATGCAAGAAATTGTAGATTCAGTCCAAGCTGTCAGTACCATCATGGGGGAAATATCGTCAGCATCCCTTGAGCAAAGCGCAGGTATTTCTCAAGCCAATAAAGCGATTGCTGAAATGGATGATGTCACACAACAAAATCTAGCCCTAGTTGAAAAAGCGGCAACAGGTGCAGAATCACTTAAACAACAAGTCGATATGCTTTCAAAAACGGTCGCAAATTTCAACATATAATTTTACTCGTTTTCAACATCATCGAGGGCTACAGGATTGCCTTATACTCAAAATAGAATAGCGATAAATTTAAGATGTTACCGCCAAAGTCAATTAAATAAATTAGGTCTTTAAATTCTAAAAATCTCGTTTTTTATATATTAATATGTTTTAAATTAAGTAGTTATATTGCGTCAATGTGGAAAAAAGTAATTTGAAATGATGTATTGGTCTAATAATTGTTAAAGATTCTGCGTAATTTTGATTTAAAATAACGTCTATTTTTATTACGACAACAATTTTCTGACCATGATTTCACCTATTTCAATACTGGAAAAAAAAACACTCGGCACTAAACTTTTTTTAGCGGTGAGTTATGGCTTAGTCATTATGCTTCTCATTGGTTTTAATGCGATTAGCAATATCAGAACATTAAATAATGATACAAAAATTATCTATGAAAATTATTTTCATTGTATATCGCACTTAAAAGAAGCCAATATTCATTTAGTCCAGATCCGCGAAAATATAGAGCGCCTTTCGCAAACTGATTTGGAGAGCTACAATCAAACAAAAAGCAATATCACAAAAGCCACCGACTTATTGCAAGAAGAAACGGCATTGGCTCGCGCTAGACTATTATCTGATGACGATAAAAAATTGGTCACCCGATTTGATATTTCTTTTAAAACTTACTTAGAAAATATCAAACAAGCCATTGCATTAAGTAATTCATTACACGAAAAATCCATACAAGAACGGACATTTAATGCGTTTATCTTTAGCAATGATTTTGTGGCAACAGCAAATACAACGGAAGAATTACTCTCTACATTAAGTCACAATAAAGAATCACAAGCCTCTGTTATTTCAGAGAGACTAGAAAAAATGAGTATTGAAAGTGAACATATTTCACTTTTACTCATGTTTTCTGGCATATTTATAACGGCAATCAGTGGTTTACTCATCGGAAAATCCATCACTGCGCCCATAAATAGATTAGAAAACGCCATTGACGGTTTAGCGGCAGGTAATTTAGATGTTGTTATTCCTCATGTAGATTACAAGAACGAAATCGGGACTATTGCACGAGCTTCCGCTGTTTTACAAACCATGTGTCGAGGAATGGAAACTGAACACTGGATTAAAGATAACTTCGCGACAATATCAACCGAACTTTACCAAATTGAAAACTTCCCCGATTTTGCCCAAAAGTTTATTTCATTGGTATGCCCATTAATTAACGCAGGTTATGGTAATTTTTATATCTACTCACAAGGTACGTTAAAGCTATTAAGTACTTATGGTGCACATGAAAACCAGGCAAATAAATCGCATATCGCATTGGGGGAGGGGTTAGTTGGACAATGTGCACTTGAGAAAAGAATAATCGAATTATCGGATTTGCCAGAAGATTACATCAAGATTAGTTCGAGTTTAGGTGAATCTATACCTAAAAACAGTGTGATTTACCCTATTTTACGTATAAACACACTCGTTGGCGTACTGGAAGTTGCTTTTTTCAAACCCTTTACGAAGACTGAAAAATTGTTGTTAAGTGCTTTAATGCCAATGGTGGCTATGAGCATGGATATTCTAGATCGCAATCTAAAAACTCAAGAATTACTGAATCAGACTAAAGCGCAAGCCGACCATATGGAAAGGCAAACCGTTCAGCTCGAGGATCAAGCTATTGAACTTGAAACACAGCAATCTGAACTAAAAGAAACTGAAGCTTGGTTTAGAGGAATTATAGAATCAGCACCGGATGCGATGCTCGTGGTTGATGCTGAAGGGACCATTGTTCTATGTAATAAACGAGCAGACGAAGTGTTCGGATACGATCCGGGTGAATTGATGTGGGCAAATATTGATAAACTCGTCCCATCACACGCACGAGAACATCATCCAGTCATGCGTCAACAGTTCATGACTGAAGGCAGCACTCGTATAATGGGGGTGAAAAAGGATTTGCATGGTTTACGCAAAGACGGCAGTGATTTCCCTATAGAAGTTGGGCTGAGCACGCTACCTAATGCAAGCGGACAAAGATTTGTCTGCGTAACCGCTTGCGACATCACACTCAAAAAACAAGCGGATCTCGCACTCCATCAAGCCAAAAAGATAGCTGAAGATACCACTCAAATGAAGTCGGATTTTTTGGCAAATATGAGTCATGAAATTCGCACACCATTAAATGTTATTTTAGGTATTACGCATTTAACATTGAAAACTGAACTTAATCATAAGCAACTAGATTACATGCGAAAAATTCAGAATTCAAGTCAACATTTGCTCGCTATTATTAATGATATTTTAGATTTATCGAAAATTGAAGCAGGTAAAATTTTCATTGAACAAATCGATTTTAAAATTCAAAAGACACTCAATAATCTCGTTGACCTTATTTCCGTCAAAGTCAAAGATAAAGGACTCACACTGACTTTTGACATTGATAAAAATTTACCTATTTATCTCAATGGCGATCCGCTACGTTTAGGGCAGGTGTTAATCAATTATGTGAATAATGCCGTGAAATTTACTGAACAGGGTGAGATTATCGTTACAGTAAAAGTACTTGAAGATGATCAAAATGAATTGTTATTGTATTTTAGCGTTAGCGATACAGGGATTGGTTTAAGTGATGAAACGAAAAATAAACTTTTCCAATCTTTCCAGCAAGCAGACACCTCAACAAGTCGAAAATATGGAGGTAGTGGTTTAGGTTTATCTATATCAAAGCAACTCGTTGAACTCATGAATGGTGAAGTGGGTGTTGAAAGTGAATTAGGTAAAGGCAGTCTATTTTGGTTTACGGCAAAATTAAAAAAATCCCTCAAAAATGCTTCGTCTATAACGACCACAAATAACCTGACAGGGCGCCGTGTGCTCATTATTGATGATACAGAATCAGCCCGAGATATATTAGAGAATGCGTTATCCAATATTGGACTGAGTGTGACTCAAGTTTCCAATGGTAAACACGCTTTAAAATACATAAAACAGGCTGAAAAAAATGGCGTGCCTTATGAAATTGTATTTCTTGATTGGTATATGCCTGATATGGATGGCGCTGAAACAGCTAAAGCTATTCGACATTTATCCTTAACTCACCCCCCTCAAATTACTATCATTACTGCTCATGGACGTGAAGAAATTTTAAGCGAAATGAATAATATAGGTTTAGATAATATCTTAATCAAACCTATCAATACCTCGTTATTATTTGATTTAGTGATTCGTTTACTGGGTGAGTCAAATGCATCATTTGAAGACGTTGAAGAAGATGTGAATGATTATCTCGGATTTTCTTATGTTGTTGAGGATTTAAAAATTATTCATGGCTCTTCTATTCTTGTAGTTGAAGATAATAAACTCAACCAAGAAGTCGCCCTTGGTCTACTTATAGACGAAGGATTTAAAGTAGATATTGCAAATGATGGCAGAGAAGCCATTGATATGGTTCATCAGAATGATTACGATATTGTTTTGATGGATATGCAAATGCCCGTGATGAATGGCGTAGAAGCAACGCTTGAAATCCGCAAAAACGCTAAATTCGATTCATTACCAATTGTTGCCATGACCGCAAATGCCATGTTACAAGATCGTGAAAAATGCCTACAAGCTGGCATGAACGATTTTATCTCAAAGCCTATTGACCCAGAAGAGCTGTTTCGAACGTTACTTCAGTGGATAAGACCTAAGCTCCAAGAGTTACCTTCAACAATTGACACACAAAAGAGTCAATTAAACGCGCATACAATTGAATCACTTCCTTTAATTGACGGTCTTAATGTTTCCCTTGGTTTGAAACGTGTATTGGGTAAAACAACGCTTTATTTTAATTTATTGCGTCACTATGTAAGCAATCAAGAAAAAATTCCCCAAGAAATAGAAGTAGCCATCGATACAGGCGATATCGAAACTGCAGAACGTCTCGCACACACGGCAAAAAACGTAAATGGTAATATTGGCGCAAGTGAGCTTGAAAATTTAGCTGGCGAAATTGAACACTTACTTCGAGAAAATACGTCTCTTGAAGTGATTGGTCCTAAAATCGATCACTTTAAAAATAAACAACAGTCTCTAATCGCTGATCTACGAGCAGCTATATCTACCATCAAAAAATCTGAGCCTATCAAGGATGGTGAACAATCAACGGAAGTCATTATTGAACAACTCAAAGACTTCCTTCTCGATGATGATAGTGCTGCATTAACGTATTTTGAGGAAAATAGCACACTAATTAGCCGTTCATTTAGCATTAAGGTATTTAGCAAAATCGAAATAGCTATCAAGCAGTTTGATTTTGAAAAAGCCTTGCAATTATTGGCCAACAGCTAAATCAGCTCAGTAAAAAACGTTCAATAACGTTAAGATTGAAAAATAATTTTTATTATATCAATCAGTTATGAATCAAGTGTCGCGTTACGCGACACTTGAAAATGAGCGCATCAAACTCAAATTAATGCACCCAGCATAGCAAACAGGCATTTCTCAAATTCACAATAGTAAAAACCACATGTTATATTTTTAAAAAAGATGCCATTGCTGCAGCTCGATCAGTTGCGACTTTTTGCACATGAGGACGCGTTTCAATGAGCTGCATATAAGTTGTTACAGCTGGAATATGCGTAGCAACAATATCAACACCATAAATTTTTTGACTCGTCATGCTAATCATAAAAAAATGCAACCAAGCAACGCAATCTGCTGCTGTATAAGTATCACCTGCAATGTAAGGTGTAAATTTTGCCAATCTCGCCAATCCTTTCAAGCCAATGTCTAAACGTTCTTTGACTTCGAGCTTGATTTCTTCAGAGACAACACCACCAAAAAATGCTTCTTTATAAAGGCGGCGTGCGTGCAATTCAACATTAAGTTCCAAATGCTGAATTAACTCTCGACATTTTGAACGCTCAAAAGGATCGGCAGGATAAAGTGAATTTTCAGGATAAACGTCTTCCAAATATTCAAGGATCACTTGAGATTCTGATAATCCACCGTGTTCAGTTTCAATAAATGGAATCTTTCCGAGCGGAGAACGCGCTAACAATTTTTCTTCTTGAGAAGGAAAGACTTGTTCTTCAGTGAAGGCGATGCCTTTTTCAAGTAAAACCAATTTCGTTTTATTATAGTAATTGCTAACAGCAAAACCACATAAATTAATCATCACAATTCTCCAATGTAGTGAAAATAAACTCGAGTAACGTCAAACAACATAGAAAGCAGATGGAGTTTAACATTAATGCTTAATGTTTAGCATGACATTACACTTTTATCGTACGAAGGGAGAAAATGACTCCATATAAAAAATCCGCAGCACTATTATTTTAAAGCTCCATTTCTGATAATAATATTTAAAATCAATCTGTTGAAATAATTTGTATAATGAGTTCAGCACGTTTAATACGCTGTCGTCTAGCTGCTCTGGTATTGCTGGCGGGTCTTGAATGCTTTAATCAGCGGTTAACGTTTGATTAAAATAATGTGGCTTGTTAAAATTAAAATTATTCGAATGTGCTCAACGTTTATCAAAAATGCATTTAACTTAATCATTAAAACCCATATTTATTTTTAATGAAAATGACATTATTTTTTATGAAGTAGGATGATAACCTCAAAAAATATATTTTAAAGAAATATTTTTACCCACTTTAGTTTCATCTACAAATTAAATACATTATGGACTATACATAATTGAAATGTTGCAAGTGTAAACCTTTTTCTGTGTAACCTAAAAAATCGACAAATCTTTTTAATTTCTTTAAAATGTCGAATATCCGAACTATTAGTATCCTGAAATCATTTTCAAGCAAATAAATTAAACTTTATATTTTAAATATAACCATAATGAATAAGAAATCTAGTGCAAAACGTTTAAATAATTTTTCTGGTTATGTTGTAGGTATCGGTGCATCGGCTGGTGGTCTTGACGCTTTAGAAAAATTTTTTGATGTATGTCCTATCGATATTGATGCGGCATTTGTGGTTATCCAACATCTTTCACCCGATCATAAAAGTATGATGGAAAATCTACTTGCTCGTCATACCAAAATGCCGGTAGCAATGGTTGATAAAGATACCCCCATTGAAGCAAACCATGTTTATTTAATCCCTCCAGGTTCCATTATGCACATGGGTGAGGGCTTTCTCCATCTTACACCTAAAGCGCCACGTGGTTTAACATTGCCAATTGACATTTTTTTCACTTCGTTGGCTGAAAACTATGGAAATCGAGCCATTGGTATCGTGTTATCCGGTACAGGCTCTGACGGAACAAGAGGTGCTTCTGCTATCAATTCTCAAGGCGGTTTTTTACTTGCTCAAGAACCGAACTCAGCAAGCTTTGACGGCATGCCTAGAAGTTTCATTGCAACAGGGTTGGTAGACGTCATTTGCCCACCTGAAGAATTAGCTAAACGCATTGTTGCGTATATTAAACACGCCAATACTGAACCTAAATTAAACATTAAAACAAGTGAATTACCTAGCCTTACATTATCGAATGACGAAATCTTAGAAGCAATTTTACAATTACTTCAACAAGCAAGTGGCATTGATTTTAAAGATTATAAACCTTCTACTATACTGAGAAGAATTGAACGCAGGATGCAAGTGTGTCGTGTGGCCAGTTTAAACGAATATTATGCTTTATTAGAAAAAGACAGCGATGAAATTGTTACGCTACGTCAGGATTTCTTGATTTCAGTAACGAGTTTCTTTCGGGATTCTGAGAATTTTCAAACCTTGGATGAACTTGCTATTGCAGTCATTGTTAAAAACAAAAAAGGCACTAATAGTCCAATTCGTGTATGGTCAGCGGGTTGTTCAACAGGTGAGGAAGCCTATACGTTAGGCATGTTATTTATTGAAGAATTTGAACAGCAAAAATTTTGGCCCCTCCTAAAGATTTTTGCAACTGATGTTAATCAACAAAACATAGATTTTGCCGCGATCGGCAGTTATTCACAATCGGTAGCAGTAGAGTTAAGCCCACAGCGTCTAGAGCGTTTTTTTGATGCGCGCGGTGAAAAATTTAATATTAAAAATGATTTAAGGCAATGTATTGTTTTCGCTCGGCATAATTTACTTAACGATCCTCCATTTACCAAAATGGATTTGGTGGTTTGCCGAAATACATTAATTTATTTCAAAAATTCTGCCCAAGAACAAGCACTTTATCGGTTGCAATATGCCGTAAATCCAGAAAGTTATTTATTTTTAGGTTCAAGTGAAACACTGCAAGCCTCATGCGATGATTTTAAAATTATTCACGCAAAACATAAATTATTTCAACGCTTAGATCATACGCAAACCCGATCTTATGAAATGTTCAAAAACGTTTCTAGTGCTTACCGTCACGCTACACATACTACGCCAACTTCAAATTCTAAATCAAAAATTATAGAAAACACCACTGTGGATCATGCGACCAGTGTGTTACTGTCAAATTATGCGCCGCCTGCATTAATTGTAAATAATAATCATGAAGTCGTTCATTTTTTTGGTAATATTGAAGCTTACGTTTCGCTCCGTGAAGGCGTTGCAAGTTTGAGCATAGGGCGAATGTTACCCGCGAAGTTGACCCCCATTGCAACGGCCCTATTGTATAAAGCCGCCAAAAGTGAATGTAAATTAGTATCAGATGTGATTCATTTTACCAATAAAGAAAATGTCGCTTCGCTTATTCGATTGAGCGCGAGTCCAATTTCATCAAAACTAAATGAAAATTTTTTACTCCTATGTTTTGAAACGGTTACCGAACAATATCTTGAGCATAATGCTGAGAAGGGTGCGTCGTTTAATGTTGCAAATGAAACCATCGAACGTATTGAAATTTTAGAATATGAATTGGCGGCAACACGTGAAAGCCTGCAATCCACCATTGAAGAATTAGAAACATCAAATGAAGAATTACAAGCCACTAATGAAGAATTGATGGCATCAAATGAAGAGTTGCAAAGTTCTAATGAAGAATTGCAATCTGTAAACGAAGAATTAAATACGGTCAATTCGGAGTACTTAGAAAAGGCTGTCATATTAAGTCAATTAAATGCGGATTTAGATAGTCTCGCAAAAGCTTCAGGCATAGCAACTATTTTTGTAGATCATGATTTACACTTAACACGTTTTAGTCGCGCTGCTATCGATATCTTCAAAATACGCGAATCTGACATTGGACGACGTTTAGATGATTTTGCGCATAATTTACATTATACCGATATCATTAAAGACATTGAGGAAACTTTACATTTAACGCGTATGACTGAAAAGGAAGTGACGTCAATAGATAATTCGGTTTATTTAATGCGAATTTTACCTTATGCTATTCCCTCAACAACCCAGTATGGTGCAGTCGCCACGTTTGTTGATATTACAGCATTACACAATTCAAAACGTTTACAATTTATTATTGATGCGCTACCTGAAAACATCGCCGTACTCACGCAAGATGGAACAATTGCACTTGTTAATGAAGCCTGGAGACGTTTTTCTAAAGTCAATGGCGATACTGATGGCACTCTTACGGGGGTGGGTACAAACTACTTAAATGCTTGTAACACAGACAGTAAAGATGATTTTGGACAAAAAGCTTACAAAGGAATGAAAAGTGTCTTGGAAGGTAGAATCCCCATCTTCTCTTTAGAGTATCCCTGTCATTCTTCAACTGAAAAGCGTTGGTTTGTCATGAATATTGCACCAATTAACCAATATGGTTACGGTGCTGTGGTCAGTCATGTCGATATTTCTTTATGGCACAAAGACGAGGAAAATTTATAAAATGGAAAAAGAAGCGCTTCTATTGAATTTAAGAAAACGTGCTGAAAAAGCACTTCAAGAGGGAGAAGTACTCTTAAACCATTTACCTCACAACGACTTTTTAAATGATATAGAAAAAATCATAGAAGAATTCTGTATTTATCGTGCCGAATTAGAATTACAAAATGAAGAGCTCATTCGCGCTCAAATACAAACACAACAAGCCTTATCTCAATATCAGTTATTGTTCAAATCGTTGCCCGTTGCAGGTTTGGTTCTAAATAATGATGGTGTCATTGTTCAAGCCAATTCAAAAGCCGTGAAGTTATTTGGTTTTTCTGCTGAAATAAACTTGTTCAACCGGACTTTTTACCGCCTCATCAAAGAGAAAGATAGAGTGCGAGTACTACAAGTATTACGTGATAAAAAAGAAACAACAACTATCCTCAGCGACATTACGCCAGACAATAGTTCCCATAATAATTTTAGTACACTAGATGGACATTTTATTAATCTATCAGCCGATTACCATTTAGAGAATCACACACTAGTGTTATTAGTTGACCAGAGTGCTCAGCGAGAACGCGATTATAATAAAATGCTGTATCAATCCATTATGGATAACACACCCTCCGTTATTCTTGCGTTAGATAAAGAAGGTCGATGCCTACTTGCTAATAATATGACCCATCAATATGCGGAGAATCAGGATATTATCGGACATTCAAGAGCAGAAATTTTCCCTAATTTAAAAAATCATAGTGACTATACCCAAAAAGATGATGAAGTCATTATGACGGGTAAGAGTGAACTTGAAGAAGAAGTGTTAAATTTAGAAAAAGATAAAATCGAGTATTTCATTACCAATCGCTTTCCATTAAAAGATGAAAATCAAATTTTTGGTGTAGGTATCATTTCAACAAATATAACACCCATTAAAACAGCAGAAATTGAATTACAACAAGCCCTTTTAAAAGCCAAAGAAGAAGCTGTCGCCTTAGCAGATGCAAAAACAGAGTTTTTAGCTAATATGAGCCATGAAATCCGAACACCAATGAATTCCATTATTGGTTTTTCAGAGCTTGCATTACTTGAAAAATTTGGTGAAGAAGCCTCTTTTTATTTTGAACAAATTCATACCTCATCCAAGCATCTAGTAGGTATTCTTAATGAAATACTCGATTTTTCAAAACTGGAAGCTGGGAAAGTTCAAATCGAAAAAATCGCTTTTAATCTTTCGGATATGTTCAATAGCTTAGAAAAACTATTTTATTTAAGCATTGAAAAGAAACATATTACGTTTCATTTTATTATGGATGATAATATTCCAATGAATGTCATGGGGGATAAGTTTCGTATTCAACAAATTTTGTCTAATTTGATTGGTAATGCCATAAAATTTACTGAATCTGGAAGTATTACATTAAAACTTACCTTATTAGAGTTGACTAAGGTAAATGCCTTATTAAGGTTTAGTGTTGTAGATACAGGAATTGGTATTTCCGCTGAAGATCAACAGAAAATATTTAAGCAATTTACACAAGTAGATAGTTCAACAACGCGCAAATATGGTGGCACCGGACTTGGACTGGTAATTTGTAAAAAATTACTTGAAGAGATGAACTCCACGTGTCAAGTAGCTAGTTCATTAGAGCAAGGTTCAACTTTTTATTTCGACTTAACGTTGGATATAGCCAATGATATTCCTCAAAACAGCGATCTATTCAAAGAAGAATCACTAAAAACAAGCTGGATTGACTTAGCACACGCTCAAGATATTGTCGTTTTAATCGCTGAAGATGATAAAAATAACCAAGAGGTTATTAAGAGATTATTGAAATTCGCTGGAATCAAATTTGACATCGTTGATGATGGCTTAAAAGCAATACAAGCTCTTGAAAAAACATCTTATGATGCCATTCTTATGGATATTCACATGCCAAATATGAACGGCATTGAAGCGACAAAAGCAATACGAAAACAAGAAAAATATGAGCAACTTCCTATTATTGCTCTATCAGCTGACATTTACATCCAAGAAAAAGCAATTTATTTAGAAAGTGGAATAAATGATTTTGTTGAAAAACCAATAAACTCGGAGGAATTGTTTGAATCCTTATTTAAAAATATAAAAAAATTACAAGAGTTAATGCCCTATTAAAAAACATTAGATTAACGCATGCTTTATTCAATATGGTGTACTGATCCGTCAACATAAAACAGGACAGAAAAGTTAAGCTACATTTCGAAAAGATTCGAAGTTAGCAGGCGACATTTGATTATTAGCGGAATGCCGGCGTT
>Ga0208856_1000465_pt1 | contig 15578 bp, 23 predicted proteins | sample LakMenEpi13Jul12_FD_150690 | JGI IMG/M metagenome (GOLD analysis project Ga0208856, IMG submission 150690) | Freshwater microbial communities from Lake Mendota, WI - 13JUL2012 deep hole epilimnion (SPAdes) | ecosystem: Environmental > Aquatic > Freshwater > Lentic | place: Lake Mendota, Madison...
TATTTCCTTTTTTCTTCATACCTTTTTGTTCGTAACCTTTCCAACAAGTTCCTCTTGGCATTATACTAATCCTCCGCTACTCATTTTTTTACGTTTTGAAAATGTTGCAACATTTGTAGGTTTAGGTCCTGTATTACCAGCGGCTCTTTTTCTTGCAACTGCAGAACGTCTTTGACCTTCTGACATTGCTCTAGCTTTTGCTAGTGGTACACATTTTGGATAACCTTTTCTTTTTTCACCTTTAGATCTTCCGCATGGAGCAAAAGAACCATCTTTACGTTTAGAACCAATGTCTACCCATTTCTCTTGAACCCATTTACGTAAGCTCATATTAATATTTTTTTGTAACTTTTCTTCTGTTTTCTAATACACCACCACAACCTTTAGCGATGCCACCTTGTTTATAATTAGATACCATTTTTCTCTCTTGAGAAATACTACCACCACCCATTTTCTTTTTTCGTCCACCAGGAACTATTTTACCTGAACATACTGCGCTCGCATACATGTTCGCGTACGCGCTCGGGTACACTTTAAATTTTGCTTTTGCAGCAGCTTTTCCTCTTGGACAAAGTTTAGCCATTACTTCCAACCTTTTTTAGCAAGTTTAGGGATTCCTTTTTTAACAAGTCCACCTTTTTTATATTCTGGAGTAACTTCAAATTTTAAACCTTCATCTATATCTCTCATCATTTTTGATGGAAATTTCTTTTTTCTTGCTCTTAATTCTTCAATATCTTTTTTATTTTTTTCAACTGTTCCATAAATATCTTCATTTCCTTCTTGAGCTTTTTTTAAATTTCTATCCATTATTTCTTCGCTCTCTTCTTGATATCTTCTTGTTTGACCTATAGTTTTTGCCATTTCACCTTTTATTTTACTTGTTTTTGGGTTTTTAACTTTAGGACTTACGCTTTTAATAACGCCAATACCTTTTAAAATAGTACCTGCCATTATCTTTTGCCTTTCATCATTTTGCCTTTTTTCTTCATTGACATATCTTTAGTTATCATATCAGCTTTTTTAATCATGCCACCTTTTTTCTTAATGACACCTCTACCTTTTAAAACATCTTTAAAAGTTACTTTGCCATCACCAGTTAAATCTGGAAATGCTTTACCGCCTTTTTTAAGTGCTTGTCTTGGTCTTATTTTATAATCGTTTCTCATGTTATATCCTTATCCGTTTTCTTGTTCTTTGTTTGATACCGGTTTATTTGCCATAGTGCGTGCCACCGATTCTGCACTTCGTCCCACAACGTAACCTCCCAGACCAATTTGTAAAAGTGTCCATACGTCTCCTGGAAGAGTTATAGTTATAGAAGCTTTAAAAAAAAATAATATAACAGGTCCTAGTACATAATTCCATATTAATATAAATATTAATACATACATTAAAAGAGGTCTCCAGCTAGATGCAAACCATCCAGCTTTGGCTTCAGCTTCAATAATTTTTGCTGCAGCAGTTAATTCTTGTGTATTAGATTGTAGTAATTGAGTTTGTAATTGTGCTTTTAATTTTTCTTGAAGATCTTTATCAGGAACTGACTTTTCAATAGTTGAAAAAAGAATTTTTGCTAAAGGTGCTACAGCTCCTAACATTTGAATCATGGTTTAATACCACTTTGCTTTACGTTTTTTCTCTGGAAGCATCGCTCTTTGTCCACCTACTGGAACTACTTGTGTTTCTTGTGGGTTAGAAACTTCTACATCAATTCCACCTTTTAATGTTCCATCTGAATTTGTGAATTGTGCAAAATCAACTTGAGTACCTGTTGATTGTTTTATTTTTTTAGTTTTTTTCATGTTACATTCCTCTTATTTTCATTTGTTGGACGCCTTGTTTTGCAAGACTTACTCCGGCACGTAGTTTAGCTAAATCTTCAGTTTGTTCAAGCTTATTTTCTTGATTTGTTTGATTCATCATAGCTTTCAACTTATCTAAATTAAGTCTTTCTTCAGCTTCTTTACGCTTTTGCTCGTTTTCCATAGCTTTTAAGTCAACTTCTCGTGATTTTAACTTTAAAAGTGGGTCAGAATCAAACTGTCCAACCAATTTATTCTCTTCATCAGCATAATCTTTGGTCATTTCAGCTATTAATTGAGCTTTTCTTGATTCAATTTGAATAGTTATGCTCTGAATTTGTTGCGCGGCTTGTGGATTCATCTGCATTTGTTGTTGTAACATAGGTAATTGTTGTAATTCTTGTACAAATTCAATTTGAACTTGCTCTTGAGCCATAATTGATATGTGTTCAAGTATATTTTTTTGAATAGACATTATAGTTGCAGGATTATTTTTAACCATATTCAATTGCATAAAGTTTAAATGAGCTTCAATGTGAGATTTATGATCTTGTCCTGGAAATGCTTGATAAGGTTGACTTGCCATTGCAGTAATATGTTCTAAACTTGGATCCATTGGCATAGGTTGTTTTGGTGATGGAAGAATTAAATCTATATTTTTAACTCCAATCGCTTCATACATTGATCTATATGCTTGATAGATGTCATGTATCTGTGGATTAGATTGAGCAAGTTGTAATTGTGTTTGTGCTAAATTAATTCTTTGTGATTGTGAAAATATATTTGGATCTGCAACTGGAAGAATATCAATCTTTTCATCAAAGTCAGTTTGTTTAATTTGTCTTTGTCCACCTACTACATCGTATGGATAAACAGGTGGTAAATAAGTTGAAAATACATTTGCTAGTAATTCAAATTCATTTTTAAGTGCTCCATAAATTCTTTTATGGATTGCAGACATCACACGCGATCCTCTTTCAAGTAATGCCATAGTAGTTCCCACCGCTGCCTGTTGGTTCATATCTCCAACTTGTGCATCAGCAATGCTCGCGAATCTTTGTCCTGCATCTACTACAATACCCATTAATTGTAATAGTACTTGATCAGGTCCTTTAAATGGTAAAGGCATAAATGCATCCTTTAAATTACCTCCTGGCGCATCTACATCTCTAAATTCTCCAGGTTGTAATGGTTGAGCATCATCTCTGACTCTAATGCCACGCATTTTAAATCCAGATGGTAAATTAGCTAAAGTTCCTGCATCTAATAATTGTCTTAAAGCTGCTGTTGCAGTTCTTGATAATCCACCAATCATGTGAATTAATCCAAATCCATAAAATCCAAGTCCTGGTAAAAATTTAAAGTGTACAAAGTAATTTGTTCTATTTTTTAATGGATCGTCTGATTTATAATTACGTTTGATAGATAAAACTTCTCGTGAAGATTCTTCAATAGTTACAACGTATGGAAGTTTAATACCTGTGGGCTCACCAGTTTGAGGATCTTTATCTTCAAAACCTTCTAAATCTAAATTAACATGACATTCCAATAAAGTATAAATGTCTTCTTGTTTTTCAACTCTAACACCTTCTAATTCTCTTTGTTTACTTTTAATTTCATCTTCTTTTAATGGAGGTTGTCCAAGTTCTACATCTCTATAGAAACCACTAACTTGTTGTTTACGTAAATCATTTTCAGAAATTTTAATTACATGAATAACTGCTTCTGCATCTTCTAGTGATGTTGCTGAATAAGGAACAATTAAATCTTCAGCCGGAATAAATTTAGATACTGCTCTTCCAAGAAGAGCATCATAATAAACTTTTTTAAATGTAGATCCGGATAAAGGTAAGTAGAATAACATCTGATCAAATTCAGGTTCATATTCTTTCATGACGTTCATAATCTGATAGTTCATGAATTCTTTAACTCGCATCGCTTGATCTTCTTTGTTACGATCAGTTAAACCTAAAATTTGTGTTCGCACGGGTCCGTCCGCGGGAAGCAATTCTTTGTAAGCTTGTGCTTGAAACTGTGTTACAGATTCTGCAAGAACTGGATGTGTAACTCCTGATGCACCTTTAAATGGTTCTGTTCTTTTTTCATATTTAAATCCTAATAGATCTAAACCATTTGTATATGCCATTTCCCAATCTTGGCGTGAAGATCTATAATCATTATATTTTTCATCTAATTCAGATCCAACGTCTGTTAAAATACTTTCATCTAAAAATTCTGCTAAATTTGCATAATGGTCTTCTCCTCCTGGCATAGATGCAATACTTGGATCAAAAGAAATTTCTGCTCCACCATCTTCACTCATGTTAATTTCAACTGGAGAATCTGTAGGTTGTATTTCTTCTTGAATGGTTTGTTCTATTTCAGCTTGACCTGGAATTTCAATAGTAGTTTTTGTATTGGGTAATGACTTATCAATTTCTGCCATGATTAACTATACCTTCTTCTGAATAATGTTTCAACACCTTGTGAGTCAGGACCTTTAGCAGGTGGAATTGTTTTTGTCAATCCACCATTAGCAAAACTAGCTAATCCACCATTCGCATAATCATAGTCACCTATATCTGGGTCTGGATATCTGTTTATAATATCTTCATAAGGAGATTCTTCTAACATTTTTCTACCTGCTGCTCTTTCTTCAATTTTTTTTGCATCTTTTATTTTTCCAGTTGCAATTTTTTCTAATCTTTCAAGATCACTATAAGCATCTTCAACACGAAGATTTTCATAATCAAATTCATAATCTCCTGGTTCACTAGTTGGTCTTGGTCTATTTTCTATTACAGAAAAATCACCTGGATATTTTATTTCTTTTCCTGTTTCTAAATTAATATCTGATTTAGGTGGTCGATAATTTAACTCAAAAGGTGAATTATCCACACTGCCAGCAACATCAGATTCAATAGAAATTTCTCCAGTTATTTTATTTTGTGTAAGTGTAATTGTATCTGGTTTACCTGTCTCTGAAGGTATTTCTAATTTTTTAACAGTAGTCATGTCTTCAACTCTTGAAGCTTTAGGAGATATATCTGTTCCTTCTTTCATTATTTTATTAACAAGTGGAGTAAACCATTCAGGCATACCTTGAACTTTAGGTAAAGTTTTAGCAACAGTTTTAGCTGCAGGTTTTAAAAAACTTTTACCTTTCATAAGTTTGGCTGCAACGGGTAGTGAAAGCAAACCCCCTACTATTTTTAAAAATCCTCTACGTTTCATTTTTTAACCCCATAATTCCTGTTGTGTCTAGTTTACCTGGTAAAAATACTCCACCACTTGTATCTCCTTCTTCAGAAGAAAACAAATTATCTAATTCACCTTTTCGATATGCATTAGCTAAATCAAATGCGGTTAGTGCAGTAGCACCGATAGCTCCAATTGCACCTGTGCCTGATATAAGAGCAATATTTCTTGGACTTAATCCTAATCTTAATGCAAGGTTTAATAATCCAGGCGCAGCTTTACGAGGATTTCTTACTCCCTCAAAAGTCAAAGTATCTTTTACACCACCTAAAAATCCTTTTGGTGGTCCTTTAATAGCTCCAGCACCTCTAGTAAGAGTTTCTGTAAAAGCAGGTCCTATATAATTTAACGGATCAGATAAAATTTCATATGGACTTTTTCCTTCTTGAATTTGTTCAGCTATAAAAGGAATTTCAAATAATGCAGTTCCTGCAGGTGATCCGACTCTTGTTAAACCTTTTCCTAATACACCTAATGATGATTTTAATATTCCCTTATCTGCTTTTCTTGCAGCTTCAAAAGTTTCTTTTGCTCCTGGAATAGATAAACCAGCCGTTCCAACACCGATTGATGCAATTGGTGATTCAGTGATTACATTATCCGCGAGCCAATATAAAAGATCCGATTGATTAGCTTTAACTTCTGGTTCATTTCTTTTTACAAAAACTTTTCTAAAGTCATCATACACAAGATCATCTGCAAGTTTTGCAGCGGACGAAGCATCAGCAACTTCTGTAATAGGTGTTATTTGTTGTTGTGGAACAACTGGTTGATTTTCTATTGTTTGATCTTGCATCGCGGTTTGCGTGTCTTGAACCGAGGATGGAACTTTAGCTTCAGCAGTGCTCGGGTTTAAAGCTTGATATCCTAAATAAGCAGCAGTTGGAGCAATAGCTAATGCTCCTCCTTTTCTTATTCCAGTTTTTAAAAGATTTGTAAAAGATTTTGATTTAGATACTTTTGCATTAATTATTTCTTTTGCTGTATCTGGTAAATTAGAAAATTCATTAGATTCTAAAAATCCAGGAGTTTTAACTAAATAATCTATATAAGTAGATGCTTTATTAAATAGAGGTTCTTTTATTTTATTTACTCTACTAATATTAACATCAACAATATTATTTTTTGAAGTTAGTTTATATTTTGGATAATCACCTGGAAAGTCTTTTTTAAAATCATCTATTAATTTATTAGCTTTATCTAAATACATTTGTTTTTTTTCTACATCAGCAGTTTGATATGCATTTTTTATTAAACCTGTAGCGGCTTGATCTAATTGTGGTCCTTTAATTAATCTATTAAAGTCTTTAGGTCCGGGTACTACATTTAAAGCTGATTTTCTAATTTCACCAAGCATGTTAGTTGAAATAGCTTGTTGTAAACCATATATATGCTCTGCTCCAGCAACATAAGGAGTAGAAGTAAGAGAAGGAAATAATTTTCTAACAGGATAAACAACTAATTTATTTACTAAACTTCTATATTGATTTCTTGTCATACCTAATGATTCTGCTCCCGTTTGTTCGCTTCTTTGTAAACGTTCAAATTTATTTTTAGATTTTTTTGTGCCTCCAACAGAAGAAGGCATATATTTTTCCATTTCTTCTCTAATCATTTGTCTTCCTCTTTGAAAACTAGATTCAGTTGCACTTGGTCCTTTAGATAATCTTATATATTCCGTATTAGGTGCTAATTTTCCACTTCCTCCTCTTTTAGCTAGATAAGTTGAAACAGATCCTGGATAATTTTTTTTAAAATATTTTAAAGCATCTTGATTTAAATTTTCTACAGTTCCTTTTTTTATAGTTCCTCTTGTATCTGTATAGTTAGAAATATTATCTTTATAAAATTTTTTTAATCTTTTTAAATTTAAGTTAACGTCTTGATTCTTTTTAATTGTATTATTTAAAATATTAGATTCTTTATTTTCTTTTATTTTTCTATAAAGATTTGTTTCAAAAGCACTGGCAAATTTATTTTTTCCACCTGTTTTATTACCATACATTTTATCAAGTAAATTATTTTCAATAGCGTATTCATTTTTAATTTGTTCTGTAGATTTTCCTTGTTTTAATTTTTCAAGAATATACTCATCATTTAAATTAGCAAATTCTTTGTAGGTAAGAGGTCTATTCATTATCTTCCTCTCTTTCTAAACATCGTTCCAATACCATTAATTAAACCGCCGTCCGCTTTTGGTTCTCTGTTTTTAATTATTTCATCATACTTAAGATAATCATCTGGATTACCAGGATCTAAACCCATCCTTGCCATCTCTGCTTGTTTTCTAATTCCTTCATCTATAACTTCCGTTATACTTTTTGAAGCAGTTCTAACGGGGGCTTTTGGAATTGTTACTTCTCCTGTGTTAGGATCAAAAGTTTCCATAGATTTTTTTCCTTGAAGACTTTCATTTACATCATCTACAAAACTTTTAAGTCCTGTTTTAGAATCTATCACGACTTGCGGTTTTGCAAATGTTTCTGGATAAGTAGATTTTAAAAATTGTAAATTATTTAAAAAAGTTTCTAACTCTTCTTCATCTCTAATTTGAGGAAGAAAATCAGAATCCATTCTAACTAATTTTTTTAATTGTTCTGGATCTTCAACATCTCCTAAACCTTTTCTTAAAATTTCAGGAGAAGTTAAATCTGCGTTATATAAATTTCTAAATTCAGGATTTCTACTTACTTTAGTCATTAATCCTAATCGTGGAGACATACCCATCTCTTTTAAGGTATTTAAAATTTTCATTCCTAGAGCCGCAACTCTTTGTGGATTTGCCATTAGTAATACTCCCTGTTGTCGTGGATTATAGGTTCATCCTTATAATCCTCGGGATGCTCAATAAAGCCCCCTTGTCTAAATCTCATTAATGCTTGTGTCATTGAGTCTACGAGGTCATCGTGATCTCCAAAAGGAAATGCCGCGCATTCCTCAATAACCTCTTCTGCAAAACTTGCCTCTGGCGCCCATATCTGACCACTTTCAAAAAGTGGTGCAACGGCGTTTATACGGGAATGTTTATCATTTCCTTTGCTAGGTGTAAAGTTAATCACAGGTATACCCATCTTACGTAATTCATAAGTTAGTGGTAATCCTGATGCTTTGGACTCAATTACTACTGATTCCGGTTTCCAATAGTGATATTGTTCTAAAGCTCTACGTCTTAATTCTGGAAACTCTAGTCGTTCTTTTATCGCATCTAGTAAAATTAAATTGGGTCCTGAATCAGGATTTGGATAAAATACACCCCATGTTGTAATGGCTGAAAAGTCGGCTGTTTCTTTTTTAAGGAATGCAGTGTCATAACTTTGTATCACATGGTACAATTCTGGAATATAATCCTTATCCCATTTGCGCCACCAATCACGTTTAATAATTGAACCTTCTTCTGATGTTGGATTCTGCATCCATTGTGCATTCCATTTTTGAATAGACAATGATGCTTTAACTGATTCTAATTCTGATAACTTCCAATACTCTGGCCATACGGGTTTCTCATCAGGTAAGATGGCTGGAAATTCTATCATTTCCCATTGATCAGATTTGATTCCTTTTTGAGCCCCGATCAACGATCCGGTAAGATCTTTCAAAGACCAACGCGTCATGACTACGACAATTTTACCACCTGGTTGTAAACGCTGACGAGGACCTGATGTATACCATTCATAAGCACGTTCCAGCGCTTCTGGATTCATCGCATCTTGTTCCGAGTGCGGGTCATCGATAATAAGTAAATCCGCTCCGCGGCCCGTGATCGCCGATCCAACACCGGCTGCAAAGTACTCACCTCCTTGATCCGTCTCCCAACGGCCCGCGGCTTGCGAATCTTCGCGAAGTGTCGTTTTAAAAAATCTTTTATAATCTGGACTGTCAATTAAATGTTTTGCTTTTCTACCAAATCGAACAGCAAGTTCAGTCGTGTGTGTCGTTTGAATAATTTTTAATTTTGGATTACGACCAATCATCCATGCAGGTAATAAAAAAGATGCAAATTCAGATTTAGTATGCCTTGGTGGCATATTAATAATTAATCTATTAATCTTGCCTTCTGCAAGACGATTAAACTGATCAGCAATTTTTTTATGATGTGAACCTTGTATAAAATCTGGCCACATAGATTTTACAAAAGTTAAAAAGTCTTGATGCACTTTTTCTTCTTTTACTTTCTCATCATACTTGATTGCATACTTCATAAACTCCTTACGTGCATCCGTAGGAAGCTTATTCAAGTCTATCTTACTTACATCCATATAATTTTTTATAAAATTTTTTTATAAAATTTTTACACCTTCAATATTTTTTATGAAGTATTTATCACGGTTGAATGTCTAAATCTAGCACTAAAGGTCAAAGTTTTGGGACCCCTTTTACAATTAGGGGGGTCCGGGGGGGTCACAAGCAGTTATTCAAGATAGCTTGAGGTTACTGAAGGAGAAGTACAAAGCGCGCGAAGCGCGCTTTCGAAAGTTAACAGGCGCGCGAAGCGCGCCTTTAAAGTGAGGACACACGCGCGCGAAGCGCGCGCCTGCGCGCCGCGAAGCGGCGCACAACCTATGATTGATTACATCAATCTAATAAAGTCATATATTCTTTTGGAAAATGTTTAGCGAACCAATCGCAGCCGTCTTGCACTGTCTTATAGTCCTCGAACTGTTGAGCGCCCATTATCAAATCATACACAGCCACAGCGAACCAAGGCAGCGATGCCTTCGCACCACTGAACGGGTTAGCAACTTCGATTAGTTTATCTTTAGGATCTAATGTTAAATTAACATCGAACGGTATCTTGTACTCTATGTTATTATACTTAACTACTTGCATTGTTTTCCTTTCTGTTTAGTGAGTCGCTTTACATAACAAGGTTAGGCGACTCACAGTTAAATTATTATATATGGGATATTATGTCAATACATTATTTTCATTTTCTTTTAACTTTATAGTTGTACGAGTATAATTTACTCCTTGCCAATTTTGGTGTGTTGTTTCAACTATATCTATTGGACTTTCCTGTGGTTTAGTTTTAAGTCCAACAAAACTAATTAATTGAGTCATATGTACATCCAGCCAATTATTCATACATCGCTCATCGCAAAAGAAATATTCCCAATTCTGTAACCAAGAATGTTTTTCTTGTGTGACATTATCATATCTTGCAAATCGAGTTCGCAAAACTTTATTGCCTTTAGTTCCTCGCACTCTTGATTGTGTATCGTATGTATGACACTTTGTTCCCTGACAAATATGTTTCATAATTATCCTTTCAAAGTTATTGTAAAGTTTTTTGCAGTTCTATATCCATTTCTATCTAAATCAAAATAAGTTAAAACTGTTTCGCCTTTTGTTGTAGTCCATACTTTTGACTTGTCATCAAATTTTGCAGAACGAAATTCTCTTTTTTGTTCTACATTTTTTTCTCCGTTAATAGTTTCAGGTATGAAACTTACTACGAAATTTACTCCATTATCTATATTCATATTTTTCTTTCTAGTTAGTTATGGGATAACATTTAATATATTATCCCATAAGTGTCAAACAGTTAATTTAATGCAACTGCTGATTGTCTTGCCTTTTTAAACTGTGCAATTACAGCTTTATTATCTTGTTTAGTTCTTCTTGATTTAATTAAACTAGCCAAGTTTTCTGGTTGATAGATAGTTAATGAAACTCCAGCAGTTCTTTGCAGTTCATTTTCATTAATATCTAAACCTAGAGCACCACACAAATCGATTGCGTCTTTAACATACTTATAATCTTTAAGTGCTAAAGTTATATCTCGCATATCCTTTTGTATCATTTCAGCCCAAGTGTAATGAGATTGAACAAAAGATTGTCTAGCATTTTTAAATGCTCTCATTTGTTCAAAATCTTTAGCTGAACACGGAATAGTTCTTGAGCGACAATAGCTAGTTCCGATTACATCTAAACTATATTTGTCTTTCCATTGTCCGTATATTCCGTCCTCGTTGCTATATCCCAAAAACTTTTTAATCTTATCAAGTTCTTGAGTGTGGTGTGGGTTGCTACGATTTTCTTGGTGTTGAACATTGATTTCAGGATTTAGTCCAGCACTCTTTATTTCATCTCTAAAGTATGCAATACCAAAATCACTATTACTAAATCGTCCACTTAAACTTGCGTCCAATTTAAAATCAAAGTGTTCATTATTTTCTCTTTCATTTTCTACTGCCATTTCAGTATTAGCAAAATAAAAGCAACTATCTTTTGCGACAACATCACACGCATTACCATATTTCTTTTTGAAAGATTGTAATGTTGCAACATCATCTTTTGGATATGCCTTGCCAACTACATTACTAGCAATTTTAAAAGCTGTATTGTAGGCAGTAGTTATATCCTCTTTTGCTGATATAAAATTTTCTCTTTCAGTAGTTTTCTCATTTTCAAAATGAGATAAAATTAAACCACCGATTTTTTTTCTTATATCAGTATTTAGTCTTAACTTACTTGTAGTCATACTCACTCCTTTTGTTAGTTAGAATTATTTTATTTCATACCTTGAAATTAATGTCAATGGGATTATATGGGAATAGTAAGTTATGGACAGAGAATAATTTCAGTGTGCTTGAAGGGGAATAAAGCCACGAACATTCGGCTTGCTAGCAATAGGGACGTAAATGCCGCCAACGTTATTAATATTCGCCCCGAGCCATAGCTTACACCTTTTCTAGTTGGTTTGCAGGCGCGCAAGCGCCTGCGACAATATGTCGCATTGACATAACCCCAGGTTGTAAGAAAGTTTACAAGCTCACAAGCCCTGCGACACTATGTCGCATGTACACGAACCGCGGAACGTGGTATAGTTAAGATAGAAAGAAAAATAACCAACAGGAGTGACTATGGAACAAATAGCAAAAGAGTTGTCAAAACTAAATGCCACAATGGCCGAGATATTATATCTCATCCAAAAAGAAATGAAGAAGAGCGAAGAGTTATCCAAAAAATGGGATAAGGAGCGCAATGAATAGATTAAAAAAATTAGGTTTTAAAAAGATCCCCGGCACGGAGCCGGGGTTCCATATGTATGAGTTGACACCGGCCAAGCTGCAATCGTTCGATGAGAATTTTAAGTCACAAGCTGCAAGCGCACCGCGTACCGAGAAGCGCGCAAGCTTACAAGCTCGCAAGCGCACAAGCTTGACAAGTAAATAGATATGGGATATTATAAGATATGAAAGTAAATGAATTAGATCAGATCACCGGTACGCTGTCGAAGCCCTCCAAAATGCCTGGATGGGCTTACGGTATACCCGCAAAGGAATGCAAGGTTGGATCGAAGCTCGCAAAAATACCAGGCACTGTCTGTCATGGTTGTTACGCTCTTAAAGGTTGTTACGTATTCCCGAATGTACAAGCAGCGCAATACAAGCGTTTAGACTCCATCACCGATCCGCGATGGGTCCAGGCAATGGCTGCGCAGATTTTACGCCATAAGTCAAAATGGTTTAGATGGCACGACTCTGGAGACATTCAATCACTTGATCACCTTAAAAAAATATTCGCAGTTTGTATCCTGACGCCGGATGTCAATCACTGGATGCCGACACGCGAAGCGGGGATATTAGCACAGGTCACATTGGAGGAAATACCCGCAAATTTAATTATAAGATTATCAGCGACGAAGGTCGACGGTTCGCCGTCATCGTCATGGCAACATACTTCTACTGTAGTCACAGAAGGAAAGACATGTCCAGCAGCGGAGCAGGATAACAAATGCTTAAGCTGCCGGGCGTGTTGGGATAAATCAATTCCCAATATAGCTTACGGTAAACACTAACATGGGCCCGCGTTTCGTCGACCCGGGCTCGCCCAACCCACACCCACGCTTCGCGAAGCGTTCAAGCGCACAAGCTTACAAGCGTTCAAGCTTGCGAGCGTTCGAGCAAACAAGCGCGGATAGCTAACCAGTCATCAAGCGCACAAGCTTTCGAGCGCACAAGCGAGAGCCCCGATTCGGTGACCGCGGAGCTTTCATAAAGTTTCACGGATCGAGGAGCGTGGGCCTTTACTAAGATAAATGATCGCTTTGGATGAGTCATATGGAACAGTTTTTGGTGTGGTGACAAATGAACTTTGTTACCGTTTGCAACTTTCAGCTCAATCATAAAAAATCCACAAGAATCGTGATAACATAATAGATCTGGAACGCCAAAAGACGCCCAAGATTCTAGTCTTGTGAAGTCTATGTCGGATAAATTTTTCTTAACTTCTTTCCAAAATTTTGTTTCTGGTTTCACCGTAGCTACACTATCTGTGAAGAGCGTATAACTTTAGACATTTTATGTTTTTGTGGTTCGGTAACTAATACAATTCTGTGAGTTTCAAATGGACCTATTAACATGTTTTCCATTAATTTTATTTCTGTGATGTCGTGCAAATCTCCGTTTGGCATTTGAACTTGTATGCGTGCGTTCTGTGCAACTTCTGACTTTGTCAAAAGTTTATCTAGTACCATCGCTAATGTTTTGCCATTAATCATAACACCTTTTTAAGTGGGGCCCAGTATCCGAAGGCATAATCAAACATCTTCTCGTAAGCCGACCCCAATTGACCTATACTAAAAGATACGTTATAAGTCAATACATGGGTTTACCAAAACAATTAACAGAAAAACAAATGAAGTTTGCAGAACTTCTTGTTTACAATGAAGGTAGAATTACCGGAACAGAAGCTGCAAGACAAGCTGGCTATGAACCGGATAGAGCAAGAACTACTGCAGCAGAATTACGTAATGCAAATAAATATCCATTAGTTGCAAAATACATTGGTGAATTACGCGAAGAAGTACAAAAGAAATATGAAGTTACATTTGAAAATCATATTACAGAACTTGCAAGATTAAGAGATGAATCTAAAAACAAAGGTGCCTGGAGTGCAGCAATCAATGCTGAAGTAGCACGTGGTAAAGCTGCAGGTTTATATGTAGATCAAAAAATTATTAAATATGGAACTTTAGATAGTTTAACACCACAGGAATTAGAATTAAAGATGAAGCAAATATTAGAAGATCATAAAGGTTTATTAGTAGAAGCTGATTTTGAAATGGTTAAAGAACCAAACAAAGAAGAACATTTACAAGAAGATAATAATACACAGCCAAAAGAAGTTCTGTAAATACAACTAGAGATACTCGATTTTCTTAATAACTCCGATAGGATAAATGTTTCTGTCGCCATAACTTATAATTTCTCCATTTTCTATTTCATAAGAAGCAAATGTTGTAATGGTATTATCATCTTTATGGAATAGATGTCCTTCACTTACACAAGTACTGCATTTCATTTCTTGGAACTCATCTTCATCCGCCCAGCTTGTGTCGCCAAGTATATCAATCCAATGAACTCTAACTCTTGGATATTTGCTAATGCTCATTCTACATAAGTAGAGTTTTTACCCCCCTAATGCAAATAAAATTTGCAAAAAGGGGTCGCGTAGCGGAGTACATGAAAATCCAGCAAAATGATGAGAACGCCACGAGAACAGTAGCCAATACCAACGATTCGCCACGGCGTCTTTTTTCAAAAACAGCTAGAACCGTTGGTATACAACAAAACGCCACGACGCCACGCCGCCACGGGATTTATTTTTGAATTATTTTTTTTTCATACCCCCTAAAATCTCCCTTATGTGGTGGCTACAAAATATAAAAAAGCTATATAAATCAACGATCCACGTTCCGCGTACCAATTTCTCCTTGTTATGACATAATGATCTGATATTAGCGAATCGCGGATAGGGGGTAATTGCGCATGGCTAAAAAGAAACAATCAATCGAAGACATCCTAGATAGTTTGAGAGAACAAATCGATCTATTAGAGGATAAAATAAACGACATCCAAAATCAAGACGAACCTGAAGATTGGGATTCGGAAGATGAAGACGAGGATGAGGACGAAGAATAAGCAATTGGTGTGGGGCCTAAAAACCCCATACTAAAAACCCAAAGCTGTGATTTCCTTGTGAGTTCTAATCAATAATTGTGGGTATTCAGGATTAGTAGAATAGTTATATAGCAGGTGAAAGTATCTATTAACATCATTAACACGTATTTTAGACTGTAGTTCACGTTCATTCCTAAATGATTTGTATGAGTCTTTCGTATTAAGCAAGTTTATATAGTATTCAATAGAATGGCATTTAGACTTAAATTTAGCCACTCTAAACGTTGCGTTTGGGTTACCTGCTGGGGTCATTCCGGTATGTAAATTTTTAAACTGATATATGCCCATTAAATTGTTTCCTTCTTTAGCGTATCTAGACCTACCATAATTAGATTCTAATGCCGCTTGCGTAAGTAATAATTTTCTGGGTATTCTTTCTTCTTTTTTATACTTCTTATCTAAATAATCCGCGCATTTATTGACGGATTGAATGAATTCTTTGTTATTAGTGTAGCCAAAGGCGGGTTCTGAAAATACCACAAAGAGAATTATAACAGCCCAAAGAAGAGCGATTGATCCATACAGTACATAATGTTTTAAATTATTCACG
>Ga0208856_1000466_pt1 | contig 15572 bp, 15 predicted proteins | sample LakMenEpi13Jul12_FD_150690 | JGI IMG/M metagenome (GOLD analysis project Ga0208856, IMG submission 150690) | Freshwater microbial communities from Lake Mendota, WI - 13JUL2012 deep hole epilimnion (SPAdes) | ecosystem: Environmental > Aquatic > Freshwater > Lentic | place: Lake Mendota, Madison...
TCAATGGTTGCCAAAGACTATTTGAAAACCAGAGCTGCCTTAATTTCCTCAACGAAGAGCATGGGCACAGCTCAGGCTGGCGTCTTGCCTACCGCAAAAGTTTTAGGTAGCAGTGCTGCAGAGGGAAAGGGAACCACCCACATGTCAATTGTGGACAAGTACGGAAATGCGCTTGTCATGACCACGACCATTGAATCTGGCATGGGTTCTTATCACTTCACGCGCGGATTTCTTCTTAACAACCAACTCACAGATTTTTCTTTCGACCCTTCAGATGCTTCGGGCTTGATTGCAAATCGAATTGGCCCTTTGAAACGACCACGTAGCTCAATGGCGCCAACATTGGTGTTCGCTAAGGCTTCAGATGGCAGTCGAGGCGACTTTGTCATGGCAACAGGTTCACCTGGCGGGGCAACCATTATTCAGTTTGTTGTAAAAACAGTGGTCAGTGCCTTGGACTGGAAGCTAGACGCACAGCAAGCAACTTCGATGGTGAATTTTGGCGCGGCTAACAGCGCAACCACTGGGGTGGGCGGTGAACATCCTTCTATTGACGTTACAAACAGCGGCTTGAACGATCCGTTGTTGGTAGGCTTGCGCTCGTTGGGCCACACTGTGTCGTTTTCTGCGCAGTCTAGTGGTGTCTCAACCATCATTCGCGCACCAGCTGCTTGGAATGCAGGCTTGCCGACTTTGTGGGGCGGTGCAGATCCACGTCGAGAAGGCATTGCGCTGGGGGACAGTCCATTCTAAAAAGGCACATGCCTGACTGATACTCAGGCATGGCGCTTAAATCTGAAAGCTTAGTCCATCTTGGCGCCAGATTTAATGATTACCTGTTCCCATTTGTCAATTTCGGCTTTGACAAATGACTTGAACTCTTCAGGGCTGTTGCCCACAGGCTCAGCACCTTGGGCTTCCATTTTGTCTTTGATGTCTTGACTTTGCAAAGCCTTGATGGAGGCGCTGTAAAGCGCTGCCACGATGTGTGGGGGTGTTTTGGCGGGGGCAAACAAGCCATTCCAACTTGAGACTTCAAAGTCTGACAATCCTGCTTCTGCCATGGTGGGCACATTGGGCAATGTGGCCATGCGCTTTTTGCTGGCCACCGCGATGACATTGAGTTTGCCGCTTTTCAAATGAGGAATAGCCGACAGGGCAGTTTGAAAACTCATTTGCACCTGACCGCCCAACAGATCGGCAATGGCAGGTGCCGCACCTTTGTAAGGCACATGAATCATGTCAATGTTGGCGCGCATTTTGAGTAGCTCGCCCGCGAGATGAGGTGAGCCGCCATTGCCACTTGAGGAAAAAGCAATCTTGCCGGGATTTTGTTTGGCCACAGCAATCAGCTCCTTCAAATTTTTGGCTGGCACTGAAGGATGAATTGTTAAAACCGATGGCGCGGTCATGAATTGGGTAATGTGCACAAAATCACGCATGGTGTCGTAGCCTAGGCCCTTGAACGCCGTCATGTTGGTGGCATTGGCAATGGTGCCTAAAAGCAGGGTGTAGCCATCTGGGGCACTGCGCGCAACAAATTCCGAAGCAATGTTGCTGCTTGCACCGGCGCGGTTTTCTACCACCACCGGTTGTCCAAGTGTTTCTTGCAGTTTGATGGCAATGCTGCGGGCCACAATGTCAGTGGCCCCACCAGGGGCATAACCCACCAGCAAGCGAATAGGTTTCACAGGATAGGCTTGATCTTGCGCATAGCTTGTGATGGATAACAGAGAAAGAATGACAGCCAAAAATCGATTCATGTGAAGCCTGTGTTTGTTGATACAAATTAAGCCTAAAGTGTAGGGACAGTTGGTGCTATCTAGCAAGACCTTATCATTGGTATTGTCCCTATGTGAGAAATAACGCGTCTCTCTTCAGTAAGATCAATCTCAATATGCCTTCATTTAATTTATCCCATTTCGAAAAACCACGCGCATGGCTACCTCAAGAGCTTGGTCAAGATACTTCTTGGATTCACCACCTAAGTCGTGAGGCCACGCTCGAAATTGAAGAAGCACTTCAACATGCCAAGGCCACTGAAAAATCTTGGCTGCAAATGACTGCCAACGATTTCCCTTTAAAACGTCACGCCAAAGAGGCTATTGACCGGGCTTTTGCTGTTACACAAACAGCTTATGGCATGTGTTTGCTAAAAGGTTTTCCCGTAGATCGATGGACGGCAGAAGATGCGCGGCTGGCTAATTGGGGCATTGGACTGAACGTGGGCGTGGCCAGAACTCAAAACCGAGCCAGCCAGGTCATGAACGATGTCCGTGATGAAGGTGGCAATTACAAAGTGAAAAATGGGCGAGGGTACAACACCAATGCAGGCTTAGACTTTCATGTCGACTCATGCGATGTGGTGGCCTTGATGTGTTTGCAAACTGCCAAATCTGGGGGTACAAGCAAAGTGACAAGTTCTATGGCCGTGGTCGAAGAAATAAAACGCCTGCAACCACACCTGATTCCTGTCATGCAACAGCCTTTTTATTACAGCTATCAGGGAACCAACGACGCTTCACAGCCCCCTTTTTACAAGTGTCCCATCTTGGGAGATGACCCCGAATTCTTCTCTTTGCGTGCCAACCGAAAAAATGTCACGGCAGCTCAACGCGATTTTCCAGAAGTGCCTCGCTTAACGCCAGATCAAATTGAGTTGCTGGATCTTTTGGATGAATTGCTGCCAGACGATAAGTTTTGCTATTCGATGGAACTCGATCGTGGCGATTTGCAGTTATTGAACAACTATGTGGTCATTCATTCACGCACCAATTTTGAAGATCACGATGAGCCAGAGCGCAAACGACACTTGCTTCGTCTTTGGCTAAGCATTCCACAGGGGCAACGCTTGCCGCCCTTGTGGAAAGAGTATTTTGGTGACGTTGAGGCCGGCTCGGTCAGAGGCGGCGTACGCGGTAGTCAAATAACCGATGAGTTTTTAGCCTATGAACGGCGACAGGCTGCTAATTTGGGTATGAGCTTAAATCAACACAATTAAAAATCTGCAGAGATTTTTATTGGCATTGACTCAAGCTTGATGCCTCAAAAAGTTAAAGTTATACACCCTCAATAATTCGAATATCTCGAACCACCGCATTGCTGCCTAAAGCCACAAGAGCCTCTTGGTATCCAGGGCTGTTGTAGGCTGCAAGAGCGGCCGCAACATTTTCAAATTCAATCAGAACAGTTCGTTCCTGCTGCCCATTTTCTTTGACAGCAGCAGGTATGCCGCGTGCTAAAAATTTACCGCCTGCAGCCGTCAAGCTAGGGCCGGCTAATTTGGCATAAGCAGCCAAGGCGTCGGTATCGTTGATGCTGCGATATGCACTAATCCAATATGCTTTTGTCATTTTTTGATCCGTTGATTACATTTTTTTGACTTTACCCTATTTGTCGATGTAGGGTTCAAAAGAGTTTGTCCTTTTAGAAGCCCTCAAAAATGGCGTCGCATTGGTGCGCTAACTCAATGTCTTTCATGCTCAAGCCTTGCACATCGTGCGTGGTCCAAGTGATCGTTACTTTGTTGTACACATTGCACCATTCGGGGTGATGATTGTGACTTTCAGCTTCAACGGCAATCTGCTTCATGAATTCAAAGGCGCGTACAAAGTCGGCCAGTTTAAATTCTCGCGTGATTGAGCCAAGCTTGGCATCAAGGTGCCACAACTGCAAAGATGTCAGTTGTTGTGCAATCTCTAAAGCGCTCATTTTTTGTAAAGCCACGTTGATTCCTTAAGTGATTAGCTAGACCATAACTTGATTTGAGCGCCCGCAATCTCCCATGCATCCAGGCAGCGCAAGCATGCCAGCAAAATGATTCAGACCTAGGGTAACTACCAATCTATTAGCTTTCATCAATAAAGCCTATTGATAAATGCAATGAAGCCTTCACAAGTTATGGCTATCCTTGTGAAGTCTTTGACAAATCGGTCAGAGCATTTTTTAATATCTAGGAGATAAACCATGGCAGCACTCAAAGGCTCGCGCACGGAACAATGCCTGAAAGACGCCTTCGCAGGCGAGTCTCAAGCTAACCGTCGCTATTTGTACTTCGCAAACAAAGCTGACGTTGAAGGTCAGAACGATGTCGCAGCTTTGTTCCGTTCTACCGCTGAAGGCGAGACCGGTCACGCTCACGGGCACCTCGAGTTTCTCGAGCAGTCAGGTGATCCAGCAACTGGCATGCCGATCGGTTCCACACGTCAAAATCTAGCATCTGCTGTGGCTGGCGAAACCCACGAGTACACCGACATGTACCCAGGTATGGCCAAGACTGCACGCGATGAAGGCTTTGACGAAGTTGCAGATTGGTTTGAAACCTTGGCCAAGGCCGAGCGTTCACACGCCAACCGCTATCAAAAAGCTTTAACCGAATTGGTCGATTAATTTCCGCTGAAACGATTTGCTGCACCTCTTTGGGGTGCAGCGATTTCGCAAGCAGTTGGCTTTAACTGTTTGTGAAATCGAATCAACATTAGGAGAACCACATGGCCACAGAAGGCAATTTGGAAGCCCCCACACGACATCCCTTAGATTGGCAAGGCAAAGACTTTTACAACGAAGAGTCTTGCTTCAACGAACTCGAACGCATCTTCGACATTTGTCATGGGTGCCGCCGCTGCGTTAGCCTTTGCGGCTCTTTCCCCACTTTGTTTGACTTGGTGGACGAGAGCAGCACCATGGAAGTGGATGGCGTCGACAAAAAAGACTACTGGAAAGTGGTCGACCAATGCTTCATGTGCGACCTGTGCTACATGACCAAGTGCCCTTACACACCCCCTCACGAATGGAACCTGGATTTTCCGCACACGATGTTGCGCGCCAAGGCCATCAAGTTCAAAAAAGGTGATGTCGGCGCAGCAGAAGGCTTCTTAGCCTCTACCGACACCCATGGTTCCTTGGCTGGCATTCCCATTGTGGTTCAGGCTGTTAACGCAGTGAATCAAACAAAAGTAGCGCGCAGTTTGATGGAGTCTACTTTGGGCGTCGATCAAAACGCGTGGCTGCCTTCATTGGCCACTCGTAAATTCCGCTCAAGTGCAGAAGAAGCGACATCCGTCAAAGTAGTCGATGGCGCAAAGACGCCGGGCAAAGTAGCGATTTATTCAACTTGCTACGTTAACTACAACGAACCTGGCATTGGCCACGATCTGCTCAAAATTTTGAACCACAACGACATTCCGTACGTCATTGTGGAAAAAGAAAAGTGCTGCGGCATGCCCAAGCTGGAATTGGGCGACCTCGATTCGGTCAAGGCCTCGAAAGAAGCCAACATTCCTGAGCTGGCCAAATACGCCAAAGATGGCTTCGCCATCATGGCCGCAGTGCCCAGTTGTGCGCTTATGTTCAAACAAGAAATACCCTTGATGTTTCCTGACTGCACGGACACCCAGTTGGTCAAAGAACACATGTGGGATCCTTTTGAATATTTCATGGCCCGCAAACGCGATGGGCTTTTGAAAACCGAATTTCCAGAAAAATTGGGCAATGTGAGTTATCAAATTCCTTGCCATGGCCGCGTGCAAAACATTGGGCGTAAAACCGAAGAAATGCTCAAGATGATTCCGGGCACAGAGATCAACACCATTGAACGTTGCTCTGGACACGCAGGCACCTATGGTGTGAAAAAAGGTTCGCACGATATGGCGATGAAAATTGGCAAGCCAGTGTTCAAAGCCATGGCCACCATGAAGGATGGCAGCAAGCCAGACTTTATTAGCTCAGATTGCCCACTGGGTGGTCACCACATTGCGCAAGGTTTTGAAGTGAATGGTTTGGGTGCGCCCGAACTGAATCACCCTCTGACCTTGGTTCGCAAAGCGTACGGTTTGAAATAATTGACGGAGTTGCATATGCAATTAACAGGACACATTACCCCCGAGAGCTTGATGACGCTGGAGGCCTATACCAAATGGCGTAAAGCGCACAAACCAGAAGTTATTGCGCATCGCAAACTGCGCAGCGTTCAGTTGGGCGACCATGTGAACTTACAGTTTGAAAGTGAAACCACCATTCGCTATCAAATTCAAGAAATGTTGCGCATTGAAAAAATCTTCGAAGAAGAGGGCATTCAAGACGAAATTGAAGCCTATGCACCCTTATTGCCCGATGGCACCAACTGGAAGGCCACCATGATGTTGGAGTACACCGACATCAACGAGCGCAAACGCGAACTTGCACGGCTGATTGGCATTGAAGATCGAACGTTTGTAGAGGTGGAAGGCCATGGCCGTGTGTATGCCATTGCCGACGAAGACCTCGATCGAGAAAACGACGAAAAAACTTCAGCAGTTCACTTCGTGCGCTTTGAATTCAATGTCGCCATGTGTGCGGCCATCAAGGCTGGAGCCAGTGTGAAGTTGGGTTGCGATCACACCAACTATCCTTCGCACATTGAAATTGCTGCCGACACGCTTGCAAGTTTGGCTGGCGATATTCGTTGAAATGTTTTCCCCAAGCAATCGGCTTGGCAAATTGAAGCATCACTAAAAAACCCCTTTGGCATTTCTGCTGAAGGGGTTTTTTTGAATCACGACATGGGTCTTACCCACTTCTACAGGTCATCAAGTACCGATGATGCCGCCATCTAATTTGCGCACCACCACAGTGGCAGAGCGTGGGCGGCCAGTGGCCTTTTTGTCAGGCCAGTTAGAAATGGCAGTGGGGTTGGCAGGGTTGGTGCGTTCGTTGGAGGGCTCACCCGGGTGTTGCACATTTAAAAACATGGTTCTGCCATCAGGCGTTTCAGTCACACCGGTAATTTCACAACCTGCAGGGCCGACCAAGAAGCGGCGTGCTTCTCCGGTTTGCACATCGGCGGCCAACATCATGTTGTTGCCAAAGTTTTTCAGGTCGCCTTTGCCCATGTTAGAAGTGGACATGTCTGTCTGAATCCACATCAAGCCGCGACCGTCCACCCACAGGCCATCTGGGCAAGAGAATATGTCGCCTTTGATGTTGCCCTTGGCTTCTGCGCGCGCCAATGACGGATCGCCAGCCATGATGAAATGGTTCCAAGCAAAGGTGGTTGCATGGAAATCTACATCTTCCTTCCAGCGAATGATGTTGCCCTGTGTGTTGTTGGCACGGGGGTTGGCCGCATCTACGGCAGGTTGTTTATCGCCGCCGCGGTTGCTGTTGTTGGTGAGTGTGGCGTAAACCCAGCCCTGTTTGTCAACATCAATCCACTCAGGGCGGTCCATTTTGGTGGCGCCCAATATGTCGCTGGCCTGACGTGATTTGATAAGCACCTCTGCCTGATCTGCAAAGCCATTGGCCGCAGTGAGTGGGCCTTGGCCATGCGTTAATGCTAGCCACTGGCCTTTGCCGTCGGCATTGAACTTGGCCACGTACAAGGTGCCGTGGTCTAGCAGGGTGGCATTGGCGGTAGCGCCACCTGATTTGATGGTGTCGCGGCTGACAAATTTGTAGATGTATTCAAAGCGCGCGTCTTCGCCCATGTAAACCACAGCGCGGTTGTCTTTGGTGACGGCCACAGTGGCACCTTCGTGAGCGCCGCGTCCCATGGCGGTGCGCTTGATAGGGGTGGCATTGGGGTTGTTCGGGTCAATTTCAACAATCCAACCAAAGCGGTTGGGTTCATTGGGGTTTTGGGTTGCATCAAAACGGGCATCGTGCTCGTGCCAACGGTAGCCAACGCCGCCTTTGCGCAGACCCCAGCGCTTTTCGTGATCGCTGAGTTTGTCGCCGCCATTGAAGTAGAAAATGAAGTTTTCTTCGGAGGTGAGGTAAGTGCCCCAAGGTGTGATGCCACTGGCGCAATTGTTCAGAGTGCCCAAAACTTTGCGTCCTGATGTGTCTGCTGCAGTTTTCATCATGGCATGACCGGCTGCAGGACCACTGATTTCCATCGGCGTGTTGGTCGTAATTCGGCGCGCATATTTGGAGGGGTTGACCACCTCCCATTTGCCACCCTTGTCTTGCACTTCAACAATGGCCACGCCATGCGCAGCTTGAGACTTGCGAACCTTCTCGGCACTCCAATTGGCCATGCCATCTTTGAACAGTAAACCGTGGTCCACGTACTCGTGGTTCATGGCCAGCAAACCGCGTTTAGAGCCCTCTAGGGCGTAGTAATGAATGCCATCGTGGTGCATGCCAATTTGGACTTCTTGCTCAGCGGCGGTGTTGGTGGCGTCGTCTTTGAACGCGTAGTTTTGACCTGCAATACCCACGGGGTCGCCCCAAGGTGCAATGACGTGGGCCACATAGCCCTCTGGCACAGTGATCGCGTCGGCTGTGGAAACAGCCACGCTCTTAAAGCCAATTTTTGCAGCAGAACCCATGCCCAAAGTGGCGCAGCCGGTAAGGGCTGCAGCACCGCCAATGGCGCTCAGAGGTGCTAAAAAGCTGCTGGCCAATGCACCCAAACCACCGCGCAAGACTTGACGGCGTGCTGGATCGGAAACATCGTGAATGCTGAGGTTAGAAGAGCGGTTGCTGTCTTCCATCAAGGAGAAGTCTTTGGACATTTGTATTCAATCAAGAAGCTGAGAATGGAAAGTTAGCTTGTAAAAGCTGCCATTAAACATTCTGAGTCATTCATTTGACAGTTTTGTGACTATCAGCCTTATACACAAGCTCTGCTGCAATCAAATCAAGCGATGCAAACCCCACCGACTTGAAAACGGTGATGGACTGATCATTCTTTCGCCATGATTTAGAAGGGTCGGATGCCAACTCAGCCAGCTCGCCCTCTATGCCTTCCGGCAAAAGAATACCTTGCTGTATGGCTTGGTATATTTCTCCGCCTTTTTCAAGTACAGCGGCTCGATTGTCTGCAAACACCTGAGCTTGGCTCATCAGCGCTGGTTCGGCTTCTGCCATCTGCGTTGTAAATGCGCCTATCAGACCTAAGTGCGTACCAGGTTTGAGCCATTTGGACAGGATGAAAGGCTCTGTGGCTGTTGTGGCGGCTGCCACCACGTCTGCTTGGTTCAAGGTTTCTGCTAAGTCTTCTGAGTAATTAGATTCAATGCCCAGAGTTTTGAGTTCAGCTACTGCTTCTAGCGCTTTTGTTTTTTGTCTTCCCCAGATCAAAATATTTTTGAAGGGGTGCACGCTTGCATGCGCTTGAACCATAGGGACACATAAAGCGCCAGTGCCCAATATGGCCAGAGTTTGACTATTTTTGCGTGCAAGAATTTTGGCCGCTAAAGCTGCAGCAGCGGCAGTTCGACGCAAAGTGAGTTCAGTGCCATCGATGACGGCAAGAGGCATGCCATTTTCACAAGAAAGCAAAACATAAACGGCTGAAACTGTAGGTGAGCCGATGGCATTGTTGGAGGGCCATACAGACACAAGCTTGACACCAAAAACTTCTTGAGCTTTCCAAGCTGGCATGATCAGTACACAACTGGCATCTGCATTGGGCGCAAAAAAACTTCGCGACGGTACTTCGATTGGCAATTGCAATCCTTGGGTCAAGGCTTCAATTAACTGAGGATAGGGCAAGGCATTTTTAACAGCATTTGAATCAAAGTAGTCCATGGTATTTAAATCTAACAATATGTTGTATAAATCTGGCAAGTGTAGGGTCAATTACTATTTATATGCAAACTGATGTCTTGATTGTGGGGGGGGCTGCCATTGGAAGTGCTACCGCATTTTTTCTAGCGTCGCAGCCAGATTTCAAAGGAAAAATTCATGTCATCGAACAAGATTTTTCTTATGAAAAATCTGCAACCGCACTATCTGCAGCCTCTATAAGGCATCAGTTTTCAACGCCTGAGAACATCAAGCTTTCTCAATTTGGCAGCGCTTTCTTAAAAGACATCGAGCAATATCTGGCGGTCGGCGACGAAGTTCCAGCTGTTAACTTTAAAGAGCGCGGCTATCTGTTTCTTGCCACCCCTGGTGGCCTGCACACTTTGCAATCTAATCACGCTGTTCAAAAATCAGAAAAAGTTGACGTATCCCTTTTGACTCCTTCTCAGCTGAGTGATCGGTATCCATGGTTGAGTGTGAATGACCTTTCAGCCGGCTCTATTGGAAACAGTGGAGAGGGTTGGCTAGATGCCTATGGGCTGATGCAAGGCTTTCGCAAAAAAGCCATTTCATTGGGTGTGCATTACGTGCAGGCGCGTGTAGAGAAACTTCACAGGTCTGGGCGAAAAATAATTTCGGCGGAATTAACAGACGGTACTCAAATCAGTTTTGACAAGCTAGTGAATGCAGCTGGCACAGGTGCGTCTAAGCTAGCCCAAACAGCGGACATTGAGCTGCCCGTGGAAGCCCGTAAAAGAAGTATTTTTTATTTCACCAGCAACGCCAAATTAGACAATTGCCCCATGGTGATCGATCCCTCTGGGGCCTATTTTCGGCCAGAAGGAGATGGCTACATTTGCGGCATTGCCCCCAAATTGAAAGACGATGTGCAGTGTCATGATTTCATCATTCAGCATCATTTGTTTGAAGAAGTGCTCTGGCCCCTGCTAGCTGCACGTGTTCCTGGATTTGAGGCCTTGCGACTCAAGAGCAGCTGGGCAGGCCACTACGATATGAACACGCTAGACCAAAATGTCATTTTGGGTGCGCATCCCGATATAGACAATTTGCTCTTTGCAAATGGCTTTAGTGGTCATGGCCTGCAGCATTCACCAGCCATTGGTCGGGCTTTATCTGAACTGATCACCTATGGAGAATTTAGAACCCTTGATTTGGGCGCTTTTGGTTGGAGCCGCGTGATTGACAGCCGTCCTTATTTTGAAGCCAATATTATTTAAGTGGGCGTTTCAAAAAATGAAAAATCTCAATTTACAGGCTGTCATGATTGACCTAGACGGCACCATGGTCGATACCATTGGCGACTTTGAAGTTGCTCTCAACCGCGCCCTGACTGACCTGAACATTCCGGCGGCCAATCGAGCCTTGATTGAACGTGGTATTGGCAAAGGCTCGGAGCACCTGATACGCACAGTGCTGTTACACCAATTGGCATTGCCAGAAGTTGCTAGCCATCAGCATGAAGTTGAAGAATTATTCACGCCCGTTTGGAAGCGATACGAGCACCATTACCTAAGCATCAACGGTGAGTTTTCAAAGGTCTTTCCGGGTGTGATGGAAGGCCTCGAACTTCTTAAAGGCATGGGTTTGCCATTGGCTTGCCTCACCAACAAACCTCTGTCGTTCACAACGCCATTGCTAAAAGACAAAGGCCTGTCGGCGTACTTTGATCTGGTTTTTGGGGGTGACAGTTTTGAGCGGAAAAAACCAGACCCTTTGCCGCTTCTTAAAACTTGTGAAGCTTTGCGAAGCAGTGCGCCGCGTACCCTGATGGTGGGTGATTCAAGCAACGACGCGCAAGCGGCTCATGCCGCAGGCTGTCCTGTGGTGCTGATGACCTATGGATACAACCACGGCGAACCCATTCAAAACACTCCCGCCTTGGCTTGGTTAGATTCGCTGGATCAACTGCAATCATTGGGCATCAAAGAACTGTCTTAGCCAGCCCTTTGAAAGTTGATAGATCAGTTTTATTGCAAAGTGATCTTTGCGTCAGAGATCACTTTTTGCCACTCTTGTGTATCGGTCGCTAATTTTTTAGTGAAATCTGCCGGAGTGCCACCGATTCCGTCAATCCCCATTTTGGCCAGTTGCTCTTTTACCTGCGGGTCTTTGAGTACTTTGTTAAAAGAAGTATTCAGTTTATTGACAACAGACTGAGGCATGCCAGCAGGGCCAAAAACGCCAAACCAGGTCATAGAGATGAAACCCGGCAGTTGTTCACTGATGGCTGGTAACTCTTGTACCAAGGGCGAGCGATCGGGAGACGAAACGCCTAAAGCCCGCACCTTGCCGTCTTTGGCTTGTAGGTAGCCTGAAGAAAAACTATCGAACATGACATCTAATCGCCCAGCAATCAGGTCTGGCATGGCCAATGCAGTTCCTTTGTAGGGGACATGTGCCATCTTGATTCCAGACAAGGCTTGAAAACGCTCGCCAGATAGGTGCGGAATACCGCCATTTCCAGCCGATCCGTAATTCAATTTACCAGGATTTTTCTTGGCAAACTCAATGAATTCTTTGACTGTTTTAGCTGGGGAGCTGACAGGAACAATCATGATGGAAGGCGACTGGGCCAGATAAATAACTGGACTGAAACTCTTGGTGGGGGAATAGGGCGTTTTGGGGTTCAAAAGCGGCCCAATGACGTGAGTGCTGTTGGTGGTTAAAACAATGGTGTAGCCATCAGGTTCAGCTTTTGCAACCGCATCAGCACCGATCATGCCGGCAGCGCCTGCGCGATTTTCAATAATGATGCTTTGTCCGAGGTCTTGGGAAACCTGCTGGGCAACGATGCGTGCGACGTTATCAGTTCCACCTGCAGGCGGAAAAGGGACTATCATTTTGATAGGACGAACGGGGTAATCTTGAGCTATAGCAAGGCTAGTTGCAGTCAGCGAAAGCGCAAGCATTGAAAAACACAGAAGTTTTTTCATTATTTCCTCTTTTTTGATGACGGATTTTGAGACTATCGTAATGTAAAAACACATCACGAAAAATGCAAAAGGAATTATTTTGACTTTGACACATGACTCTTCAAGCGAATTTAGCATTCAAACTTCAACTCGGCCTACTTCTGATGTTGAACGTCAGAAAATATTGACCAAGCCTGGTTTTGGCAAACACTTCACAGACCACATGGTTGCCATCGACTGGACTTTAGCAAAAGGTTGGCAAGCGCCACGCATCATCCCCTACGGACCTTTGATGCTCGACCCCGCTTCATTGGTGCTGCATTACGCGCAAGCCATTTTTGAAGGACTCAAAGCTTACCAACACGCCGACGGCTCGATCTGGGCCTTTCGACCTGAGCTCAATGCAGCCCGCTTTGCCAAGTCGGCAGAGCGTTTAGGCCTGCCAGAACTACCGAAAGAATTATTTCTTCAATCAATCCAACAACTTGTCGGTATCGACGCCAAGTGGCTTTCGCAAACACCGGAAACCAGCTTGTACTTGCGTCCCTTCATGATCGCCGATGAAAGTTTTTTAGGTGTTCGCGGCGCAGAAAAAGTTGCCTTTTATGTCATTGCAAGTCCAGCCGGCCCCTACTTTGAAAACGGTGTGTCATCGATTCCGATTTGGGTTTCTTCCCACCACACTCGCGCAGCCAAAGGCGGCACTGGCTACGCCAAGTGCGCTGGCAACTACGCAGGCTCATTGGCACCGCTTCAAGAAGCACGCAAAAATGGGTGTGCACAAGTTTTGTTCTTAGATGCACAACACGGGCAGTTCCTAGAAGAACTCGGCGGGATGAATATTTTCGTTGTCCACAAAGATGGCTCGCTTGCAACTCCAGCCTTAAGCGACAGCATATTAGCGGGCGTGACACGTCAGAGCATTATCGAAATTGCAAAGGCTGATGGCCGACGCGTTGACGAGCGTCAAATTGGTTTAGAGGAAGTGCGAACAGGGTTAGCCAATGGCGACATCACCGAGCTCTTCGCTTGCGGTACAGCAGCTGTTCTATTTCCGATCAGTGTTCTAAAAAGCCACAACTTTTCTTACAGTATTCCCAACGCTGAAACAGCCAAGGTTAGCCTGTCTCTGCGTCAAAAGCTAACAGACATTCAATATGGCCGCGAAAAGAATGGCGGTAACTGGATGCACAAATTGACATCCGTACACAACTAAAACTCAAGCTCCCTAAATTTCGCCGCTAGCCTTGGCAAATCAGGGCGTAGCAGCCGGCTCCAACAAGCGCACTGCAAAGGGGTTGCGCTGGCGGGTATCCACCGTCACATGCACGGCCCGCACGTCAGCGGCACCAGGCACTTCCAGTCGGGTGAGTTGTGTGATTGGCTTTTTGTTAAGCTTAAAGGGCTGGTCAAAACGGAAAACATGGCTGTCGCCGTGGATCAACAGCACCGGGATTTTGGATTGCGCTGCCAAGGGTAGCAAAGTCTCCCCAATGCTTGCGCGGAAACCAGAGTGCGCAGGGAAGTCCTCCCACAGGCTCTTGGATTCAAGCACGCTTGCTTGCATGGCCAGAACAATGGCTTTGGCCTGTGTCTGTGCGGCGCTTGCAAACGCTTCACGTATCCAGGCGATATTGGCTTTTTCTCGTTCAAAAAATTCGGCTACGGCACGGGGGTCGCGTACTTCAAAGTTGTTGTTGCTGCCCACGATGTGCACTGTGGCAAACACCACGCCTTGGTGAACCCAGCGCTGGTTTTCTACAAACTTGGCAAAGGCCGGTGTCGTTACCGACTGGTTTAGAACTGGCAGTGGCTGCTTGCCCAGAGACAAACCCGGCTTGTAAAAAGTGGCGCGCAAAGCCTGTAGGCGCTCCAAGGGATCATGGCCGCCATTGTTGGCGCGGTGACAGTCGGTCCATTCGTTGTCGCCCGGCGTGAAGACCAGGGCGCTGTCAAACAAGCCAAAATGCCCAAGTTGAACTTGGGACTCTTCATCCGAGCAAAGCGTAGAGCCCGATTTGAAGTCACCGACGTGAATCGAAAAAATAGGACGTTCTTGATTGATAGAACGGATCAGCGATTTGTAGGGCGCATAGCCTTGTGCCGCTTGACCATAAGGCAAGTCACCCAAGGCCACAAAGCTGAACGGCTGGGCCACCACAACTTGGGCTGCGGCGCACAAGAGAGCAAGCGTAGACCAGCGTTTGCAAAGAGAAGTTGCGCTTATCTTCATATGGTGGCTAAAGTTCAACTTTGCTCGGCAACACGCTCGAGTTTCTTACTTAATACCCAAGACAGAGCGAGGAAAACAATCAGCATAACCATACCAATGCCAGAGAAAGCATCGTTTAATAATTTTTCCGAAATTTGGCCAAACGCGTGGCCAGCTGAAAGAATGACACCAGACCAAAGACCAGCCGCAACAAAATTGAAAATTAGAAATGTGGGCCAAGATAGGCGTGACATTCCGTATGCAAATCCAGCAACACCCCGAATGCCGTGCGGATAGCGATGGAACAGTATGAGCCATACATAGTAGCGATCAACCAATCGCACAACGATCTGACAGGTGCTTTGAAGCCTTGGAAAAGACGAGAGCCATTTTGTACCAAAGTAGCGTCCGATTCCGAAGCGGATCGTATCCCCAAAAAAACTGCCGGCCCAGACCACGCTAACGAGGGTGCCAAGATCAAGGGAGCCTGAACTGGAGGCATAACCGGCAAACAGAGTTAGCAGTAGGCTGTGCGACGCGGCGAAAGCGAAGATGAGTCCGTAGGCCTCATCACCGTGTGTGCGCAACAATTCAAGGAACGAAGCTAGATCGGTTGGAAAAATCAATTGTGAACCACACTGTAGAAAAATTGAATGTTATCAAACCTGTCCACTCTGTCCCATTTTATGGTTGCTTAAAGGCGGACAAAATCTACGGGGACTAAGTTCAAAAAATGCTGCCTTTATTTGCGCCAGAAGTGTGCGCTGAACAAAACCAGCACCGAAAGCAGCTCTAGTCGGCCCAGTAACATTGCAAAACTCAAAACACCTAGCTGGAAGGGGTTCAGGCCGCCGTAATTGCCCGAGGGTCCGACCTCGCCGAGGCCTGGGCCGATGTTGTTGACGCAGGCCACCACC
>Ga0208856_1000468_pt1 | contig 15543 bp, 26 predicted proteins | sample LakMenEpi13Jul12_FD_150690 | JGI IMG/M metagenome (GOLD analysis project Ga0208856, IMG submission 150690) | Freshwater microbial communities from Lake Mendota, WI - 13JUL2012 deep hole epilimnion (SPAdes) | ecosystem: Environmental > Aquatic > Freshwater > Lentic | place: Lake Mendota, Madison...
AATGATTGAGCGGAGCTCGCGCTTGTCATAGCTGATTGGTAACTCATCTGCCACCGCTACGCTCCTTTAATATATCTATGGCCGTCATTACTTGGTCTATATCTGTCCAGTAAGGCATTGGAATCCCAGTTGCGATAGCAATCTCGATGATTAGTCGGTTGATGCTTCCGGGCTCGTAACTTTTGGGCTTTCATCTCCAATCGTCATTTCCTCAACTGTCAGCTCCCAAATCTCTTGGGACTTGGTTGGCTTCCCTGCTGCTTCGCGCTTATACGCAAAGAAAGCAAGATCTAAGAAGTCCGCTTGCTGATAAGCCGAGATATCCTTCATCGAATAAATCGACTTACCAGTTTTGCGTTCCCACTTAGCCCATTCTGGCAAGCCAGCCTGATAAGTAACTGATTCGCCTGAGCTGTATTTAATTGTGATTGATATTTTCATAGCTCCCGATGCTCCGATCTCTTAGGTAAAGGACTCCGCTGGTTGTCCAACAACTGTCATTGTCCAAGTGTCGGTGAGTGCTCCAGGGGCAGCTCCACCAGCAGTTGGGAAAATTGGCAAAACATTAAATGTAAAAGTTGCGCCTGATGCAGCTGTGAATACTGTTGAAATTGTCGTATTTGGTGCTGATTCTGCAACGCCCCAAATAATTTCAAATAGAGAGCCAGTCGCTCCCCAATCCTGCAATAGTTCAATTGTGAAAGTCCATTGCTTATCTACAGACTTATAAGCGCGACCATCAAGAGTTTGATAAGTCTCGATAATTGTGTCGCAACTTAGAACGGCTGAAGTTGTTTGAGCGTCAAAGTTATTACCCCCAATGGTAAAACTCACATCGCGCCCAGTTATTACTGTGGTTGGCATTTGTATCTCCTATGCGGTTTGCTCGTAGCGGACGCTCAAGCGTATATCTGAAACTAGCAGGGTTGTAGTTCCTACTTCTGTTACCGAAGGTCTTTCGACTATTGATAACTCATACTTGGAAGCGTTAAGCGCTCCAAGAATACTAATAATTAATTGCTCTAAATTATCAAGAGCAGCAGCGTTGCTAAAATACGCAACGCAAGCAGTTATGGTGTAATTTAACTTAACGCGAGTAGTTGATTTACCCAAGACTTCAAGCTCCATATAGGGCGAGTCTGGAATGACGATAATTGCTGGGACTATTGGCGCTTCTGGAACTGAATCATAAATATTAGCGGTGCATCCTGCTAAAGCGGTTTTAAGCGCTCCTCTAACATCTGTGGCAATTGTGCTGGCTGGCATTAGCCCACCATTGTCTCAACATCAAGATAAGGCCCTAGAAGGCCAGTTACCTTGGCAAGTAAATTCTTAGATAGGCGGTAAGGGGTTACTGCAAAATCTACGCCTTCTATTGATCCACCTGCTGCTGTTCTTGCTTGGAATATTTCGACTGAGATAGCCAGAATTGCAGCTTCAGCATTGGCATTTCCGACATAGGTTGATAATCCAGAGAGCGCAGCGTTTCCTGCTGGGATGATATTTTTCTCCAATATATCTGCATTGGTGATTGCGACTGTGAATACATAATCTGAAATCTCGTCATCGGTTAGTGTGTGAGTGCCATTGAATGGTGATCCGCAACCAGTAATAATTACGGATTGGCCTTCTGTGAATTCTTGAATTGTTGCGGTTTCAAAGTAAGCGATGTTATTTTCAAGCTTTACTTTGTTGATTTTGCTTTGAAAAGTGACCAGCATTGGAAGAACTAGGTTCTCTGAAGCATCGACAATATCGTTTAGATAAGCATCGTTATATAGGGATGACGAAACGCCAAGAATTGTCCTCAGCTCTGTGGCTGTAACTATCGTTGGCATTTCGTCATCCTTTCAAGCAGTTAGGTGAGCGGCCAGCTCGGGAGCGGACTGGCCGTCACTATTAGGGATTATCAGCTCTTGTTGAACCAGTTAGCACCTGCGGCAACCTTGGTTGCAAGTGCTCCATAGCCGTAGTAAGCAACCTCAATTTGGCCATTAAGAGCCACATTGGTTTGCAGACGGAAACGGCTGGATTCATACCAGGTGTAAGCATCTGGATTGATTACGACCATTGAATAATCTCCAAGGCCAGTTGAACCAGATCCGAGAGCAGCGCGATCAACATAAAGCTCTAGACCTAACACATTTCCGCGGATGCTTTGTGGTGATACTACTCCACCAGCGTTTTGTGGTTGTGATGCAGTATAGATAGGGCGTCCAGCATCGTTGTAGGACATAATCTTGCCCCATTGCTCAGGACTTACTACCAAATTGCGAGCGAACCCAAGTGATGCCTTATAAACTGCTGCTGCAGCAGTTGATACGAAAGTAAGCAAGCCATCTTTATCTTCTGTGGTTGCTGTTGCATTTAGTGTTCCGTTGTTGGCAATTTCACCAATTACGAAAGCATTAGTGGCCTTTGCATAAGCAAACTCCATCTGGCGCACTAGCTCATCAAAGAATACTGGTGAGCTTCGGTCTAGTAACTCTACTGAGAAAGTCTGGCCGCCAGCATATTTATTTACTGAAACTGATATAAAGCTGTTTTCCATTCCAGTTTCACCAACTGGTTGAGCTTCATTAACATCTGCAACTGTTGGAACTACTGTTAGCTTTGGAATCTCGAAAGTCATACCAGCATCAGGTAGGACACCGCGAGAAATTGCATCAATCGTTGGACGATCAGCATTTGAGAGAGGATTTACAATCTCTGTTAGCTGACGGGTTGGAATTAAGCCAGCGTTGTTGCTGGTGGTGTCATCTGCTGCCATAACATACTGGCGAGCTGCGTCATCACCGAGTTTAGCGCGGACGCTATTCTCAAGATATTTTGCCTTGGTGAATTCAAGGCGAGGTGCTGTGTAAAAGGCTGGGCGAGACGCCTCAACCATATTTGCTTTAGCTGCTTCAACCGCTTCTTCAACGGCAGGAGCAGGAGCGGTAGTGTCAGACACTTGGTCTCCTTCGTTTGGTTTCTCTGAATCAGCGGTTGCTAAATCAGAATCTTCTTTTGGTGCTTCATTCTCAGAAGCTGCTACTTCGCTTACGCGAGCAGAATCAATTGCAGGATCAGTTACTAGAGATACTTCATCTAGGGTTGCTGAGGTAATCTGCATAACGCCTTTGTTGTTGGTCCATTCGTTTATCTGAGCTCCAACGCTAAATCCATCGCGCAAGCCTTCAGTTGCTTCAATTAGGGCATCTTCTCCAGCCATAGTGTTGGCAATCTTGAAAGTAGCTTCAATGCCAGACTTAGTTACATTGTGAGAGACCATCTTGCCGATTGGGCGAGTGCGGTCGTGCTCAAGAAGCAACTTAACTGGCTTCATTTCAATTGAATCCGCTGCAAATACTGTCGGGCCAACTGAAGTATTGCCTTGCTCGTTCCAAGTTACGATAGTTCCAGTTATGGTGCGCTTAATTGTGTCGGCAGCTGTAACTGCCATTGGCATATTAACCTTCATTTGGGATTAAATCCTCTTCTCGCTGAATTTGCTCAACGCTCATCGCGCCAATGCGGTTTAGAATTTCATAAACTTGAGCTCTCTCTAATGCGTTACCGCGTAAGAAGTCATCAAGTGCAAAGCGCGTCATTACTGGATTAGGTGTGAAGTCCGGCAATGATAGGCGTTCCTCAATTGCCTTAAGTATTGGGCGAAGTGAGAAATCTACTAATGAGCGCCGCTCGGACACCGCGTTTGAGTAAGTCATAGAAGTCGTTTCGGCGCTCAAGAAGTAGGCAGGTATTCCACAGGCCCGAGCTAATTCTAGTGCTACATATTGACGCGCCTCTGCAAGTTGCATTGATTTAGGATCAAAACCAAATTGCTGTAATTCTACATCTGCATTTAAAAAAGCTGTTGAGCGAGATTGGCGAGCAGTTTTCCAGGCAGTTAGCAAGGATGAAATTCTTTCGGCAGTTAAATTAGTGCCATTTGATTTCAATACCATTGAAGGTGCTGGCTCTTTAGCATAATTAACTGCTGCGTTCTCAAGATAAACTGCTGCAGCTACTGTCTTACCAGCGCGATGCAAGAAGCCTTCATCGCCGCCATCAAATCTTATAATTGAACCTACGCCACTAAGCGGAACTGCTTTACCATCAACTTTGTAGCCAGTAATTGTGGTATTGAGGAAATCTGTATCAACTGTAACGCGGTCTGGACTTACGCGAGTCCAAGCTCTTACGCGTCCGCCATCGGTTGCGCTATACATCTCAAGCACTTGACCATAACCAGCGCCATATAGCCAGATATCTTCTGCAAGCCAGCAATAGATTACGAATCCTGCAACTCTTGGGTCTGGCTGATTGATTACTCTGTGTGGATCAACATACTGGCCAGTTATGCGATTGAAAGTTGTTAAAGGTAATGAGCCAATAGTTCCGCATATGATATTGCGAGCTCTTGCAACGGATGGAACGCTCATTGCTAATTGGCGAGTGGTATTAGTTGCACCGCCGAGAATGTTATAAACTGAATCTGAAATCTGAACTGGTGTTAAAGCTGCTTGAACATCAGTAACGGCAATAGGGCGCTTGGCCTCAACTGCTGGAAATAGGAAATCTCTTATAGCACCCATTGCTTACATTGTAAGCGAGCCTACTTACACTATTTGGATATCAACGCTACTTTCAGCCATAGTCGCATAGTGTGTTGCTAAGGCCGATGCAATTGCTCCGCAGATTGTCGTATTACTTACTTTCCGACCCATTACCCAGCCGCCGTCACCGAAAGGGAGTTTGACGGCGGATAGGCATTGTTTGGTTAGCTCTTCCTGTCCCGAGTGAGCTAACCGCTGAGATGAAATTGCTCCTAGTAATTCATCGCAGCTTTGGGCATAATCAAGACCATCTATTGGCTCAACCCTAATTCCTGCAGGAGCTAATCGCGCAGCTACTGCCGAGGCGGTTCTGGCTGAATAGGCAACCAGCTGAACTGGATACTTGCGCACCCATTCTGCTACATCATTAGCCATTGCTTTATCGTCCAGATTGGCAGGGTTATGCCAAGTCTGAAGCAATATGACTTGGAACTTATCGCCCTCAAGTCTTTGACTAGCAACTAGCGCCGCTTCTTTTCTACTCGGGCTTAAATCAATAGCCAGCCAAGTATCAGCCTCAGGGTTGAGTCGAAGTCCCTCAACTTTGCAACTCTCCCATTGTGAAGCACTTATGACGGGATTTATAACATTTACCCATTGGGTCAAAACCTCTGTGCGCACAATATCCTCAGGGTCATTTAGAACCGCCCTAATATTATCTGGATGAATTGTTAATCCAAGTGAAGGGTTAGCTTGAGATACACCTAGCCAAAAATCTGCAGAATTATCAAATTTAATATCTATTGGAGCTGAATATTCAAACCAACCAATATCATCAACCGCTCCATAAATAGCAGCGTAGGCTCTTTCCTTCAATCTATTTAAGACTATTGAGTGTTGATCTCCAGCTGAAGTATAGATAAAAGTTTGTGGATTTGGACTTGCCATTTGCGTATATCGCAAAGCAGACCACACATCATCATCCTTAAAGTCTCTTACTTCGTCCATATGCACACAATTTGGCGCGGCGATGCCTCTACCAGCCGAGTTATTGGCTCGGACAATATAGCGGCGGCCTTCAGTAAATTGCAGCTCCTGAAATCCCTTACTTTCCAGCTTCTTAGTAAATTGAGCAGCTAGCATTGGATTCTGTTCAATAATTTCATAGATTTTGTAGAATAGTTCTGCTGAAGTAGTTAGCTTATGGGCCGTATGAACTTGCAACTTTTCTTTCAATACATAAATTCTAAATAGAATATTAAGCGCCATAAAGGTCGATTTGCCATTTTGTCGGCCAACTAGAAGGCAGACGATTGGGTGAGCCCATCGGCCATCGGGTTTGTATTTAAGTGAATGATGAGCCAGCCATTGTTGCCAAGGCATCAAAGTAAAGCCGATTTCCTCGCAGAATTTAATCATTTGCTCGCCATATGAGGGGTAATCATTGAGTTTAGTGTGGATTCTGGGTTCTGGCACACCTCGGTAAGCCGATTCGTCCCTAACTCGGACAATCTCACCCAATTCAGCCAAAGCGATTTCTTTCATTCCGTATAGTGCCTCGCCGAGCCATTTTCAGGGAAAATCTTCCCAATGGGGGTCGTGGGTCTGCTTCCGCGCTCAAAAAAGGTAGGGGTCATACGATCGCGCTTAGAACTATTGCATTGAGTGCAGCAAGCCACCATATTAGAAGCTTCATCAGTTCCACCTTTGCTGATAGGTATTAGATGATCAACTGTAGTCGCTTCTAGCCCGCAATAGTGGCAAGTATTGTAATCTCTTTGAAGCACTTGAAGTCTTGTCTTTTGGTAGTAGCTGGAGTTATAGCGTCTGCTCAATGCCAGCCCTTCGTCTCTAAGTGTTGCAAGGCATCGCAAGCGCATTTATATCTATGTCTTATGTATTTAATATGTGCATCTATTTGCTGCTTAGGGCTAAGGTCTCTATACCAAGTAGAACGCATCTGACCAAGGCCATAATGAGAGCCGTTACGAGCCTTTGGATTCCATCTACTCTCTTTATGAATTAACCAGTTATAACATTGAAACTCTGGCCAATCTAATTTGTTATAAGCATAAAGCTTTAGATTCATATCTGCTTTTGATGGGCTTGGATTTAATATTAATAGTAAAGCAGCTATAACGCCTATCGCTATCAAGCGAAGGCAATGGCCCCCCTCAACCTCTGTTACAGGGCCAGCTGCGCGCCCGCACTGTGGCGAGAGTGTATCAGCGTTGTCAAGTAGGCTGACATAAGTGCTGTTCAGAGCCATATCAACCATTTATCCCAATAGCATCCCAATTATCTATATGGTCATCTATTGTTCTAAAGATTGGATATATATCATTAATCATTTAGATTACTCTCTAACTGAATACATATTTCTTCACCCAATGCGTATGGAATCATTGACCTAGCTTGCTTGCCTAATCTTTGATTGCCTGTAGTAGTCCCCCTAGGAGACTGCTCGTGACAAGGAGAGCCAGGGCGGCACATTTGTCTAGCTTGCCATTTCGGAACTATCCCCCAAAGGTCAGTAGGTTTCATTCTAAAATCACCATATTGGCAATAAGTAATAGTTCTTCTAGGCAGTTCTTGCATAAACTCTAACTTCCTGAGCATCCCTCTAGGATTCTCAATTAGCCAGCCTAACTTCGGTTTTATCTCATCTATTAAACTAATAGCTTTTTTAACCATTGCTATACCATCATAAACTCTGTCATCTTTAACTGTTAAAACTCCATTTACATAATGCCAATAAATAGGGCAACTAGCTACGCTGAAAGTAGTGCAAGGTGGAGAAGCCCAAATGAAGTCTGGATGACCATATTTAACTATCATTTCAGCAGCTTGTAGCTCTAGCACATTTCTTTCATCTGCCTCAAATTTAGGCTGTAACTCGACCTTGACTACTTTATGGCCTCTATCCTCAAATGCTTTAGTTGCTGATCCTGTACCAGCGAAGAAGTCATAGATAATCAACCTTCTAACTCCCATATCTTCTTAAACTCTAACTGGCCTGATTGAAAGGCGTCTTTAAGCCTTTCCCTGCCATCACTATGGAACTTAGTAAGCAGATAAGGCTCAGCTATTGTGCCTTCTAGCCATTCAACTTTTTCACCATTTGGATCAATAACATCATCGCCATTGATATAGTGAAACTTATCTAGTATCGCATCGCGAGATGATTCCCGGACTGTCTCAACTATCTCGCTAGATATATTGTTTTTTACCCATTTAACGAATTCCCGCTCATTCTTGACTACCCACTTAAATTTAGGCTTACTGGTAGTAACATAGGCAATCACATCATCACCATATTCAGCCTTTACTCTGTCTGCCCCTATTGCATCCATTTCGGCCTGTAGAGCTGCTCTCAGCCTATCCTTAGCCTTCTTAGCCTCATCAGCTATCAAACTCACCGCTGCTAGTTCCAGACTCAGTTCCTTGATTCCCATTTCTTTGCTCCCTTTTCTTTGCTCTGTTTAATCTAACTTCTAGTGAGTGGATATTGATCCCACAATCCTTGGCGATAAACTCCTTATCAAAACCCCATTCCATCAGCTGACGGATATATCTAATAGAGTGGGGCTTTGCCATCTTCGTAGGGCCTTTCTAGCGTCTCGTTACCATTCCAGTATCGCACCATCTGCTTCTCAAATCCAGCAGCCAAGCGACAAACTCGGCAGTTTCCTGCCTTCATCTTATAATTACCGCATTTATCGCATCGGGTTATATCGTCTTCTTTACTGGCTACGCGATCTGCTGGATAGATAATGCGCTGAAGGAAGCATCGCTGACATTCAATCAACCATACTTCCTCAGGCGCTTCGGGAATATCGCTCGTCTCGTATCTATGCAACTCAATATGCGGAGTAACTGCTAAGCAAGTTGAGCACTTAAACGGATGAGCATCAGCTCTCATTTCTGAAAGACCCAATGCCCATCTGAACCAATACGCATCCACTTAGCAGGATGACCAGATTTAGGTGTTGGACATACCCAGCCTCTATATTCTTTGCCTTCTTTAGTGCCAGTCTTTAGCACCATTGGTCCATCGCCACCAGAGCAAAGCGGTATCTCATCAATTATTTCAGCACCTAATTGATTTGCTATCTCGCTTACATCCCAAACAATTGGCTCAGGATCATTAGGGCGTTGCTCTTTTATGAATTCCGCAAGAGCTGGCTTAGTCGTTTCAATTGCCTTCTTTGGGCTCGGTTTAGTCTTAGCGAAGTATCCAGCGAGGTTAAGTGCGCGTCCCAACGATCCAGTTTCCGCAAGCTCGAGTGCATATTGCTTGGATTTAGACTCACTGGATAAACCTGTAGTCCAAGGATGTAAGTCAGCTTCAGTGCGATATAACTCAGTTTTAATGATATAGACATCACAATTAGCCACAAGCGACTCCGCCAAGATATGAGTCTTGATTCTATAATCTGGATAAGCATTTATAAACTCCTTTAATCGGTCTTGAACTGAAACATAATCATCAAGGTAATTCGACATTTAACTTCTCTCTCCCTGCGAAATTACTTATCGCATCGTCTAACTGTTCTTTTAATGAATAAAATGTGCCATCTGGCCAGTTCTGTGCTTCATCGGCGCAAGGCTGGCAATAAAACCTGACCTGTGCTTTGCGAAGCGGTGTCTCGCTTTGGACTTTCCAAACTGCTGGAGTCATAGCTCTTAAATCCCAGCCATTCTTATTTGTTCCCCAGCGATATTTGCAATAGTCGCAGTATTGATTTTGATTATGATTGCGAGTCAGACTCAATGTCGTCCCAATCTTCTGGAGTAGAAAATCTGCATCGACCCAAGATAGCGGCGTATCCAATGAGATCGAGATACGAATCCTCGCGCTCTGGACTTTCCACCATTCTTGAGAGTTTTGTTGCAATAGCAATAAGTGCCAATTCAGATGGGTCTCTGAGCTGAATACCGAGTGCTCTCGCGATTTTGTAAATGCGTAAAAAATTGTGCCTCGGGTCTCCATACTCAATCCCTCGGTCGAATAAGGTAGCACCAGCTTCTTCAAGCCATTCACTTAAGGACTTCTGTGAATCGGACACTTGACCTTCCTCTCTTATAACCTTCATTAAAGGCTTTGGCTTTAGCTGAGTTCCAAAGACTCCAGATATAAAGGCCGATAAATGGAACTCCAATAATTATCCCTATTACTGCTTCATCAGATAAATTAGGCAACATCTGCATTTACCCCATATTTATCAAGCCAGTATGCAGAGATTTCAGCCTTAGATAAACGGCCTCGCAGCTGCTTCTTACCCATTCGCTCTTTAGCGAATCGTCTTATTATTGATCCCTTAACCCAATTTGTCTCATCAGTCCAAGCACCAGCTTGCGAGTCAAATCGAATTAGAGCTACTTTATTTATCATTTATGCTCCCTTCTAAACCCTCGAAATGGATTTAGTAGGTTAAATGTATTTGCTTAAATCTATTTAGACAAGTAATAGCTCGGCGAGTCGAATATCTAAAAATCCGCATAGCCTCTCGCTGTGGGCTTTGTTGCTGAAATCGGTGGTAACTGGAAGGCTCTTCAAAACCCAGTCAGGCTCGATTAGAGCCCCTAAATCAAACTGGTATATACCTTTAGGTGTGGCATTGATATAAAGGGTCTTAGCGCCCGTTCTAGCCCTTATATCGGCCAGATAATCCCACTTCTTCTTCTCAATAAGTAAGCGGTCATAGTGCGTTCTACGGCATTTAAGCTCGACATAGGAATCGCTGGTAATCCCATCTGCTCGGTCGGTCGCTGATAGGGGCGTCAAGTCTGGGTAAAGCGACTTGAGAGCCTCGAATAACTCGACCTCGCGGAAGTAAATTAGTTATCTTCCTCGCCATCTTCCCAACCAATTTTCTTTATTGGGTCATCGGCGGGCACTATCCAATCAGGATAAGAGCTACGATCCATAGCGAAAGCCAGCGAAGTGCCTTCATCCATACCAGCTCTGCGACAAGCTTTATAAACTTCATTGGCAGCAATAGCCCAGAAATCAAGCTTTGTTAATGGGGTTTCTTTAATAGTCCTGCGTCTCTTAGGACGCTTGACTGGCTTCTTATTTACGCGCTTTCGCGTTGCCATTTCTGACCCCTTTCGCTAGGGCCAATTCTAGCTGAGACTCCATTTTATCAAGGCGCGACACAATAGGAATATTCTCTAATTTGATTATGTAGCGAAGGCCAGCAATTAGAAGGGCAATTGATCCTAAGACTGATGCAACTAAAGTAGCCAATTCAGCTGCAACCATTACCGGACTTTGCCGTAACGCTCATAATTTGGATTGAGCCAGTTAATGATGCTAGGCAAGACTGACACTAGAGCGGCATTTGCAATTGCATTGACATCTAGGCCGACTGCTAGATAAGTCGCTAGGGCTGTCGCTAGGAATGTCTTTGCCCAGCTTTCGGCCATCTTCTTTAGGTCGCTCATTAGATTCTCCTTCAAGGTTAAACCATTTGCCATCTGTGTCTCCCAAGCTAGTAAATGATATATGGAAGTGACTACGATGCGGATTAGGGCCTGAGTATTTACGCCGCTTCCACCCCAGTATTGGGCTCATAATCTTGCCATCATAGATAATATATTTGATGCGCTTATCCCCTTTTTTGGCGCACTTACGAATCTTCTCAACCAGCGCATAAGCTTCTTCTTTATGTGCCGATAGATCAGAATCAATATCTATAGCTCTAACGATTCCATCTCTTGGTATATGGTCAGAAGTGCCTTTCGCAATGTGCCGAGCATCAGCAATCCAGCCGTCAGACTTCCTATCGCGATCAGGATAATCGTCATCGATTTGCTCCCGTAATTGGACACCAGCTGCGCATAATCTAGACATATTAGTTATTTAGCACAATCCCTCAAGATTATGCTAGAAGCAGTTTAGCCTCATCCTCAGTAATGCCTAAACGCTGCAAAAGTGCGGTTCTTGCCTTTTCGTTAGTTTCTTGAACTGCTGCTTGATTATATTTGTATAATTTAAATGCTTCTGCAAGTTCGCTTTTTGTGGGTTTTGATTCAGTATTTGTCCAATATGTAATTTCATCACCTGTCACCACCCAGCCAGTTTTAAATCCTAACTCATTTAAGGCAATGCTGATTTCTTCGTTTGTCATTATGCACCTATCTCTAAAAGAATTATTGATGAAACGGAATCTGTAAATTGCACAAATGCTTGCGATTCATTTTGATCTGCCGCAAATTGTGTTTTATAGGTTGTTGCTGAAGTTGTTGCTGGACTATGCAAATGTGCATACGAAACAGCAAAGTTTTGCTTTACTTGTGTGTCGGTTGTGCCCGCTAAACGCATAAAAGTTTCAACAACAGTTGAGCCAACCAATAATCTTAAATTACATCCTTGATATGTATTAGTTGAAGTTCTACCAACTCCATTTTGTGATATCAAAACTAAAACTTTGCTACTTGCTGAAGAAGGCGTTATTGTAGCCGTCAAAGTTGTGTCGGCATAAGTTGTTGTTGAGTTTGTTGTTGCTGTTGAAGTATATGCCGCAATAACCTGCAACACCTTGCCACCACCAGCAGGAGTTGCCCAGCTTGGAACTCCTGCTGCAACTGTTAGGACTTGCCCAGCTGACCCAATAGGCAAAGCAGTATTTACATTGGCAGTTGCTGATCTATAAGCAAGTGCGCCAGTAGTTGTCTGTGGGTTTAAGTTCTTTGTCGTTGTATCGATTGAACTTCCCAATGTGCGAATTGCAGCTGCGCCATCCTTGACGAGATCAGTATCGTCAGGAGTGTCCCAGCCGTAGTTAGTAGTCGTTGCCATTTATTCTCCTATGCAACTATTGTAGCGTTAAGCCAGTCCAAAGTAGGGCTGATTGTATTCCAAGTTTCAGTCGCTGGGACTGAGTTCCATCTGAACGCCTGAAGGCTGAAAGCGATAGGCGAGACATTTAGAGTCAAGTTAAGCTGATTCAGGCTGGCTGTCCAAGTCCAACCTTCTACGAAACCTTGAAATTCTCCACCGACCATATTGGCTGGCAAGTTAATGATATTAAGCGGTTGGCCCATAAATACGCCAAGAAGGTTATCTCGGTCTGAATTGTCGATTTCACCGCTGGCTATCGGGAAGGTTATCTGCCTTAAGGCAAATTGAGGGTAAGCGCGGATTAGTAGATAGAAGGCTGCTTGATCCTCGGCATCGTTCTGATTTCGCAAAGTAGTTCTAATAGTCGTTGCCAATTGGCCATAAAGAGCTATTGAAGCTGCATCTTCATCGCTCACTTCGGCATTGCCTACGCCGTATCCAACTGTAATGGCATTTCGGACATCGCCAGCTCGCTTAACGATGGAAAGGGCTGGGCCGATGGCGTGATTGCCATCTAAATCGACATAGCCATTAGTTGAAAGATATTGGCTTCTGTGTGTTGAGTCAGCATACCCAATTCTGCCCTGAGCATCTTCATATAAATACCCAAGTCCGCTGGTCGCAAATCGAGAAGCTAGGTTATAAACTGTGTCATTTAAATTGCTTTCAGAGTGCAAGTCATAATCACCCGGAGTATCTATTTCACCTAATCCGCTATTTTCAGCATCTTCCCATTGGACTGCTGCGTCGTAGTCATTCCAAGTTTCGGCTGCTGGCACTTCGTTCCATTGGTCAAATAAAACTGTGCTTAATAAAGTTTCAATTCTGTCGCCATCAAATTGATGAGCAAAGTTGCCTGTATAAACCGCTCTGGCTAAACGAGCCAATGCTCCTACTGCCACTATTTTAATTTGTTGGCTGGTGGCCGTTGATCCTGAAGTTTGGACTGTAATGCCTAAATCGGTTATAAAGCCGCCAAAGAGATTGACATAATCGCCATTAGAGTCTTGGACTTCTATTGTTACTGCGTCATTTACTTCATATGGAACTGCAGCTTCAGCTGTCTCTATAAGACTTAAATTGCAGTAACCAGCAATCGGCTGCTGATAAATGTCGGTGCGACCCGAGGTAATAGTTAAGCCGCTTAGGGTTGCGCTAGTAACTGGAACGCCATCAACCTTAACTCTATAGACTGGATTCCAGAGGGTCATTGCGCTACTAGACCGCCAAGTATTGCGCCCCCACCGCCGTTGCGAGCGTTGCTAGTGTTTAATGCTAATACTACGGCCCGAGTAAATCCTTCTTCATCTATTGCGCTTGGGGCATTGACATTGACAATAACATTTCCGCGTTCTTCGCCGCGTCTAGCTGCTGCTACATCAAAGCTAGCAGGGATGGCATTACCGCTTGGAACTATCGTTGATGGGGCAGTAACCAATGATGGTGACGATACGGAAGGACTAACGACATTAGGTTTTGCAGGTGTGACTGGAGTAATTGTTACTGATGGCGTAGTTGTGACCTTTGGAGTTATAACGACACCAGATGGCAAAGACGCGGCTGCAACTGTGTTTGACGCTTTTGTGCCTCCATCAAAATCTAGTTTAGGAATAGTTTTAATATCAGGGCCAGATTTGATTAAATTTAATCCTCGGATTACTGCATTTATGCCAGTTATTGCTGCATTTATAATTGGCTCAAGAGCGTTTAAGGCAAAGGCTACTGCGCTGACAATCCCAGAAGCAACTTTGCCAATAATTTTAATAGTATCCGCAAAACCACCAGCCAAGAATGGAACTAAAGTATCTTTGGCAAAATTGTATAATCCCCTAAAAGTGTCCTCATTTTCTTTAACCGATTTAATAACTGGATCGATAGCATTTTTCTTGAAGCGCTCAAAAGCTGGGATGGCAGTATCTGTTATGAAAGTCAGCAGCTTCTCAATGATAGGCAATAAAGCTGTTCCGACACTTTCCTTCGCTTCATCAAATGTGACTTTTAATCTTGCAATTCTGCCCTCAAAAGTATTAGCTTGGACTGTAGCTGCGCCACCAAAGGTATCGGCTAATTGTTTAACTGTTCCTTCTAATCCTAGGGTCTTTATTTCGGCAGCAGATAAACCAACGCCTAAACGAGAAAGAGCGCCAGTATTGCCTTCATAAGCTTTACCTAAGGCATTGGATACCGATTCAACACTTTTGCCAGTAGCAGCTGATATGTCTAAGGCTAGGTTTAATAAATCTTGGGACTCAGTTACTGATCCTGTGGCAGTTGCTAAGCGTTGAAGCGCTGGGCGTAATTCGTCATCAGCAACGCCTGTAGCTAGAGAGGTTTTAAGTATTTGTTCCTCAACAGCAGAAATTTGGGCTTCGGTGGCCCCAGTAACATTCTTTAAAGCATTGGCTAGACGATTTTGAGCTGCCTCATCTTCGATGGCTGCTTTAACGCCATCAACTGCTAACTTGACTGCATAGGCCGCTGCCGCTGCCGCTGCCGCTGCGAATGCGGCTGCTGCAACCTTGCCAAACTTTTCTAACTTACCGCCAAAACCTTCAACCTCTTTGGAGCCAGTATCAAGATTTTTCTTGAGATTATCTACATCAGCAAGAATCGAGAGCTTGAGCGTTCTACTGCCAGCCATTACTTATCCCATTCTTTCAATATCTTGGAAAATGCTTCTTGCCATTTCTTAATTAATTCAGGCTGAATCTTACGAAGGGTTGGGTAGATAAAGTAGCCAGCGTTTCCGCGACCTTTCGTTGGTGTTCTTCTTGGGAACTGACGCAAGCGATTAGATCCAAATTCATAACCCGCCCAGAGTTTTTGTGTGCTACCGCCACCAGAAAAGCGCTGACTTGCAAAGCCGTAAGAGAACTCTCCGATTTTGGAACTGGCCGAGACTTTAACGCCTGTTGCAATTCTTCTAACTGCTTCTTGACCAAAAGTCCTTGTGAGTGCATAGGCTTTGATTTCATTTGCTGCATAAGTAGCCAGCGCGCTAGATTCTGATTTAGCTTGGCTAACGGCTTCATCATCCATCGCTTTGAACGCGGTAATGATTGAGCGGAGCTCGCGCTTGTCATAGCTGATTGGTAACTCATCTGCCACCGCTACGCTCCTTTAATATATCTATGGCCGTCATTACTTGGTCTA
>Ga0208856_1000470_pt1 | contig 15509 bp, 26 predicted proteins | sample LakMenEpi13Jul12_FD_150690 | JGI IMG/M metagenome (GOLD analysis project Ga0208856, IMG submission 150690) | Freshwater microbial communities from Lake Mendota, WI - 13JUL2012 deep hole epilimnion (SPAdes) | ecosystem: Environmental > Aquatic > Freshwater > Lentic | place: Lake Mendota, Madison...
CTTGGGGTAAAGTTATTGAGGAAACGTTTAACCCGTGCCGTTTAGCTACACTTTCAATAATACCATACTTGGTTTTCCCACCGCCATCGGCAGGGTGATCCGACCAACCTCCTTCTACTTTTAGAATATGCGCGATCGCCCATGCAAAACCCTCGTCATTTATACCAGCTTGACTAACAGCTTTCTTGATGTCTTCAGGGGCTTGTGCTTTGGAAATATCACCGGAAACATTACCCGATGGATTAACACCCGTTACTGATTGAATGGCGGGAGATTGTAATAAATTGATAAGTGTAAACCCCGTTACCCCTAACATCATTAAGTTATTGAAAATCATTTTTTTGGCTCCATTATTGGGATTACTTTTTTAGGGTCAATATATTTCCCGTTGAGTTTTATTCCTAAGTGTAGGTGATTTCCGGTTGATGTTCCCGTAGTACCAACCAATGCAATAGGTGTACCGGCTTTGACTGATTGACCTTTTTGGACTAAAACTTTCGAGGCGTGGCAATATTTGGACAGGTAGCCACCGGAATGATTGATCTCAACTGCATTGCCACAACCGCCCATGTCACCCGCAAAAGACACCTGACCATCGGCAACAGCTAAGATGTTTGCACCCCCTGGCGCTGCAAAATCAATCCCGTTGTGCATTTTTTGCCCTCCCGTTACAGGATGCTCGCGCATACCAAACCCAGAAGATATTGTGTAGGGTGTTGAATGGGGATAAATAAACTTAGGGGCATCTTTACCTAACGTGACTGTTGAGGTTTGACTAGATTCTGTTGATTGGGGACTAGAAACTTGGGGAGAGGATTGGTTGAATTTAAGAATCCCAAAGCCCAACAACAGACAAGTAATGAAAATCCAGAAAAAAGCATCATCCAACTGTTCCTCACAATCCCTTATCCTCTCCTCCAATTTCCGGTTCAACATTGCCTTATTTTCCCCCCATATCTTGCTTGCCTATTTGTTCTGATTTATCGTTTTGGGGAACGTCAAGGTTGTAGCGCGATCGCAAGCCACCTAATTTAAACTCTCCACTGAACAGATTTTTAGCAGTCTCTTTCTTTTCGGGTTTAGTGGAATCGGAAGATTTTTTATCATCGGTTTTGGGTTCTTCTTTAGGTTTTGCCCAGTCCTCCTTGGGTATCTGCCTAGTTATTTCTGGGATGGTTTTTACCGTTTCGGCTACACCCTTTTTAAACCACCAAGGGATTGACTGATTCCAACAAAAGTAAATCAGAAATACCCAACCCAGAACAGATCCAAAATAGAATAAAACTCTCATTATTTAACATCCTCCAGTGATTCAATTGGGGTAATGGTTGAATCGGAATCGTCACCTTGACCGGGGGGAAGTTGACGATTATTTGTGGCATTTATAGACCCGCCGAACCAATAGGTTAAAGTCCCTACACTTTTCTCGAATAATGTCTTGATAGCGGTTTCAACTGTCATCCCTCTGACTCCAAAAAAGACAAGTAAAGTTAGCGCAGAAACGAAAACAATTCTTGAGGGTTTCATAAGTAAAGCTCCTAATTAATTTGTGATTGAGTAGCTTGTTCAAAATCAACTGTTACCTTGATTTTCTTGTTAGATTCTTGTTTATTCAATGGATTGAACACTATAATTACCGACTCTTTCCCTTTAAGAAAAAACTGCATTCTACTAGAAAAAAATCCACTCTCCCTGTAACTGTAGTCTCCTGTTATTGGGTGTCGGGTCATACGACGCAAGGAAAATCTGGCATCCGAGGAAATAGTGACTAACTGCCTTAGATCAGAGGGGTTGCGAATCCGTTGCCCTTTGGGTTCGCTGCCTACATACACTAGATAATTCCCTGAGCGATTAAAAACAGGTAGCTCGGCGGTTGATGGCTTTGGAGTAGACAGTAACGATGTCACAGTAATCAATCCGATGGTTAATAATTTCAACCTTTTATTCACAACAGATACTCCTATTTATTAATTAAGACTTTGGACTGAGAGGACTGAGATAATTGAGACTCCCATGCGGGTTTTAGGTAGTTAATGTAACGCTTGTTAGTAGAACGCGGCTCTATTCCTAACTCGCTACAAATTTGTTTTAGGGGTGATGGAATCAAACCGTGGGAATATTTAAAAGCCCGAAGTTCAAGAGAAGATTTAAACAGGGCAGTATTAACCTGCTCCCACCAATCACTATCCGGGTCGGTTGATTTGGCACTGGCAAAGGTAACGTTAAATCCTGATAGGTCAGGAATTACCACGACACGGCTTTGTCCTTTGATTGTGCAGATAGCCGGGCGTTTACCTTCTTTTAGGAGTCGCTCTGCTATCTCAATTAGCCCTGTTTTCTCCCCTCCTAAATATTTGATTTGAGACTCAGGGATTGAGGGATAACAAATAATTAGCTGTGCAATATTCTCAAGGGTTGCGAGGGTAAAGCCGCCCTCACCAACGGACGCGGATTGACCCACGGGGATTAACTTAATCTTGTAGCCTCTACCCTGCTTAATGATCTCAATTAGCTTATCGAGCCGGGAATTGGTTTTGTCTGACTTGTATCGTTCCACGATACTGTCAAATTCTTCGCAGATTAGGCAAATCGGAGTCAGGTCAACTTGAATTTCTGATAACTTGGTAAAGCCGTTTCTGGCTCCGTCAACACAAGCCTTAATCCGTTTATCTAATTGGGCGTGAACGTGATCAATTAGGCTATCAATCTCGTCATCGGGTTGCTTGATCCATTCGGTGTCCAACCCAAACCAATTATTAAGATAACCGTCATTATCGGGCTTTCCATAGTTCGGGTCAGCAATAAACAGTTGACCATCGGGGTTATTCTCAAGCCATTGACTGATTATCAATCCCAGGAGTTTAGATTTTCCCGACCCCGTGCCACCCGTTAGCCTTTGATGTGGCAACGATAGAAATTCAGATACCCAACCCGAATCATCTTTGATTGATTGAAACTTAGACTTGATTTCCGGTGGGATAGCTTTGATTAAGAGTTGTGAAGATTTGGCATAACCTTTTTCTCCAAAGTCCCCTAGACTATCCAAAGCCTGACCAACTCCCCAAACTGTCCAACTAACTGATTTAGCCAAGGTATCGGGGACGGTGCGGGGTAGATCCTCAAGTTTGACCATAGACTCATCCCCTAGTATCAACCCCGCTAAAGCACCAAGGCATCCCACGCCCGCTAAATATAGAAGGATTGAATTATTAACGGGTTTACGCTCAATTACCAAAACGCTACCCCATTCTCCTTTCTGAGATTGGTGGGGTGAGATACCTTTTAAATCCTCAATCTGAACAGTCGCAGCGCTGAATAAACCAATGGCTGAAAATCCTAAACTTGCTGCAACGGCAACTCCCCAATTCTCCTTAGTGAAGTTATTTGGTTTTGGCATCTTTAGCCTCCTTTTCTGCCAATTGTTTAGCCTCAAGTTCTGATTGCTTTTGAAGGGCCTCAGTCCGCTTCTGCTGCTCGTAGGTTAAAGCTCTAAGTGTCATGGCAACCTCAGAGAACCGACGGACATCACTCGCCAAAACCGAGACATTAACAGAGGTAAACTTTAATTGAATTTGATCTGCCGATGTAGTTTCCCAATGGCGTTTTAGTGCCAAAAGATTTCCCCAAACCTCAAACAACAAATCAGCCGCTTGCTTCCGTTCTTTAGGTGAACCGTTAAATTCTCCCTCTAGCGTAGCTTTATCAAGTTTGTTAGCCAGAAAGTTGATTTTCTTAATCAGAAATAACTCAATAGAAATGGGTTTCTTTTCAATCTCAGAACGAGCTTGCAACAGGAATGTTTCTGCTACCGCTTCACTCAGATTGTTAACTTGAAAACCTACCTCGTTTAATGACTTATCTAATAGCTCATTTCGTGCCATTTCTAAGTCAGGGGATGGTTGAAATTCTCCAGAATTATCATTAGCTTCGGTCGAGGTTTCCCCTGTTGGTTCTACCGTCATTTGCTGAACTTCGGCACTTTCAGCTACGGGAACGTTAGGAGCAAACTTCTTGATAATTCCTGATTTATTCCCGACTAAGGTAATAAAACTACAAACTGCAATAACTGTTAGTAAAACCGCTACTCGTTTTCGTGTTTTATTAGGCTTTCTAGGTTCCCTCTGAGTGGCTTCTGAATCCCCACTAAAAGCTGGTAAGTCATCACTAGGCTGTAAACTGTCTAACATCTATATCAATCTCCCTGTGCATGGTGTGAGGTTTTGATTTTCTGGGCGTTGGTGTTTGGAGTGGTGTTTTCGGGCGAAAGTACCTTTCCATAGAGTTCAAGGGCTTCAAAGTATTCAGGACTCCCAGGTTGTAGGCAATTCAGGTGATTCTCGGTTGCTCTTTGGATCAGTTCACCCAACACAAGGTTAAAGTCTGGTTTTGTGTCTGATCTGTTGGGGCTTGTTTCCTTGTTTGATTGGGTGTTATTGCGGGTTGTGATAGCCAAGAGTGCAGTAGTTGTGGAACTAGCTACTAATCCGATAAACCCCCCATATTGCATCATTCTAACCTCTGATATTTCCGGTTCTAATGTTAGGGATAACAGGACTGAACTAATGCCACCAATCACAGTTCCAACCATGATCGCCTTAACGGGTTCTGGGATTTTCATATTGATAGTTTTGGGACTGTTCCCTGATTCGACTAAAAACTACTTGATTGCTAAATATTAAAAACCCAATAAAGAATGCTGTTAAATAATAAATAGTATTCATTAGAAACAACCTCCCATTAAAAAGGGCATGACGTTATGTGAGCAGTAAACTCCAAATAGATTAACCAAGTCGATAACGATTCCCACTTAAAACCCTCCCATTAATAATTCTAATTGTTGACTGATTTCCTTGGGTTGAGGGATTTTTAGGATAACTTCTATTCTCTCAACCCGTGTTTCTAGTTCGTTTATTCTCCGAAAAAACTTCTGACAACTAACTGGGATTTTTTGGACTTTCCCACAGCTTCGTTAAGTTGCTGTTCTAAAGCCTCAATTGAGATTTCTTGATCAAAGTCTAAGAGGTTTTCCAACTCACACCCGGACGCTTGATCAATTGCATTCTTATACTCAGGAATCCCAACCAATAAAGCCTTAGCAGACTCGATTTCATCGTCTGCAATTTCATTTAAGAAAGCCAATTGTTTTGCTTTTTTAAATAGTTTAGCATCTTCCCGCCCGGAGTTTTGACCCGCAACAATAACGGCTTTAGTGTTAACGATCGCGTTATCTTTAGCTTTCTTTTGGGTCTTAACAACTGCATCATTGAGTTGATCTGTTGTACTCCCTTTGGTGATAGCTGATTTAGGCTGTTTCGGTTGTTCCGTCTGGGTTTGGGGTTTCCGTGAGTTCTGATATAACTCGGTAAGTTCCTGTTCCGTTGTGTTGTCGGTAGCTTGAGATTCTTGATAGGACATCGACTTTAAACTCCTTAAATAGTTGTGTTGTGTTTAGCATTAACATCTTCTGGAAAACTTCTATCTCGATAGATAAACCGTTGTTTAAACAGTGGTGATAGAGGCTTTGGAACTGGTAATAGGTATGATGTTGATATTTGGAACTAACAAAGATATGTAGGAGGTATAAAACGTTTAATTCTGCCCATCCTACAGGTTTTCTTTTAATCCCCAATATCCCTTTGCGTTCGGCAATAGTCTGGTGAGAAACTTTAAAGATTAACTGGATTTCCTCTGAGGAAAAAGGCTGTAAAGCGTCTTCGTCTTTGAGGTGTATCATCTTTCGGGTTCCCCCTTTCCTTGTCTCAAAATTAGCCATTCATGGTTTAGTACACCTCTCCTTCTTAGATTGACTCAGGCTTGATTTAACCTGATGTACCAATAATAAACCCACCGCAAAGGGTGGGCATAGGGGAAAATACATCTGGGGTGGAATTTGCCACTACTGATTATTCTTTTCTTGCCATTCCATAACATAAAGCGTGTGTTTGCAAAATCGTTTCAATACATCTCGGTCAACCCATAAGTCCACAAAGGTATTATCTTGATTAATCGTTGTAATACAGTATTGACCATTAACCTTTTGCCCTAATTTTATTTCCCCTTTTAGGTAATGGACTTCTTGAGAGTGTGAATAATTGTCCATTATATTTTTCCCTCTGATTGTGCTAACAAACCTAAGTGGCGACGAAATTGAACGTATTGGGGTTTAGGGTCGTAGCCTTTGCGACGGTGATTTTTTACCGTGTCAGGGTCGGCTCCTGTTAACAATGAAATTTGGTTGATGGATTTTCCGGTAAGTAAACGAAATTCATCTACAGATAGTTCTTTTTGTGCAAACATTGTAATAGCCTCAACTGGGTTAAAGAATGGGTTGGGGTGGGGCTGATCGGCTGATATCCGGTCAGCCCCTTTCAGTATTTGTGTTAATGTTATGCTGATTATATGCTAAACGACATAAAAAAACAATGGACAAAAGGTATAGAATTACGATTAAGATCCCGGCGTGGCATAATAAGCGATTAAGGGAATGGGCAGCACTCAAGGGTGTAGCACCCACAACCTTGGCGGGTAACGTATTACAGGCTCGAATAGAAGCAAACGACCAACAAATTGTGGCGATGTTAAAGTCTCGGTCTGAGGATGAAGGATTAACTATTGAGGAATTTATTAAAAAGATTGTCGATGATTCAGATGACGATCAAGAAAAGCCCACTAGGTAGAGTGAGCTTCTTTGGGAGTTATAGAGATTAATGCCTAAATCTCGTCCCACCCGTCAACGCCGGAGGACATCACATAACTTGTCACGGTCGCCTCAAAGAAGTTAGCTTTGGTGTGCCCTTCTTTTTTGGTATCAGAGAAGCGTTCTAAATGGGTATAGGGACTTTTACTGTACTTTTTATCGGGATAAAGGGGCTCTAAACCGATAGAACGTAACCGAATATTGGCTAGATATTTGGTGTATTGTTCCGTACTATATTCCGTGATTCCTAAAATATTATTTCCCACAATATGATTAGTCCATTTACACTCATGCTCGACAGCCGTGCCAAACATTTCGTAAATCTGGTCAACGGAATGAGGAAACAATTGCATAGCTTCAGGAATCAATTTCTGGAATAACCGAACATGACTTAATTCGTCACGGTTAATCATTTTGAAGATATCAGCAGATCCCGGCATTAATTGACGGGAAGCGAAATTGTAGTAAGCGATAAAACCATTGTAGAAGTAAATCCCCTCTAACATATAATCGGCTAACAAAGCGACAAAATAATTCTCTGGCGTGGAATTATCCATGAAGTTCTGATAAATTCCTGCAATAAATTCACAGCGATCGCGCAAGACTTCATCTGTTCTCCAAAACTCATAAACAGATGTTCTTCGATCCGATGGAATAATCGTTTCGATCATGTACGAATAAGACTGGGAGTGTAACGCCTCCTGGGAGTTTTGCTCTGCCATGCACAGGCTGATTTCTGGGGCTGTGACGCAACTTTTAAGGTGGGGAATATTACAGGTTTGAATGGAATCCAAGAACGTTAAATAGCTTAAAATCCCATCATAAACATTGCGTTCATTGAGAGTTAGGTTCGCGTAATCTGTCACGTCCTGGGTAATATCCAAGCGCTCGGCGACCCAGAAGTTCTCTCTCATTTGCTTATATAAACCAACCGCCCAAGAATAGCGGACATCATTCAATTGCATTAAGTTTGTGGTTTCCCCAAACCAAATCGTTCTGTGGGCAACATCGTCGTTTCCGTTTGGATTAAAAATCGGGTTAGCGGACATTAATTGAGTCATTTTGTTGATCTCTTTGATGTGGGCAAATAATATGGGTGTAGCCGTTTAACACGACCTTGTTTAACATGACCTTGTTTGACCCCCAAGGGACGAGCCAAACCTGTCTTGCATTCTTCAAATCCGGTCTAATATTTCCCAAGATCCCTCCGCAGTTTAGGCAATAATTAAAAGGATTCCGTGTTAGAAAATCCTTGGTTAGATATGGGTGACTATATCTTTTGTTTGCCATTGTTTTCTCTATCTAAGTCCTCCCCAGATGAGGAGGATTGTATCTATATTTTGGCTTTACTTCCGAAGATTGACTGGCATTAGAAGAAATGTCATCTTAATTCCCCCTAATGGCGAGATGATAATTGGTGCGATGGTAGACTCTTGGATCTTTATTTGGACTTCACTGGTTTCCATTTCTTCCAAGCCCTCAATGATATAAGCGCAGTTGAAAGCGACTGTAATTGGCTCTTTAACTGCGTTTATCGTGGCAAAGGATTCTTTATCATCCCCGTCATCGTTTTCGTCGTCATCGGATGCAACAGGCTCCTTGACTGATATTTGTGCAGGGATATACTCCTCTGCTTTGCCTACGTCGGCGGCTTCTACCGATAGTTTAATTTGCTGTGCTTCGGCATCAAAGTCGCAACACACGATGTGATTTTTCTGTTTTGCAATTATCTCCATCCGTTCCAGGGAACCAATAAAGGTTCGCCGATCAACCGTTACCAAAGTGGCGTGGTTTTTAGGGATTAGCTGTTCGTAAGCGGGGAAAGCCCCGTCTAATTTCCGGCATTGGACTTGCTGATTCTTATAGGAAAAAATAATAATCCGGTCATCAAATCCAACCAAAACGGGAGTATCATCATCCCTTTTCTCTTTGAATTTTGTGATCATCTTTTTAACCTCTCGGAAAGCCCGACCAGGAATGATAATCTCCTGAACTTCCGATTCATCCCCTTCAAAATCCTCGTTTTCGACTTCAATTACCATCAACAAGTGTCCGTTTGTTGCTGCAAACTTGATTCCCTTATCTGAGAACTTCAGATCAACCCCGCACAACACCTGTTTTGTATCATCAGTAGACACGGTGGAGATTGTTTTACTTCCTTGAAGAAGATTCTCTACCGAAATCTCAAAGCTATTGTTAGCTTCAAGCAAGGGGATTTCGGGGTATTCTTCTGTGCTTAATCCCCGCAAGTTGTATTTGCCACTGGAAATTATCTTAACGTCATCGTTGTCCACTTCAAGTGTTAGCTCTCCGTTGGGGAGGTGTTTGATTGTCTCCGTGAACAACTTGGCAGGAATCGTAACACTGCCACATCTGTCAACATTTGCTTCTACCGTGGCTTTAATAGCCATTGAGAGGTCAAACCCCGTAACCTCTAAATTGCTATCACCCGCTTCAATTTTGAAGTTAGCCAGGATGGGATGATTAGGCTTTTGAGGAATCGCCTTGTTTGCCCAATCAAGGGCATCGGACAAGGCTTTTGTATCTACAGTCAATTTCATTGGTTTAGTGAATTTGTAGGTTGAATCAAACCGAGATTTATTTATCCCGGTTTGATTTAGTTGATTAGTTTCAATTCCTGATAGGTATCAATAGAAATCGTTAGAAAGGCAGAGGATCGTATTGACCACCTTCTGTCTTATCTGGCTCTGCCGATTTCATTCCTTTCTCTTTAGGACGGGAAGTTTCTGTAGAATCCACGGCCGCCCCAGGGAGTTCTTTTGCCACAAACCCCTGCTTAAACATATTTGAGGTGTGGGGTGCGCGATTGCGGAACACCGCGTCACAAGTCATCTTTTTGTTATTACCTTCTCGGATGTTGGCGATAATCAGGGTTACTGGACGACCACCTTTTAAGCAATTCGAGAAGCTGTTGAACGAGGATTTAAGCTGCTTCTTCATGCCGAAGTTGGCATATAAAGCCTTTCCACCGTCGAGGGCAACAAAATACCCTGTACCATATTCAGGGTGTTCTTTTTGATCAATCCCAGTCACCAAGTATTCCCCCTCTGGCAGTTCGGTGGGTTTTACCACCTGGTAGTTTCCCCCTTTGGCTTCCCGAAGGTAGCCAGCGATCGCCCCACCGGCTCGCGCACGGTGCTTAAGGGAATCCCCGTTCACCGTCTCATCTTTACCAAAGACACGGAGGGAGAAAATCAAGCCTCCCTTTGGTGCGACAAAATCAATCCGAGGGACTTTGTACTCTTTGTCCCCGTACTTAACCGAGTAGCTTTCGATTTCCCCTTGCATTTCACCGCAAGTGAAAGTGCGTCCGTTTTGAGTCACGGGGAATAGATTCGATCCCGCACGAATAACCAACCCTTCGCCACCTTCTGAAGCGAACATCGCAGGGGTGTAGATTCGGTCTACCATACCTGATTCAGTTGCCTTGACGGAGATAACATCTTTGAGATCTAAATCTTTCCCATCGGCTAAACACGTTAGGCAAGTTAAGAATAAAGCCTCATCGTCTTGGAAATCTTCGTCGGAGAGGTCTTCCAGACCGATTTTGTTGTAGCCAGGAACATAATCCTTGGCGTAGAGGACTCCAAACTTGTCGTCATCGTCGAAGTTAACAACAATAACTTCGGGCTTTGAATTACTTGTCATATTTTTTTACAGAATGTTTACGTTGATTGGGAGATTACGCCTCCCCACTGCCTCACTATCGCACCGTGAAGCCGTGGGGGAACACAAGCCTATAAATTTAGATGCAATTGGATTGCTGTTTGCTTAATAGATAGCGCACCTTTTTTATTCAGTGCTTATTATCCAGTGCTTATTACCAATTTACTACTTGCAGTAATAAAAGTCAAGCGGCTAGGAAAACTTTTTATTGTCTCTGCCAGGGAAAACAGCCTGGATATCCGAATCCAGTAGGGATAATAACGTTTCTAGCTTCGCGCGTCGGATTGTTTTTGCCCTCCCGTCCTCAACCTTTTGGATATAAGCCTCGGATAACCTTTGGTCGCAATCTTGGGTAAGTCTTGCCAAGCAGCCACGAGAATACCGTTTATTGTTCCGCAGCTTCTTCAGCCTCTCTCCTGCTTGCTTATCCCAGGATATTGAGGCAACGCGATCGTAAGGAACACTAGGAATCATAAAACATCCTCTTGACTTGTGAATAAAAATCTATTACTCTCAGTGATAGATTCATTAAACCACCATAGCATAAAGAAGGAGGGAATTTGACCTATCCCGCAGAGACAAAACAGAAAGCCCTAGAGCTTTTGAAAAAAGGGGTGAAGCAAAACAAAATAGCAATGGAACTAAATATCCCAGAAGACACGGTTTCCCGATGGAAAAAAGAATTTCTTATAGTTAATAGCGAATCCTATCAAGACTGGGTATATTCCTTGCCTCTAAGAAGTATCAGAGGGTTTTTACCAAGTAAAAACCGAAAGTTCTTCGGCCAACTTTATCGCCAATATCAGGATAAAAGTATCGCTCTTAGATACGCTCAGGTGATTCTACTCGCTCCTGGGATGCAAAATAAACTCACTGGAATATAGATATGTACACTTGCGGTGAATTATTTATGGGCGGTGGTGGGGCTGGCAAAGGATTAGAGGCCGCAGGGTTTAAGTCTTTATGGGGAATTGAAAGAGATCCTAAAATTGCAGAAGTAGCACGATTAAATTTCCCAAATACCAAAGTATTTAATTCTTGCGCAGGAGACATAAACCCCCGCAGTCTTCCCTATGTTGACCTGCTTTGGATGAGTCCCCCGTGCCAACAGTATTCAAGCGCTAGACGGGGTAATTTAGGTGATCACAAAGACAAGGACGCGGGGCTGTACTGTAGCAGTTATATCGCAGCGATTGATCCTCGATGGGTAGTTTTAGAAAACGTCCCTGGCTACTCAAAATCACCTGTATTCGAGAAAATCCTACAATCATTGATCCGTAACGGATATCGCTATCATTGGCTAATTTTAGACGCGGCGGATCACGGGGTTCCGCAAAATCGGAAACGGTTGATTATGTGGGCAGTTAAAAATTCAGAACCCCTCCCTTATTTTCCTGAATCAAAACCTAAAAAGGGATGGTATCAAGCCATTAGTGATTTAATCCCAGAAATGCAGGACTGTGAGCTTGCGGACTGGCAGATTAAGCGACTGAATGAACTGGGTTATTTGCCAGAAAAAGCCTCTCATTCACCCGTTTTGTTAATCCCCCGTGCGGGAGCCTGTATTAAGAACATTTTACCGACTCCACAAAACAAGCCTTGTCCAACAATTCGAGCTATGGCGGGTGTTTCGACCCATTGGGCGGACATCGTACAGGGAAGTCAAATTAAACGGATTAGTCAAAAAGCGACGGCACGGCTGCAAACTTTTCCCGATGATTACAAATTCCCAGAATCCAAATCTTTAAGTCAACAAATAATCGGAAATGCCGTGCCGCCGTTGTTGGCTAAAGAGCTAGGTTTGGCTATCTTAAAATCAATTAATCTTTATGAAGACAACTAAAAAAGGATTTCAACCCGCCCAAAAAATTCATGCCAACGACCTCCACACATTCTCTTGTGAATGTCTCTGGTATGATGCACAAACAGACGAGGAATCTCTATCTGAATTATGGACAATTAAACTCGATAAAAGGCGATTCAGAACCGATGTGAGACAGTCTATTGTCACAGGACTTATCTATTGTTTTCTCGAAACACCGGAAGCAATAGAGCGACGTATTAACAGGGTGTTTTTTTGGAATAATAAATCCCGTGCTTTTGAGCCATTAGGGGCGGTGTCTGACGCTCCGATGACCGGATCTAGTCCGGTTGATTTTGAAGCCGATCCGGTGGTGGCTTACGAGCGATTAAAAGCCCTTTGTGTCGAGATTGAGATTATCAAGGTTGACGATTGCTCTTGACCTTTTAAAAATATATAAATAAACTTGTTTTTTTTTGCGTTATTCGTGTACAATGTAAATAGTCAAGAATCAAGGTTTACCAGTTAACGATTGCATTGTTTCTTGACTAATTTGATACTATTTTGAGTCCGATTTGTGGAGACATCCAGAGTATTCGTTAATGATTGCCTTGTTTCTTGACTAATTTGATACTTGTAGGTTAAAAAATAAAACCGACCAAAGCAAACATTCAAACAAAAGGAGATAAAATCAAATGTTATTAAATCCAGATATTTACAGAACAAGCATAGTTTCTAAAGTTATACCAGCAACCGATACGGAACTTACAAAGATTAAAACAAGCAACGGTTCTGGACGTTCTAAAATCGTTTATTGTCAGTACGGTGAAGAATATCCCCAAAACCATGTTAATGCCTTAGTTAATCATGCCACTGAGTTGGGTTGGTTGAAAGATTTTGATTATGCGATAGGCTCTATTCCCGATGGTTTTGTTTTGGTATTAGTTCCTAAGATTTTACCTTCTCAATCATTATGGGATGTTAACGATTGCATTGTTTCTTGACTGAAGATGCACAAAAGAGGAGATTAATGGACAGATTCAAGGTTGATGTTTTATCGAAAACAGCTAGAGGTAAAAGCCGGATTCTTTAAGGGATTCGGCTTTTTAGATCCACGATCCACCGCCCGTCGTTGCCAGATTTATTTCCAGATGGTGAATAATCTGTTATAACTGGTGAATAGTTACATAGGATTTTTTATGAGGCCCCACGAACATAGGCAAGAAATCAAAGCCAGACTCAAGCCAGAAGACAGGGAGAAGTTGAAAACCCTCGTCATCGGCATGGGTTATCGTTATTGGAGGCGGGAGTCAGCAGAACCCGCGTGGACTGAATTTTTGGAGGCGATCACAACGGGCGATATAATTCTTTACAAAAAAGTTGAGTGAGGGGGTTGACATTTTAAAATAACTGGGGTACAGTTATAAATGTAGAAGGTTGAAACCACCAAGGAGTAGGACAATGACTAGCTTAAATAAAAGAATCGAGGCTCAAAGACGGCATTACGCCAAGGCTTTAATGAGCCTTGAAGGTATCATCAAAGGAGAGTTAGAGGCGGTTGACGGCGACGCTTATGAGGCGTCAACCGCCATTGACTTGGCAGCGTTTCAGGTGATTCAACGACTGAATCAATTAAAAGCCCTTTTGGAAGTAGAAGAATGACAATCGCAGCAACAAAGCTCAAATGGCACAAGCCAGCACCCAAGCATCCTGGTATTTGGGAAGCTCAATATAAAAAAGCGTATGCCGACAATTCCTATGACAATGTTACTGCCACGGTTTCGATTTTCAAAGACGACGACGGCTGGTGGTATGACTCATCAGAGGAATGGAATACCTGGGAAGTTGATCGGGTTCTAGGCTACAAAACCCTCAAGGAATGTAAGCAAAAAGCATTAGAAGCCGTTGAGATAGATATTTGGGCTTCTGAAGCTGCGGAGGCGGAAGCCGATCCGGACTACGTCCAACTTAAGAATGAAGCGATCGCCATGAAGAAGGAAGAAAGTGATAGTTGGGCGGCATAAAAGTTAACCGAGTAAGGAGCAAATCAATGATCTACAGAATCACCCGCATCAAAACCGCAGCCAAAAAAGAAGACCGTCAAGGGTATTATTTAGACGCTCTAAATGAGTTAGAAGCCTTGACAAAATTCTACAATCAGTTCCCTGAGTTTGTAGGGGAAGAATTGGAGTTAGAGGAGTGGAGTTAACAATAGTTTAAATATAAAGCAGGGTTGCAAAATACCCTGCTTTATTTATACCTTAACTAAACTCTCAATTTCCAGGGCCCGTAACACCTGATTTACCACCTTGCTAAACACCAACTCAGATGACTGATTGGAATTAATAAGGTGGTATTTGTATCTTTTGGCAATGTCCAAATATCCCCATCGCACCCTCTCCAAAAACAAGATATTTCTTTCAATTGCATCAAGGGGTCTATTCTCTAATCTCGCCACAGCCGCCCGAATTGGTAGATCGAAAACAATCACCATATCGGGTGTTAGTCACCCCATGACGACTTCATTAGCTTTGATAAGGATATTAGGACATCGGTAAAAACATTGCCCTTGTTTTTGCTTGCATCAATGATTTGATAATTAAACCGATGGGCAAGAGCCAAGTACCCGAACCGCACTCTGTTTAGAAAATGGATATTTTTTTCTATTTTATCAAGGGATCTATTCAGCCGATTGGCCGAGACGTTTACGGGACAGTCGAACAATAGAACGAGGTCGGGTTTTAAGCCCTGTGTAGCCGTTTCATTTACCCTTATCAAGCCTTCTATCTCAAGCCCTTCTCCATAGCCCTGGTAGGCTAACGTGGAGGCTGTGAATCGGTCACAAAGGATCAGGTCATAGTCGCCCCAAACTTCTCTAAGCCAATTGCAATGAGCTTTTCTATCCTCGGCAATCAACTGGATCTGATCCAATGGGGGTAAATCTGTGTTTTTTATCCTAATCCGTGCATCATCCCCCCAAGGTTCCCTGGTGTTTAAAACCTTCAAGCCCGAATGTTCCGTCAGATGTTTTGCCACTTGTCCAAGTTGCTCTGTTTTTCCAGAGCCATCAATTCCTTCAAAAGCTACAAATAAAGGGGTGGTGTTTGTCATTTTGTCAAGGGGTAAAATAAAATAAACTGTATCATGGTGATACTTTTAACGAATCCTCTTTGTCACACTAAAACATAATAGAAGATTAATAAAAAACACTGTGATCAAGATTCAGTGTATAAGAAATTCAGTGTGACATCCCCATAAATTATACAGCATCGGGGTTTCGGGATTCAGTGTGACAGGGGCGATCGCAGCAAAACTCAAAACCCT
>Ga0208856_1000472_pt1 | contig 15451 bp, 15 predicted proteins | sample LakMenEpi13Jul12_FD_150690 | JGI IMG/M metagenome (GOLD analysis project Ga0208856, IMG submission 150690) | Freshwater microbial communities from Lake Mendota, WI - 13JUL2012 deep hole epilimnion (SPAdes) | ecosystem: Environmental > Aquatic > Freshwater > Lentic | place: Lake Mendota, Madison...
GCCTTGTTCAAGTCGTGGGTAGAGGCCTTCAATTCTAGGCTGGCCACTTTGGTGGCCAATGACAAACGCATTGTGTTGGTCGACTTCTACACCGCTTTCAACGACCAAATTGCAAACCCTGCGCAATATGGTTTAACCAATGTCACCACACCTGCTTGCCCCATCACAGGCATGGGCTCAGACGGTTTACCTTTGTACAACTTCCAAACTTGTACAGCGGCTGCATTGTCCGCCATGACACCGCCAGCGGGTGCAACGGGTGGCAGCAACTGGTGGCAAACCTATGCTTTCTCAGACGGCTTCCACCCCACACCTTTGGGTTACCAGCTGATGAGCCAGTTGGTTGCGAAGTCTTTGGCCACAGCAGGTTGGCTGTAAATCTAAGCGAAGGACAAACATCATGAAATCTAAATTCTGCTTTGCGCTGTCAGCGATCACAGCACTCACGGCTCTTAGCTTCGGCTCTGCTGCGCAAGCGCAATCGCAGGGAAGTTGGCTGGTTCGCGGCGGCATCACGCAACTAGCACCGCAAGTCACCAGTGGTAATTTGTCAGCGCCTTCGCTCACGGGTGTTCAAACCGGTGTGAGCAACAGCACCCAACTTTCAGGTGGCATCACGTACATGCTGAGCAACAGCGTGGCCATTGATTTGCCACTTGCTTTGCCTTTTAAGCACAACCTGTATGGCACAGGCAGCATTGCGGGCGTTGGCAAAATTGGCGATACCAAGGCCATCCCTGCCACGGTGATGGTGCAATACCGTTTTGGTGAAGCTGGTGGCTTGTTTCGTCCTTACTTAGGCTTGGGTGTCACCTATGCCAAGTTCGATGGCGAGCACGCCACTGCCGTGCTTTCTGGGCTCACAGGTGGCACACCGCTTATGCCAACGACCCTGTCCATTCAATCAAAATTCGCCGCAACCATGCAAGTGGGCGCATCGTACAAAATTGATGAGCGTTGGTTTGTGGATGGTGCCATTACCAAAACACCTCTTAAAACTCGCAACACTTTGTCCACCGGTCAAACCTTGGACATCACCCTCAATCCCATTGGCATTAGCTTGGGCGTGGGCATGCGTTACTAAGCTGAAAAGCGCCCCTCTAAAAAGCACCAGCGATGGTGCTTTTTTTGCTTGAGTCTTTATGCTGCTGCGCGATTTAACCTGTCGCGCACACCTTCCCAATCTGGTGTTGGGGGTGGCGTCTCAATCCAAATGGTTCGCACACCTCGGGAATCAAAATCACGCAACACACTGAACAAGTCGTGTGCGGCTTGCGTTGCATTTGTAGGCATGGCACGCCAAACCAAACCAGCGCCCATCAGCTCAAAGGATGGTTTCTGAACAGACCACAAAGCCAAGTTTTGTGCATGCGGGCCCAAGGCTGCCAACGCTTTTTGCCAATCGAGTGTGCTCTTCAATCGCACTTTGGCGGTCGGTGCATAGTGCGACTCCAAAGTACCTGAGGCACGTGGCGCCTCTGAGTTCAATGTTTCTGGATTCACCAATTTCAAACCACATGTTTGTTCAATTTGAGTGCGACTGATTTGCCCAGGGCGCAACAGAACAGGCACGCCTCGGGTGCAGTCAACGATGGTGGACTCAATGCCAACCTCGCATTCACCACCATCCAAAATTAAAAGTTCTGGTCCAAATTCAGATTGCACATGCGCAGCGCTGGTTGGGCTCACACGGCCAAACAAATTGGCACTGGGTGCTGCTACACCCCAGATACCTTTTGTAGCGCAAGCCTTGAGGACTTCTAGGGCTAGAGGGTGAGAAGGGCAACGCAGGCCTACAGAGTTTTGTCCGCCCGCTGCAGCTGCGGCCATCTCCTCCCGACGTGGCAATATCAGCGTGAGCGGACCAGGCCAAAATTGCGACATCAATTTTTGCGCAAAGTCGGGGACGGCACTGGCAAATTGATGAACTGAATCTGCAGACGCCACATGAACAATCAAAGGGTGATTGGGAGGCCTGCCTTTGGCTTTGAAAATTTTGGCAACGGCAGTTTCGTTGCTGGCATCGGCCGCCAAACCATAAACTGTTTCAGTTGGCAAACCCAAGAGATCACCTGCGCACAAAGCATTGGTTGCTTGTTGCACATGCACGGGGTTGCTGCCTGAAATGATCATGGGCTGGTGGGTCAGATAGGGGTGATGTCGAAGTACGGTTGGGGTGCGATATGGTTGGCGCGCAACTTAAAAAGCTTCAATGCCCAAAATGGTTGCCGCCTTCAAAGCCACTTTGCGGACTTCTTCCACTGTTGCGCCAGTTACATTCAGGTGGCCCATCTTGCGTGCCTTGCGCGCTTCAGTTTTGCCATACAAATGCAAGTGGGTGCCAGGCAATGCCAAAACGGCAGCCCAATCAGGCAAACGAATGACGCCCTTCGAATCAAACCACACATCACCCAACAAATTGAGCATGATGGCAGGGCTGTGTTGTCTGGGTTGCGTTAATGGCAAACCCGCCAAAGTCCGAACTTGCAAGTCGAATTGCGATTGGTCGCAGGCATCTAGCGTATAGTGACCACTGTTGTGGGGACGCGGCGCCATTTCATTGACCACCATGCTGCCGTCTTGCAGCACAAAAAACTCAACGCACAACACGCCTACATAATTGACGCCTTCTGCAATGGAACGTGCTGCAGCCACAGCTTGCTGTTGCAGTGCTTGGGGCAAATGGCCCTCATACACTTCAGTAACTGCCAAAATACCTTCGCGGTGCAAATTGCGCTGAACAGGAAAGTTCACCATTTGCCCATCGCGACCACGGGCCACGATGACCGAGCACTCCAAATCCAATGGCAACATTTTTTCCAAGACACAAGGGACTTGTTTCAATGCTTGCCATGCATTGCGCAAGGCAGCGGCATCGTTCACGCGCACTTGGCCTTTGCCGTCGTAACCCATGCGCGCAGTTTTCAAAATGCCGGGCAGCAAGTTTTGATTCAAAGCCACTGCCAATTGGTCTGCCGTCTCAATCACAGCATAAGGGGCACAAGGTACACCGCATTTCACGAAGTGCGCTTTTTCTGCAGCACGGTCTTGTGCAATGGCCACCGCATCGGCGCCAGGAAATACCGGCCTCAGCTTGGCCAACTCACGCAGTGCCTGTGCGGGCACATTTTCAAACTCAGTGGTAATGGCAGCACTGCAAGCCGCCAATTCTTTCAAGCCACGTGAATCGGTGTAATCGGTTTGAATGTGGCGATGGCTGACGCGGCCTGCCGGGCTTTGCGCATCGGGGTCAAGCACCGCTGTGAAGTAACCCATGGTTTGCGCTGCATGAACAAACATGCGGCCCAATTGGCCACCGCCCATCACACCCAATGTGAGCGGTTCGGCAGAAGAGGACGGGCCATTGTTTGAGCTACCCCCTGGCAACAAAGCTACTGGCTGTGTCAAGCCACTCATGCACCACCTACAGGGGGCAGTGTCATGGCTTGCGCCGCAGCAGTTTGATCTTTTCTGAATTGTTCCAGTTTGGCTTGCAATGGCGCATCGTTTTGCGCCAGCATGGCCACCGCAAACAAAGCGGCATTGGCAGCACCTGCTGCGCCAATGGCAAAGGTGGCCACTGGAATGCCTTTGGGCATTTGCACAATGCTGTGCAAAGAATCAACCCCTTGCAAATGTTTACTGGCCACAGGCACGCCCAGCACAGGCACCACTGTTTTAGCCGCTAACATACCGGGCAAGTGCGCTGCGCCCCCTGCGCCAGCGATGATGGCCAACAGACCGCGCTCAAGCGCTGTTTCGGCATAGCTGAACATTTCGTCGGGCATTCTGTGGGCAGATACCACTTTGGCCTCATGGTCGATGCCAAATTGTTGGAGAATCTGCACTGCGTGCTGCATCGTGTCCCAGTCTGAACTGGATCCCATGACCACGCCAATGCGTGTTTTGGCTTTGAATGCTGTGTTTGGCATGTTTGTCTTTGCTCAAGCGTCAAGACGCAGTAGGTAAGATGGAGAAGTTGTTTTGGCTGAATTTCAGCCCAATCCTTGAATTTTAAGGTTTAGGCCATAGGTCTGGTAAATATGATTGATGTCACCGTAGAAACATTTGAAGCCGAGGTCATTGCCGCCTCCATGACCACCCCCGTTTTGGTCGATTTTTGGGCCCCTTGGTGTGGTCCTTGCAAAACTTTGGGGCCCCTCTTGGAGAAGGTGGAGATTGCCTATGGGGGTCGCTTCAAGTTGGTCAAAATTGACTCTGACCAAGAGCAGCAACTGGCCGCCGCCTTCGGCATCAAAAGCATCCCCACCTGCGTGTTGCTTAAAAACGGTCAGCCCGTAGACGGGTTTATGGGCGCCGTACCCGAAGGTAAATTGCGCGAATTCCTTGACAAACATGTGCCCGGTGAAAACGAGGTTTTGGCCAAAGCTGAGGTTGAAGAAGCTGAAGCCTTGTTGGAATCAGGCGATCTAGAGACTGCTCAAGCCAAACTGATGCAAGCGCTTGAAGCCAACCCCGACAATGACGATGCGCGCTTTGACTTGGTCAAACTGCTCATCAGCATGGGTCAACTCAAAACAGCTTCCACTGTGCTAGCCCCCTGCCTGTCTCAAATTCCGCTCAAGTTGCGCTTTGAAGCCTTGAAACATTGGCTCGATGCTTGGGCATTTGTCACCACCGACCCGATGGGCCAATGGCCATTGGAAAAGTTTGACCAGCTCATTGCCGCCAACAAACGCGACTTCGACGCTCGCTACGCCAAAGCCCGAGTGCTGTTGGCCAGCGACGATTGGACGGGCGCCATGGATGAGCTTTTAGAAATCATCATGCGCGACAAAAAATGGAACGACGAAGCAGCTCGCAAAACCATGGTGGGATTGTTGGAGTTGCTCACACCTGTTGCGCCCAAAGGCGGTGCCGTTCACACAGGCAAAACAGCAGGTGGTATTGAACTCATGGGTAAAAGTGCCATTCAAGAAGACCCGCAAGCTGCCATGGTGTCGAGTTATCGGCGCAAACTCAGCATGATGTTGAATTGATTGAATTAACGCGTAGCACCCGCCTGCGTCTCAATCAGGCTGTGCATGCTGCGAAGCATGCCGGCCATCATCAAGACCTCTCCCACCACAAACATGGGTCCCACCAACAAGCCCACTACGTCGTCTACAAAAGCAGGTTTGCGGCCTTCAAAAATGTGGCCTACAAACTGAATGATCCAGCCAATCACAAACACGGCTAAGCCTGGAAACCAAGCAGCATCGTAAATCGCATTCAGGCCCCAGCCCGTTGCCCCATCGGGCGTATGTGCCAAAGCAATCAATGCACCGTTCACCAAGCTGGTGGCAAGTCCTAGCAGCAAGTTACCGCGCGTAAGGTACCAAGGGGTTGAAAGTATCCAAAGCAAGCCCGCCAAGGTGACCGTATGGCCCGCAATGCCGAAAGACACCAAGGACAGCAACATGCCAATGGACAAGACAATCAAAGGGATGCCCACCAAGTGCGTGACGATGTTGCGACGATCGCGGTGGTAGTGCGCGTACTGCACCATGAGCTCAGAGGCTGAGCGAAACAAACTGATCATGAAACGCTACTCCCACAATAGAAGCAAAGCCAAATTAACGCGTTAAGCGCTGCAGCGCTTCTTCGTATTTTGCCGAGGTCTTTTCAATCACTTCACGGGGTAAACGAGGGGCAGGTGGGGTTTTGTCCCAAGGCTTGCCGTTGACCAAGGTACTTTCAAGCCAATCGCGCAAAAACTGCTTGTCGTAGCTGGGTGGATTCAGACCTTCGACATAGCTTTCTGCAGGCCAGTAGCGTGAAGAATCGGGCGTGAGCACCTCGTCCATCAACACCAGGGTGCCATCTACATCGAGTCCAAATTCAAATTTGGTATCGGCAATGATGATGCCTTTTTCGGCGGCAATGGCACTGGCTGCTTTGTAAATGGCAATGCTGATGTCTTTGATGCGTGTGGCCAAGTCAAGGCCAATCATGTCTACTGTTTTTTCAAACGTGATGTTTTCGTCGTGCTCGCCCACGGCAGCTTTGGCAGCGGGCGTGTAAATGGGCTCTGGCAATTTGCTGGCATTCTTCAAACCAGCAGGCAGCTTCACACCGCACACTGCTTGGCCTTCTTGGTATTCCTTCCAACCGCTACCGGCCAAGTAACCTCGCACCACAGCCTCAACAGGCAGTGGTTTCAAACGCTTCACCAACATGGAGCGGCCTTGAACTTGCGACACTTCAGCTACACTGACCACACTCTCGGGAGCATCGCCAGTGAGATGAATGGGGCAGAGGTTCAGGCCTTTGGGGCCGAGTTTGTCAAACCAGTACAAAGCCATTTGCGTGAGCAACACGCCCTTGCCTGGAATGGGCTCGCCCATGATGACGTCAAAGGCGCTGATGCGATCGGAGGCGACCATCAAAATACGATCGGTGCCTACTGCATAGTTGTCTCGCACCTTGCCTCGAGCGAGCAAGCTAAGGGAAGTGAGCGCGGAAGTGTGCAATGCAGAAACTGTCGTCATGGTGTCTGCATTATCGAGTCAAATTCAGTGAACAACTTGCGCCAACTCACCTTTTGCGTATTGGGCCGCAACCACTTGCAAGCTGTGGCTCTTGATTTTGGAGGCCTGACCCACGCAACCAAACTCAATGTAGCGTTGTTTGCAAATTTGCTTGGCCGCCTCACGCGCAGGCTTGAGCCATTCTCGGGGATCAAATTTGTCAGGGTTTTGCGCCATGAATTTGCGCACAGCAGCAGTCATGGCCAAACGGATGTCGGTGTCGATGTTGATCTTGCGCACACCAAACTGAATAGCCTTTTGAATTTCTTCTACGGGCACACCGTAGGTTTCTTTCATGTTGCCGCCGTATTCACGAATGACAGCCAACAAATCTTGAGGCACGCTGGAAGAGCCGTGCATGACCAAATGAGTATTGGGAATGCGCTTGTGAATGGCTTGAATGCGGTCAATGGCCAAAATGTCGCCTGTGGGCTTGCGGGTAAATTTGTAGGCGCCGTGGCTGGTACCGATGGCAATGGCCAAGGCATCGAGTTGGGTGCGCTTCACAAAATCAGCTGCTTGTTCAGGGTCGGTTAAAAGCTGCTCACGGGTCATGACAGCATCCGTGCCGTGTCCGTCTTCTTTGTCCCCTTGCATGGTTTCCAAAGAACCCAAACAACCCAACTCACCTTCCACGGTGATGCCCAATTTGTGCGCCATGCTGACCACTTTTTGGGTCACTTCAATGTTGTATTCGTAGCTGGCAATGGTTTTGCCGTCAGCTTCCAAACTGCCATCCATCATGACGGAGCTGAAACCCAAATTGATAGCGCCTTGACACACATCGGGGCTTTGACCGTGATCTTGGTGCATCACCACGGGTATCTCGGGATAGGACTCAACCGCCGCTTGAATGAGCAACTTTAAAAAACCTTCGCCAGCATATTTGCGGGCACCCGCTGAGGCTTGCATGATCACCGGCGCACCAGTTTCTTTGGCCGCCTCCATGATGGCTTGAACTTGTTCCAAGTTGTTGACATTGAAAGCTGGAATGCCATAGCCATTGGCTGCAGCATGGTCCAGAAGCTCGCGCATCGATACGAGTGCCATGTTGAAAAGTCCCTGTGAGTTAAAAATTGGTATTCAAGCGACTAGGCTGCATCCATGGCGCATATCAAAACAAATGCTGCTCGCGATGTAACCGGCTTGTAACTGTGCTGATTTTAACAAGCGCAGTTTGGTTTTGGTCAGCTTTGAGCCCATGCGACTATGATTTCACCCATGTTGAGCCAGCTTGATTCATTTTCTGCAGAAGAGCCCCCCAATATTTGGAGGCCATATGCCATTGTCAGCCTGATTTTGTTGATCACTTTCTTGGCTTGGGACAGCACTGCATGGGACATGCAACTTGCCACGATGTGGGGAGAGCCCAGCGGCTTTGTACTGCGTGACCACTGGTGGATGGCCAAATTCATGCATGCGGGCGCTCGCAATTTGGGCTGGATTTTTTTAGTGGCCATGCTGATTGGCATCTGGCGACCCTGGGGTGCACTCAGAGACTTGGCCACAGCCGATCGCGTCATTTTGTTTTTATCCGTGCTCAGCGCGCTGCTGTCTGTGACTTTGATCAAAGGCTTCAGTCAAACAAGCTGCCCATGGGACCTCCAAGCTTTTGGCGGGATGGCGCCCTCTGTGTCTCATTGGAACCTGTGGGTTCGAGATGGCGGTGGCGGTCATTGCTTTCCAGCAGGTCTCGCCTCGACTGGCTTCGCGTTCATGGCGGCCTACTTTGGTCTGCGACAAAACAATGCGACGGGCGCTATGAAGTGGCTGCTTGTGGCCGTGTGCATCGGATTTATTTTGGGAATTTCACAACAAATGCGAGGCGCGCACTTCATGAGCCACACTCTTTGGACCGCTTGGTTGTGCTGGACTGTAGGCTGGTTAAGTCATTTGCTTTTTAGCGCCATTTTGCGAAAAAGCACAAGCTAGTGCTTACTCTGCTCTGGAGATTTTGAGCATGTTGGTACCGCCTGGCGCTCCCATTGGCTCACCACAGGTGATGGCATAAATGTCGCCCGAGGACACAATGCCGCGAATCTTCAAATGCTTTTCTGCTTGCGCCAAAGCTGTGTCGCGGTCTGCACTGGTGTCCATTAGCAAGGGGCGCACATTGCGATAAAGCGCCATTTTGCGCTGCGAGCTGAGCTTGGTGGTCAATGCATAAATGGGGATTTTGACGCGGTGGCGGCTCATCCACAAAGCCGTTGAACCAGATTCGGTCAGGGCCACAATGCCTTTGGCATTGAGATGGTGCGCCGTGAACAACGCGCCCATGGCAATCGATTGGTCAATTCGACTGAAAGTTTGACCACTGAAATCGGCATCCAACTCATACTCTTCGGCAGCTTCGGCGGCCAAACAAATCTTGGCCATTTCCACAACAGTTTCAAGGGGGTATTTACCGGCAGCAGTTTCTGCACTCAACATGACGGCGTCGGTGCCATCCAAAACCGCGTTGGCCACATCACTCACTTCAGCACGAGTAGGCACTGGGTTGGTGATCATGCTTTCCATCATTTGCGTAGCCGTGATAACCACTTTGTCGTGGGCTCGAGCCAGTTTGATCATGCGCTTTTGCAGAGCGGGAACCACGGCATTGCCAACTTCTACGGCCAAGTCGCCGCGGGCCACCATGATGCCGTCGCTGGCCAACAAAATTTCTTCCAAGCGGGGGATGGCTTCTGCACGTTCAATTTTGGCAATCAAGCCTGGCTTGTGGTTGTATTGGGCAGCCGCCACATTGGCCAACTGACGCGCCATTTCCATGTCGGTGGCATTTTTGGGAAAACTCACCGCCAGATAGTCAGCTTGAAAGCTCATGGCAGTTTTGATGTCTTCCATGTCCTTGGCAGTCAGGGCCGGTGCAGTCAGGCCGCCGCCTTGTTTGTTGATGCCTTTGTTGTTGGACAACTCGCCGCCTAATTTGACTGTGGTGTTGACTTTTTCACCTTGCACTGAGTCAACGGTGAGCACGATCAAACCATCGTTCAACAACAACACATCGCCGGACTTTACATCGCGGGGAAGTTCTTTGTAGTCAAGCCCAACGCCTGTGAGATCACCGAGTTCTGTGCGGGAGGCATCAAGCACAAACTTGGCACCCGGCTCCAACATGACTTTGCCTTCGGCAAACTTGCCAACGCGAATTTTGGGGCCTTGCAGATCGGCCATGATGGCCACTTCGCGGCCAGCCCTTGTTGCCGCTTCTCTCACCAACTTGGCACGGTCGATGTGATCTTGTGCTTTGCCGTGACTGAAGTTCAAACGAACCACATTCACACCGGCGCGAATCATGGCTTCTAACAAAGCTGGATCGCTTGAAGCAGGGCCTAGGGTGGCAACGATTTTGGTGGCACGAGTGGGCATGTCAAACGATCTCCGATGTAATTTAATTTCAATTTTCACACGAAATCGGTTACAGGACGATAACAAATCGTCTGTTATCAGTCTAGCTACCCAATTTTTTTAAAGTTCGGGCTCGAGCGTCAAGCTTTTCAGCAAGGCTTTCAAATCTTGTTGTGAGGCCAAACTCATGCACAAGTTCCAAGCTTGTTCTGTTTTTTGTGCCCCCAAAATTGGCGTGCTTTGATCGACAAACTTGGCCTTGAGTTGCTCATTGCTCATGGGTTTTTCTAAACTGCCAATGGCGCGCTCAATGTAGATGTGGTGCTTTTGGCCATCGGTGGTTTCAACGGTCACGTCCACGGACGCTTCGTGAATGCTGCGGTCCACAATTAAATCGACTTTGTCGCGCACGCCAGTCACAAGGGGGGAGCGCACGACATCGTCGGCGTATTCGTGTTCGCCTGCGCGGCCATAAATAAGGGCTACAGCGCATGAATGGAAAACGCTGAACTTGGCCAGCAATCCGTCGGTGGGTGTTTTCTTGCCTGTGAGTTCTTGCACCAAGGGATGGGCTTTCAATGTGACTTTGGTCACTTGCTCGGGCTTCAGGTTGTGCTTCTCGCGCAATTGCACGCAGGCATCAATGGCGGGGTGAATCACAATGCCGCAGGCAAAAGGCTTGTAGGTGTTGAGTTCAATTTCCCAAGTTTTTCCTAAATTTTCTGTGACTTCTTTCCAATCGGTTTTGTCGGAAAAAACTTGCATCAAGCCGCGCGGGGCTTCCAAGGCTCGGGCCGAAGAGGTGTAACCATGCTTGGCCATCAAAGCAGACATCAAGCCCACTTTGGCGGCACCACCGGGGTGGAAAGGTTTGGTCATGGTGCCAAACTGCTCACGCAAACCCACAGGTTGTGAAGCGGCAATGCCCAGCGCCATTTGCGTTTGCTTGGCATTCAAACCTAGGAGGCGTGAGCAGGCCGCCGCACTGCCCAACATGCCCGTAGAGCCAGTGATGTGCCAGCCGCGGTCGTAGTGATTGGGATACACCGCATTGCCCACGCGGCAAGAAACTTCTACACCCAACACCAAGGCATCCATAAGTTGACGACCGCTTGAGCCCAGGTGCTCGCCCAGTGCCAAGATGGCAGAGGCCACAGGGCCGGCTGGGTGAATGATGGTTTTCAGATGCGTGTCGTCAAAGTCAAAAGTGTGCGAACTGATGCCATTGAGCAAAGCCGCATTGGCCATGTCGACGCGGTCACTTCGGCCCAACACACAAGCTTGGGCGGATGGCGCCAACTCTTTCACTGCGCCCAAAGCGGCTTCCATGGTTTCATGGGTGCTTGGGCCTACAGCGCAACCCGCCCAGTTGGCAAAGGTGCGGTGGGCCTGGGCTTCAACAGCATCGGACCAGCCCTTGGAAGGATGTGAGGCAACAAATTCAGCCAAAAGCTGAGTAATGGCGGGGGCATTGGCGTCGGCAACGACAGTGGTATTTCGAGCGGTCATAGGAAATTAGGGCTAAAAGCACATTCAATTCGTCAAAAGAAGCGCAGATCATAGGGTAATCGCGGGATTTTCCAAGAAACGCCTCCACCCTCGAACACTCAAAACAGGTCAAGGCGCTTTAAATGGCAAGGGATTGCCTCACAAACTGCGGCTTTCTTCCCAGCTAAGCTTCCATTGCACCGACATTGACCCAAGTCACCCACGGGAAAAGCCACTCGGTTTAGACTATAGACATCTATTTTGATGGCACCCAAACAAGGCCTCTGCGGCTTGAGTTTTTCGCCTTACTTATGACTACAAACGCCACACCCGACAATTTGCAGCCAATTCAGCCAGATCAGGACATGCCGCACCGCAAAATCATTCGCGAGTGGCTCAAGCCCTTGTCTGATCGCTCCACCCTGCGCGCCTTTGTTCTCTTGGTGGTTGACACGGCTTTGTTCATGGGACTGGTGGCAGGCACCGTGCTGTTCGAATCTGTGTGGCTCAAACTTTTGTGCGGCTCAGCGGCTGGCTTTGTCATTGGCCGTTTGTTCATCATTGGCCATGACGCTTGTCACCAAAGCCTCACGCCGCACCGCGAACTGAACAAGTGGATTGGCCGTTACGCCTTCTTGTACTCGCTCACGCCATTCAGCCTGTGGGACACCGGTCACAACGTGGTGCACCACGGTTACACCAACCTGAAAGGTGTTGACTTTGTTTGGACACCGCTCACGGCAGAAGAATTTGTGGCGCTCGGCCCCTTTGGCCGCTTGATGCAATACCTTTACCGCAGTGGCTGGGCCCCGGGTTTGTATTACCTTGTTGAAATTTGGTGGAAGCGCGAGTTCTTCCCAAACAAAACACACATGCCGACACGCCGTCCGATTTTCTTTAAAGACAGTTTGTTGGTCACAGTGTTTGGCGTACTTTGGATGGGTGTGATGACCTATGCAGCTGTCGCCACCGGTCAATCTGTATGGCTCACATTGCTGATGGGTGTCTTCGTGCCCTTCCTGTTTTGGAACACCATGATTGGTTTCGTGGTGTATGTTCACCACACTCATGTGCGGGTGTCTTGGCACAACGACAAATCGGCATGGACCAAAGCTCAGCCCTTTGTCTCCACCACCGTGCACCTGACTTTTCCCATGAAGATTGGCAACATGGTGCACCACATCATGGAGCACACCGCGCACCATGTGGACATGAGCATTCCGCTGTATCGCTTGAAAAAAGCACAGGCCAAGTTAGAAGAAATGCTGCCAGGTCGCATCATTGTTCAACCCTTCTCTTGGGGCTGGTATTTCAAAACAGCCAAGGCTTGCAAACTCTATGACTTCACGCGCGAATGCTGGACCGATTTTCAGGGCCACATGACAAGCCCTGTGCGCGGCAATTTACCTGCCAAGCCTTAAGCCTTTTCAACTCGACCTGAAGGTCGATTCAGATGCAAAAAAGCGCTTCTCACGAAGCGTTTTTTCATTGTGCGCGGCGCGACAAAATCTCAAAGGCGGGCAATGTTTTGCCTTCCAAGATTTCTAAAAACGCACCGCCACCGGTTGAGATGTAGCCCACTTGTTTTTCAATGCCGTACTTGGCAATCGCCGCCAAGGTGTCGCCGCCACCGGCAATGCTGAAGGCTTTGGATTCGGCAATGGCGTGAGCAATCACGCGCGTGCCATTTTCAAACGAAGCAAATTCAAACACGCCCACAGGCCCGTTCCACACAATGGTGCCGGCCGCTTTCAATTGAATGGCCAGTCTGGCTGCGGTCTCTGGGCCAATGTCCAAAATCAAGTCGTCGTCGGCCACGTCCGTGGCTTTCTTCACAATGGCCACAGCCTCTGCTGAAAAAGTTTTGGCGGTGACCACATCGGTAGGAATGGGCACTTCAGCGCCACGTGCTTTCATGAGGTCGATCACCGCTTTGGCTTCTGCCAGCAAGTCATGCTCTGCCAAGCTTTTGCCAATGTTCAAGCCTGCCGCCAACATGAAAGTATTGGCAATGCCGCCGCCCACAATCAGTTGATCCACTTTGTCGGCCAAGCTCTTCAAAATGGTCAGTTTGGTGGACACTTTGCTGCCGCCCACAATAGCGGCCAAAGGACGCGCAGGGTGCGCCAGTGCTTTGGTGATGGCGTCAATTTCTGCAGCCAACAAAGGGCCTGCGCACGCCACTTTGGCGTACTCAGCGATGCCATAGGTGGTGCCTTCTGCACGGTGCGCTGTACCAAAGGCATCGTTCACAAAAATGTCGCACAGGGCCGCCATTTTTTGAGCCAGTTCGGGGTTGTTCTTTTTCTCACCCTTGTTCACTCGGCAGTTTTCAAGCAAGACCACTTGGCCTTGGGCCACTTCAACGCCTTCAACCCAATTGGCTTTCAAAGACACCTCACGGCCTAGCAGTTCTGTAAGTCGTTTGGCCACCGGTGCCAACGAATCTTCCAGCTTGAATTCGCCTTCTGTAGGGCGACCCAAGTGACTCGTCACCATGACGGCCGCGCCAGCATCTAGGGCCATTTGGATGCAAGGCACAGAGGCGCGAATGCGCGTGTCTTCTGTGATGTCACCGGCATCGTTTTGCGGCACATTCAAATCGGCGCGAATGAAAACCCGCTGGCCTTTGACTTTGCCTTGTTGGCACAAATCTGAAAAACGAATGACGTTCATGAAAGTTCTCTTGAATGACGAGGAAGATCTAGAAGCACATAAGGGCTTTTTGGAAACAAGCAGAATTTTAGACCTGCAAACTTGCGGAAACTTACCAGCTGTGCGCTCACTTACCAACCCAACAGCAAATGCAATGGCAAGTAGGCCAACATGCCTGCCACAATGGTCAGCAGCACATTGTGGCGCCAGAAATAAACGGCAGCACCCACAGCGGCACCCATCCACCTGGCATCCATCCAGTTGTGCAAAAACTGGCCCTGCTGCATCAGAACTTCAGGCAAGACCACCGCCGCCATGGCCGCAATGGGTGCATATTGCAAACCGCGCTGAGCCCAGTCGGGCAAGGCCCATTCTTCGCTTGAAAAGAAAAAGAAAGTGCGCGTGAGAATAGTCACGCCCGTCAAACCCGCGATCACAGCCAAAGTCCAAATGTCAGTGCCCTCAAAAAAACTCATGCGCCTTGTCCTTCACGCATTTTTAGAAAACGCTCCAAACTCATGCTTAAGACAACGGCCACACCAATGGCCATGATGATGTTGAATTTCAAAGGCAAGTTGTAAGCAGCAATGGCGGTGACAGCGGCCACACCTGCCGCAAAAATTCTCATGCGCGTGCTGGCCAATGAGCACAAGATGCCCACCAAACACAAGGTGCCCGCAAAGCCTAAGCCCCAAGAAGTAGGAATGATGTTGGCCAAAAAAATACCAGCAAAACTGGCCGCAATCCAACTCACCCACATCATGCAAGTGTTACCTGCAAGAGATGCTGCTTGTGCCAATTGATCTGCAGGGTCTTCGCTGGGATTTGCAAATCGCCGTGTGAACAACACATAACTGATATCGGCCGTGAGATAGCCGTGCACCATTCTTTCAAGGCGCGGCAAATGCATGAGGTATTGACGCAGATGCAAACTGAAAACCATGAAACGCAAGTTCACGCAAAAGCCTGTGGCCACAATCACCCAGGCAGGCGCGCCCGCAGCGATCAAAGGTAAGGCCGCCAATTGCGAACTGCCCGCATACACAAAAAGCGTCATGGCAATTGACTCAAACACACTCAAGCCAGAATTCACCATGGCCACGCCGGTCATTAAGCCCCACGCAGCAAGACCTGGTGCTTGCGGTGCCACGTCACGCACAGCCTCCATGAAGGCGGGGTGACGGTAATTTTCAGCTTTGAAAAACATCGCCCACCTGAGCTTTGAAATTGCGCACAAAGTCTTTTGTTGATTGGCGTTTGCCGCCCGCCTTTTGCAATTGCGTGAGGCATAAAACACCTTCAGCGCAAGCTACTCTCAGGCCTTCTTCTTGCACACTGAGCAAAGTGCCAGGCACTTTGTGATGAGACGTTTCAAGCGGCAAGGGCTCAGCATGCGCTTGCCAAACCTTGATCACTTCGTCGCCCCATTG
>Ga0208856_1000476_pt1 | contig 15384 bp, 13 predicted proteins | sample LakMenEpi13Jul12_FD_150690 | JGI IMG/M metagenome (GOLD analysis project Ga0208856, IMG submission 150690) | Freshwater microbial communities from Lake Mendota, WI - 13JUL2012 deep hole epilimnion (SPAdes) | ecosystem: Environmental > Aquatic > Freshwater > Lentic | place: Lake Mendota, Madison...
TTCATCTTACTAATAGCATTTTTTATTACAGTTATTACGGTTAACCCCATGTCTTTTGTGAATTACTGCCAACTTGTTGAAAAAATGACTCAATGGAATTATGCGTATCATGTTCTCGATGAGTCGCTTATTGCTGATACAGACTATGACGCAGCGTTTGTTGAGCTGCAAAGCATTGAAACAGCGCATCCTGAATGGATTTTACCGCAGTCACCAAGTCAGCGTGTGGGAGCGATTGCCAGCAGTTCATTTGAGAAAATTACGCATGAAATAAAAATGCTTTCATTATCTAATGCTTTTTCAATTAGTGAAACATGGGATTTTTTTGTGAAAGCCGCAAAAGAGCTTGAATGTGACGTTGAAACCATTCCCATTTTTAGCGAACCTAAATTGGATGGGCTGGCCATTAGTCTACGCTATGAAAAAGGCATTTTGCGTTACGGCGCCACGCGAGGTGACGGCCAAGTTGGTGAAGATGTCACGCATACGATTAAAACAATCGCTAGTATTCCCTTGAAGTTATTTACGTCTAACCCGCCAGAAATTTTGGAAGTTCGGGGCGAAGTCTTTATGAGCAAAGCCGTCTTTGAGCAAATAAATACCCAGGCACTACAAGAAAATGGGCGTCAATTTGTCAATCCACGTAATGCGGCCGCTGGCACAATTCGTCAGCTGAATCCGAAAATTGCTGCTGAACGCGCTCTTCAATTTATGCCTTATGGTATGGGTGATTATTCAGGTGAAGAAATATTTACTGCACATTCTCAAATATTAACTTATTTCAGTGCGCTTGGATTTCAAGTAAATAGTCATGCATGTGCTTTTTATGCTAGTGAAGGAGCGTTTGAAGAGGATTATCAGCGCATGGCGGCGTTGCGAGAGTCGATGTCAATGGAAATTGATGGCATTGTTTATAAAATAGATCATTTAGCACTTCAGCAACAATTAGGTTTTATTGCGCGTTCACCAAAATGGGCGGTGGCGCGTAAGTTTCCGGCTCAAATTGTCAAAACAACGTTACTTGACGTTATTTTTCAAGTGGGTCGAACAGGCGTGTTGACCCCTGTTGCGAAGTTAAAGCCCGTGTTTGTGGGCGGCGTGACGGTCAGTAATGCTACGCTCCATAATATGGATGAAATCGAGCGTCTAGGGCTTTACATTGGTGATGAAGTTGAAATTCATCGTGCTGGCGATGTAATACCTAAAGTGGTGAGCGTTGTTGCTCACGGTGAAAATCGTCAATGCATTCACATGCCAACACATTGCCCCATTTGCCAATCACAAGTCAACCGCATTGATAATCAAGCGGCTTATCGCTGCACAGGTGGCCTTATTTGCGGTGCGCAACTTGCCGAGCGCATTAAATATTACGCGTCACGTGATTGCATGAATATTAAGCAGTTAGGCCGTGTGTTAATTGAAACACTATGTGAACAAGGTGTTTTAAATAGTGTGGCAGATATTTATCGATTAACGATTGATGATATTGCGAGTTTAGAAGGGCAAGGCGAAAAAAATGCAACGAAAATTCTAGCCGCCATTGAAGTATCTAAAAAAACAAAATTTAACGTGTTTTTAACGGCATTAGGTATTCCTGAAGTGGGTGAGGAAGGTGCAAAAAATTTAGCGCGGTATTTTAAAAATCTGGCTGCATTGCGCACAGCAGAGCATGAAACGTTGTTGCAAGTCCCTGATGTAGGCGCTGTTACAGCAAATAATGTCCAAGCTTTTTTTAGTCAGCAGGAGAGTAATCAGCTAATTGATGAATTAGTAGCCGCAGGTGTATACTGGGATGAGGAAGACTTTCAGCCAAAATATACACCACTTTCTGGGCAAATTTGGGTGTTAACTGGCACGCTGCAACTGCCACGCAAAGAAGTAAAAGAGACGCTGGAAAAATTAGGTGCAAAAGTATCAGGCTCGGTATCGGCAAAAACAACGTGTGTGCTGGCCGGTGAATCAGCTGGAAGTAAATTGATACAAGCGCAAACTCTTGGTGTGGATATTATTACTGAATCCCAATTTTTAAATTTAATGCAAACATTCGATATTCACTTATGACCAAAACACCATCGTCATTAGTCCTTGCCAGTGGTAATGCAGGTAAAATCAGAGAGCTACAAGCTTTATTGCCCGATTTTTCATTACGACCTCAAACCGATTTTGCAGTCCCTGAAATCTTGGAAACGGGCGGCAGCTTTGTGGAAAATGCGATTTTAAAAGCGCGAAATGCAGCACGTTATGCTCAATTACCGGCTATTGCCGACGATTCAGGTTTAGTGGTTCATGCTTTAAATGATGCTCCCGGTATTTACTCTGCACGTTACGCGGGACTGGATGCAAATGATGCACAAAATATCTCGAAACTTTTAAATGCGTTGGACGGGGTAGCGATGCCGGAGCGACGCGCTTACTTTTTTTGTGTACTGGTTTTTATGCGTCACGAAAATGATCCCTGTCCTTTTATTGCGCAAGGACGTTGGGATGGTGCGATTTTAGAGCGTCCAGAAGGTGAGTTTGGCTTTGGCTATGACCCTGTTTTTGGTGTGATGTCTCACCATTGCAGTGCGGCGCAATTATCGCTTGAAGTGAAAAATAGCCTTAGTCATCGAGGAAAAGCGTTAGCACAACTCAAACACGCTTTATTTGAAAACAGGGTCGTGTGAAATCGTCTAATTGGTGCTATTCTAATCCGGTTTATAACTACTGACAAAAACGCATGACGCAAGCATTTATCGAAAAAACGATTTTAGAAACGCTTATTCGCCAAGCTGGGGAGATAGCGTTAAGTTACTTTAATGATTTAAAAAATATCAATGTAGATAAAAAAAGTCCCCGTGATTTTGTAACGGCTGCAGATATTGCAGTAGAAAATTTTTTAAAGGAAAAGCTGGGGGAACTTTATCCTGACTACGGTTTTTGGGGAGAAGAAAATGGTCAAAGTGCAAATCAAAATACGCGTTGGATTGTAGACCCTATTGATGGCACCCATTCTTTTTCACGTGGTCAATATTATTGGTCGATTAGTGTGGCACTGGAAATTAACTCGGATATTGTCTTTGGTGTTGTCTATGCCCCTGCGCTTAATGATTATTACTGCGCGCTGAAGGGTCAGGGCGCATGGCGAAACGATAAAGTCATTCATGTTTCGTCACTCGATAATTTAGATGAAGCGATGATTGGGACAGGCTTTGCGTGTTTGCGCTCATATTTAGAAAATAATAACTTAGCGCGTTTTTGCCGAATTGCGCAGGCAACCACAGGACAGCGCAGATTGGGTTCTGCTGCGATGGATATTTGCCTTGTGGCGGATGGTCAGCTCGATGCATTTTGGGAGCAGGAACTCAATTTATATGATGTCGCAGCGGGTGCATTGATAGCAAAAGAGTCTGGCGCTACGGTCACCGATTTTATCGGAAACGCGGGTATTTTCCCCAAGCAAATATTGGTGACGAACGGAAAAATTTTAAACCAACTATTACCACTTATGTGATAATTCAAGCTAATTTTTTAATTAGCTGTATGTATTTATATCCTAATTTATTTTAAGTAAGCGAGAGTGTTATGTCTAAAAAAATATTGATTGTTGATGACAGCAAAATGTCACGCATTTTTATTGGTCAACATGTTAAAGCCGCGCATCCTGATTGGGTCATTCAGGAAGCGGGAAGTGGGGAAGAGGCGATTGCGTTAATTGAAAATGAATTGCCCGATTTCTGCACGATGGATATCAATATGCCCGGTATGCTTGGAACGCAGGCGGCTAAATTGATTTTAGAAGCACATCCTGATATTCGCCTTGTTATTTTTTCTGCAAATGTACAAGAATCTTATCAAAATGAAGCACGTGAGCTGGGCACTATTTTGGTGGCTAAACCAGTGACGCAAGCTTCGGTTGGACTTGCTCTTGATTATTTTTTAGGTGCTTAAATTATGACGGAAACCTTGACTCAGCGTCATTTTGAGAAATTAGCTAAAATTATCAATAGAGGGACTGGGCGTGCTGTACAAGGGTTTCAAGAAATAATAGGTGAGTCACAGCCTTATTGGCTTGAGAAAAACGGAATTGATGTCCATACGCTGCAATTAAATGCGGGCAATTATGGTGTGGTTGAGCAAGAGTTTACAGGGCTTTTAAACGGGAAAGTGCTCGTGCTCTTCACTGCTGAAAATGTGCAGTGTATTTTGAAAAAAATGCTTGGCGATGAAATGGATGCGCAAGGCCTTAATGATATTGAATCTGAGGCCATGGGTGAGCTTGGCAATATTATGGTGAATGCTGGTTTATCTGCTATTGCAGATAGTTTGCATGTCTTACTTGAAAGTACGGTCACTTGTTATAAACAATACTCAAACGATAAGATTGTGACCCTAATCCAACAAGAGAGCAATGTCGATAGTATATTAGTGACGCACGTTAACTTAATGATTAGTGGCAATGCACTTCTAGGCGGTAAATTAATAATGTTATTGAATAACGATTTTAATCAAGAGATTGCAGAGAAAATTGAATTATCTGCAACGTAGTGCCGCTCTATTGCGTTTCATCTTTTTATATAAAATCTCGTTAGGCTATTTTTATGAATAGTACGTTTTTAAGGCGTTTGTGTCTGATTGGTTTTGTTGTGAATGTGAGTCTAAGTTCTGCAGTAGAGATTGATAACTTAAATCTTCCTGAAATGGGCGATTCAGCAGGTACGTTAATTAGTCCTCAAGAAGAGATACAACTCGGCGAAGCATTTTTTCGCGGTTTACATCAACAAGTCGACATCAATCAAGACAGTGAAATTCAGCAATATATTCAAACTATCGGTGAGAAATTAGTATCACAAAGTGATACACCTGCTTATCCGTTTCATTTTTTCGTGGTCATGGAAAATGCCATTAATGCATTCGCGGGGCCGGGTGGATACATTGGTGTGAATTCCGGCTTGATTTTAATGACTGAAGCCGAAAGTGAGCTTGCATCCGTTATGGCGCATGAAATTGCACACGTCACACAGCGTCATTTATATCGCTCTTATGAAGCCAGTTCACGCTTATCTATTCCTATGGTTGCCGCCACGTTGGGTGCGATTTTACTCGGAACGCAATCAGGCGCTGCGGGGCAAGCTGCAATTATGGCTATTCAAGCAGGGAGTGTGCAGTTTCAAATTAATTTTACCCGTGAACATGAAGAAGAAGCAGATCGTGTCGGTATGCAAACGTTGTCAAAATCTGTTTTCGATCCACGCAGTATGCCAACATTCTTTGAGCGACTTCAGCAATCTACTCGTTACGCAGGGCAAAATATACCCGAATTTTTACGCACTCATCCCGTCACCGCCTCGCGTATTTCGGATTCACGCGGTCGCGCAGAAGGCTATCCTTATAAACAATATCCTGATTCATTGGCGTATCAACTCATTAAAACAAAGTTACAGGTTTTATTAAGTGTTGATAACGATGAAATACGAGCACTTTTGCAAGCGAGATTAAATCAAGGTCTGCCCGAGCAACGAACAGTTGCGAATTACGGTTTGGGGATTGTTGCACTGAAAACACAAAATTTCACACAAGCAGAAAGTATTTTTCAACGGTTAGCGCAGGAGTTTCCACAGCAACCGCATTATTCAGCCGCTTTAGCGCGTGTTGCACTGGAGTCAAGTAATTACAAAGTAGCGCTTGATCGTTATCAAAAATTAACGACTAAATTTCCTGAAAACAATGCAATTAAAATTGAATATGTGGGCGCATTATTGAAAGCAGGTGAGCCAAGTAATGCAAAAGCAGTATTGTTTCAACTTTCACAAAAAACGCAACGTTTACCTATTTTTACGCAATTATTAGCACAGGTTTATGGTGATTTAAATCAGCCTGCTGAATCACACCGTTATCTGGCAGATTATTATTTTGCTATGGGTGAAACGCAACAAGCGATTTTACAAATTCGCTTAGCACAGCAAATGCGCAACATCAGTCCCCAATTAGTTGCCATTTTACATGAAAAATTGGCATTCTTATTAGCAACTGATGAGCAAGAGCGGCGTAGATAAAGCGTGTTGTAAACTATTCGTTTACACCCACCCATGTATCAGCAAAGCCCGATGTTTTCTTAACTTTATTGGCATAAGTATTTGCTTCGCCTTTGGTTTTGAAACCGCTGACTTTTAATCTATAACGTGTACCGCTGTCGGTAATATCTACTGGCGCAACTTCAACAGGAATACCTTGTTGTCTTAATTCAGCCGCTTTGCTTTCAGCAAACCATTCTTGTTGATAAGACACAACGTTGACAGAATACTTACCTGCAGGAACGGGTTTTGGTTCAGTAATATCTGCATTGAGCACATCTTTGTGTGCATGCGTATGATGTTTTTCACCATTTTCTTTCGTGTGACCAAATGCCATGCCTCGCGTCATGCGACCTGTGTAAGGTGTTTCTTTTAAAATTGAATCAAACGTTTCAATTTTGACAGGTTCTGCATTGTCAACTTTTTGACTTAGTTCTTGCGCTTTAGGTGCTTCTACTGCTTTTTCAGATGCTTTTTTTACCGGTTCCGCCAATTTTGCTTCTGGTTTAGGCGCTTCAGGCGAAACAGGATTAAGTTCAGGAATGGCAGCAGGCGTTTCAACTTTTGGTTTTTCGCTCGAAGGTTTACTGTTGAGTAAATTGACAGGCGAATCCGATTTTTCTGTTGATGGTTTGGGTTCTGCTACAGGTTTAATTTCCTCTTTTTCTTTTGATTTCCCTTTTGAAGAAGCATGTTTAGAGGCTTCTTTTTCTTTTTTTGGCTCAGGTTTGACTTCTTCTTTGCTAACAGGTTCCTGTGCGGATTCCGTTGGTGAAATTTCAGGAGCAATACTTGGCATAATAACGTTAGACACAGGCGGTGTGATTTGCGTAGCGGCTAATTTATCTATTTTTTGGTTCAATTGTTCAACAGAATTTTTGATGTTTTCAATTTCTTTTTCTGGATTTTTGGCCAAAAAGTTATTGATTTTTTCATCCAAATGCGTGACATGCTCGTTAATGGCAGCTTCTTCATTTTTTGAATTAAAAGCCATATAACCAACACCACCACTACCGATTAAACCAATAATGCCAACACTTAAAGCAATATAACTAAGTTTTGTATTTTTCTTTTTCGCGTCTTCAAGACCGGCAAATTGTTTTTTCGCATGTGCTTCAACTTTATCTGTATCAGCGCGTAAACGTGCTAAATCATGATCTTTTTCGCCTTTGATCTCTTCTTTTACTTTGGCAATAAGCGCACCTTCGTCAAAAGCTGCTACTGCAGCCACGGCCGCTACCGCTGCTACAGCAGGAGCAACATTTGCAGTCGATGTTGATTCTTTAGACGTTTTTACTGGCTCTTCTTCAGGTTCATCAAGTTCTTCAGGACTGTCTTCTGAATCCGTAATCCAGCCGTCATCACCATCGTCTTCTGCAGTAGTCTCTTCAGTTTTTGCTAAATCAACACTCGCATCATCTTCATCGCCAGTAATCCAACCATCATCACCATCGTCTTCTGCAATAGTCTCTTCAGTTTTTGCTAAATCGACACTTGCATCATCTTCATCGCCAGTAATCCAGCCATCATCATCACCATCGTCTTCTGCCGTAGTCTCTTCAGTTTTTGCTAAATCAACATTTGCATCATCGTCATCGCCAGTAATCCAACCGTCATCATCTTCTGCAGTCGACTCTTCAGCTTTATCAGTTTCTGGTGAAGTGGCATCATCTTGTGTTTCTTCTTTGCCCATTTCATCTAGCCAATCTAAATCATCAGCTTCATTTGCAGGCATCGAATAAGCATTATCAGTTGCGTTGTCGTCTAGTAAATCAAAACCAGAGGCAGCTGTTTCTTTTTTATTTTCCATAGTGTCATTTAAACCTTCTAATTGGGGAATCTCATCAAAATTGTCATCGAGAGATTCTTCAGACGCAGACATTTCGAAAAGAGGTGTTGCCTCTGTATCGGCAACATCGTCAAAGTTATTAAATTCTTCTTGATCTTTATTGATTTCATCTTGAGAATGAATGTTTAATACATCCTCAAAAGGGACTGAATCCATTAAGTCATCTAATGCCGCATTGATATCAACATTTAATTGTTGATTGTCTTCCTCGGTTTGTTCGATTGATTCAACTGTTTTAACCGATTCCAGATCTTCGTGCTCTTGGTCTTCTGAAATAACGTCTTTATCTAAGGCGTCATCTAATGAATCAGGTTTTATTTCGGCGTCAATAAATGAGGATTCTTCACTAATCTCGGCTTTCAATTCATCACTAATTTCATCGAGCAGCAAATCAAAGTCGAAATCAAAGCCTGTGCTGTCGAGTAAACCGTCTAAGTTATTGTTGTTTTCAGATGACTCGACCACTTCATCGTCTATTACTACGTTTTCTAATGGTGTATTAAATTCAGTAATATTGGCTATGCTGTCATCGATTTCTACCGCAGTGACTTCTTCTTCGTTTACACCATCTAATAACGCATCGAATTCGTCGTGTTCTTCAGGCGCATCTAAATCAGCGATGACTTCTGCGCTGTCATCGGTTTCTACCGCAGTGACGTCTTCTTCAAGGACTTCGTTTAACAACGCATCGAATTCATCGTGTTCTACAGGTGCATCTAAATCAGCGATGACTTCTGCGCTATCATCGGTTTCTACCGCAGCGACTTCTTCTTCAAGGACTTCATCTAACAACGCATCAAATTCGTCGTGTTCTACAGGCGCATCTAAATCAGCGATGTCTTCTATGCTGTCATCGGTTTCAACCGCAGCGACTTCTTCTTCAAGGACTTCGTTTAACAACGCATCAAATTCGTCGTGTTCTATTGGTGTCTCTATGTCATCGATGTCTTCGAAAATTTCATCATCGTCTAAAGGAGCAAAATTATCTTCAGTTGTGCTGTTTAATAAATCGAAAATTTCATTTCTTTCTACTTGTGAATTCGAACCTACAAGGTTTTCGATCACTTCATCTTCTATAATAGGGTGAATTTCTTCTTCGTTAGCACCCTCTAATAAATCGTCGATGTCATTACTTTCTAGTGGATTATCTAATTCGACAACCTCATCAAGAATATTATCGACAGTAAATGTTGATATATCACCTGCAACAGAGTCCAATAATGCATCCATTGCAGCGGTTTCTTCGGGAGTATCTAATAATTCAACGTCTTCTGTCGTCTTTTCTGTGTGTAGTGCCGCAATATCTTCTTCAATCTTGGCTAAGGTTTCGTTAAAGCTAACCAGCTTATTTGTTTCTTCTGGTTCAATTGCAGGCGTTGCATCAACTGGAATTTCTTGCAGTTCATCAGTTGGAAGTTGTGCATCAAGTACTTTCTTGGCGCGTTTTAACATGACATCAATGGCATCACCTGATGGCGGTTCGTCATCCAAGGATAGGGTAGACGTTGCTTGATCAAGACGCGCATCTAAATTCGAATCTAAAATTTCGCGTGCGGCTTTTTTTTCTGAGTCTTTTTTTGATGAATTTGTCATGGTTTATATAGGCTGAAAAATAAAGTATAAGACCGTTATTTAAAAAGATGTTGCGCTATAGTCGGTCGTTTTTTGTTATGCTAATGCCTGTTGAAATGAACAGGCGTGAAATTTCGTTTTATTTAACGCTAAATTCCAAAAAAATCTTAGAGAAATTACTGTTATGCAACTTGCTGTCACTATTTTAAGTAACCACTCATTTGATACTATTTCCGAATTAATACTCTCAACATTAAGCTGCGGTTGTCGCATTGTTGATATCAAATCCTCGCGGTTTGGTGATCTACATTGCGCCTATTTTCTTGTCGAAGGTAATTGGAATCAACTTTCTAAATATGAAAGCACGTTGCATGCCATCGAAAAGAAAATGCAAATTAAAATTCACAGTTGTCGTATTGAGAAAAAACGCGTACTTGAAGAAAACATGCCTTATATTATAGAAGTTGTTGGGCTTGAAAGTAGCGATATTTTAAATAAAGTGGTGACATTTCTAAATGAGCGCAGTATTGATGTTGAAGAAGTGAGTGCTCGACGCTATCCTGCTCCGTATTTAGAGGCACAGTTATGTGCAGCGCGTTTTGTTATCTCAATTCCACAAAATCTATCTTTATTTCTCTTTCGAGATGAATTGATGTATGTTTGCGATCAAATTAATGCTGATGTTATTTTTGAACCTTTTCGGAACTAAACCATGAACCTCGTAACATTACACACTGTTGTCCCTCACTTTACTGCAGTTGCTACGAATAGCGCGGCACTGCAACTTCAGGATTATGAGGGTCAAAATGTATTGCTGTACTTCTATCCTAAAGACAATACATCTGGTTGCACCAAACAAGCGCAAGACTTTAGAGATTATAACGCGCAATTCAATGCTTTAAATACTGTTATTTTAGGGGTATCTCGCGATAGTTTGCGTTCACATCACAATTTTAAAGAGAAACAAGGCTTGCCGTTTGATTTAATTTCTGACAGTGAAGAGGTTTTGTGCCAATTATTTGACGTGATAAAGCAAAAAAATATGTATGGAAAACAAGTTCGAGGTATTGAGCGGAGTACGTTTTTAATTAACGATAAAGGCGTTTTAGTTCAGGAATGGCGCAAAGTGAAAGTGCCAAATCATGTTGTTGAGATGCTTGATTTTCTTAAGGCAATGAATGTAAGTGTTGAATAACAGGTAAAAATTGGAAATAATCAATTTTTAATGGGTGAATTTTGAGCTGTAAATAACAAGCAAACGGCTAAAATGGTTTCCCACGCATCACCAAATTCTTGTCCTTTTGCTTGGCGATCTGCTTTTGCACTCAAGCTTAAAATCTCGAATAAGTGATTATGCGATAAACGTTTCAGCGCTTTTTCCATAAGTGAGGCGCGTTTATCCCAAATTTGATGTTGGCGAAAAACAGTGTCTTTGCTTTGACCACTTGATAGTGCAAGTTTTATTTTGCTAATCGTTCGGGCTTCGCGCATCAGTGCCCACAAAACAACGGGGGCTGCGACGCCTTCAGCTTGCAGACCAGCCAATATTTTAAAAAGGCGATTGATATTGGCGGCAAGTAATGTATCTATCAATTTAAATACGTCGTAGCGCGAATTATCAGCTACGGCATCAAAAATTTGCTCAGCAGTTAAAATACCACTGCCATATAGTACATAGAGCTTTTCAATTTCTTGTGCTGCAGCCAGTAAATTGCCTTCAATTCGAGAAGAAAGTAATTGCATGCCGTCTTTATCCGCACTTAATCCTCGCTGTTGCAGTCTATTTTTGAGCCATTGAAGTAACTCGTCACCTTCAAGTGGACGCACTTGAATGGTGATGCCGACTTTATCAATAGCTTCAAACCAGCGCGTTTTTAAACTGGCGCTGTTAAGTTTGCCACACGTAATTAACAAAATGGTGTCAGCTGGTAAATACTCACAATAGGTCGTGAGCGTTTTTGCACCTTCTGTCCCAAAGTTTGCATTGGGCACGCGCAAATCGAGCACTTTTTTATCACCAAAAATAGAAAGTGATGACGCTGCATTACTAATATCCGACCAATCAAAACCGGAATCGGTTGAAAAAATGTCGCGTTCTGAAAAACCCGCATTTTTAGCTGCTTGCCGAATGGCATCGCTAAGTTCGCCAATTTGCAATGGCTCATCACCGCTTAATAAATACACAGACGCTAGATTTTTTTGCAAAGCATTAGCAAGTTCTTCGGGTTTGATGCGCATTACTTTTCACTTTTTTCAAGTGTGGAGCGTGCTTGGTTGAGCAATGTTCGCACCATTTGTTGCGTCATTTCACTTCGCAGGGTAGCTTCTTCATTATCGCGGGCGAGAATAGCTTGTTGATCATTGTAATAGTCGCGTCTGACTTCGAGGGGTTGGCGCGGCAATAATATAGCATCTTGTGGCGTGGCTAATTCATATTCAACACGGTAATGTAGTTCGTATTCATTGGCTTTTCCCCTTGCACTAAGTGACAGTGTTCGGCGTTGAAATTGTTCATCAAAAAGCTTGATGACCATCATAGCGCCACTGCGTGATTCGGTGAGTTTTCCGCCAGATTTTGCTATTTGTTGACGCAGTTGTTCTCGCATGGCGGGTGATCCACCTTCGAGATAGACTTGTGTGAGCTCATGAGGCAGCTGATACGCACCGCGCGGATGAAAACCACACGCGCTAAGTGAGAGTGTGATACATAAAATAAGCCATGAAAGTGGGGCGGGGGAGTTCGTCATGAAAGTGAGTGTGAAATTAGCTGTTGAAATAGATTAGGGAGCATACAACACAAAAAAATGAAAAAGAGCAAAAATAAGAGACGCTTAATTTTTGCTCTTTGTGAAAAATTATTTTTTGATAATGACTTTATCGTCAATGATTAATTCTGAAATGCCACCTAAAGAGCCTTTTAGTGTGCAGCTTGCTTTTTTGAAACCGCCATTGCCTGAATTTTCACCGTCCCAGATGAGCGTAATATAGGTGTCTTTATCGGTATCTACGTGACTAGGAAAAAAGACTTGCTCATTAGTTTCATTTTGAATAGCAATTGGACACTTTTGATTCGCCATGCCTTGAATTGCTGCATAATTGCGAATCATTGAGGCCGCTTCAATTTCTGCTGTGGATTTTTGTTTATTTTGGCCGACCATTAAAAAACCAGCACCGAACACGCATGCTATGGCAATAATTAATTTGGTGGTATTGCTCATTGGTTCTTTTTCTTCGCTCATAAATAACGCCTTTTGTTGTTTATATATTAAAAATCGATGCCTTGCTCGGCTTTTATGCCAGAGTCAAAAACGTGTTTTATTTTTGTCATTTCCGTCACTGTTGACGCGACACTCATCAGTTCTTCAGGTGCATTGCGTCCGGTGAGAATTAAATGCAGCCATGCGGGTTTTTCTTGTGTAATAAAATCGGCTACTTCTTGTCCGCTAATCCAACCATAGCCGCAACAATAGTTAATTTCATCAAGCAATACAACATCAAATTTCTCTGACAAAATTTGTTGCTTGGCAAATTCCCAAATTTCACGACTCGTTTGAATGTCTTGTTCAGGGTTTTTCGTGTCCCAAGTAAATCCATCACCTAACGCATGCCACTCAATATTTTCAAGTCGTTGGGCTGCTTTTTGCTCACCAGTTTGCCATTGCCCTTTGATAAATTGAATGACACACACATTCATATCCCAACCTGCGGCGCGAAACACCATGCCAAAGGCGCTAGATGATTTTCCTTTTCCTTCCCCTGTGTTGACTACGGTTAGTCCATGTCGACGTTCGCGAGTTTTCATGTTGTTTCTTCGGTTTTTGATGTGAATGAGTCTATCAACATTAACACAACGCCAACTGTAATAGCAGAATCTGCGATATTAAATGCTGGCCAATGCCAATTTCCATAGTATATATCTAAGAAATCAATAACATATCCATAGGCTAATCGATCCACTAAATTGCCAATAGCGCCGCCTAATATTAACGAGAGGGCGATTGCGATAAATGTTTCATTGGGTTTTAATCGTGTTAGCCAGACGCTAATTACAATACTCATCCCTACAGCAAGTCCAGCAAAAAGCCAGCGTTGCCAGCCTCCGGCATCACTGAGAAAACTAAAGGCAGCGCCAGTATTATGCACATACGTTAAATTAAAAAATGCAAAGACAGCACGCGATTCATAGAGCTGCATAACGTTGTCGATAATTAATTTACTGGCTTGATCAAGACCTAATGACAAGACTGCAAGCCAAAGCCATTTCAACATGGGAAATTTAGGCATAAAGTCTTTTTTCTCCTTCACCTGCAATGTTTTCAACGCAGCGCCCACACAATTCCGGATGCTCAGGATTTGCGCCTACTTCTGCGCGTTGATGCCAGCAACGTACACATTTTGGTGCGGAGGAGGGTGTTACTGTAATGGTGATGTTGTAGTCATTTGCGTCATTTTTAGTGAGTGTTGCATCCGACGTAATAAAGACAAAACGCAGTTCATCCCCTAATTTAGCTAAAGTAGCAAAGGTGTTTTTATCACAATGAATTTCCACATCAGCCGCTAAAGAGGAGCCAATTTCTTTGTTAGTTCGGCTATGTTCGAGTGATTGACTTACATCAGAGCGAACTGTCATGACTGTTTGCCAGAAATCATGATTGAATGAGGCATTAGCCTCTAAAGGTGCTAAATGCTCGTACCATGTACTTAAAAATACCGATGCTTCACGTTTTTCAAGACTCGGTAAATGTTGCCAAATTTCGTCAGCGGTATAGCTTAAAATGGGAGCTAACCAGCGCACTAAAGCTTCGAGAACGTGGAACATGGCCGATTGTGTTGAACGCCGTGCGAGTCCGTCTGTTTTCGCGGTATATTGACGATCTTTAATAATATCTAAATAGAAACTGCCTAAATCAATCGCGCAGAAATGATGCACTTTTTGGAAAATAGTTTGAAATTGATAATTTTCATACGCGGATTTAACTTCTTCTTGTAGCGTAAAGGCGCGATCAAGTACCCAGCGATCAAGCGGTAATAAATGTTCAACCGGCACTAAATGTTCTGCAGGCGTAAAATCGTTTAAGTTTGATAATAAAAAACGTGCTGTATTGCGTAGACGACGATAACCATCCGATGTGCGTTCTAAAATTTCATCTGATACGCGCATTTCACCACGATAATCTGTCGAGGCAATCCATAAACGTAGCACGTCCGCCCCTAAGTTTTTCATCACCGATTGTGGCGGAATGACGTTGCCTTTGGATTTGGACATTTTCTCGCCTTTTGCATCAACCGTAAAACCATGTGTTAAAACGGTTTTATACGGTGCGACGCCGTTCATCGCAACCGAGGCAAGTAGCGAAGATTGGAACCAGCCACGATGCTGATCTGAGCCTTCTAAATATAAATCAGCAGGGAAATGAAGTTGTTCACGTCGCGCTAAAACGCCCGCGTGCGTTACACCAGAATCAAACCAAACATCAAGCGTATCACTCATTTTGTCGTAATGATCCGCATCGCTGCCGAGTAATTCAGCGGCTTCCAGTTCAAACCATGCGTCAACACCGGCTTTTTCAATGCGTTGCGCGACTTCTTCAATCAATTCTTCTGTGCGAGGATGAAGCTCACCGGTTTCTTTATGTACAAAGAAAGCAATCGGAACCCCCCAAGTACGTTGACGAGAAATACACCAATCTGGGCGATTTTCCATCATGCTTTCAATGCGTGCTTGACCCCATTCAGGTAACCACGTTACTTTTTTAACTTCGGCTAAGGCTTCTTCACGCAATTGATTCTGATTCATTGAAATAAACCATTGTGGCGTTGCGCGGAAAATAATGGGCGTATGATGGCGCCAGCAATGTGGGTAGCTATGGAGTAGCGTTTGTTGATGTACTAAACTGCCGCGAGTATGCA
>Ga0208856_1000480_pt1 | contig 15319 bp, 11 predicted proteins | sample LakMenEpi13Jul12_FD_150690 | JGI IMG/M metagenome (GOLD analysis project Ga0208856, IMG submission 150690) | Freshwater microbial communities from Lake Mendota, WI - 13JUL2012 deep hole epilimnion (SPAdes) | ecosystem: Environmental > Aquatic > Freshwater > Lentic | place: Lake Mendota, Madison...
AAGAGCCGCTTGCCGCCGGCCTTCACCGCGTCCTTGCCCTCTTTCTCGCTCCCCTCCTGCTCCAGCCGTGATTGCAGTTGCTTGCGCTTCACGTCGAACTCATACAGCTTCTGGTAGAGGTCTTCCGCGACGGGCTGCCCGGCGGCCTGCCGCTCCTTGATCTGGATGCCCACCTGGTCGAAGGCGAGCTGGGCCTCGTCGAGCTGCTTGCGCAGTTCCTGAGCGCTGCCCACGCCGAGCTTCTCGGCCTCCCACTGCTGGCGAAGGTCGGCGAGCTTCTTGCGGAGCGTCGTCGACTCCTCCTCGATTTCCACGAGCCGCTCCTTGGCGTGCTCTTCGGTCTCTTCGGCGAGCTGCCGGGCGGCAAGCTCCAGCTGCACGAGCCGCCGCTGCACCTCGTCGATCTCGCTCGGCACGCTCTGCAATTCCATCGCGATCCGGCTCGTGGCCTCGTCCATGAGGTCGATGGCCTTGTCGGGCAGGAAGCGATCGGCGATGTACCGCTGGGAGAGCTCGGCCGCGGCCACGAGCGCCGAATCCTTGATCTTCACCCCCTTGTGGTGCGCCTCGTAGCGGGGCTTCAAGCCGCGGAGGATCGCGATCGTGTCCTCCACGCTCGGCTCGCCCACCATCACCGGCTGAAACCGCCGCTCGAGCGCCGCATCCTTTTCGATGTGCTTGCGATACTCGTCGAGCGTCGTGGCCCCGATGCACCGCAGCTCGCCGCGGGCCAGGGCCGGCTTGAGCAGGTTCGCCGCGTCGGAGCCGCCCTCGGCTGCACCGGCCCCGATCACGGTGTGCAATTCGTCAATGAACAGAACGACGTTGCCCGCGGCCGCCTCGACCTCGCGCAGGATCGCCTTGAGCCGGTCTTCGAACTCGCCGCGATACTTCGTGCCGGCGATCAGCGCGCCGAGGTCGAGGGCTACGACGCTGCGGCCCTTGAGCGTCTCGGGCACGTCGGCCTGCACGATCCGCAGGGCCAGGCCCTCGGCGATCGCCGTCTTGCCCACGCCCGGCTCACCGATGAGCACGGGATTGTTTTTCGTGCGGCGCGAGAGCACCTGGATCACGCGGCGAATTTCGGCATCGCGGCCAATCACGGGATCGAGCTTGCCCTGGCTGGCCCGCTTCGTGAGGTCGATGCCGTACTTCTCCAGCGCCTGAAACTTCTCCTCGGGGTTTTGGTCGGTGACGCGAGACTGGCCCCGCACCGCCTGCAGCCCCGCCATCAGCTCCTTCTCGCCCACGGCCGCCAACTGGAGCACGTTCTTCGCCTTTGACGGCACCTTTACGAGTGCGAGCAGCAGGTGATCGGTCGAGACGAACTCGTCTTTCATCGTGTGCGATTCGGTGGTCGCCGTCTCGAACACCTTCACGAGCTCCTGGTCGGGCTGCGGCTGGGCGCCGCCGCTCACCTTCGGCAGGTGTGAGAGCTCCGCCTCGGTGATCCGCTCCAGGTGCCCGAGGTCCACGCCGATCTTCTGAAAGAGCGGCCTCACGATCCCCTCGCGCTCGGCGAGGAGGGCGTGCAGCAGATGCACGGGCGTCGTCTGCGGGTTGCCGCGGCTCGCGGCAAACTCCACGGCCCCCTGCACCGCCTCTTGGGCCTTGATCGTGAACTTGTCGAATCGAAACGGCATGGATGTCACTCCTGACTCTTTCTCTCCCTCGCCCTCTGGGAGAGGGCCCTACCCGCTTTCTCCCTCTCCCTCTGGGAGAGGGCCGGGGTGAGGGTGCCTTCCCTCGTTCTCGCAATCAACGATTCCGCCATATCCCGCAGTCGCTCGATGACAGCCTCGGTCTGATGAGCAACTTCGTTGTTCCAAAACCGCGTCACCTCAACGCCTCGAGTCTGCAACAACTCCGTACGCCTGCTGTCGTAGTTCCGAGCCTCGCCGGTATTGTGCTGCCCGCCATCCAACTCAATGACCCAGTTGAGTTCGTCGCAATAAAAATCCACGATGAACGGCCCCATCGGGTGCTGCCTGCGGAACCTCAACCCCAGAAAACGCCGCCCACGCAGCAGATTCCATAGCGTAGCCTCGGCCATCGACTGCTGATGGCGAAGGTTTCGGGCATTGGCGAGGAGACGGCCCGACACGAGTCGTTTTTTGGCCATGCCCAAGCACCCTCACCCGGCCTGCGGCCACCCTCTCCCGGCGGGAGAGGGGGAGCCGGCTATGTTTTGACCTCGAACTCGGCGTCGATCGTGTCGTCGGGGCCCTTGCCGCCGTCGCCGGCGGCAGCCTCGGGAGCCGTGCCGCCGCGCTGGGCGGTCTGCTCGTAGAGCACCTTCGAGAGCGCCTGCGCCGCCTGCTCGAGCGAACTGTGAGCCGACGTGATCGCGTCGACATCCTCGCCCTTGGCCGTCTCACGCGACTTGGCGATCGCCGCCTCGATCGGTGCCTTGTCGGCCGCCGACAGCTTGGCGTCGTTTTCCTTGACGAGCTTCTCCGTCTGGAAGCAGAGCGCCTCGGCACGGTTGCGGGCCTCGGCCAGCCGCAGCTTCTGCTTGTCGGCCTCGGCGTTCTGCTCGGCGTCTTTCCGCATCCGCTCGATCTCGGTCTCGTTCAGCCCGCTCGACTGCTCGATCTTGACGGTCTGCTCCTTGTTGCTGCCCAGGTCCTTCGCGCTCACCGACAGGATGCCGTTGGCATCGATGTCAAACTTGACCTCGATCTGGGGCGTGCCGCGCGGGGCCGACGGGATCCCCTCGAGGTTGAACTGGCCGAGCAGCCGGTTGTCCTTCGCCATCGGCCGCTCGCCCTGATACACGCTCACGGTCACGGCCGTCTGGTTGTCGGCCGCCGTGCTGAACACCTGCTTCCGCTCCGTGGGCACGGTGGTATTCCGCTCGACGAGCTTCGTGAACAGGCCGCCTTCCGTCTCGATGCCGAGCGAGAGCGGCGTGACGTCGAGCAGGAGCACGTCCTGCACGTCGCCGCCGAGCACGCCGCCCTGGATCGCCGCGCCGAGCGCCACGACTTCGTCGGGGTTCACGCCCTTGTGGGGCTCCTTGTTGAAGAGCTTCTTGACGAGCTCCTGCACCTTCGGGATGCGGGTCGAGCCGCCGACGAGCACCACCTCGTCGATGTCCTTGGGGTCGAGCTTGGCGTCTTTGAGGGCCTGGACCACCGGCCCGCGGCACCGCTCGACGAGCGCATCGCACATCTGCTCGAACTGCGCACGGGTGATCGTCACCTGCAAGTGCTTGGGCCCCGACGCATCGGCCGTGATGAAGGGCAGGTTGATGTCGGTGCTCTGGGCGCTCGAGAGCTCCTTCTTCGCCTTCTCGCAGGCTTCCTGCAGGCGCTGCAGGGCCATCGTGTCTTTGCGGAGGTCGATTCCCTGTTCCTTCTTGAATTGATCCGCCACGTGGTTGATCAGCGTCTGGTCGAAGTCGTCGCCGCCAAGGTGCGTGTCGCCGTTCGTGCTGATCACACGAAACACACCGTCAGCCACCTCGAGCACCGACACGTCGAACGTGCCGCCGCCGAGGTCGAACACCACGATCTTTTCCTGGGCCTTCTTCTCGAGGCCGTAGGCGAGCGCGGCGGCCGTGGGCTCGTTGATGATTCGCATCACCTCGAGGCCCGCGATCTGGCCGGCGTCTTTCGTGGCCTGCCGCTGGGCGTCGTTGAAGTAGGCCGGGACGGTGATCACCGCCTTGTTGACCTTGTGGCCGAGGTAGCTTTCGGCCGACTCCTTGAGCGACCGCAGCACCTTCGCCGACACCTCGGGCGGCGTGCAGGTCTGATCGCCGGCCTTCACCTTGACGTAGTCCTCGGGGCCGCCGACGACCTCATAGGGCACCATCTTCTCTTCGCCGGCCACCTCGTTGTGCCGCCGGCCCATGAACCGCTTGATCGAGTAGATCGTGCGCTTGGGGTTGGTGACGGCCTGCCGGCGGGCAATGTCGCCCACGAGCGTCTCACCCTTGTCGTTGAAGGCCACCACGCTCGGCGTGAGCCGATTGCCTTCCTTGTTGGCGATCACCTTGGGCTCCTTGCCCTCCATGACGGCCACCACGGAGTTCGTGGTGCCGAGGTCGATGCCAATGATCTTTTCGCCTTGCTTGGTAGCCATGTGTGTTGTTCCTCTCTGTCCGCCTGTTTTCGCCGCCAGAATTGTCCGTGATGCTGCTGGCCGAGGAAAAAAGCAAAGCCCGTGCCAGCAGCATGAAGACCGCAATTTGCGACCGCCCGAGGCCATTTACGGCCGCGTTTTTGAGGGTACAGTTGGCAGGTGCGGCATGCATCAAGCCCGGGGGACCAGTCCGGGCTGCCATTTTGGCCGCTCCACAACCCATGCCATGGCCAAGCAGCCTTCCAATCCGTCGCCCGACGCCGCCAAGCCCGCGGGCCTGGCCGCCCTCCGCACGCAGATCGACCGCATCGATCGCGAGCTCGTCGAGCGGATGAACGAGCGGGCGGAGCTCGCCCGACAGATCGGCCACATCAAGCGTTCGAACGGCGAAGCGGCCTACGACCCGTCGCGCGAGGAGATGGTGCTGGAGCGGGTCGCCTCGGCAAACGAAGGCCCGCTGTCTGACGCCAGCCTCAAGGCCGTCTACCGCGAGCTGATCTCGGGATCGCGGGCCATCGAGCAGCACATCCGCGTGGCCCACCTCGGCCCGGCCTGGACCTACAGCCACTTGGCCGCCCTGCATCGCTTCGGCAGCTCCGTCGAGTTCGTGCCCGTGGCCAGCATCTCAGCGGCCTTCGAAGAGGTGCACGCCGGCCATTCGCACTATGGCGTCGTGCCGCTCGAAAACTCCACCGACGGCCGGATCGCCGACACGCTCGACAATTTCTCGCGGCTCCCGGTCAAGATCTGTGCGGAGGTGCCGCTGCGCATCCACCACACGCTTCTGGCCGCCTGCGATCGAGCCTCGATCCGAGAGGTCTACAGCCGCCCGCAGGCCCTCTCGCAGTGCCGCAACTGGCTGGCCCGGCACCTGCCAAACGCCCGCCTCATCGAGGTCACGAGCACGAGCGCCGCCGCCGAAACGGCCGCCAAGACCCCGCATGCCGCCGCGATCGCCAGCCGGCAGGCCGGCGTGCATTACGGCCTCGACGTGCTCGCCGAAGACATCGAAGACGTGGCCGACAATACCACGCGGTTTGCCGTGATCGGCCACGCGGATGCGAAGCGCACCGGCAAAGACAAGACGGCTCTGATGTTCGAGACGGAGCACAAACCGGGCGGCCTCGCCGACGCCCTCTCGATCCCCAAGAAGCAAAAGCTCAATCTCACCTGGATCGAGTCCTTCCCGATGCCGGGCAAGGAGCGGGGCTACATCTTCTTCGTGGAGCTCGAAGGCCACCGCGACGACCTCCGCGTCCGCCGTGCGATCCAGGCCCTGGAAAAGCGCTGCACGCGCGTCGTCGTGCTGGGCTCCTACGCGACCGCCGCCGCCGTGGGATAGCACGGGGTTTGACGGCAGCGACCAGGATCCATAATATGGACGCCTGTTCACCCTTGAGGAGGTGCTGCCATGACCATGGAATCGATCCGGGAGTTCATTCGACACGAACCGTTCGAGCCGTTCGTGATCCGACTTTCAAATGGGGAGGTGCACGAGGTGCTCCATCCTGAATGCGTGGCTCTCACGAAGACCAAGGTGGTCGTTACCTACCCCGAGGAAGACCGCGTCGTTCATTGCGGTCTGATTCACGTCAACGCGGTCGAGGTCCTGCAGCGGGCCTAAAGCCACCCCGCGAGTTGACTGGTGAACTTCACCCTGGCTCGATACGCTGTCGGCCTCCCGACAACCCCAAGGAGTCACTCGCTGAGAACGTCACATTAAAGGATTCCATCGATCACGTGGCCGTGCACGTCGGTGAGCCGCCGGTCGATACCGTTGTTGCGCCAGGTGAGCTTCGTGTGGTCGATGCCGAGGAGCTTCATCACCGTGGCGTGCACGTCGTGCACCGTCGTGGGGTGGTCACGGTCGAGCGGCTTGTAGCCCCACTGGTCGCTCTCACCGCACACGACTCCCCCCTTGATGCCGCCTCCGCAGAGCCAGTTGGTGAACACGAAGGGGTTGTGGTCGCGGCCCTTGCCGCCCTGCGAGCTAGGCATCCGGCCAAACTCCGTGGTCCAGAGCACGAGCGTGTCGTCCAAGAGGCCGCGCTGGTCGAGATCCTTGATCAGGGCCGCCGCGCCGTGGGCCATGCCGGTGGCCAGCGGGCCGTGATCCCGCTCGACGTCCTCGTGACTGTCCCAGTTGCGGCGCGGAAAGCCGTTGTCGTTGCCGCTCCACACCTGCACGAACCGCACGCCCCGCTCGAGCAGCCGCCGGGCGGCGAGGCACCGCAGGCCGAAGTGGTGCGTCTCCTCCTCGGCGTTGATCTGGCTGGGCCAGCTCGTGCGGCCCAATTGCACGCCGTAGAGCTTGAGCACGTGCGCAGACTCGTCGGCGAGATCAAGCACCTCGGGCGCCGCCAGCTGCATCCGAGCCGCCAGTTCATAGCTCTTGATCCGGGCATCAAGCTGGTCGTCACCGCCGCGGCCGTCGGCGTGCCGACGGTTGAGCGCCGCCAGCACCTCACGGGCCTTCGCGTCGGCCTCGGGCGTGACATACGCCGCCGAGCGGTGGGGCCGTAGGTCGGCGACTGGCTCCTCGGCGGCCGGCTGCACGACCGTGCCGCTGTACTGGGCGGGAAGGAAGCCGGCGTCCCAGTTTTTGACGCCGTTGGAGCCGAAGCCCCGGTGGTCGGGCAGCACCACGAATGTCGGCAGGTTGTCGTTCATCGAGCCGAGCGCATAGCTCACCCAGCAGCCGGCCCCAGGAAACCCCGGCAGCACGAAGCCCGTGGTCTGGAGGAGCGTGGCGGCCGAGTGCACGCCCGACGTGCTCACCATGTTGTGGATGAAGGCCATCTGGTCGACCACATCGCCAAGCGCCGCCACCGGCTCGGAAAGAAGCTTGCCGCAGCCGCCATACGGCTTGAAGTCCCAGATCGGCTTGAGCCAGGGGCCGAGGCCGTTTTGGAACGCCTCGACAGGCTCGCCGAAGTCGCTCGGCTTGCCGTGCTGGCGGACGAGCTCGGGCTTGTAGTCGAAGAGGTCGATGTGGCTCGCAGCCCCGGCCGAGAAGAGCTGCACCACCCGTTTTACTTTTGGCGGGTAGACGCAGGCCGGATGCAACGTCGCGGCGCCGGCCGCTGCTGCCGCATCCCGCTCGCCGGCCAGCATCGCGGCCAGCGCGAGCGACCCGAAGCCGCTGCCAGACGCAGCCAGCCAATCACGACGTGTCATATGCATGAATTCGGTTCCTTGTTCATCAGCCTCTCCCTCTGGGAGAGGCCGGCCGAAGTCCGGGTGAGGGTGCCCTGAAGTGACATTGGGCGAAGCTTCAGGGCACCCTCACCCCGGCCCTCTCCCAGAGTGAGAGGGAGAGGGACCAGGCTGCTCATCGCGTTTACATGCATGGCTTTAGTCCACAAAGGAAAATTCGTTGAGGTTCAGGATCGCGCGGCAGGTGTTGGCGAGGCCGTGGGCCTGCGTGAGCGGCACGAGCGCCGCCCGCTCGTCGGCGGTTGCCGCCCGGCCGAGCGCGAGCCGGATGGCGAGATCGACCTGGGCGGTGACGTCGCTGCCCGCCTCCCGCTCCACGCGCTCGGCGAAGTGGCGGGCCTGCGTCGTCATGAAGCCGTTGTTCAGGAGCGCGAGGGCCTGGAGCGCTGAGATGCTCTGGTTGCGCTTCTCCACCCGCATCGAGGGATCGGCACAGTCGAGCACCGTCATGAAGGGCTGGGTTTGGCTGCGGACGATGAATCGGTAGACGCCCCGCCGCCAGGTGGCCTTGTCTTCCGGATCGGCCAGATCGTAGCGCCAGTGGGGCGAATGCTCCGGGTGCTCGACCTTGAAATCCCGCCAGCCAGGGCCGCCCATCGTGAGGTCGAGCGTGCCGGCCACGGCGAGCACGGCGTCACGCACCGCCTCGGCCTCGAGCTTGCGCCGGTTTTGCCGCCAGAGATATTGATTGCCCGAATCGATCGCCTCGAACGCGTCGACGCCCAGCGCGGCCTGCCGGTAGGTCGCGGAATTCACGATCAGCCGGTGCAGCGCCTTGAGCGAGCCGCCGCCGTCGCGAAACTCGGCCGCCAGCCAGTCGAGCAGTTCGGGATGCGTGGGAGCCGCGCCCATCCGGCCAAAATCGCTCGGCGTGGCTACGATCCCCTGGCCGAAGTGGTAGTGCCACACGCGGTTCACGATGCTCCGCCAGGTGAGCGGATTCTTCGGATCGGCGAGCCAGCGGGCGAGCGCGGCGCGGCGGTCGCCCTCGGCGTGGTCGGGCGGCAGGTCAAACCGGCTCTGGAGCGGCTCCACGAGCGCGAGCGCGCCGGGCCCAACCTCGTGCGTCGGCGAGAGCACGTTGCCCCGGGAGAGCACGTGGATCGGCCGCGGCACGCCCTCGCGAATCCGAGGGGTGACGGAGTAGGCCACCTGCATCGCCGGCAGTTTTTTCTTCTCCTCGGCCGTGGCCGCCAGATCCGCTTTCAGCTGCTCGAGCTCGGCGGCCACGGCCGGACCGCGATGCTGGGCGAGCAGCTTTTCCCGCTCGGCCTTGAGGGCGAGAATCGTGGCGCTGGCGGAGGCCGGGCTCTGGCCGTCGATCACGTTCGCCCGCTGCCAGCGCGGGGGCATTTCGATCGAGTCGAGCGCCGTCATCACCGACCCCGGGGCCACGTTCTTGCCGTCGGTGGCTTTCACGGCCACCTCGGCTAGCGCGAAGATGAAGTCGTCCTGCCGCGGGGCGAGCTTCGTGGCGGTGATCCGCACGTAGCGGCCCTTGGCGGCCGTGGCGATCGCCTGCGGCTCGATGCCGGGGTTTGGCACGTCGGCCGAGCCGTGGTCGGCGACCACTGTCACGCCCGCCGCGAACGTCGGGTCGTTTGCCACCTCCACGCGATACCGCACGGGAAACCCGAAGCCCGCACCGATCTTGTTGAAGTCGTCGTGGCAGGGATGGATCGCGATCTCCGCAAGATCGGTCTCCTGGCCGAGGTCGAGCTGGAGCCACTTCACGGCGTCGGCCGTCGAGCTGATTGCGCTGTGGTAGCCGAAGGCGTCTGTCGGGTTGCCGTCCTTGAGTTTGGGCGCCGTGAAGATCGCTGTTTCGATCTCGACCAGCCTCTGCCCGGCCTTCTTGGCGACCGCTTCCTCGAGCTCCTTCTTCCGCTTTTCGAGAGACGTCCTCCGGCGGTCGGCGGCGGCGTACGCCTCGCGCACCGGGGCCTCGGCGTGATAGTGCCTGTCCTCCCGGTCGAGGGCCGCAAACACGGCCTGGAGCGAGTAGTAATCGTCTTGCGTGATCGGATCGAACTTGTGGTTGTGGCACTGGGCGCAGTGGATCGTGACGCTCGCGAACGTGCCGATCGTATTGGCCACCATGTCGTCGCGGTCGAGGTGCCGGGCGATCTTGCCGTCGGTCTTCGTCTCGGGCACCTCGCGGTGGCCGATCTGGTCCCACGGGCCGGCGGCGATGAATCCAATTGCCTCCTGGCCGTCGGCTGTGTCCGCATGGAGCATGTCGCCCGCCACCTGCTCCTCGATAAACTGCGCAAAGGGCTTGTCGGCGTTGAGGGCCCGCACACAGTAATCGCGGTAGGGCCAGGCGTTGGGCCGGGGCTGGTCCTTGTCGTAGCCGTGCGTGTCGCCGTAGTGGACGACGTCGAGCCAGTGCCGCGCCCAGCGTTCGCCATACCGCGGCGAGGCGAGCAGCCGGTCGACGAGTTGTTCATAGGCCTGCGGATCCGTGTCGGCGACGAAGGCTTGCACCTCGTCGGGCGTGGGCGGCAGGCCAACCAGATCAAACGACAACCGGCGGATCAGCGTGGCCCGGTCGGCCACCGGCGACGGCGCGAGCTGTTTTTCAACGAGCTTCGCCCGGATGAAGAGGTCGATCGCGTTGCGCTCGGCCTCGACGCCGGGGATCGCGGCGAATGCAGCGTTTGCCACAGGCAGGCTTGGCTTCGTGATCGGCTGCCAGGCCCAGTGGTCGAGCCGCGGATCGCGGACGGCTTCTTCGTCCAGCTCCGCTTCGTGGCCGGGCCACGGCAGCCCCGCGTCGATCCAGGAAGCGAGGGCCGCCACCTCGTCGGCCGTGAGCCGCTCGCCGTCGGGCGGCATCATTTGCTCGGGGTTCGTCGTCTTCACGCGACGGATGAGCTCGCTGGCATCGGCCTTGCCGGCCACGGCCGCCGGGCCGAAGTCGCCGCCGCGGAGGATTGCCGCCCGCGAATCGAGCCGGAGGTGCGATTCCTGTCCGTCGGCCCCGTGGCACTCCACGCAGCGGGCGAGGATCAGAGCCTGCGCGGCCGAGGGGGTGCCATCACCGCCTGTGGCGGTCGGCACGACGCTCAGGGCGGCCACAGCGGCCACGGCCAATCGCAGGGCAAGTCGTCTCGACATTCACACGCTCCGGAACCTCTCCGGGAAGCTATGTGCCGACCCACCGGAATTTCGTACAAATTGGCTGAAATCCGCCGGTAAACCGCCTCCCCGAAGGCTTCACTCCGCGGGCTTCACGAGGATCGTGTGCGGAAAAGCGAGATACCCGCCGACATCCTGGACGGCAGCCCGCGCTTCGGGGCTCGCCCGGTAGGCGAAGTAGAAGACGCGCACGTCGTCGCAGCCGACCTGCGGCCGCACACGGTCGGCCGTGGTGAGAAAGCCGCGCACTTCCTGCGCCGAGACATTCGTCTTCGTTTCGCACAGAAACACCACCGGCCGGCCCGCAAGCGAGCCGCGCACAACCACGTCGATGTCGTCCTGACTGCCGTTTGATGTGGCAAACTGCTCCGGCCCCGACGACTCCTCCACGAACCCAATTTGCCTCGCGAGAATCTTCGGAATCCGCTCCATGGCGTAGGCCTCGAGGCCGCAGCCCACCGACTGGGCAAGGCCGCCGACCTGCTTCTGTACGTCCTTCATCGACCACGCGAGCGTGGCAATCTGCTCCTGCGCAGCCATCGATGTGGATGTGAGCTCCCCGATCTGACTCTGCACCACTTTGGTCGTGGACGTGAGCTCACCGATCTGACTCTGCACCACTTTTGTCGTGGACGTGAGCTCGCCGATCTGACTCTGCACCACTTTTGTCGTGGACGTGAGCTCGCCGATCTCACGCTGGATCACCTTCGTCGTGGACGTGAGCTCCCTGATCTCACCCTGCATCGCTTTCGTGTTCGACGTGAGTTCGCCAATCTCACCCTGCGTCGCAGACTGCGCGACCGCCAGCGATTGCAGCTCACGCGCCGTTTCCTTCTGGGCGATCACCACCTCGCGCATTTCCTGGGCAGTCTGTTCTTGTGCGACCGCGATGCGCTCGGTGCGTTCCCCCAGCCGCTCGACCGTGGCGGTCAGTCTCGCAAAGTCTTCGCGACGCACGAGATCCTCGTGCAGCCGCCCGGTGGCTTCGGCGAGCATCTGCGACTGGGTTTCGTTGAACGCCTTGCGGAACCACTGTGACATTTCAGCGACCGTGATCATCGGTGAACCTCTCTAAGATATGCTCCGTCCCGCCCGCCGGGAAATCCCGCCACAGCGGTGAGCTAGCCATTGAGTGTACGTGTGTATAGTATTCTGAAGCCGTTGTCAACTCAATAACGATTCGCCGCTCCGAGCGCCGTCATGAGAAAACTCGCCTCCCTGCAGACCGTGAAGCACGTCCGCCCCATTCCCGGGGCCGACAACATCGAGGCCGTCGGCGTGCTCGGCTGGCAGTGCGTGGCCAAGAAGGCCGAGTTCCGCGCGGGCGACCCCTGCGTCTACTTCGAGATCGACAGCCTGCTCCCCGATCAGCCGCGGTATGAGTTCCTCCGGCAGTCGTCGTTCAAGCCCGACCTCGGCAAATTCAAGCTCCGCACCGTGAGGCTCCGCAAGCAGTTGAGCCAGGGCCTCGCCCTGCCCGCGGGGCTGTTTCCCGAGGCGGCCGGCCTGCCGATCGGCGCCGACCTCACCGCGCTCCTCGGTGTGGAGCAATACGAGCCGCCGATCCCCACGTTCATCGCCGGCGACACCCGCACCTTCCGCTGGACGATCCCCAAGACCGACGAGATCCGGGTGCAGCAGGACGACGAGCACTCCTTCCTCGCGGCCCTCGCCGGCAAGCCGTATTCCATCAGCCTCAAGCTCGACGGCACGAGCTGCACCTTCATCATCGACCCCAAGGACGGCGAGTTTCACGCCTGCGGCCGCAACTACAGCTATAAGCAAACGCCGGAGCACGCCTTCTGGAAGATCAATGATCGCTATGGGATCAAGTCGGGCCTCGAGTCGCTCGGCGGATCGCTCGCCCTCCAGGGGGAGATCGTGGGGCCCGGCATCCAGTGCAACAGGCTCGGCCTGAAGGAGGTCGACTATTTCGTGTTCACCGTGGTGAACACGGCCACGCGCACGCGGCTTCCGCTCGACGAGGCCCTGGCGGCGGCCGCGGCGCTCGGCGTGCCCTTCGTGCCCGTGCTCGAGCGCGGCGAATCGTTTTCCTACTCGCTGGCCGATCTCCTGGAGAAAGCGAAGGGCCGCTACCGCGATCACTTCCCGGGCGCGAAGGAGGCCCAGGAGCGGGAGGGCATCGTGGTCCGCAGCCTCTGCGGCTCGATCAGCTTCAAGGCGATCAACAACGACTTCCTGCTCGCCGAGCAGTAGGCTCTCACACGCGGCCGGCCTGCCTGTTTTCCAGCTGCGGCGACTCACGGCAGTACCAAATTCGCCATCACCGGTGCATTCCATTCCAGCCGCCCATGCCCATCCCCACGCCCCATTCCGCCGCGGACTACGAGCTGTTTCTGGCCCTTTTCACCAAGTGCCAGGGCCGGCTCCAGGCGTTCATCCGCACGCTCGTGCACGATCCTTCGCAGGCCGACGACGTGTTCCAAGCCACGAGCCTCGTGCTCTGGCGGAGCTTCGCCACGTTTCGCCGCGATGCGGAATTTCTGCCCTGGGCCCTTGGGACCGCCCGCCACCAGGTGTTGCTCCACTGGCGCACCCGCCGGCGCGACCGGCACGTGTTCAGCGAGGCGCTCCTCGCCGATCTCGCCGACTCCGCCGCGGCCGCTGTCGATTCGGCCGAAGCGCGGCTCGCAGCGCTCGAGGGCTGCGTCGCCAACCTGTCGGAGCGGCAACGGGATCTCGTGCGGATGTTCTATGGTGAAAACCAGTCGGCCGCTGAGATCGCCGATCGCTGGGACCGCACCGTGCACGCCGTCTACAAGGCCCTCAAGGTGATGCGGCGGGCGCTCTTCGACTGCGTCTCCCGAAAGCTCCTCGACCTCGCCCAGCCGCTCGACGACGCTGCGGGCGGCCAGCCCGCGGTGTCGTGAAAGAAACCGCCCCCGTCGCCCAATGAACACGCCCCTCTACGACCGCGACGCCCTGCTCGACCTCGCAGCCGACTACGTGCACGGCACGATCACGGCCGCCGACGGGGCCAAGCTCGAGGCGCTGCTCGCCGCCAGCGCCAGAGCCCGCCGCGACTTCGTCGACTACTGCCTGCTCCACGGCCAGATCGCTCTCACGACCGCGGCGGTGGGCCCGGGCGGCACACGGCGCCGGGCCGGCTGGCCGCTGCCCGACATCGGCCGCGTGGCGGCCATGCTCGGCGGCCTCGTGCTCGCCGCGGCCAGCCTGATGCTGCTCGTCACCGCGGGCCGCGAAGCGCCGCAGCCAAGGGCCGCGCCGGGCTCCTACGACACCCGGCAACTGCCGCTCGTGACGGTCGCCAGCCTTGAGGTCGAGGGTGAGGCGTCGAGGCCGATCAGCCCCTCGACGCTCCGGCCGGACAAGCCCACCGCTCTGCGATCAGTGAGCGGAGCCGATGTGAACGTCGGCCAGGCGGCGGTCTTCGGCATGACGGCCCGCGACGCCGGAGCGCTCTACGACGGCAGCGTGCAGGCCCGCCTCGCCGAGCCGGATGCCAATTTTTCGGTGACGGCCGCCAACCTGCGGATCGTCGACAAAGGCACCGCGTTTCGCGTCGATCGCATCGACGACGACCACGTGGCCGTGACTGTGCTCGATGGCGAGGTGGAGGTGCAGTCGCGGGTGCGGCTGCCGGTGTGCTATTGGCCGTTTGATGACGCGATGGCGGGCTCGGCGAGCGCGGCCGACGTCGTCGGTGGGCTCTCCGCGACGCTCGGCAGCGGCGCGACGCCCGTGCCCGGCCTTGTGGGGTTGGGGGCGGTGCGGTTTGACAACACGGGCTCTGCCCAGGCGACGATCGCCGGCGGCACCGGCGACAAAGTGGGCACGGGCCTGCTCGCGATGGCTGAGGGAATCACGCTGGAGGCGGTGATCGTGTCGGCTTGGAGCGGTCGGTTCGGCGACTACGACGAGATCTACCGCAAAGAGGACGGCGACGCCCGCGTGCTGCTGTCGTTTCAGCACGACGGCAAAAATCTCGGTGAATACACCGAGCCGGCCGTGCCTGCCGGCCCGTGCCTCTCGTTCGGCCTGCACCTTGCCGGCCGCGGCTACCGCGAGCTCGACATGCCGCTCGACGGGCGCGATGGCCGGCCCACGCTCGCCGAGATCACCGACGGCAAGCCGCATCATGTCGTCGCCACCTACGACAGCTTCACGGGACGCAAGGCGATCTTCATCGACGGCCGGCTCCGGTTTTCCCACGATTATCCCGTGGGCACGCTCGTCCGCTCTGGCGGTCCGGCGGCGGCGGAGATCGGCAACACCCGCGGCGGCGAGCCGTTCAGCGGCGTGATCGACGAGTTCGCGATCTACGATTTCGCGCTCACGCCTGAGGAGATCCAAGAGCATCACGCCCGGGTGCTCGCGGGCGACACGTATTTCGGCACCGAGCCCCCGGCCCCGGGCACGTCGCGGTGGCAGGCGGTGACGCGGCTCTTCGAGGGGCAGTCGCGAGTGTTCAATAAGGCCACCGGCCTGGCCCGTTGATCCGTGACGCGTTCGGATCCTCAGGGAGGAGAAGCGGAAGCTCGACCAGTTGGCTGCAGACCTGCGGCCGCGATGTCAGCGCCGCTCCAGTTCCGTCTGCAGGGGAAGTGGCCGCGGGAGGAGCACTTCGGGGTGGGCCTGGAGGGCGGCATCCGTCTCGGGGCTAATCTTCACCAGGCCGGTGAGATAGAGCCGGCCCTTGTGCTTCGCCAGGGCCGCGGCCGTCTCGGGAGACATCTCGGTGATCCCTTTGAGCACGATCTCGCCGGGAAACGCCGCCAGGGCGGCGGCGGCCTCCGTGGAGATCGCCGGCAGGCCGTTGAGCACGAGCGTTCCCGGTGCGTTTGTTTTGCTATTGCCGGTGCGTTTGGCCAAGGCGGCCGCGACCGGCGGG
>Ga0208856_1000485_pt1 | contig 15218 bp, 14 predicted proteins | sample LakMenEpi13Jul12_FD_150690 | JGI IMG/M metagenome (GOLD analysis project Ga0208856, IMG submission 150690) | Freshwater microbial communities from Lake Mendota, WI - 13JUL2012 deep hole epilimnion (SPAdes) | ecosystem: Environmental > Aquatic > Freshwater > Lentic | place: Lake Mendota, Madison...
GATGAGGGCCAGCGGCCTCGGGCCTGCATCAATCAGGCGCCGAAAGGCCGGCAGCGCGATATCCCCGGTGGCGATGAAAACCAACCTCATGTTTGTAGGATGAAAATCAAATCACCTGCGTGGCGGTTTCCTGATAGAACGGCAGTTTGATGACTTGCTGGATGATTTCAGAGAGAACGATGACAGGCTGCTGGGAGGCGTCGATGTCGGTGATCATCGATGAGGAATAGTATTCCAAAATTGGTTTTGTTTCTGCCTCGTAGGTTGCGATGCGCTGATTGATCACCGCGTCGCTGGCATCGTCGATGCGGTTGTCCTTGAGGGCGCGTTTGCGCATGCGGTGTGCGAGCTCGTCGCGGTTTGGGCAGGAAAGGTGAAAGACGCGCTGGACTTCGATATGCTTGCTGATGAGTTCCGCCTGACGCACGTTGCGCGGAATGCCATCAAGCACGAGGAGGTCAATGTCGGGCTTGTAAATGTAGGTATCGGCAAGGTTGTCCATCTGGGCTTTCCAGAGGCTGATGGTCAATTCGTCGGGGACCAACTCGCCGCGGCTCGAGTACTCCACAAACTTCATGCCGAGAGGCGTGCGGGTGTCGAGCGAGCGGAATACATCACCACAGGCACAATGGAAGAAGCGGGGAACGGCACCGAGGATTTTTCCTTGGGTGCCTTTGCCGGAGCCTGGGGCGCCGAGGATGATGATGGCGGGTCTGCGGGTGATTTGGTCGGAGCGACTCATTTTGGAAAGGTTGGTGTAATGGTGCGGGTGGCGGCCGACAAGTATGAATCAGCGTCGGTCGAAGGCGATGAACAGCAGGACGGGTGCCAGCATGGCGACATCCGCCAGCACGCGCATCGCGTCCATCGACAGGCTCGAGCGTATGCGATTGAGCATGTAGAGCAGAGCAGTGCCGGTGAGGATCGAGTAAAAGAAAGGTCGGCTGGCGCCGTTATGATCGAGGACCGCGCTGGCAAGAGCGGTGGAAGCGAGGAGCGTGAGTGGGAGGGCGAGTGAGAGTTCGTCGCTGGCCTTTGTTTCCGTGTCGGGCGAGCGGTTGGCGTGTTCCCAGATGTCGATTGCGGAAATGTTCAGGACACAGAGGGTGGCGAAGCTGATGAATTCGCGGGATCCGACCATGTTCCAGAGGTCGAAGCCCGAGCGGTAGAGTTGGGCGAACATGGCGGTGCCGAATGCGAAGCTGATTCCGGCGATGATATTTTTTGCATGGGGTATATCCTGTTCGTCCTGGCTGGCCAGCATCGAGACGCCAAAGAAGCCGGCGACCAACAATCCGCCGGGCATGAGTTTTGCGTAGATCGACATCGGCATTCGTGAGATCACTAGCAAGAGGGCGAGGCATGCCGAGATGATCAGCGCGGTGGTAAAAAATTTCCGGTGCTGCTGATGGAAGCGGTGACGGACGGAAAGCTTAGGCGAGTTGGCCCCGAGGATTGAGAGATCGAGCAGGCGGTCGGCGATGTAGATTGCCCAGACGGTCAGGCCTAGCACGAGATAGGATTCCCACGGGAGGTAGCCGAGGCGCCAAGTCTGCGAAAAGACATAAAGCCATGCGACGGCGACAAGCGGGGCGTCTAGGCTCAGCAGGTTGGGAAGCAGCCAAAGCGGCTTGCGGGTCACGGCGGGCACGATTTGGCGAAGATTCGCAAGCGACGAGTTGAACGCAAGCGCGCATTCGTCATGGGTAAAGAATCAGGCCATGATTTCCTCGGCCACATCGGTCGAAGCTTTGGCGCCGAGCAGGTGTTTGACGATTGCCAGTGAGAAATCAAGAGCGGTGCCAGCTCCGCGTGAGGTGATGATTTGGCCATCGATGACCACGCGTTCGTCGAGGCCGCCGCCGAGTTCTTCGCGGACGGAATGGTAGGCGGTAAATTTTTTTCCGGCAAGCAGGCCGGCATCAAGCAGCACGAGAGGAGCGGCACAGATGGCAGCGACTGGTTTGTGATTGGCGGCGAATTGGGCGGCCAACTTTGCAGGGCGTCCGTCGCGGCGCAATGCAGCCACACCTGGACCGCCGGGGATGAGCAGAAGATCGAAGCCCGAAGCATCGACTTCATCGAGCGTGGTGTCGGCCACAAGCTGCATCCCATGCTTGCCAGTGGAAGTTTTGTCAACGAGCGCGGCGATGGTCACTTCAATGCCGGCGCGGCGCAGGACATCGACGGGCGTGACGGTTTCAATTTCCTCAAAGCCGTCGACGAGCAGACAGAGCACGGATTTTTTCATGATGAATTTTTTGTTAGATTGAATTAGGCAAGGCCAACCGCGCGTCGGACGCGTTGCAGGACCTTGCTGGCCTCGGCGCGTGCGCGTTCGGCACCCTCGGCGAGAATTTTTTCAACATAGGCCGGATCTTTGGAAATCGCGAGACGTCTTTCGCGCATCGGCGCGAAGAAGTCCCAGTAGGCATCGGCAAGGCGCTTCTTGAGGTCGCCGTAACCAATGCCTCCGCGTTCGTGATCGGCTACCATGGTCGCGTTATCTGCTTCGCTCGCAAAGAGCCGGTAAAGTGCGAGGATGATCGAATTTTCCACCGGTTTCGGATCTTCCACCGGGGTCGAGTCGGTGGTGATTTTCATGATGAGCTTGCGGAGGGTTTTTTCGTCGCCGAAGAGCGGCAATGTGTTGTGGTAGCTCTTGCTCATTTTGCGTCCGTCGAGGCCGATGACGATCGCGGTTTCCTCGCGAATGATGGGCTCGGGGATTACTGCGGTGCCTTCGCCGTAGGTGTCGTTGAGTTTCACCGCGAGATCGCGTGTGACTTCGAGGTGTTGTTTCTGATCCTTGCCGACGGGGACCTTGTTGGAATCGTAGAGAAGGATATCCGCTGCCATGAGGACCGGATAGGCGAAAAGCGCGTGATTGGGTGCGATGCCTTGCGAGGTCTTGTCCTTGTACGAGTGGCATTTCGCCAGCAGGCTCATGGGGCAAATCGTCGAGAGGATCCATGCGAGTTCATTGACCTCTGGAACGGAGCTTTGACGGAAAAACACCGCCTTGGCTGGATCCAGGCCGCAGGCGAGAAAGTCGATGGCGAGCTCGCGGACATTCTCGCGCAGGGCAGCAGCGTCATGCGCGGAGGTCATCGCATGGTAATCGGCGATGAAGTAGAATGCCTCGCCTTGTTCCTGCAGGCGGACGGCTGGCTCCATGGCGCCGAAGTAGTTTCCGACATGGAGTTTGCCGCTGGGTTGGAGTCCGGTGAGGATGCGCATCGGTGGTGAGCATGGAATCCGCTGCTTGATCCGGTCAAGCGGCATGCGTCACGGGATCAGCTATCATCGCTAAAAAGCGCCTCGACCAATGCCATGCATTTCGGGCCCGGCATGACGCCAAGGCTCATTTGGTTCATGACATATGCGAAGGAAATGCCTGAGTCCGGGTCGGCGAATGCATGGCTCCCGCCAGCGCCGGGGTGTCCGAAGGCGTGGGGTGAGGGGCCGAAAATTTGGCGGATTTTTTTGCCATCGGCATCGAGTGGGTCGAGTTGCGCACCGCAGGAAAATGCAGTGGGGCGGAGCAGCACGCGGTCGTTCCCGGATGTCAGTGGGGTCATGAGCGCGCGGCGGATCGATCGGGTGAGCGGGCTTTCGATGTGGCCGAGTACGGCTTGATAAAATTTTGCGAGGGAAGTGGCCGTGCCGATGCCACCGAGTGCGGGAAAGCCGGCCGTCCAGGCTTTGGGCGAATTCATTTCCTGGATCGAGTGGAGCCCGCGCGGCGAGGTGAATGCGCGGCGGGTTGGTGAATCCGGCGAGTTGAGTTGCTGGTAGAAGGGATCGCTGATCTCCGCATGTCCGGCCTTGCCGGGGTAGAGTCGGGCGACGCGATGGTGTTCGCTGTCGGGCAGGCCGATCCAGAATTCGAGGTCGAGGGGTGCGGCGATTTTTTCTCGCCAGTATTGGCCGAGGGTTTGGCCGGTGAGTCGGCGGACAGGTTCGTCGGTGAGTGCGCCGAAGCTGCGTGGGTGGTAGGCGTGGCCGTTGCCGAGTTGCCATGTGGGAATTTGATTTTCGATCGCTGCAACCACCGCGTCGTGGTCATGCACATCGGCATCCTGATCGAGGATGGCGAGGCCGCATTGATGGGACAGGAGGTGGGAGAAATTTGCCTCAGCGACCGGGAAATTTTTCCAGACCTCTCGCAGAGGGGTGTTTTCATTCAGGCCGTGATTGGCAAGAGCGAGCAGCAGGGTTGTCGCGGATGGAACTTTGGTAGCCGAGTAAACCGGGATGAGGGTGCGCTCAGTCCATTGGCGGAGTTGTTCCTTTTCGCACCAACCGGATGCATGGCATAGAAGCTCATTTCCTTGCCACCAGATGCTGATCGACGCGCCGATTTCACCGTATCTGCGAAAATTGCTTTCGAAGACTTCGAGAATGGCTTCCAGCTTGGACGGACTCAACGCCACGGGCGGGGTTATGACCGACATCGCGTGCGGCGCAATGCTTAAATGTCCGCCGCCGCGGGCTCCGATCTGATGGCGGTTTTTTCCGATGACCATTCTTCGATCAGGCGGAATGCCACAGCGAGGAGCGTGGGGCCGAGGAAGACGCCGACCAGACCGAAAGCGAGGGCTCCTCCAATCACGCCGCAGAAGATGAGCGCGAAGGGCATTTTGCTGCCTTGGCTGATGAGATAGGGACGCAGGAGGTTGTCGACGCTGCTGATGAGAAAGATGCCCCAAAGCAGCATGAAGAGCGCAAGACCGTGTTTTTCGTGGGCGAAGAGCCAGATGGTGGCAGGAAGCCAGATGAGCGGTGGACCGAATGGAACGACGGCAAAAAAGAAGGTGAGCACCGAGAGTAGGACGGCACCGGGAATGCCGGCGATGGTGAAGCCGATGCCTGCGACGATGGCTTGTGCGATCGCTGTGCCGAGGATGCCGTATATCACGCCGCTGACTGTGTTGCCTGCGACTTTGATGAGGCGGCGACCGCGATCGCCGGCGAGGTGTTCGACAATCACACTGAGTCTGCCTGCGAGTTGGGACGAATCACGCAATAGGAAGAACGCGAGCAATGTGCTGATGAGGATTTGCGTGACTCCTTGGCCGACGGTGAGGCCGACCGCGATAAGGCCGGTGCGGGCCCATGCGAGAAAGCGCCCAAGCATTGCGATGATGGGGGATGATTCGTTGTCGGGTTTTGCTGTGGTCTTGTCCGCCGATTCAGCTTGGATTGGTTCGGGATATCCCGGAAGCAACTCTGTATGTGGGATGAGTTTGATATCGTCGTCATCCGCGGTTGCCTTGTTCTTGATGGGCGATTCCACTTCTTTGTTGAGTTGTTCGATCCAGCGTTTGCGGTCGGTGGCGATGTCGGTCCAGTAGGTGCCGAGCTCTTCGCCGATAAGCGGAGCTTTGCTGATCCATTTTGGTGGCGTGTCAGGGATCGACAAAAACCAATCCTTGGTGGCGATGGCGAGTTCCTTGCCGTCCTTGGCGATGCTGATGCCGACCACGACGAAAGGTCCGGCGACCACCAAAAGAACCATCAGGGTGACAAGACAGGCGGCGAGGGTTTTGGAGCCGCGGAACCATTGGATGAATTTCTTTTGCAGCGGGTGCAGGGAGAAAGTCAGGATGACCGCCCAAATGATCGCCGAGAAGAAGGGCTTGAGGACATAAAAACACCCTGCCAGAAGCAGCATTAGGGCAAGACCGCCCAGCAAGGGTTCGATCTTCAGGGCATTGCGTTTTTCGTTGTTTTCCATTGGATGGACGGAGCCTATCAGAATTGATCCCTCATCGCCAGCGGCATTGTGGGTAAATTTTTTCCGCAAATGCCAGTGCGCGGCAGTTTTAGTAGCTTGCCATGCGCCGAGGTCGGGTAAATGATTCGGGCATCATGGGCAACCGCATTACATCGCGTGCTTCCCAGCTCGTCTTATGAAACATCAATTCACCGCAAGCCTCGTCATCGCCGCAAGTGTCATCATGGCGCCATCGGCATCAGCACAAGCTCCTTCGGCAAGCCGGTCGAGCGGGCCGATCGAGGTCAACGGCATCGCGGCAAAGGTGAATGGCCGGGTAATTACCAAGAACCAGGTGTCCTTCATGCTTGCGCCGGTGTATGCGCAACTCAGCGCTCAGTACCCGCGCCGTGGGGCGGAATTTGAAGAGCAGTTCAAAAAAGCGCGGGCCGGCGTGATGCAAGAGCTTATCGACCGCCAGATCATTCTCGATGAGTTCAAACAGCTCGGTGCTTCGATCAAACCCTACCTCATCGATGAGGAGGTCAAGCGCCAGATGCGCGAGTTGTACAATGGCGATGAAGTCAAATTTCGCGAAGAGCTCAAACGCAGCCGTCTGACGATGGAAGGGTACCGTGAAATGACGCGCGAGAAGATGGTGGTTCAGGCGATGCGGGCCCAGCAGTTTTCCGACGCCCCGCCGCCATTGCCGAACGAAATTCGCAATGAATACGAAGCGGTGAAGCCGACCCTGCGAGACTTCAGCAAGGACACGATCAGCTTCCGAAAAATTTTCATCCCAGCCAATGATCCGTCGGACCCAGCGGTCACGCCCGACGAGCAGTTGGCCCTGGCTGAAGATTTGGCCAAGCAGATTGCCGACGGCAAGGACATCGCGGAGCTGGCCAAGCAGCACTCGAAGGATGCCTACGCGGAAAACGGCGGACTTCAGGAAGATGTCCCACGCACGGATCTGTCAGCCGAATTTGCGGCGATCATTTTTGATTCGAAAGTCGACAGCATTGTGGGCCCGCTGATGGATCCGCAGGGCTTCACCATCGTCAAGCCGCTCAAGATTTCGCTGGGTCCGCCCCCGCCGCTGGAAAAAGTGCGTCCGATGATCGAGGAGCGCGTCCGCAAGAAAAAGACTTCCGCGCAGTACGAGAGGTGGATCGAACTCCGCCGCAAGCGTGCGATGGTGGATGTGCGGATTTGAACCTAACGCGATTCGCTTTTTGAAGCGATGAACGGGTTGTGTTTTGTTTCCGCGCCCCATGTGCTGGCGGGGCCGTGGCCTGGAAGGACGAGGCAGTTTGGCGGAATGTTTGCAAACGCACGACGGATGTTTTTCAGCGCGATGCGATAGGCTTCGGATGTGGCGCAACCGCCGATGGATCCTGCAAACAGCGCGTCGCCGGTGATCATGACGGGGGCTTGCATGCCGTCGATGCGATAGCCGAGTGCGGGAATCGCATGACCTGCGAGGTCGCACGCGGAGATCGTGAAGGAACCGATGCGAAGTGAATCGCCGGGTTTCATCGGACTTGTTTCACGGATGCCTTGAGCATGGATCGGGATTCCCTTTTGGAGAAGTTGGTGCATGCCGCCGCTGTGGTCGCGGTGGTCATGGGTGATGAAAACCTGGTCGGGCAGGCGACCGAGATGATGGTCGATTTGAGCCAGCAGATCCTTGGCCTGATATCCGGTGTCGAAAAGGATCAGTTGCTTGTCGGCCTCAAGCATCCATGCGTTCACATGACCGCTGCCGAAGGGGAGTCGAAGTCGGTGGATTTGAGATGGAACGTTGGCATCGGGACGATAGGAATTGATGGCGGCGTAGGCATCCGCATCAAGGCCGAGCGTGATGGCGATTTTATGGGCGAGGGCTTCGTCGAATTGCCCGCTTTGAAAACGTTCAAACGCGGCAGGATTGATCTCTGCCCGACGAGCAATTTCTTGAGCTGCCAGTGCCTTGCCGATCATCGCTTTGCGCAGGATGTCGGTGAAGTCGTCCTCGGGCATTTCCATGCGCACAGGGTTTGCTACGCGCGGGGCGGGGTCAATTCAAAGACTGACCATGAGTGGATGGTTGCGTGATTCGTAGGTGAATTTCGTTCGAGTTCGATCCTCAGGATTTTTCCTGCAGATCGCCTTCCACATATTGATGGATCAGGCCCGAAATCAGGGTTTGATAGGGTAGACCTTTCTGAAGCGCTTTCATCTGAATGCCCAGCATGTCGTGTCTGCTCAAGCGTACATTGATTCGGCAGTCCTTTTTGAAGGTTTTTTCTGAGGCTTTTTTCAGTTCTGAAAGCAACTTGCGGGACGGCTTTTCGATCTGAATCGCGCCACTTTCAATGGCGTTCATGATCTCTTTCTCCTCGGCGTTTGTCATCGGCTTCATGGTTGTTCGTTTTTGTAAAGTTTGGTCATTTTTCTCGATGGGAAAGCGGTTTTCAGTAAGATTTTATCCTTATCTTGCAAAAAGGGCACTGCGATGATTTTGCCATTGAGAGGTATCAGGAAAATTTTTTGATTTGGATATTTATCTCCATTCCAATGCTTGGCAACTGCCCAGAGGCAACCTGAGCCGAGTAGGAACGCAATCTCTTCAAAGGATATGCCACGCTCTTTTTTGAGTCTTTCGTTCTTTTCCGGATCCCATTCAAAAATCACAAACGCAGTGTATGCCTAAAAGGCATCCATGTCAATAGATCGATTTTCTGTGGGGCAGACATGCTCGTGTCATTTCCTGAGGTTGCCCGCAGGCGTTTCCCGTGGATGATGGGTGGCGGATGATTGACTGGACGGAACAATCGCTGCGTGCGGCGGCATCATGGCGGGCCTTCAAGGAAGGTTTGGCCTTGCGTGATGGTGGGGCGGTGTCGGAGGCGAAAAAAACCGAGAATGGCTGGCGGGGATCGGTGAGGGTGGGCAAGCGGGCGTTTCGGGTGGGGGTGGTGGTGAACTCGGCGAGCGACTTTGAGGTTCGTTGTTCATGCCCGGAGAATCAGGCGAGCGGCGAGGTGTGTTGTCATGCGGTGGCCACGGGACTGCAGGTTTTGGCGGGATCAGGTGTCCCAGAAACGCCGACCACGTCTAAAGCTCAAGTTTTGCAAAAAACTGCGTGGGATTTGATGTTGCCGGGAAATTGGCGAGATGCGCTGAGTCGTGGAAAACTCAGCGTCTTGTTGCGTGAGTCAAAGGCCGATGAAATTTCTGCCGCTGATGAAAAACTCGGGCAGTGGCTGGAGTCGCAAAAGGTCGCGCGCAATGCCGAGTTGCATTTGCATTTGGTTGGAGGACAAGTGGACGGTTTTTTGTCGGCAATTATAGATCATCCAAGGGTGCGAAGCGCCAACTCGCCCGAGTCGCTGCAAATTTCAAAAGGCGCACGAATTGCGGTATCGGATGTTGTGAATGCGGGTGATGTGGTGCGCCTGATCCCCGCCCCGACGGAGTGCGAGTGGCATGAGTTTGGTGAGGCGATATGGCGTGTGAGTGAATTGGCACTTGAGCGGCTCGGCGATGGAGCAATGCCAGATTTCGGCGGGCGAATCATGCGTGCGCTCGCGCAAAAAAATCCGGTCGAATTGCCGACGCGTGAATTTTTGGATCGCATTGTGCGCTTTCAAAACTGGCTCGAATTGCCGGATTCGGGCTGGCTTGGAGCGCTGCATTTTGTGCCCGCGCAGTTTGGTGTCGTACTTTCCTTGGACGGATCTCTTGGGCGTGTGGAGGCATGCGTCTCACTTCGTTATGAAGGTGGCGATGTCGTTTTTCCGATGTCCGGATGTGCTGCCTCATTGCCACATCTCGCGGGTGACCGCTGCGAGGTGCGTGACTTTGTGGGCGAGGCCAAGGTGCTTGAGACGCTGGGCGCTGCAGGATTCGATTTTTCGGTCAATGAACGCGGAGTGCTTGCGGGTGAAGCTGCAGTGATCGGGTTTCTTTCGCGCGTCTTGCCTAAATTGCGAGGATCATGGAAAATTGATGAGAGCGCGAATTTCAAACGAGCGCGTGAAAAGGTCGTGCTGATCTCTCCGCGCATTGAGATTCGCGGGTCGGGCGATGATTGGCTCAACTTTGATTTGTCCTATGAAACCGCCGAGGGAGCGCGTGTGCCTGCGGCTGAAATCCAACGCATGTTGCGGTCCGGTGCTGGGGTCGAAAAGCGCGGCGATGGTCGGCGCATGGTTTTGTCCGATGAGATATCAGGGTTGATCGATCCCCTGATGGCCGAGCTCGATGTGTGCCAAGAGAGTGGTCACTATGAAGCGAGGGGCGTCTCGGCAGATGTGGTGTTGGAGCTTTGTGCGAATTTTTCGAAATCGGGATCTGCCAAATCCGCCTTGTCGGTGGGGTCATTTCAAAAGCCATCAACGCTGGTGGCCGAGCCGAGGCCGTATCAATCGACCGGCGCGGCGTGGATGGCGGATCGCGTGCGGCGATTTGGCGGTGCCTTGCTGGCGGATGACATGGGGCTTGGAAAAACGCTGCAGGCGATTGCGGTGATCGAGCATTTGTTTGAAACGGAGCTTGATGACCGAGGTCTTGTGCTGGTGGTGGCGACGGCGTCGTTGCTTGGAAATTGGCGAGCGGAATTTGCGCGCTTTGCGCCCAAGCGAAGGGTGGTCGTGTTGCACGGTGGGGCCAGAGAGATCGCTCGCGAGGAGCTGTGTGATGGTGATGTGATCATCACGAGTTACGGCACCTTGGCGCGTGATCTTGTGTGGCACCTCGGGCGAGAATACCGCGCGGTGGTGGTCGATGAGGCGAGCTTGATGCGCAATCCCGACACCGATCATGCGCGGGCCTTGTTCAAATTGCGCAGCAGGGCGCGGATCGCGCTGACCGGTACGCCGCTCGAAAACGGGGTGGGGGACTTGTGGTCGATTTTTCGATTTGTGCAACCGGGTTGGCTCGGATCGTGGAATGATTTCAAGGATCGCTATGAAACACCTCTCCGCAATTTGGGTGGCGATGCTCGCATCATGGATCGCCTTCGTCTGCGTCTCGGCCCACTGATGCTCAGACGCACCAAGGAGCAGGTGGCGCCGGATCTGCCCACCAAACTGATCATCGACGAATGGTGCGAGCTCACCGATCAACAGAAGAGCGTGTACCGCGACCTTCAGGCCGAGGGTAGAAAGTTGGTTCAAGTTGCCGGCGATTCCGGCAATGCGGCGGCGGTTCGGATGCGGATGCTCACCGCTTTATTGCGACTCAGGCAGGCATGTTGCGACCTGTCGCTACTTGGCAACGAAAGGATGAAACAGCTGTCGGCTTTTGAGAGATCCGCCAAAATGCAACGCCTGTTCGAACTTTTGGATGAGGCAATTTCCGGAAATCACAAAGTACTGATATTTAGCCAATTTCAAAAGCAATTGCTCGAAATTGAAAAGCTGGTTGCCGATCGAAAATGGAACTGCCTGCGGCTTGATGGTCAGACGAGAAATCGTCAGGCCTTGGTCGATCGGTTTCAATCAGTCGACGGGCCGCCGATATTTTTGATCAGCCTCAAGGCCGGCGGCTACGGGCTCAACCTAACCGCCGCCGATATGGTGATTCATTTTGATCCGTGGTGGAATCCGGCAGCCGAGGCGCAAGCGACCGACCGGGCGCACCGGATAGGGCAGACGCGACCGGTGACGGTTTATCGTTTGCTGACGCATGGCACGGTCGAGGAAAAGGTCGTGCGAATGCAGGCCGGTAAGCGGGAATTGGCTGCCGGGCTTGATGAGGATGGCGGCGGTGACGGCGGCCTGACAGCGGCCGAGATGAGATCGGTACTCGAAGGGGCCTGAGCTCATACAGAATGAAAGGACGCGAACAAGCGGCTTTTCAGCCGCTGCAATTCCGCTAGATTGGTCGCAGCGATGGAGTCCTTGGAGCAAAAAGTCGGACCGATCAGACACGGTAACTGGCGCATTCTGGTTGATGCGTTCAACCGCTACCTCACGCAGGGAGGCCTCACGCATGGGGCGGCGCTCACTTATTACGCGGTGTTTTCGCTGGGGCCTTTACTCTTGATCGCTACGGCGATCACCGGTTGGTTTTTTGGCGAGGAAGAAGCACGCGGCGAGTTGCGTGATCAACTGGTGGAAATTTTTGGTCGGGAAACCGCTACAACCATTGAGAACTTGTTGGCTGCACTGCGCGCGCACACCAGCTCGGGTTGGGCGGCTGTGGTTGGTCTCGTGGTGCTGCTTTTCTCGGCTTCAAGCGTGATGCGTCAGCTTCGCGAATCAATGAACTTCATCTGGCGAGTGCCGCATCTCAAGGAGGCCAGTTGGACCAAGTGGGTTGAGCATTATCTGATCTCCTTGCTGGGTGTTATCATGTCTGGGTTGTTTCTCATCCTTTCACTGGTGTCGACGACCATCCTAGCCGCAACGAAAAAACAGCTGCCTGCCGGGTTGCCATATTCGGGCAATTTGCTTCTCGCCTTTGAGTTTGGCTTGACGGTGATACTGGTGGCCGTGGTGTGCGCGATGATTTTCAAATTCCTTCCCGAGGCGCGCGTGCTGTGGCGTTATGTGTGGCTAGGAGCATTCGGCACGGCCTTGATGTTTTCCTTGGGCAAACTTGGCATGGGTTTCTATCTCGGTTGGTTGAGCGCGGGCTCATTGTATGGCGCGATGTCGTCTTTCATGATTTTGCTTTTCTGGATGTATTATTCCGCCCAGGTACTCATGCTGGGTGCTTATTTCACCGAGATGACCAGTCGGGGGCGTGGCGTCGAAACATGACCAACGCGCGATGCGAGAGTTCATGCTTGAGGCCTTTGGCGAATTTTCATTAACTACCATATGATTAAAAATTTGGTCTGTGCGAGCATGTCCGCTTTGATGTTGATCTCGCCCTTGTGCGCGAAGTCCGACATGGCGGCGAGTGTGGATATTCTTCTCGACGCACCAAAGTGCTGGGAATTGACGCCCGATGGTTTTGAAAAACATTTCGATGCGATACGTCCCGAATTGTTTAGATGGATCACCAGCGACCGCTCGCGTGCAAAATTGAGTCGTGCGCTTTATTCGAATGTGAAGATCGCGCTTAGCGCATTTGACGGGGCGGTTCCGGTGGAAGAGGTGGTGGTGGATTTTGCCGGAGGTCGGCTCAACATGGTGACGCTTTCGATCTTCAACCGTGGTGACGCGGGCGAGATTAACGAAGCTGACTTCAAGAGTCGTCACATGGCTGTCGGTAAGGCGATGGGCTTGAAGTTGAACGCGAAACCATCGTCACGACCAGCGAATCGTCAGCAAGGGCTTTTGACCGAGGGTTATGCCTGGTCTTCGCCTGCGGGCTTGGCGATTTTGGAAATCAACGAAGGTGCGATGAGCGGATCGGCGCGTGAATTTATGCGCTTGAGGACGGCGCGTCCAGATGCCGAGGGGAGCTTGGCTGCGGGCATGAAAAATGGCAGCGCGGCGGTGGCGGCAAAGCTCAGCGAATTGCCGAAAAATGTGACACGCGACGATAAGGGGAATGTGTTCATTAGTAGCCTGCCGATGGTCGACCAAGGCAACAAGGGTTACTGCCTGCCTGCATCGACGCAGCGGATTTTCGAGTACTACGGCATCGGTGCCGACATGCACCAGATCGCGCAAGTGGCGGAGTCCGATCCCGGCAAAGGCACCAGTGCCCTCTCGATGGCCAAGGAACTCGACCGCATCGACTTCCGTTTCAAAACCCGCTTGGTCGTGATGGCGATGATGTCCGAAAGAGAATTGGTCGAGGTCGAGGTGAAGAAAGGGGAGTACCTCGTGGGCAAACCGGTGGATGAGCGCAAGTTCATGAAAGGCATTCATGATTTCATCGACGATGGCATTCCGTTGTTGTGGTCGCTCGAGCTCGGACGCTTCCCCGAAGAGCCGGATTTGAAACCGCAAACTTCTGGTGGTCACATGCGGATCATCATCGGCTACAACGACAGCACGGGGCGCTTGATCTTTTCCGATTCATGGGGCGCGGGTCACGAGTTCAAGACGATCAAGGCGAGTGACGCTTATTCGGCAAGTCAGGGACTGTATGCGCTAAAGCCGACGGTGAGGTGAGTTTTTGAGAATCCAGATTCAAGAATCCAGATTCAAGAATCCAGATTCAAGAATCCAGATTCAAGAGAAGAGGGGTGTCGGCGCTGCGAGGCCGCATCGCCCTACCGGGGTTGAAGAGGTGTCCCGCAAGATGGGTGACACGACCAGTTAGACGCTTGAGCTCCCGTATGAAAATGCGGCTTCTTTTTTGACCTTCGACTTTCGACCTTAAGACTTTCGACTCTTCCCCAATACCCATCAAAGTATCGACCCTGGCTTGTAGTTTGCGGCTTTCGGGTTGGCCTTGGTGATTTTTTCCACGGCAGTGGCGAAGGCGGCGACTTGGGATTTGGCGGCGCCGGATTCGCGGTCGCCTTGGGCAAGGATGGCATCGAGTGTGGCGCGTTCGAGGCCGATGCGTGAGTCGACTGCGAGGCGGTCGACGAGGTTGTTGCGATCGATCGTGCCGTTGCGGAGGTCGGCGACGGTGGCGAGCGCGTGCTCCTTGATGGCCTTGTGAGCGGTTTCGCGTCCGACACCGGCTTTCACGGCTTCCATCATGATGGTGGTGGTCATGAGGAAGGGGAGGTAGTGGGCGGTTTCTGCGGCGATGACTGCCGGGTAGGCGTCCATATGATCGAGGATGGTGAGGAAAGTTTCGAACATGCCATCGATGGCGAAGAACGCATCGGGCAGCATCACGCGGCGCACGACCGAGCAGGAAACATCGCCTTCGTTCCATTGATCGCCGGCAAGGGCGGATGCCATGGCGAGGTGGCCTTTGAGGATCGCGTGGAAACCGTTGACGCGTTCGCAGGAGCGTGAGTTCATTTTGTGCGGCATCGCGCTCGAGCCGGTTTGGCCCGGTGCGAATCCTTCGCTGGCGGTTTCGTGACCAGCCATCAGGCGCAGCGTGCGGCAGAATGATGAGGGTCCCGAGCAGAGATCGACGAGCACCGAGATGCTGCGGAAATCGAGTGAGCGCGGATAGACTTGGCCCACATTTTTCCAGACCGTGGGCATGCCGAGATGAGCGACGACTTGCGATTCAAGTTTCGCCACTTTGGCGGCATCGCCTTCAAACAGCGAGAGTTGATCCATCTGCGTGCCGACTGCGCCTTTCAATCCGCGCACTGCATAAGTGGCGATGTGATTTTCGAGTGCTTCGAACGATGAGGCGAGTTCTTCGCCAAACATCGCGACGCGTTTGCCGAAGGTCGTCGGTTGCGCGGCAACATTGTGGGTGCGGGCGGTGAGCACGAGTTCCTCCCATTGTTTCGCGCGTTGCGCGAGTCGGGCCAGTGCGGCCACTGACTTATCGCGAATGACGAGCAGCGATTTGTAAACCTGCAGTTGTTCGACATTTTCGGTGAGGTCGCGCGAAGTCATGCCCTTGTGAACCTGCTCGTGTTCGGCGAGGCCGTTGAACTCCTCGATGCGCGCTTTCACATCGTGGCGGG
>Ga0208856_1000486_pt1 | contig 15200 bp, 18 predicted proteins | sample LakMenEpi13Jul12_FD_150690 | JGI IMG/M metagenome (GOLD analysis project Ga0208856, IMG submission 150690) | Freshwater microbial communities from Lake Mendota, WI - 13JUL2012 deep hole epilimnion (SPAdes) | ecosystem: Environmental > Aquatic > Freshwater > Lentic | place: Lake Mendota, Madison...
CGAGCCGCGACGCACGGCGTCCAGCCGTGCAGTCGCTTCAGCCGAGGCAGGGCCGGAGGGCTGGGCTTTCCAGGGCTGTCGCCGAGACGCCATGATCCCATGGTCATGCCGCCCCGCCCAAAAAAATGTTGGCTCGTGTATGTGCTCCGCTGCGGCGACGGCTCGCTCTACACGGGCATCACGAACGACCTGCCCAAACGGCTCGTGGGGCATGCAGCCGGGAAGGCATCGAAATACACGCGCAGCCGGCTTCCCGTGCGGCTGGCCCACACCGAGCCAGTGCGTTCAAAATCGGCCGCCCTCAAGCGCGAGGCGGCGATCAAGAAGCTGCCCAGGAGCCAGAAAGACCTGCTCGTGTGCTCGCGTGCACCCCGTGTATAGTGGGCGACAAGGGACTCGAACCCCTAACCCCCTCGGTGTAAACGAGGTGCTCTGACCAATTGAGCTAGTCGCCCGCGAGACCGCGATCCACGCGTTGTCGATCGCTGTCGGATGCAAAGATAGCCGAGGGATGGTGAAAGCGACACCTCTCTCGCCCATCCAGGCCATGAGCCGGCTCGAGTCAGGACACATCGCGGCAATGGCGGCATCCCAGGCAATCTCCGGACTTCCACCCGAGCTCGTGGCCTCGGAGGAGATGTTTCGTCGGCTGGCGGAGCAGTTGCCGGGCGTGGTCGTGCGCATCGGCAGCGACGGGGGCGTGTGCTGGGTGTCGCCCGCGTTGACCACGGTGGTGGGGTGGTTTCCCGAGGAATGGATCGGCCGCGAGCTCGCCTCGTTCACCGCCACGGAGGCTGATCGTGAGCGGCTCAGGCACGGGCAGCGTGACGCCCGAGCGGGGCAGAGGGTCGTGCTGCGGGTCCAGGTGCGCACGAAGGCCGGCCCGGTTCGCTGGGTGGAGTTGCATGCCGGCCCATCACGAGACGCGGGCGGCGAGATCGACGGCGCGGTGGCGTCGTTTCGTTGTGTCGATGCCGAGGTCGCGACGACACGCGCGCTCGAAGAGCGTGCGCAGACCGACGCGCTGACCGGGCTTTTCAACCGCCAGGAGGCCCTGCGGGCGCTCGCTGGCCGCGCTGGCCGGCAGCTGGCGATTCTGTGGTGCGATATCGACAACTTCAAAACGGTCAACGACACCTCCGGCCACACGGTGGGCGACATGGTGCTCGTGAAGGTCGCCGACCGGATTCGGGCATGTCTGCGGTCGAGCGACGATCTCGGCGCTCGCATCGGAGGCGACGAGTTGATGGTGGTGTTGGATGGTGTGCAGGATCTCGAAACCGCCCGCCAGGTCGGCGAAAAGCTGCGGCAGCTCGCCGCGGAGCCGATGCAGACAGCGGCTGGGGAGATCGGCGTCACGCTCAGCATTGGCGTGACGCTCGCCGGTCGTGGCGAGAACACCGACGCGATCATCACCCGCGCGGATGATGCGATGTATCGGGCCAAGCGTCAGGGTGGAAATCAGGTGATGGCGACGGTCATCATGCCGCTGGATATCGTTGTGAGAAGGAACGATGAAACCATTGAAACGTAGGTTCTCCGTCATGCTGGCGGACGTCACCATTCTGCAAAACTTCCGTCTGCGTGTCGCCAGATGGGATTCCGCCAACGGTGGCCCACCGCGGCCCGCTCCTTGACGTAGTCTTCGTTGACCTCGATCCCGAGCCCGGGTCCATCGGGAATCTTCACGTGGCCGGCGGAATAATCGAAGACCTCGGGGTTTTTGATGTAGTCGAGCAGGTCGTTCCCCTGGTTGTAGTGGATACCGAGGCTCTGCTCCTGGATGAAGGCGTTGTAGCAGTTGGCGTCGATCTGGAGATTCACCGCCAACGCGATCGGCCCGAGCGGGCAGTGCAGCGCGATGGCCACGTCGTATGCCTCGGCCATGTTCGCGATCTTTCGCGTTTCCGTGATGCCGCCGGCGTGCGACGGGTCGGGCTGCAGGATGTCGACGTAGCCCTCCTGCAAGATCCGCTTGAAATCCCACCGCGAAAAGAGCCGCTCGCCGAGGGCGATCGGAATGTTGGCGAGGCCGGCGAATTCCTTGAGTGAATCGGCATGCTCGCTCAAGACCGGCTCCTCGATGAACATCAGCCGGTAGGGTTCGAGCTCCTTGAAGAGCACTTTGGCCATCGGCTTGTGCACGCGGCCATGAAAATCGACGCCGATTCCGAAGTGCGGGCCGACCGCCTCGCGGATGGCGGCGACGTTGGCGAGCACCCGGTCGACCTTGTCGAATGTGTCGACATACTGGAGCTCTTCCGAGGCATTCATCTTGATCGCAGTGAATCCCCGCGCAGCCCGCTCCTTGGCCTGCGCGGCCGTTTCGCCGGGCCGGTCGCCGCCGATCCAGGAATAGACCCGGATCCTGTCGCGGACCTTGCCGCCCAGCAGGTCGTACACCGGCACGCCGAGTGATTTTCCCTTGATGTCCCAGAGGGCCTGGTCGATGCCGGCAATCGCGCTCATGTGGATCGCACCGCCGCGGTAAAAGCCGCCCCGATAGAGCACCGTCCAGTGGTCTTCGATGTTGCGGGGATCCTTGCCGATCAGATAGTCGGCCAGTTCGTCGACCGCCGCGGCCACACTGTGGGCCCGCCCCTCGACCACGGGCTCGCCCCAGCCGAAGACGCCTTCGTCGGTTTCCACCTTCAAGAAGCACCAGCGGGGCGGAACGATGTAGGTCGTCAGCTTCGTGATCTTCATGCGGCGGGTTCTCGCGGGATGGATCGCCAGGCGGCAGCGAAGGTGTCGGCGGCTGTTCGCACGTCGGCTGCGGTCATGCCGGGTTTGTAGAGGGCCGAGCCAAGGCCGAAGCCGCTCGCCCCGGCGGCGACGAACGGGGCCATGGTGGCCGGGGTGATGCCGCCGACGGGCACGAGCGGCACGTCTCGGGGAAACACCGCCCGCCAGGCCTTGATCACGGCAGGTCCGATCTGTTCGGCAGGAAAGAGCTTCAGCAGGTCGGCGCCGGCGTCGAGCGCGGAAAATCCCTCGGTCGGCGTCGCCACGCCGGGCCCGCTCACGAGGCCGGCGGCCTTGGTCGCGCGGATCACCTCGGGATTGGCATTTGGTGAGACGATGAGCGTGCCTCCCGCGGCGGCGATCGCAGCGACATCGGCGACGCCGAGCACCGTGCCGGCGCCGACATGAGCGCGGTCTCCCAGGTCGGCGGCGAGCCTGAGAATGCTCTCGATCGGATTCGGCGAATTGAGCGGGATCTCGATCAGGCGAAAGCCCGCCTCGACGAGCGCCCGCCCCACGGGCAGAACCTCGTCTGGAGTGATGCCGCGGAGGATCGCGATCAGCGGGAGGGCGGAAAAGTGGCGGTCGAGGGGGCGGTGTTCAGGCATGCCAATCTTTATGCATGAATGCAATACAAGCGGTCTCACCGCAACGGCGAGTATACCCTGGGGCATCCGACGCTCCGAGCAAACCCTGCGCTGCTTGCGAAGGTGCCGTGGGCCTTCCTATCCTGCGTCGGGAGCCACGGATCTGTGAAACAAGTCGATGCGTTCCTCGCGCTGCTGACAGGAATTCCTCAGGTGCCCTCGGCCGATCCCGCCCAGGCCGTCGCACAGTTCTACGGCCTGCTCCGCGAGGCGGTGGAAAGCGCGGTGGGCTGGCGGATCTACCCCGTCGAGCTGGCCAGCCTCACCGCAGTGGCGTGGTGGCCACCGTCGCGGCGCTCGGGCCTCGACCCGACATCGACGACCATCTGCAGCGGCTTGGGCGTTGCGTTTCATCCGGGGCTGCTCACCCCCTACGATGGCAATCGGCTGACCGCACTCGGCGATCAGCCACTCCGCACGCTGGGCGACCTGCATTTCCTGGACCACGGGCGGCTCGATCCAGACCGTGGCACGAGTTGGCAACGGGTGCAGTTGCCGATCACGTTGGATGCGAAGACCGTCCGCCTCGCCGAAGCATTCGGGTACAAGACGTAGCGTTGGCCCCGGGCGGAGCATCAGCCGCTGGCGGCGGGCTTGGGCGGGGGCACGACGACCCGCACGCCGAGCTCCACGAGCTGCTTCGTCTCGACGGCCGCCGGCGCGCCGGTCATGAGGTCGCTCGCCTTCTGCGTCTTCGGAAACGCGATCACGTCGCGGATGCTTTCGAGGCCGCCGAAGAGCATCACCCAGCGGTCGATGCCGAGCGCGATGCCGCCGTGCGGCGGAGCGCCGCTTCGCAAAGCGTCGAGGAGGAAACCGAACCGCTCCCGGGCCACGTCCGCCGAGATCCCGAGCAGCTTGAAGACCTTCTCCTGCGTCGCTCCGTCGTGAATCCGGATCGTGCCGCCGCCGGCTTCCGAGCCGTTGATCACGAGGTCGTAGGCCACGGCCCGGCAGGCAGCCGGATCGCTCTCCAAGAGATCGAGGTCGGCGGGCCGCGGCGCCGTAAACGGATGGTGCATCGACGCCCAGCCACCGCTCTCGGTGTCGCGGGCGAACATCGGGAAATCGACCACCCACGAAAAGTGCATCGCCTTGGGATCGTAGAGGCCAAGCTGCGCCCCGAGCCGCTTCCGCAGCATGTGGAGCGCCTTGCACGTGACGTCGAACGAGTCGGCCACGATCAGGGCGAGGTCGCCAGGCTCGCAGCCGAGCGCGGCCTTGAGCCGATCGGCGATCGTGGGCAGATTTTTGGCGACAGGGCCCGACCACGTGCCGTCGGGCTCCACCTTCAGCCACACGAGCCCCTTCGCGCCCCCCTCGACCGCCACGGCGGTGAGTTCGTCGAGATCCTTGCGTGAGAATTTTCCGGCGGCCCCCGGCACGCGGATGCCGCGCACACGGCCGCCGGCCTCGATCGCCCCGCGAAACACGCGGAAGTCGCTCTCGCCGGCCAGGGCCGTGAGGTCGGTGATCTCGAGCCCGTAGCGCAGATCCGGGGCGTCGTGGCCGAACCGCTCCATGCACTCGTCCCACGAGAGCCGCGGCAGCGGCAGCGGCACGTCGAGCCCGAGGATGTCGCGAGCCGTCCGCCTCACGAGCCCCTCGATCACGCCCATCACGTCGTCGGCCTCGACGAACGACATCTCGACGTCGAGCTGCGTGAATTCGGGCTGACGGTCGGCCCGCAGATCTTCGTCGCGAAAGCACTTCGCCACCTGCACATAGCGGTCGAAGCCGGCCATCATCAGCAGCTGCTTGTAGAGCTGCGGCGACTGCGGCAGCGCGAAGAACGAGCCGTGCTCGAGCCGGCTCGGCACGAGGTAGTCGCGGGCGCCCTCGGGCGTGCTCTTGCCGAGCATCGGCGTTTCCACGTCGATGAACCCGAGCTCGTCGAAGTGGTCACGCATGAGCTTCACGATCCGGCTGCGCAAAAACATGTTTTCCTGCATGGCCGGACGGCGCAGGTCGAGCCAGCGGTGGGCGAGCCGCACCTCCTCGCCGGGCAGATCCGTCGCGCCGGGCTGGAAGACGGGCGTCTCCGCCTCGTTGAGCACCGTGAGCGCCGCGCACACGACCTCGATCGCGCCGGTCGCGAGCTTCGGATTCGTGGTGCCGTCGGGGCGGGCCCCGACGGTGCCCCTCACCTCGAGCACCCACTCCGCCCGGACAGCCTTCGCCGCGGCGAGGGCCTCCGGACCGCTGTCCGGCCCGATCACCACCTGGGTGCGGCCCCAGCGATCGCGGAGATCGATGAAGATCACGCCCTTGTGGTCGCGGACACGATCGGCCCAGCCACAAAGCGTGACCTGCGTGCCGAGGTGGGCCGGGCGGAGCTCTCCACAGGTGTGACTTCGAAGCACGCGGCAGGGCCTTTCTTACGGAGGCGAAACGGGTTCAGGAACGGAAGGCGGCGAGCACGAGCAGGGCCACCGACACGAGCATGGCGAGCCCCAGCAGCGGCAGCCCGCCGTAGAACACGAGCGGCAGCACGTTGTCGCCGAGCGCGTCGCGGGCGAACACGGCGACGAGTGCGATCACCGCAAACACCAGCGTCAGAGCGAACGCCGTCCAGGCGAGAAGCTTGGGCACCATCGGTCGCTATCTCGCCGCCCGTTGCACGAGCCGCTGCCCGAAGAGATCGTGTGCCGGCCGCTCGCCGCTGAATTCCAGCTGCATCTGCTGGTTGGAATCGTCGCCGGAGAGTTCACGAAACAAGAGGCTCGGCTGGATGTCGTGGTTGTGCTGGTATTTCTCGCTCGCGTACTCGGTGATCGCACCGTGAATCTGGTGGAAGAAGATCTGGCAGATCGGCACGCCGGGATAGATCTTCACCGGCTGCACCGCGAACATCTCGAGTGTCCAGTAGCCGCAGAAGCCGACGTCGCCGAAGCCCGCGGTCACGTGGACGAACAGCCCGAGCCGCCCGATCGAGCTGCGGCCCTCGATCATCGGCACGAGGTTGTGCGTCTCGGTGCGCTCGACCGTGCGGCCGAGGTAGAGCTGATTGGGCGTGAGCACGAGGCCGTCTTCGGGAATCCGGATCCGCTCCACGCGGTTGCTCTTCCGCATATCGAGCACCACCTCCTCATAGACGAGCAGTTCGTCGTGGAGCGAGAGATTGTAGCTGTTGGGGTTGAGCCGCCCCTCGTCGAAGGGCTCGATCACGACATTGCCGCCGAGCTGCTGCTTGATCTCGTTGCCGGAGAGGATCATGGTTGGTTCCAGGTGCGGTGGCGGAGAAGACAGGAACCCGACGGGGGCGGATTGTACGCTTTTGGTTCGACGCTGTCAGGGACGGCGGGGTTTTGCGGCGGGCCGCGGTCGGCGCTTCACCGATTTTTGGGGGCTCTTCGCCTTCACGCCCGCGCGTGGGCAGAGGTCGGCGAGCGGGCAGGCCTCGCACCGCGGCCCCCGGGCCGGGCAGATGGTGCGGCCGTGCTCGATGAGCCGGTGGCTGAAGGCGATCCAGTGGTCGCGGGGCACCACCTTCACGAGGTCGCGCTCCGCCCGCACGGCATCGGCATGCCGGGTGAGCCCCAGGCGCCGCGTGATCCGGCCCACGTGCGTGTCGACCACGATCCCCTCGGCCTCGCCAAACGCGCTGCCGAGCACGACGTTCGCCGTCTTGCGGCCCACGCCGGGCAGTCGCACGAGGTCGGGCAGCGACCGCGGCACCTCGCCGCCGTGCCGCTCCACGAGGCCCTGGCAGCAGCCGAGAATGTTTTTCGCCTTGGCACGGTAGAAGCCGGTGCTGCGGATCACGGCTTCAAGGTCGCGCGGCCGGGCGGCAGCCAGGGCCGCCGGCGTGGGCCAGCGGCGAAACAGGTCGCCCGTGACCATGTTCACCCGCTTGTCGGTGCACTGGGCGGAGAGAATCGTGGCCACGATCAGCTGAAACGGGCTTGCGAAGTCCAGCGAGCAGTCCGCCGCCGGATGGGCTCGTGCCAGCCGCTCGGCGATCGCCGCTGCCCGCATTTTTTTGGCGGCTACCGTTTCACGGGCCAGTCGAGCCGGGGCGGCCACCCCCTCGCCACGGCCGTGGCTGCTACCATTCATCGGGCATCCCTTCGCGCCGGGCGGAGGCGTGGGCCCCAGGCACCCGGTGCATGACGGCAGCGAGCAGGGTTGGATTCATGGACGCAGCGCCCGCCTACGAGCCCCTGTATCTCGACGGCATCGAGAAGTTCAATGCCTGCGACTATTACGAGTGCCACGAGGTCTGGGAAGAGCTGTGGACGGAATACCGGGGGCCGTCCCGGAAGTTTTACCAGGGGCTGATCCAGGCCGCGGTTGCCCTCTACCATTTCGGCAACGGCAACATTCGCGGGGCCCGCAAGCTCCACACGAGCGTGCATGGGTATCTCGAACCCTACGCCCCACAGCACCTGGGCCTCGACATCGGGAAGTTTCTCGCCGCGTTCGACACCTGTCTCGCCGACGTGGCCGCGAGCAAGGAGGATTTTCCCGACGTCACGCTCGACCCCGACCTGCTCCCGGAGATCCACCTCGATCCGCCGCCGGCCTGACGCAGGGTCCATACGGCACGGCTGAGCCTCCCATGACCGACGAACCGCTCTCCTTTTCGCCCGACCAGTTCTCCGGCCAGGCCCGCATTTTTGCGCTGCCGAATTTGGTGATGTTTCCGCACGTCATGCAGGCGTTGCACATCTACGAGCCCCGCTATCGCGCCATGCTCGAGGAAGCGATCGAAGACGATCGTCTGATCGCCATGGCCGTGCTGGCCCCCGGCTGGGAGCAGCACTACGAGGGGCGTCCGCGGCTCCGCTCGACCGCCTGCCTGTGCCGCGTGGCGACCCATCAGCGGACGCCCGAGGGCACCTACAACGTGCTTTTGCTCGGCGTGCGGCGGCTGCGGCTCGTGCGCGAACTGCCGCCCAAGAAACTGTTTCGCGTGGTGGAGTCGGAGATCCTCGACGACGAATCGCCCGACGAAGGATCTTCCGCCGCCGCGGAGCTCCAGCAGCAGCTGCTTGCCGCCTTCAAGCGGGCGATGCCGAAGATCCCCGACGCCTACGAGCAGCTCGACCAGCTGCTGGGCACGCAGATCACCCTGGGCATGCTTGCCGACATCGTGGCCTACACGATCGATCTCGACGTCGAATGGAAGATGCGACTGTTGGCCGAATGCGATGTCTTCCGCCGCACCCGGCTCCTGCTCGAGGCGATCGCCGGCCGGCCCGCGGCCACGATTCCGCGGCCTTTCCCACCCGAGTTCAGCGCCAACTGACGGCCTGCCGTGTGATAGGATGGATCGCATGAAGAAGGATGCATCGCCCGTCGATCATGCCCGCATCGAGCGGGCTGTGCGTGAGATTCTCCATGCCGTCGGGGAGGATCCCGATCGGGAGGGTCTGCTCGAAACCCCGGCCCGCGTGGCCCGGATGTATGCGGAGATGTTCAGCGGGCTCCATCAAGACCCGAAGGTGCACCTCCGCAAGGCCTTCACGGAGAAGTACGACGAGATCGTGCTCGTGCGCGACATCTCGTTCACCAGCGTCTGCGAGCATCATCTTCTGCCGTTCATGGGCAAGGCCCACATCGGCTATCTGCCCGATGGCCGGGTGCTCGGCCTGAGCAAGCTCGCCCGGATCGTGGAAGTGGTGTCGCACCGGCCGCAGGTGCAGGAGCGGATGACGGAGCAGATCGCCGATCTGCTCGTGGAAGACCTCGGGGCCAAGGGCGTGGCCGTGGTCGTGGAGGCGTCGCACACCTGCATGACGATCCGCGGCATCCGCAAGCCCGGCAGCCTGTGCGTGACCTCGGCGATGAAGGGGATTTTCCGCTCCAACGTGTCGAGCCGCGCCGAAGTCATGTCGCTCATCTACGGGAATCGTCCGGCGCTGTGACGCTTCTCGTCGACTTCCTCTGCCGGTTCGCCTGGGGCCTCGCCGCCGCGCTCGTGCTCACGCCCGCCGGCATGGTGCCGGCCGGCTTCTTTCGCGTGAATCTGCTGGTGGTGCTCGGGCTCGCCACGTTCGCGGCGCTTCTGGCGGGGTCGGTGCTGCCGGCGTGGTTTTGGCCGTTGCCAGCCGCGGCGGCCGTGGCGGCGTGGCTGGGGAGCATCGCGTGGTATGCCGAGCGGGTGCGCGGCGGCATCGCGTTCTGCATCGCCTGCGCCGGGCTGCTCGCAGCGGCGACGGTGCTCGTGGGGCCGGTGGCGATCGTGCCCGCCGCCACGCGGCTGCTCTCGGGGCTCGTGGTCGGCCTGACGGTCCATGCGATGCTCCTCGGGCACTGGTATCTCAACGCGCCCGGCATGCGGGTCGACGCCCTGCGCCGGATGATCGACGTGGCGCTCGTGGCGTGGGCCGCCGTGCTCGTGGCAACGCTCGCCGCCGTGCTGCACACGGGCGCCGTGCCGTGGCAGGGCCTCGAGCCGACGGCCCTCGCGCTCTTCTCCCTGCGCTGGCTGGCCGGGCTCCTCGGGCTGCCGGCCCTGCTCATTTTGAGCCGCAAGACGCTCGACATTCCCAACACGCAGAGCGCCACGGGTATTCTCTATGTGGCCTGCCTGGCTGCGATCATCGGCGAGCTCACCGCTCAACTGCTCGCGACGGCAGCCTGATTTTCATGCGGAGCGCCTCGGATGCGGATCACCTACGCCTGCCCCGCCTGCCATGCCACCGTCGCGGTCGACGGCATCGAGACGCGTGCCGCGCTCGACTGCCCGGCCTGCGGAGTGGCCGTCGCCGTGCCCGGCGATGCTTTCGCGCCCGGCACGCCGCCACGGCTAAGGCGGTGCCTCGTCTGCCCGAGCACCGAGCTCTTCGTGCGGAAGGATTTTCCTCAGCGCGTGGGGCTCGCGATCGTCGTCGCGGGGCTCGCCGCGAGCTGCGTGGCGTGGGCGTGGCGGGAGCTCGTGCTCACGTTCGCGATCTTGTTCGGGACGGCGCTCGTCGACGTGGTGCTGTATCTCGTGATGCCAGACTGCCTGTCGTGCTATCGCTGCGGTGCCCGCTATCGCGGGGCCGGTGTGCGGGGCTCGTTTGGCGGCTTCGATCTGGAGACGCACGAGAAGCACCGCCAGCAGACGGCCCGGCTGCGGGCCGGATCAGCACATGGATCGTGAACGGCAGCTGATCGCCGAAGATCTGCGCGGCCTGGTGGCCGGCGACGTGCTGTGCGACGACGCGAGCCGGGCTCTCTACGCCACCGACGCGAGCCTGTTCGAGATCTGGCCGTTGGTGATCGTGCGGCCGCGCTCGGTGGACGACGTCGCGGCGACGGTGCGGTTTGCCGCGGAGCGCGGGATCGCGGTCACCCCGCGGGGTGGCGGCTCCGGGCTCGCCGGCGACGCGCTCGGCCGCGGCATCGTGGTGGACACCTCGCGGTTCATGCGCCGCATCATCCACACCACGGCGACGCGGGTGCGGGTGCAGCCGGGGGTGGTGGCTGCACAGCTCGACGAGCATCTCGCCCGGCTGGGCCGCATGTTCGGCCCCGATCCGGGCAATGCGGCCGTGACCACGATCGGCGGGATGATCGGCCGCAATGCGTCGGGCAGCCGGTTCGCGCGGCACGGTGCGATCCGCGATCGGGTCGCGGCGGTGCAGGGCGTGCTCGCCGACGGCAGCGTGATGGAGCTCGTGCCCACGGCACCGGGTGGCACGGGCACGCCTGCGGAGGGCGGGCAGGCACGGTTGGCCGCGGGCGTGGCGGCGATCCTCGCCGATGCCCGGCCCGTGATCGCCCGCTGGCAGCCGGCCGATCGGCCCACGCACGGCGGGTATCGGCTCGATGATCTCGAACGCGACGGGCTCGTGGACCTGCCGCGGCTGCTCTGCGGCGCGGCGGGCACGCTGGCCATCGTCACGGAGGCGACGCTCGAGACGAGCCCGGCCGACGGAGGCCGCGCCGTCGCGCTCGTGCTCTTCGACTCGCTGGAAAAGGCGGCCGATGCGGCGCTGCGGCTGGCGAGCCTGGGGCCGAGCGCCTGCGACCTGTTCGACAAGCGCCATCTGGCGCTCGCCCGTGGGGCAAAGGTGACGTTCGATCTGCTCATTCCGCCCGCCGCCGACGCCGGGCTGCTCGTCGAGTTCACGGGGGAGACGCCGGCGGAGTGCCGGGCCCGGCTCGACGATGCCCTCGCCCGCCTCGGGGGCGTGAAGCGGCTGTGCCTCGACATCCGGCGGGCGGAGGACGACCACGATGCAACGCTTTTTTGGGAACTGTCGCGGCAGGTCGTGTCGACCCTCCACGGGGTGCGCGGCACGTCTCGCCCCGTGCCGTTCGTGGAAGACGTGGTGCTCCCGCCGGCCAGACTGCCGGACTTCCTGCGGCGTTTGCAAGACGTGCTCAAGGATCAGGCGGCCACCGCGCTCGTGTTCGGGCACGCCCTCCAGGGGCAGGTGCACATCCGGCCGTATGCCGAGCCCCGGCATCCCGACGAGCGGGTGCGGCTGGAGCGGCTGGCCGAGTCGATCTATGCAGACGTGGTCGCCCTCGGTGGCACGCTCGGGGGAGAGCAGGGGCTCGGCCTGTCGAGGACGGCGTTTTTCGGCCGCTTCTTTCCCGATTTGAGCGGCGTGTTTTCCCGTGTGAAGGAACTGTTCGATCCACGGGGCACCCTCAATCCTGGCCGGATCGTCGCGGCGGTGGAACTCCCTGCGGCGAAGGAGGCGTTTCGCGGGTCGCTCGAGCCTGCGCGGCCGGCCGACCCGCGCATGGCCGCGGCCGTGCTGCCGGTGCTCACGTGGCCCGCGGCCAGCCTCGCGGCGGAAGTCGATGCCTGCAACGGCTGCGGGGCGTGCCGCACGCTCGGGCCCGATGTGCGCATGTGCCCGCGCTACCGCGAGGAGCCCGCGGAGGAATCGTCGCCCCGGGCGAAGGCCAGCCTCGCGGCCGGGATCCTCTCCGGGGGCGTCGCCGCCGAAGCGCTCGCCACCGACGCCTTGCGGCGGATCGCCGACACCTGCTTCAACTGCCACCAGTGCCGCGTGGACTGCGCGGCGGGCGTGGACATCCCGGCGCTCGTGATGGAATTGAAGGCGGCCCACGTGGCGGGCAACGGGCTGCCCACGGCGGTGTGGCTGCGGGCGCAGGTCGATCGCCTGAGCGCGTTAGGAGGGCGATTCGCACCGCTCGCCAATCGGGCGATCGCCAACCCGCAGGCCCGGTGGCTCATCGAGAAGACGCTGGGCATCGCTCGCGGCCGCAAGCTTCCGCGATTCACCGGCCGCCGCACGATGCGTTGGGCGGCGCGGCGCGGCCTCACGCGGCCCTCCCAGCGCGGCGGCCCGCGGGTGCTCTACCTGCTCGACACCTTCGCCCGCCATCACGATCCGCTGCTCGTGCAGTCGTTCGTGTCGATCCTCGAGCGTCAGGGCGTGGGCGTGTTCATCGACCCGCGGCAGGTGGCGTCGGGGATCACCCTGGTATCGGAAGGCGATGTCGAGGGAGCCCGCGCTCTCGCCCGCACCAACGTGCGCATTCTCGCGGAGGCCGTGCGGCTCGGCTATCGGATCGTGTGCACGGAGCCCGCGACGGTGACCTGCATCACGCACGATTATCCATTGCTCGTCAAAGACGACGACATGGAGCGGATCGTCGCCGCCACGACCGATGCCACGAGCTACCTCTGGGAGCTGCATCGCGAAGGCCAGCTTCGGCTCGACTTTCAGCCGGTCGCGGCCCGCGTCCTCTACCACGCCCCCTGCCACCTCCGCGCTCGACACGCCACGAGCCCTGCCGAGCATCTGCTGCGGCTCGTGCCCGGGCTCACGGTGCAGGCGGCCGATCAGGGCTGCTCCGGGATGGCCGGCACCTTCGGCCTGGCCCGCGAGCACTACCGCGCGAGCCTCCGGGTGGGGCTGGGGCTCGTCACGGCGATCCGCAGCGCCGGTGTCGACGCGGGTGCTACCGAGTGCAGCGCGTGCAGGATACAAATGGAGCAGGGCACGACGAAGCCGACCGTGCACCCCGTGAAAATTCTCGCAAAGGCGTGTGGAGCGATCGATGGCGACGGAGCCGAGGAACTCGACGGCGTGCTCGCTGCCCAGAGCGGCCGGCTCACCACCAGCTAGCGCGGCGCATACGGCCGTGGTGCGGGTCGGTCTGTTCGCCGGCATGGCCGAAGCCGCCGGTCGCCGTGGGCTCGACGTCGCCTGGCAGGGGGGCACCGTGGCCGATCTGCGGGCAGCCGTCGCAGCCGCGTGCCCGGAGGTGGTGCCGCTGCTCTCGCGGAGCGTGTTCGCGATCGACGGTCGCTACGTCGCCGACACCGCCGGCGTGCCCGCAGGGGCCGACGTCGCCGTGATTCCTCCGGTGAGCGGAGGCTGACATGACGACCGTGCATTGCAGGCTCGTGCGCGATCGAATCGACACGGCGGCCGTGCTGGCCGAGGTGGGGCGGGAGACCGCCGGAGCCAGCGTGCTATTCGTGGGGACGACGCGGTCGATCACCGGCGACGTCGTCACCCGCAGCCTCGACTACGAAGCCCATGAGCCGCTCGCGGAGGACCAGCTCGCGCTCCTCGCCCGCGCGGCCGTGCAGGAGTTCGCCCTGAGTGCGTGCGCCGTCGTGCATCGCCTCGGAGCGGTGCCGGTGGGAGAGGCGAGCGTGGCGGTGGCCACGAGCGCCCCGCATCGCCGCGAGGCCTTCGCCGCGGCCGAGTGGCTGATGGAGCGGATCAAGCAGGCGGTGCCGATCTGGAAGCGCGAAGAGGCCGCCGACGGCACGCGCACGTGGGTGCATCCTGAAAGCACGCCCGCGGTGGAGCTCAGCCCATGAGCGACGAGGCAGGGGGCCGGGCAACGCGATGGCAGCCGGGTGGCCGGCTCACCGACGGCTTCGGCCGCGTGCACACCGACCTCCGCGTGAGTGTCACCGACCGCTGCAATCTGCGCTGCACCTACTGCATGCCGATCGACGCGGTGTTCAAGCCGCGCGAGGAGTTGCTCACCTACGAAGAGATCGCCCGCGTCGTGCGGGTGGCCGCCGGGCTCGGCATCCGCTCGGTCAGGCTCACCGGCGGCGAACCCCTCATGCGGGCCCGGCTCGACGAGCTCGTGCGGCAGCTGGTGGCGGTGCCGGGGATCGAGGACGTCGCGCTGACGACCAACGGCCTGCTCCTCGCCGAGCAGTCGGAGGCGCTCGCCCGGGCGGGGCTGCATCGGCTCAACGTGAGCCTCGACAGCCTCCGGGAAGACGTGTTCGAGGCGATCGCCAGGCGGCGCGGGCTCGATCGTGTGCTCGCCGGCCTCGCCGCCGCGAAGGCCGCGGGGTTTGCGACGATCCGAATCAACGCCGTCTCGATTCGGGGCCTCACGGAAGGGGAGATCGTGCCGCTGGCGGAGTTTTGTCGCCGCGAGGGTTTTCAGCTGCGGTTCATCGAGTTCATGCCGCTCGACGCCGAGGCCGGCTGGGCGGACGAGCGCGTGCTGACCGGCCGCGACGTGCGGGCGATCCTCGAGCGCGAGCTGGGGCCGCTCGTGCCGGCGGCGAGTCGCGACCCCGGGCAGCCGGCGGTCGATTTCACGTGGGCCGACGGCACCGGCCGCGTGGGGTTCATCGACCCGGTGTCGGCGCCTTTCTGCGACCGTTGCGATCGGCTGCGGCTCACCGCCGACGGGCAGTTTCGCAACTGTCTGTTTTCGACCACCGAGTGGGACGTGCGGCAGGTGCTGCGCGGCGGCAGCGAGACCGACGACGTGGACGGCGCGATCGCCGCGCTCCTCGACGACTGCGTGCGAACGAAGCGGGCCGCCCATGGCATCGGTGCAGCCGACTTCGAGCGACCGGCGCGGGCGATGTATCAAATTGGAGGATAGGGCGATGCTCTCCGG
>Ga0208856_1000487_pt1 | contig 15192 bp, 14 predicted proteins | sample LakMenEpi13Jul12_FD_150690 | JGI IMG/M metagenome (GOLD analysis project Ga0208856, IMG submission 150690) | Freshwater microbial communities from Lake Mendota, WI - 13JUL2012 deep hole epilimnion (SPAdes) | ecosystem: Environmental > Aquatic > Freshwater > Lentic | place: Lake Mendota, Madison...
GCCGGAACCGGGCAAATGTAGTGCAGAAAAACCGCGTCCACCGCCCGGGAACCCGCATAAACACAGAGTCGGCCTCCGCGAACTGCGGAACTTGGGTTAGCCGTGGCATCGCGCGTTGACGGTCTGCCGCGCGGTGGTTTCCTCCACGCACACACTTATGGCCGATATGCGGCGATGGCTGCATCCATTTGGCCTTGCTCCCTCAATGCGTGGCCAAAATTGTAATGGAATGCTGAATCGCCCGGCGACAGCACGATGGCCTGCCGAATCATCCCCTCGGCAAGCTTATGCCGTCCTGCGTGCAAAGCGAACACTCCGAGCAGATGCAGGGATTCGGCGTGCCTTGGTTCGACCGATAGAATTTGCCGGCAGATCGCCTCAGCGTCCTGCGTGCGTCGTGGGAGAGCAGCTTCGAACGGACAAAATAGAACTGTGGCCGTTGGCACCAGTGGAAGAAAACCAGAATGAATACGGGTCGGGCGGCGGCAAAGCAGGAGAGGATTGCAGCCTTGCATGGCAAGACGGGCGCAAGGCGGCGGGATTGCATGACTTTCGGAAGGCAGCGCGCAAGCCACGAGCTACGAACGTGCCACACCGCCTCGCAGCGCTCCCCCCGCGCGAGGTTGCAAACCTCGCCTGCTTTTGCCGCCGTCCCGTGGGAAAAATTGGAGGCGGAGGTGGGAGTCGAACCCACTCGTAGAGGTTTTGCAGACCTCGGCCTTCCCACTTGGCTACTCCGCCGAATTTGAGTCGCGCTTATTTACGGAAAAGCCCGCGCGCGTCAACGGACAATCCGCGCTTAGTTTGCAAACACGAGCGGCGCGGGGATGAGCTGCACGCCGCCGCCCAGGTCGGGCGCGCCCTCGGACTGCTCGAGCGCGGTCACGAGATTTTTCTCGAATGTGATGCTCAATTTTCCCGCCGGCACCTTCACGTAGATGATATTTCCCACGAGGTTCCCCAGCGGGTCGCGGCCAATCGTCTCCTGCGGCACGCGTGCGTAGCGGATGAATTCCCACACTTCCTGCCGGCCCTTCGCGTCGAGCTTGGTCTGCTTTTTCTGCGGCTTGCCGAGCGCGACCGCGACCTCGTCCTGCGTCATGTTCAGCGCGACCTCGTTTTTTGCGATGAGCGCATCCACGTCCGCCTTGCGCTGCGCGTTCTTTTTCACGGCATCGACAAATTCCGGCTTCATCGGCGTGAGCGCCGATGCCGGCACCCATCCGACCACCGCGCCTTGCGCCGCGGTGCCGCGCACGCGCACCGCGGAGTCCGCGATCGCGATGACTTCGGCGACGCTGCCCTTCCGCAAAATCCCGAGGTAATTGCCGCTGGCGATCTGGCTGTGCACCGCGGCCTCGCCGATGACGGAAAGTTTCACAGGCTTGATGGCGAGATCCTCAAGATAAACCGCGCCCGGCTCGCGCGGCAATCCGCTCGGCGCATGCGGCGCAGGCCCGGCCTCCGAAGCGTATGCCGTGAAAATTGCGAGAGCGAGGGAGATGAACGGGGCTTTCACGCGGGAAACGATAGGCAGGTTTGGCGCGGCGGAAAGTCGAATTATTCGACAGGCTTGCGTCCCGGTGTGACAAAATGCCGGAAGCGTCGGCCTGTGCTCATACTCCTGCTCGATGCCAAATTATCGAGGACGAGGACGAGGACGATCTCGCGCTGCTTCCACATTTAACCACACCCCATTCCGTCCCGCAGCGCGCCTTCATCGTTGCGCCGCGCACGGCATTGCGGCATCTGCCTGCGCGATGAATTCCCCGCGCTCCTCCGCACTTTTTTCCGAAGCCCGCAAACTGATCCCCGGCGGCGTGAACTCGCCCGTGCGCGCGTTCCGCGGCGTGGGCGGCGAACCGTTCTTCGTCGAGCGCGCGAGCGGGTCGCACATCTGGGATGCCGACGGACGCGAGCTGATTGACTACGTGGGCACCTGGGGCCCCGCGATCCTCGGCCATGCGCCGCGCGCGGTGCTCGATGCGATCACGGCGACGGCTGCGAAAGGCGTGAGCTTCGGCATCCCGCACGCGCTCGAAGTCGGGATGGCACGGACGATTTGCGAATGGGTGCCGTCCATCGAAAAAGTCCGCATGGTGAACAGCGGCACCGAGGCCACGATGTCCTGCGTGCGCCTCGCGCGCGGCTTCACCGGGCGCAGCAAGATCGTGAAATTCACCGGCTGCTACCACGGCCATGTGGACTCGCTGCTGGTGAAGGCCGGCAGCGGCGCGCTCACGCACGGCTCGCCCGACAGCGCGGGCGTGCCCGCGGAACTCGCCGCGCTCACCATCACACTGCGCTACAACGATCCCGACGCGCTGCGCGCAGTCTTCGCCACGCACGGCAGGGAGATTGCCGCCGTGATCGTCGAATCCGTCCCCGCAAATGCGGGCCTCTATTTTCCCGAGCCCGGCTTCTACGAGCTGATGCAGAAGCTCTGCGCCGAGCACGAGTCGCTCGTCATTTTCGACGAGGTGATGACCGGCTTCCGCCTCGCGCGCGGCGGCTACCAGCAGCTCTGCGGCATGAAGCCGGACCTCACCGCGCTCGGCAAAGTGATCGGCGGCGGCCTGCCCGTCGGCGCATTTGGCGGACGCCGCGAAATCATGGACATGCTCTCGCCCGACGGCCCCGTGTACCAGGCCGGCACGCTCAGCGGCAACCCGCTCGCCCTCGCCGCCGGCCTCGCGCAGCTCCACGAACTCGATCGCCTCGACGGCTGGGCGAAGCTCGAAGCGCTCGGTGCGGAGTTTGAAGAACGCACCCGCGCAGGGCTGAAGCGCGCGGGCCGCGACTACAATTTCCGCCGCATCGGCTCGATGTTCTGCCTCTACTTCACGAGCGCCGGCACGCCGATCCGAAACCTTGAGGAGGCGATGGTGTCGGACAAAGCCACGTTCGCAAAATTCTTCCACGGCTGCCTCGAACGCGGCGTCTATTTCGCCCCCTCACAATTCGAAGCCGGCTTCCTCTCGCTCGCGCACACGTCCGAAGACATCGCGCGCACCGCGGACATCGCCGCCGAAGTGCTCGGAAAAATCTAGCCTCAGAAAGCGCGGCCCCCGTCGTCCTCTCACCTCTCAACCATTCTGGTGGGCAGTGAGGGATTCGAACCCCCGACCAACTCGGTGTAAACGAGACGCTCTACCGCTGAGCTAACTGCCCGTCGCAATGTCATCCATCGCTGCGTGCCACTATGCCGCGCGGAGGCTGCCGGGCAAGCTCATCCGATCATGCACCTTGCCATCCGTGCAGCCGTGCAGAGTCCTGTCTTGAAGTTCGGCGTTTCGGGTTTCGGAGAAAATGTCCGGCCACCCGATGGTCGCTGCGCTCAACATTCAACGCCAAAACTTCAGGCAGCACGCCGGCGGGCGCGGCATCGTCACGACCGCTTGTAGTGAAGGCTCAGCGTGTGGAATGCCTGCTCGCCGTCATTCACTCCGACGTGAAAATAGATCAGCTCCACCGCCGTGTTGTTGCGGTTCCATTTGTAGCCCACGATCGTCTGCGTCGCCTTGCCGTCGGGCGTCGGCGTGCTGGAGCGCACGAGCTGCTGGCCGGGGCCGTAGAGGCGATCGAGCATCTGGCGTTTTTCCGAGAGGCACGCGCCGTAGCGTTCCTCGTCCCAGCCGTCCTGCTGGTATTGCAGCTCCACCTCCACGAGCTGGCCGCCTGCGAGCACCTCGCGCACTTTTCCATTCGCGCCTTTTTCCTTGGAGACTGCGCCGCCATCGAAATGAAACAGCACCCTGCGGAGTTCCGGCGGTTTCGGCGCGGACGCGTCCGTCGAGTTCGGTTTTTTGAATCCACCAGCCGTCACAATCCACTGCCGTTCCAGCTTGCGGCGGTCGGTGATCGAGAGTTTCGCCGCCTCGATTTTCAGCTCCAGCCTTTCCGATGGCTCGTGCCACATCAGGCTGAAAGGCGGCTGGATTTCCCGCTCCTGCGACGTCGGTGCGGGCGCGGACGCAGGCGCAGGAACGGGCGTCGTCTTTGCCGGCTTCTCCGCCGATGCGTGCATCGCCGCGCCAGCCAGCAGGCCGGCGAGAATCCTGCATCGGATGTCGGAAGCAAATCGCATCCCGTGTAGATCGCCCTGCGCATCGCCCCGCTGCAATCCCAAACCGCGCCCTCCGCGGGTGGGGGGAGTGGGCAGAGATGGATTCGAACCATCGAAGGCGTAAGCCAGCGGATTTACAGTCCGCCCCGTTTGGCCACTTCGGTATCTACCCTTTTGGTGGGGGCGGTCGTTATACGCAGGAGGCTCCGCTGCGCAAGGGTTTCGCGGGAGAAAAATGTGGGCCCGCCAAAAACGTTCGATCGGCGTGCGGTGCTCCGCGAGTCCGTCATTGCCAAGCGCGGCGGCATTTGTTCGCCTCTGCGCCCACACATCAGCTCCAACATGAACAAATACATCGTTGAATTCATCGGCACCTTTTTCCTCGTCCTCACCATCGGCTGCAACGTGCTCGGAGGAAATGCGCTCGCGCCGCTCGCCATCGGCCTTGCGCTCGCGGTGATGGTCTATGCCGGCGGCCACATTTCCGGCGCGCATTACAATCCCGCCGTCACGCTGGCCGTCACCGTCCGCGGAAAATGCTCGCCCGCGGATGCCGTGCCCTACGTGATTTTCCAGGTCCTCGGTGCGGTCGCCGCCGCGTTCACCGCGAAATTCCTTTACGCGGATGCCTTCGCAAAAGTCGCCGCAGCCGCAGGCAAGGCCGCACCGATTGCGACAGGCCCGGCATTCGTCGCCGAGTTGCTCTTCACCTTCGCGCTTGCGTGGGTCGTGCTGAATGTCGCGACGTCGAAGGAGACCGCGAACAATTCCTTCTACGGCCTCGCCATCGGCGCGACCGTGCTCGTCGGTGCGTTCAGCGTCGGCGGTATCTCGGGCGGAGCGTTCAATCCCGCGGTCGCAGTCGGCGCGGCGTTCATGGGCCTCATCCAGTGGGGAAATATCTGGATCCATCTCAGCGCCGACCTCCTCGGCGGACTGCTCGCGGCGATCGCGTTCAAGGCGCTCTCGACTGCGGATCGCGAGTAGAAATGAGGTGCCGACAATCTGTTGGCACGTCTCGTCGTTCGGGGAGGAATGCCGCAGGCACTGCGCACTTTGCGCGCCCGACGCCGAGTGCTCCGCACCATCCCGCCGCCTCCGTCCTTCCTGCCAGCCGACAGGATTGTCGGCTGCACATTGCGGCTACTTGAGCTGGTCGATCGCCTTCTTCGCTTCGCGGCGGTGCGGCGTACGGAGACCTGCGAGTCGTGCAGCGACTCGATCAAAGCCGGGAGCGATTCCTTCGACGAGGCGTGGACCTTCACATGCGCGCGCAAGGCAGCCGCGCGGATCTCCGCATCGTCGTCCTTCACGGCGGTCGTGATGAGTCTCGCGGAATCTGCCGCGCCGGACGCAGCGAGCGCGGGGAGAATTGCGAGTAGGTCCGGTTTCGTGGATTTCGGGTAAGGCTCGATCAGCGTTGCAGCGGTCGCTGCGTCAGCGCCGGCTGCTGCAAAGCGCGTTTACTTTTCCTGCGGCGTTTCGGTGGGCGGCTTCAGAGGCTGTTCGAGTTTCAGCGCGCCGCCGTGGTCTTCCGTGAGGCCGGGGATGCCCAGTTGCAACGCGGGCCTTCCGTCGGGCTGCGCGGGATTTTTTGCGTCGCGAATCTGCGCGACATCCGCGCCGTCGAGCAGGTGCGGCGCGGAGTCGTGCTGTGCGATCAGGCGGAGTTGCAGCGCCGGGATGTCCGCCTGCGGAGTGCCTTTCAAAATGCCGGACGACTCAAGCTCGCGGAAGCGTTTCTCCGCGTCGCCCCATTTTCCGAGCCGCCGCTCGATCTCGCCGCAGAGCAGCGCGAGATCGCCGTGCTGCGGGTCATTCGTGCCCGTCTCAGTGAGCGCTGCGATGTAGTGCTCGCGAGCATTTTCCAGGAGCCGGCGGCGCGGGGCTTCGCGATCCTCGACCTGCCACGAGGCGCGCAGGTAGCTGAGCGCGATATGGCGGTGGGGGGCCTTGAGGATCTGCTGCACCTGCGCGAGCGCGAAATAGGACGGGTTTTTCGATGCGAGCATCTGGAAATCCGCGCCCCGCACGAATGAGCCGAGCTGTTTGAAGGCGTGTGCCTTCGCGGGATCCTTCGCCTGCTCGGTGAGCCGGTCGCTGAAAAGCGGGAAGCGGCATTTCGTGCATTGCGGGAGCGTGGGAGGATCCACCACGTCGCCGACCTGGCGCAGATCGAGCCGCATGCCTTTTGCGCGCGACGAGGTCTCGATTCGCTGCTGCCAGTGCGTGCCGCAGATCGGGCAGAGGAATCCCTGTTCGAGCGAATTCACCGCGCACGCGATGCACGCGAGGAGGAGCGCGGGCAGCAGTGAAAAAAGGAACTTCATCGCCGGAGAATGGCGCGCGCTGCGGCGGAGGTAAAGCGCGCGGGGCCACTGCCAGATGCGCCGCAGGGCAAGCAACGGCGACGCTCCCGGCAGCGGCTCCTTCACACTCAGAGCGGCGGCAGCATCATGCAGGTCGGCGGCACGTATGTGTGATCCAAAGTGCCCGGCCCTGGCAGGCTTGGTGTCGCGGAGACTGCTTCACCCGCGGCGCCTTCGCCGGCGTGGTATTCGCTGCCGGAATGGAAGTCGTCGTGCGATTGCCCGTGTTCGCCGATGTAGTTCCCGTGCTCGTCGTGTCCGTAGTGCCCGTGATATTCGTGATGGTGCTCGTCGTAGTAGCCGTGGTGCGGGTCTTCGTGCGGATACGAGATCGGCTGCTCCTTCGGCGCTTCGGGCTCCGCGGGTTTTGGGCGGCGTTTCTCCAGGAAATACACGAGCCAGATGCAAATCTCGAACAGCGCCATGATCGGCACTGCAAAGATGAAGAGCATGATGAGATCCGGCGTCGGCGAGATGATGCCGGCGAGCACGAGCGCGATCGCGTAGCCGTACATGCGCATGCCTTTCAGCCACGCGTAGCTGATGAGGCCGATGCCGCTGAGCGTCAGCATCACCACGGGCAGCTCGAAGACGAGGCCCACGGCGATGCACATGTGGGTGATGAAGCCGTAGTAGGCGGGTGCGGTCCATTTGGTCTCGATGCCAAGCGAGGTGGCGTCGCGATCCAGCCACCTGAGCGTGGCCGGGAGCACAAAGTAAAAGCAGAGCAGCACGCCCATGAGAAAAAGCCCGAAGCCCACAGCGACGGCCGGCAGCACATATTTTTTCTCCTTCTTCGTCAGTGCCGGTAGAAGGAACTCGGCGAGAAAATAAAAGATGATGGGAAACGCGACGATGACGCCGGCGTAGAACGCCAGCGTGAACGACATGGAGATCGTGCCGATCGGAGTGGTGTTGATGAGCTTTGTCCCCGGCACTGCGATATCGAGGGGGTAGTTCAGAATCGCCGTCAGCGACGTGCGGAAGATGAACGCGAAGATCATCGCGAGCGAGAGCACGCTGATCATCTTCACCAGCGTCCACCGGAGGTCCTCGAGGTGATCGAGGAACGGCTTCACGATGTCGCCGTCGCCGGTGAGCTGTTCGTCGCGTTTCTTAAAAAGCTTTTTCAGGAACCACATGGGCGGCGGAAGATGCTGAGTCGGGAGGCGTGTGGGAAGCGGAATTCCATCGGAGAGTGAACCGCGCGCTGCGCCGCGCCTTCGTGCATTTTCCCGAGGAGAATATCAGACGTTCGCGGGGAGCATAGGCGGTCCGCCTGTGGTGCCGCGCGATCCGCGCGGCACATTGGGCGTCCACTTGCGAACGGATGGCCCCGGGTGTCCGGGTGTTTGCGGCGGGTCGCCGCGAACGACAGGCGGGCCGCGTGTGCTCCCCGAAGCCTGCCGCTGGTCGTCCGCTTTTCATCCGCGCCGGTTGCCCCGTGCTTTTGTCATGCAGCCGGGCACGCAGTTTTTTTCGGCAGTATCCCAAGTTGGCGTTTGGAGTTGAGCGTTTGGCGTTTGAAATTTGGCCTGCGGCAGGCGCGTGTCAGCTCGGGGAGACCGTCAATTCTCCGCGATGCCGCTGCGCGGGGCCAAACGCCAGACGCCAAAGGTTCAACTCCAAACTTCAAAATAGAACGCCGCCATTTCCCGTTCAGAACGACATCTTCAGCCCCATCTGCCCGTAGAATGCGCCGCTCCTGCTCTGGAAATTTTCGCCGACCTTGTGGTAGTCGAAGTCACGGTAGGCCATGTAGCCGAGTTCCACGTCGAGCGTGCTCTTCGGGCACATCTTCCACGATGCGCCAGCGCCGGTGCGGATTTCGGTGAAGTCCACGAGTGCGTTGCCGTAGTTCCGCCCGTCGGGCCCGGTGCCCATGTTCTTGTTCACTCGGAAGGTCGAGCTGATCACCTGCCCGCCCGCGTAGAGTGTGAGGTCGTCGGTGGCCTTGAATTCGATGCGCGGATTCGGCGGGACGAAATTTAGCACCCAGCGGTCCGATATTCTCCAGCGCACGCCGATGCCGCCCCTGAACGGGATGCTGAAGTTTGGATTGAAGTACAGCCCGGCGATCCACTGCACGTCCTTGCTCACGAGATACGATGCGCCGAGGATGATGGGGACGTTGAAATCGCTGGAGTTAAACCCGCGGTTGTCGCCGTAAAATCCGGGCTGCGCTTCGATGCGGATGAGCACGTCCCCGAGCTTCAGATCGAGCCCTGCGATGACATTCAGCGACTGCAACGCGCCGGGGATGAGCCCGGGGCCCGCGAAGCCGAAGTCGTAGCGATCATACGAAAAGCCCATGCGCAGGATGGGCCTCCCGGGCACGGCGTAGCCGAAGACGTATTGGAGGTGCGTGCTCTGCTGGGAGACGTTTGCATTGCGCCCCGTGCTCACATTGCTGTGCGCGCCCATGCTGGCGTTGTAGCTGGCCTCGGCTTCGTGGCGGATCTCGGCCCGGTGGTTGGGCTCGGGTTCGCGGCGGATCTCGGTGCCGGCGGAAAGCGATGCCGCCGTTGCGAGTGAGGCGAGCGTCACCGATGTGAGGATGGGTAGGTTTTTCATGGCTTATGGATCTGGAGTGTGGAGGGATCAGCGCTGCGAGGAAATATCCTTCACCATCGCGGCGATGTTTTTCTGAATCTCCTTGCGCATCGCGACGGACGAACCGGAGCGCTCGATGCCGTGCAGTTCGCCGAGCTGGCTCGATGAGATCATGTCGCTGCGCCACACGAGCGTCGCAGCCTTGCCGTCAATCTGCACGGGCCACATCTGCATGAACGTGAGCATCACGAGAAAGCCGTCGCTCGAATAATACTGGACCGTTCCGCTCTGGATGCTCTCGCCCGCGGTCCGGGAAAAAGTCGCGCCAAGCGAGACTGCCGCGCGTCCCTCGACGTCGAACAGCTCGTAAAAAGGCGCGCCGCCGCCGCCGCCCGTCATCGTCGAGGCGAGCGATGAAAACTGCTTATGGATCGCCCCGCGTTCCCGCAGCAGCGCAGCGGCGTCATCCGCCGGACGGATCGCTCCGCTGCGCGTGATATACGCCGGCTGCCCGCCGAGCCCGCCGGACGCGAATGTACTCGCGCGCGTGTGCAGCAGCCCGCTCCAAAACGCGGCGACACCCGGCGATATTCCTTTCCCGCCTGCTTCAAATTTTCCCGCGCTTGATGCGTTTTTGGCCTCCGCCGCGCTCATCTGCAGCTCGGGCCGTTCGGGGTTCAGCTTCTCCGTCGCGGCGGCAAATTTGTCCACCGAGCGGTTATGCGTCGCGGTGGCGATCTTTTGAAAATCCTGCGCGGACGGATGGCGCGGCAGATCCACATGCTGGTAGATTTTCAGCTCCGAGTGCCGCGTGCCGTCCCACTTTTGCTGCGCGTCATTCGCCTTCGCGAGCGGCATCGGCAGGATGAAGAGCGTCTCCACCGCGAGCCCGCGGGCGAATCTCATCGTCGCACCGCTCGCCGAGAGCACCTCGCCCTTCGCGAGCTTCTTCATGTCCACCTCCTTGAAGAGCGAGAACGATGTGATTTCTGCGGCGGGGTCGGCCTTCGCGCGAGGCACGCTGGCTGCAACGGTGAGAAAAAGCGGGACGAGGATGGACAGGCGCATAATCAGATGGACGTTCTGCAAATCGCAGTAGGACGGTGTTAAGGATGCATCAAAAAATTGTCAACGCCGGGCGGAATTCCGGCCCGGGCAGCCGCATAAAAAAACGCGAGCCGCTCCGAGGTGTCTCCGGCTCAAAGTAGCGTAGCTCTCAAGAGCGGCGCGGCATTTGGGCGGGACGCCGGGCAGCGCTGGAGAGCTACGCTACGGGGCGGCGGCGATGCCGTTTCATCGGCTCTCATTTCGGACGCGATTTTAATCATGCCGGTGAGTACCGGACTGGAATCCGCGCTGGACAAAGCGGGACGCTTTTTGAGACTCGCAGCCCATGAAATTTGCAAACCAGGTAGCAATCGTCACCGGCGCGGGCCGCGGAATCGGACGCGCGATCGCCATGCGTCTCGCGAGCGAAGGTGCGCGGGTCGCGGTCGTCTCTCGCACGGAGAAAAATTCCGAGCAGGTCGCGGAGGAGATCAATGCGAAGTTCGCCGGCCTCGCGAAGGGCTACGCGGTGGATGTCGCCGATCACGCCGCAGTGCAGGCGCTGTGCGAGAAGATTGACGCCGATTTTTCCCGAGTGGACATCCTCGTGAACAACGCAGGCATCACGCGCGACGGGCTCTCGATGCGCATGTCGCCGGAGGATTGGGACGTGGTCCTGGAGACGAACCTCAAGGGCGCGTTCAACTTTTACCAAGGCGTCGCGCGCGGCATGATGAAGCAGCGCAGCGGGCGCATCATCAACATCGCGAGCGTCGCCGGACTCATGGGCAATGCGGGCCAGGCAAACTACGCCGCGAGCAAGGCGGGGCTGATCGCATTTACCAAAGTGGTGGCACGCGAACTCGCGACACGAGGCGTGACATCGAACGCTGTCGCGCCCGGCTTCATCGCGACGGACATGACCGATGTGCTTCCGCAAAATGTGAAGGACGAAGTCGTGAAGCAGATCCCGGTGAAGCGCTTCGGCACGCCGGAGGACATCGCGTCCGCGGTCGCATTTCTCGCGAGCGCGGAGGCGGCCTACATCACCGGGCAGGTGCTCACGGTGGATGGCGGGATGGTGATGTGAGGGCCGCAGGCCGACCACTGTCTTAATCCTAATCCTATTCTTAATCTTACTCCCGCGATGACCATGAGCGCCTGCACGGAATCCAGCGGGGATTAGGATTAGGATTAAGAATAAGAGTAAGAGAAAACGGGAAGCGATCTCGCAGCATCATGAATCTCTACATCCTCCGCCACGCAAACGCCGACACTGATGCTGCGACGGACGATGCGCGCGAGCTTTCCGAAAAGGGCCGCGAGCAGGCGAAGACGGTCGCGAAGTTTTGCGCGCGCCACGGCATCCGGCCCGGTGTGATTTTTTCCAGCCCGCTCATCCGCGCGCAGCAGACGGCGAAGCCCGTCGCGAAGGAACTCGGCTTGGAAGTCACCACCGCGCGCTGGCTCGCGTGCGGCGCGACGCCGGAGGAAATCCTCGCGCAACTCGCCACGCTGAAGGACACCGCAGCCGTGATGCTCGTCGGCCATCAGCCGGATCTCGGCGAACTCATCGGCCACCTGCTCGGCGCTGACGGCGAAAGCGTGAATGTCCGCAAGGCATCGCTCACGCACATCAAGGTGCTCGTGCCGCGGAAGGGCGGGGGACGGCTGGAGTTTTCGATTTTCGCCCGGCTGATGTGAGGGGCGAGGCGCGGCGCAACTTTTGGAGTTTGGCGTTGAGTGTTTGAAGTTCGGCCCGCCGCAAGCGCTCGGAGGCCACGCAGGTGCTCGAGGATTTGCGGAACATTGACAGCGCGGTGGATCAGTATCCGCTCGAATTCCACAGGGTCGGCGGAAGCGATGTCGAGTGGGCGACGTCCAGCGCTACCTCAAGGACGTCTCCCGTCTCTACGGCAGCGGTCGGCCCAACTTTTTCGGACACGCCCTCATCATCCCGTCCGTGGACGAAATGTCGAAGGTTCCTGAGGCGACATTTGCCGCGCTGTCGGGCGTTGCCCCTGCTTCATTCTGGTCGCCCCACAAGCGAGTCCCGCTTTCGGGCGGGCGGAGGCTGATCGAAGCCCGGGATCTGCCGCAGAAAGCGGACGCAGGAAATCCCCTCTGCGGGTTCTCTGAATCTGCGGTGAATTTTTCCGATGGCATCCGTGGTGCGCAGTTTCAAAGAGCCGCGTTGTTTTTTTTGAATTGTGGCGTGAGCCGCGGCGGACGCCCGGCCATTTCAGTCCCGCTGATTCCGGCCCCGCCAAACTTTCCCTCGACACCTTCCGCCGTGCGCAGCAAATTTCCGCCGCTTCATGTGCAGCCGTAGCTCAACTGGATAGAGCGTCGGTCTCCGAAGCCGAAGGTTGTGGGTTCGACCCCCGCCGGCTGCACCATTACTTTGGCATTCGTCTGGCAACGGGCCGGTGGCGTCCCGTAGTGTGAGCGCCGGTTCACCGCGGTGAGTCGCACGAGTGACGGTTTTCGCGTTTCCCTTTTCCAAACATGTTCGAACAAGCCTTCAAAAACATCGACGACGTCCTCTGGAAAGACGCCGGCTGCACAAGTGAGCTCGACTACACCGAGCAAACCTCCTGGCTCCTTTTCCTGAAATATCTCGACGCCTTGGAGCACGACAAGGCCACCGAAGCCTCCCTCGACGGCAAGAAATACACCCCCATTCTCGACAAACCCTACCGATGGGAATCGTGGGCCGCGCCTCGTATCGGTAATGGCAAGGACGGCAAGATCGACCACAACACCGCCCTCACCGGCGACGACCTCATCCAGTTCGTCAACGGCAAGCTCTTCCCCTACCTGCACGGCTTCAAGGCCAAGGCCACCGGCCCGAACACCATCGAATACAAGATCGGTGAAATCTTCGGCGAGATTAAGAACCGCATCCAGAGCGGCTACAACGTGCGCGAGATCATCGACCACATCGACGAACTCCGCTTCGCCTCCCAGACCGAGAAGCACGAGCTCTCGCACCTCTACGAGGCCAAGATCAAAAACATGGGCAACGCCGGGCGCAACGGCGGCGAGTATTACACCCCGCGCCCGCTCATCCGCGCCATCGTCGCCGTCACCGCGCCCAAGCTCGGCGAGACCATCTGCGACCCCGCCGTCGGCTCGGCTGGCTTCCTCTGCGAATCCTTCGATTACCTCCGCGCCCAGAACCCCAAGCGCACCGTCGCTCAGGATCGCACCCTGCAAGAGCGCACCTTCTACGGGAAGGAAAAGAAGTCCCTCGCCTACGTCATCGCGATCATGAACATGATCCTGCACGGCATCGAAGCGCCCAACATCATCCACACCAACACGCTCGCCGAAAACCTCGCCGACGTGCAGGAAAAGGACCGCTTCCACATCATCGTCGCCAATCCGCCCTTCGGCGGCAAAGAGCGCAAGGAAGTGCAGCAAAACTTCCCCATCCGCACCGGCGAGACCGCGTTCCTGTTCCTCCAGCACTTCATCAAAATCCTCAAGGCCGGAGGCCGCGCCGGCATCGTCATCAAGAACACCTTCCTCTCCAACACCGACAACGCCTCCGTCAGCCTGCGGCAAAAGCTCCTCGAAGAATGCAACCTCCACACCGTGCTCGACTGCCCCGGCGGCACGTTCATCGGCGCGGGCGTGAAGACCGTCGTGCTTTTCTTCGAGAAAGGCACGAAGACGCGTAAAGTGTGGTTCTACCAGCTCGACCCCGGCCGCAACATGGGGAAGACCAACCCGCTCAACGACGCCGACCTCGCCGAGTTCATCGCGTTGCACGCGACCAAGGCCGACTCGCCCAAAAGCTGGAGCGTGGACGTGGCGGCCATCGACCCGAAGACGTTTGACCTCTCCGTGAAGAACCCCAACGGCGGCGAGGAAATCGCGCACCGCAGCCCGCAGGAAATCATGGACGAAATCGCCGCGCTGGACGCCGAGAGCGCGCAAGTGCTGGGCAACATCAAGGCGCTGCTGTGAAGAAGGGGTGGCAAGAAAAGTCCGTCGGCGACATTCTCCAACTGGAGTATGGAAAGCCGCTTGATGAATCGGACCGCAAGCCGAATGGCCGCTATCCGGTCTATGGCGCGAACGGCGAAAAAGACCGCACCGACAAGTTCTACCACGACAAGCCGAGCATCATCGTTGGTCGCAAGGGTTCGGCAGGCGAAGTCAACCTTACCGAGAAAAAGTTCTGGCCACTCGATGTGACTTACTTTGTCACCTTCGATGAGAAGCAGCACGACCTGCAATTTCTCTATTATCTCCTGACGACGCTTGAACTGACGAAGCTCGCCAAAGGCGTGAAGCCGGGCATCAACCGGAACGAAGTTTACTCGCAGACGACAAGAGTCCCCCCGCTGGCCGAACAGCAGCGGATCGTCGGCCTGCTGGACGAAGCGTTTGAGGGCCTCGCCACCGCCAAAGCCAACGCCGAAAAGAACCTCCAAAACGCCCGCGCCCTCTTCGAAAGCCACCTCCAATCCGTCTTCACCCAGCGCGGCCCGGGGTGGGTGGAAAAGAAGCTCGAAGACATCGCGGATTCCGACTGCTCACTCTCATACGGCATCGTTCAACCGGGTGAAGAGTTCGACGAAGGGATGCCCATCGTCCGTCCCACAGATTTGACAACCAAGGTAATTCGCCTTGGTGGCCTGAAGCGAATCGACCCCAAGCTGGCGGGAGGCTACAAAAGAACGGCACTGCAAGGAGGCGAACTGTTGCTTTGTGTCAGAGGCAGCACCGGCGTCGTGTCGATTGCTTCGCCTGAGCTTGCCGGCGCGAACGTCACCAGAGGAATTGTTCCTATTCGTTTCAACCGCTCACTCCTGCTGCCAGAGTTTGGTTTCTACCTCATCAGCGGTGGGCCTGTTCAAAGCCAAATCCGTGGGAAGACTTACGGCACAGCGTTGATGCAAATTAACATCCGGGATTTGCGGCTCATCTCGCTGTCGATTCCTCCGTTGACGGAACAAAAGGCAATCGCCGCCAAGCTCGACTCCCTCCACGAAAAAACCCAACGCCTCGCCCGCCTCTACGAGCGGAAGCACGCCGCGCTGGAGGCGTTGAAGAAGTCGCTCCTGCACCAAGCCTTCACCGGAGCACTGTGAGGTTTTCTGATTTTCACCACCCTCGGACCCAACTATACATTCGCCCATGAGC
>Ga0208856_1000489_pt1 | contig 15164 bp, 10 predicted proteins | sample LakMenEpi13Jul12_FD_150690 | JGI IMG/M metagenome (GOLD analysis project Ga0208856, IMG submission 150690) | Freshwater microbial communities from Lake Mendota, WI - 13JUL2012 deep hole epilimnion (SPAdes) | ecosystem: Environmental > Aquatic > Freshwater > Lentic | place: Lake Mendota, Madison...
GAACCGCCGGCCGAGGGCGCGGCGCCGCTCGCCCCCGAGCCCGCCTACACGCTCGACCGGAGCGTGGCCCCGTATGTGACCACGCCCGTGTGCTCGGGCGAGCGGCTCTATCTCTGGGGCGATCGCGGCGTGGTGACCTGCGTGAAGACCGCGACGGGTGAAACGCTCTGGCGCGGCCGCGTGGGCGGAAACTTTTCGGCGTCGCCGATCGTGGCGGGCGGCGCGGTGATCAACGTGTCGGCCGAAGGCGAAGTGGTGGCGATCAAGGACGGCGACGCGCTCGAGGTGCTCGGGCGAACGCCGCTCGGTGAAACCTGCCGGGCCACGCCCGCCGCCGCGGGCGGCAGAATCTACTTCCGCACGGCATCGCGATTGTTTGCGCTGTAGGACAGGCTTTAGCCTGTCATCGCCCTACGACAGGCTGAAGCCTGTCCTACAAGCCTGTCCTACTGCCGCACGGCGCGTGGCTCTCTCCCTCGCATCGGCCTTTTGTTAGGCTCCCCGCCATGAGTCGTGCCGAGCAGCTGCCCCAGCCCCTGTCGATCTGGATCGTCAATCCGTTCGATGACATCCCTGGCGAGGGACTGCCGCCGCTCCGCTATTGGTCGCTGGCCCGCGTGCTCGCCGCCCGCGGCCACGATGTGACCTGGTGGAGCGCCACCTGGAGCCACCGGCGGAAGGCAGGCCGGAGCGTGCCCCTCGGGATTCGCGAAGACGAGAACTTTGCCGTGCGGCTCGTGGCCGTGCGGCCCTACGAAAAGAACGTGTCGCTGGCCCGGATCGCCAGCCACCGCGACTTCGGCCGCACGTTTGAACGGCTGGCGAGCGAGGGCGTGGCCTCGGGGCAGCTCGAACGGCCCGACATCATTCTTGCGAGCCTCCCGCCGCTCGAAGGCCCGGAGGCGGCTGCCCGCCTCGCGAAGCGGCTCGACGCGCTCTTCGTGTGCGACGTGCAGGACTTATGGCCAGAGACGTTCGAGCGACTCTTGCCTGGCCCGAAGTGGCTTCGTGGGCTGATCACTCCGTTTTTCTTGCGGGGCATGGGCCGGCGTCGAGACACACTGCTGGCAACGGCCGACGCCATTTCAGCAACATCAAATACATATCTTGAAGCAGTTGCAGGCAGGCTTGCGACACTCGGCAATGATGCCCAATCGAAGCCGACGCATGTGTGCAATCTCGGAGCGTACCTCCAGGAATACGCCGAGCCCCCGCGGCTCTCTCCGACCCAGATCGACGCCTCGCTCGAAGCGGGGCCCGACGCCTCGCAGCCGGTGAAGTGCGTCTACTCGGGCACGCTCGAAGCAGGCCAGGACCTCGACACGCTGATCACCGCCGCCCGGCTGCTCGGCTCGGCGGGCACCGCGGCCGAAATTCATGTGGCCGGCACCGGCTCGCTCGAAGCCCGCCTCCGCGGCGCAGCTGAAGGGCTCCGCGGCCCCTGCCGGCTTATCGTGCACGGCCTGCTCGAGCGGCGCGACTATGTGAAGCTGCTCGCGGCAGCCGACATCGGGCTTGTGCTCGTGAAGCCCGAGACGATGGTCGCACTCCCCAACAAGGCCTGCGACTACGCCGCCGCCGGCCTCGCGATCGTGAATTCGCTGCCCGGCGAACTCGAGCGGCTCGTAAGCGACCATCAGGCCGGGCTCACCTATACGGCCGGCGACGCCGCCTCGCTCGCCCGGGCGATCGCCGCCTTCGCCACGAATCGCCGGCTCCTCGACGACTGCCGCCAGGGCAGCCGCCGCTTGGCCGAAGCGGCATTCGACCGCGAAAAGACGTATCTTCAGTTTGCGAAGTGGCTCGAAGCCTCTTTGTAGGACAGGCTTTAGCCTGTCATTCCCCTTTCTCCGGAAGCCCGAGGCGCGAGCCGAGTGGAAAACGCGTGGTTTGGCGAGAATCGTCACCGCATTCCCTTCAGCTCACGCTTCGGGCTTCTTGGAACGGCTCTTCAAACGTTACATGCACATCCTCGTCACTGGCGCGAAGGGTTTCGTGGGCCGCGGGCTCGTGCCGATGCTCGCTGCGCACGGCCATACGGGCGTCGCCACAGGCCGAACCGCTCCCGCCGACCTGCCTGCCGGCTGGATCGGTGAGACGCGTGATCGTGTGCTGGCGGGCGCCGGGGACGCAGCGCGCGTTGACGCCATCATCCACCTCGAAGTGAAGCAGCACGCTTCGCGGCCCACGCCGGCCGACATCGACGACTTCGAACGCGTGAACGTGGGCGGCACCCGCGAATGGCTCGACTGGGCCGCACGGCACGGCGTGCGCCGCTTTGTGTTCACAAGCTCGATCAAGGCCGTGGCCCCATCGACGCGGCCGCAGTTCGAACAGGCCGCGCTCGAGCCCGACACGCCCTACGGCGCATCGAAGGCCCGCGCCGAACGGCTCGTGCGCGAGTGGGCGAGGGGCGATGCCGCGCGGGCCGCCGTGATCCTCCGGCCCGCGCCCGTCTACGGCCCGGGCAACGAGGCCAACCTCGCCGCCTTCGTGCGGCAGATCCGCGCCGGCAAGCCTTGCCTCGTGGGCGCGGGAGCCACGCGCAAGTCGATCGTGTCGCGGGCGAACATCGCCGCGGCGCTCGAGTTTGCAGCGATCGAGGCCCGGCTGGGCATGGAGGTCTTCAACGTGTCGGACCGCGAAGCGCCGTCGCTCGCCGAACTGGCCGACATGATCGCCACGCTCGCTGCGGCCCCGCGGCCGAGGCACGTGCCGGCGGTCGTGGCGCGGCTCTTCGCCCCGGTGGGCGATCTTGTGGCGTTCGTCACCGGACGCGACTTCCCCCTCACTACGGCCCGGCTGAAGGCCATGGAGGAGACGAGCGTGTTTCCCTGTGACAAACTCACCGCCGCCGGCTTCCGGCACCCCCAGACCACCCGCGAAGGCCTCGCCGAAATGCTCGGAACGTAGGACAGGCTTCAGCCTGTCATGCCCTGTTTTCGAAAGCCCGAGGCGTGAGCCGAGTGGAAAACGCGTGGTTTGGCGAGAATCGTCACCGCATTCCCTTCAGCTCACGCTTCGGGCTTTCTGGAACGGCTCTTCAAACATCCAAGTCATCCGAAGCGACAGGCTGAAGCCTGTCCTACAACAGAGTCATGCAAGCACCCCCGACCACGCTTCGCGAAACGCTCTCCCACCTCGGGCCGGGCATTATTCTCGCGAGCTCCATCGTGGGCAGCGGCGAATTGATCGCCGCCACCACCGTGGGCGCCGAGGCGGGCTTCATCCTGCTCTGGCTGATCGTGATCGGCTGCGCGATCAAGGTGGCGGCCCAGATCGAGATCGGCCGCCACACGCTCGCCTGGGGCCGCACGCCGCTGGTGGCCTTCGACCGTGTGCCCGGGCCACGCATCGGCGGGCTCGGCTGGATTTTCTGGGGCTGGGCGATCATGACGGCGCTCGTCGTTGTGCAGCAGGGCGGCATTCTCGCCGGCGTGGCCCAGACGCTCGCCGCCGGCGTGCCCGTGACCGCTGCCGGCCGCGAGTGGAACCGCGTGCACGACGCAGCCGCCGCCACGCGCATCCAGGCCGCCACCGCCCGTCGCAGCGGTGATGCCGCGCAAGCGACCGCGCTCGACGCCCGCTTCGCCGCCCTCGATGCCGAATCAAAAACCCTCGCCCGCCCCGCCGACGACACCTTCTGGGCCGTGGTCGTGGGCGTCGTGACCTCGATCCTGCTCTCGATCGGCCGCTACGGCGTGATCGAGCGGGTGTCGATCGTGCTCGTGGGCACGTTTACGCTCGTCACGCTCCTCGCGCTCGCGATGCTGCAATTCGACCCCGCCTGGGCGATCTCGTCGCGTGAGCTCGTGGGCGGCATCGTGCCCTCGATCCCGCCGGCCATCGGTGGCCGCTCGCCGCTAATGACGGCGCTTGCCACCTTCGGCATCATCGGTGTGGGGGCGAGCGAGCTGATGTTTTATCCCTACTGGTGCCTCGAGAAGGGCTACGGCCGGGCGGTGGGCCCGCGCGACGATTCGCCCGCCTGGGCGGCCCGGGCCCGCGGCTGGCTCAAGGTGATGCAGTTCGACGCGTGGGCATCGATGGTGGTCTACACGGTGGTGACGGTGGCTTTCTATCTTTTGGGCGCCGCCACGCTCGGCCGGCTCGGCCTGCGGCCCGGCGGCGGTGAGATGGTGCGGTCGCTCGGCGCGATGTATGCGCCCGTGTTTGGCACGTGGGCAGAGGAACTGTTTCTCGTGGGCGCGTTTGCCGTGCTCTATTCCACGCTCTTCGCCGCGGCCGACGGCAACGCGCGGATCGTCACCGACGGCCTCACACTCGCCGGCTGGATTCCGCCGGGAGACGACGCCCGCCGCACATGGACGCGCCGGATCGCCACGGCCTGGCCCCTCGTGGCCCTCGCCCTCGCCCTCCTCATTCGTGAGCCAGTGGGCATGGTGCTTGCAAGCGGGGCGATGCAGGCCGTGATGCTGGCCGCCCTGGGAGTGGCCGTGCTGTGGTTTCGCTATCGGGCGATGGAGCCGCGGCTGACCCCCTCAAAGCCGTGGGATTTGCTGTTGTGGGTCTCGGCGGCGGGCTTCATCATGGTCGGCCTCTGGACCGTATGGCAGAAACTGCAGGGCATCATGGCGGCGCCGTAATTCGGCCGTGGACGCGGCTGATGGAACTGCTGCGCCTCGAACGGCGCGATGTGACCACGATTCTGGCCTTCGCGCTCGGCGTGGGCCTGCTCTCGATCGTGACGCCTGCGGCCATCGAGGCGCTCGTCAACACCGTGGCCTTCGGCGTGCTGCTCTGGCCGGTGGTCGTGCTCTCGCTCGTGATGCTCGCCTTCCTGATCTTCTCAGCGATCTTGCGGGCGATGCAGTTGGCCGTGGCGGAGTATCTGCAGCGACGACTCTTCGCCCGCACGGCCAATGCCTTCGCCACGCGGTTCTCCCGGGCGGAGATCGAATCGTTCGACGGCCGCAATCCGACCGACATCGTGAACCGCTTCTTCGAAGTGGCAACGGTGCAGAAGGCGATCACGTCGCTGCTCGTGGACGGCGTGGCGATCGTGATGACCACGATCGTGGGCCTGATCGTGCTGGCGTTCTATCATCCGTACCTGCTCACCTTCGCCCTCGTGATGGTGGGGTCGATCGCGTTTTTGATCTTCGTGCTCGGCATCGGCGGCGTGCGGTCGAGCATCGCCGAGAGCTACGCCAAATTCGACATGGCGGCCTGGCTCGAGGAGATCGCAAAGTGCCCGCACACCTTCCGCTTCGGCAAGGGGGGCGAACTGGCGCTCGACCGCGCGGGCGTGCTCACCGAGGCCTACATCGACAAGCGTCGCAGGCACTTTCGCGTGGTCTGGCGGCAGACGCTCTTCGCGCTTTTGCTCGAGGCCGTGGCGAGCACCGTGCTCTTGGGCCTCGGCGGCTGGCTCGTGATCAATCGCCAGCTCAACCTCGGCCAGCTCGTGGCGGGCGAGCTGATCGTGACACTCGTGCTCACGGCCCTCTCGAAGCTCGGCAAATACGTGGAGATCTTCTACGACCTCCAGGCCTCGCTCGATAAGCTCGGCGTGATCAGTACGCTCGTGCTCGAGCCCGAAGGCGGGGAGCAACTGCCGCCCCGCGACACGCCGATGCAGGCCGTAGCCGAGATTCGCCAGCGCGATAAGACCCACAAACTGGTGGCCCGCCCCGGCGAGCGTGTGGCCGTGATCGGCCCGTCGGGGTCGGGCAAGACGTTTCTCCTCGAGACGCTCTGCCTCCTCCGGCTGCCGCATGAAGGGCTGCTCGAATTCGACGGCATCGACGCCCGCTCGCTCGACCGCGCCACCACCCGGCTGCAGATCGCCTTCGTGGGCCAGGCCGAAACCTTCGCCGGCACCGTGGCGGAAAATATCCGCGTGGGCCGCACCGAGATCACCGCGCTCGACGTGCAGCGGGCCCTCGACATGGTGGGGCTCGACGACACCGTGGCCCGGCTTCCGCAGGGCGCCGCCACCCCGCTGGCCTCCGACGGCCTGCCGCTCTCCACGAATGCCTTGCTGCGGCTCTCGATCGCCCGGGCGATCGCCGGACGGCCACGGCTGCTGCTCATCGACGGCCTGCTCGATGGCCTCGACATCCACGAGTGCCCGCAGCTCATCGAGGCGCTCTTCGACCGCCAGGCCCCCTGGACGCTCGTGGTGGTGACGGCACGCGAAGAGCTGCGCAACCGCTGTGACAAGACGGTGGAGTGGTCATGAGCGACGCACACACACATACGCACAACCACGACTTCGACGACGTTCTCGCCCGCTCGGCCACGCCGCCGATGGTGCGCTGGATGGGGCGGGTGGTCGTCCTGCTTTTCCTGGCCACGCCATTCCTCCTGGCTTTCGTGCCTTGGCAGCAGACTGTGCAGGGTCGGGGGCAGGTCGTCGCATATTCCCCAGTCGAGCGGATGCAGGTGCTCACGGCGCGGGTTTCGGGGCAGGTGCGCAAGTGGCATGTGGTCGAGGGAAGCCGCGTGAAGATGAACGATCCGGTGGTCGATATCGAAGACAACGATCCTGAGCTTGCCGCAAGGTTGGAGGCCCAGCGCGAGTTTCTCGCCGGGCGCTTGGCGGCGGCGAAGCTCGAAGTGACGGAACAAGACGCCGCGGCAAAGGCCCAGGAATCGGCCCGCGACGCGGCGGTGAAGGCGGCAGAGGCGAATCGTGAGGCGGCACGCAAATCAATCGAGGTGGCCAGGCAGGTCGGCGCCAACGCCGAGTTTGCGCAGACGTTTGAAAAGAGCCGCTTCGAGATGTTCGAAGACCTGTTCACGAACCCCACGTTTGGCGGCCTCGAGAGCAAGCTCAACCGCGACGAAGCCCGAATGCGGTCTGATCGGGCCTTCACCGACACGGAGAAGGCCGCTGCGGAGATCCAGCGGGCCCAGGCCGCCCTGCTCACGCAGGAGGCGCTCCTCCTGCAGGCCGACGCCGCCGGCCTCTCGGCGATCGCCGTGGCCCGCTCCAACCTGCGCAAGAGCGAGCAAAACCTGTTTTCGATCGAACGCGAGATCCAGGAGATCGACAACCGGATCGAACGCTTCAAAGCCCGGCTCGTGGTGGCGCCCTGCGACGGAACGGTGTTCCGCGTGGAGGCGAACGTGGGCCAGGGTGGACAGTACGTAAAAGAAGGCGACGAGCTGTGCACCATCGTGCCCGACACCAACGACCGCGTCGTCGAGCTCTTGCTCGACGGGCTCGACGCACCTCTCGTGCGTGGGTTCGCGGAACGCACGGGCTCCTTGCCGCAGGTGCGGCTGCAGTTCGAGGGCTGGCCGGCGGTGCAGTTTTCGGGATTCCCGGAACTGGCGATCGGCACGTTTGGCGGCAAGGTGCGGCAGATCGACGCCGCGGCCAGCGGCAACACGGGCAAGTTTCGCGTGCTCATCGAGCCCGATGCGATGCGGCCCGGAGAGATGTGGCCCGATCCGGAGTTTCTGCGGCAGGGCAACCAGGCGATCGGCTGGGTGTTTTTGAACCGCGTGCCCCTGGGCTACGAGATCTGGCGCCGGCTCAACGGCTTCCCGCCTGTCGTGTCGCCGATGACGAAGGACAAGGACGGCCCCAAGCCGCCCAAGATCAAAGTGAAGTGACAGGAGGACAGGCTTCAGCCTGTCGTTCCTTGCCCGATGTAGGACAGGCTTCAGCCTGTCTGTCTTCCTGCCACCGACGGCCCACACTGAAGAATGACAGGCTGAAGCCTGTCCTACTCTGGCTCCTCCTCGCCGCCACGGCCTCTGCCGCCGAGCCGCGGCTCTTCACCCCCGCCCGGAGCCTCACCGCTCTCGAAACCCAGGCCGCCGCCCCGGCCACGCCGCCGAGCGTCGCGCAGCAGTCGTTCCTCGAGCTCGAGCCCGCCGAAACGCTCCCCGCCCCGGCGGCCCAGGCCGAGCCGCTCACCACCGAAGACCTATTCGAACGCCTTCCCGATATTCCCGAGGACGACGCCCCCACACCCGCGGAGCAGCTGCCGCAGGTGCCCGGCGGCGCGAAGCTCTTCACGCCCTCCGAGCCGCCGATTCCGGGCGCCGCCACCGACAACCGCGACACGCCGCTCACACTCTGCGAGGTGCTGCAAAGCGTGAACATGCACTATCCCCTGCTCCTCGCCGTGGAGCGGGAACGCGCGGTCGCGGCCGGCCGGCTCACGAGCGCCATGGGCGCCTTCGACACGAACGTCACTGGCGCCGGCAACGCGCTCGCGCCCGGCACCTACGAAAACTACCGGTCTGACTTCGGTGCGCAGCAGCTCCTGCCCTATGGCGGTGTGACGATGTTCGGCGGCTTCCGCACCGGCTACGGCGACTTCCCCACCTACAACCTCCAGCGGCTCACCGCCGACGCCGGCGAATTCCGCGGCGGGCTCACGATGCCGCTCGCAAAAAACCGCGACATCGACCGGGCCCGGGCCACGCGGGCGCAGGCCCAGCTCGACGTGTCGTTGGCGGAGCCGGCGATCCTGCGGAGCCGGCTCGACTACATGCGGGCCGCGGCCCGCACCTACTGGAACTGGACCGGCAGCGGCGAGCGCAGGCTGGCCGCCGACTACCTTGTCGATCTGGCCGTCGAGCGCGACGTGGAGATCGGTTTTCGGGTCGAAAGCGGCGCGGTCGCCAACATCGAACGGATCGACAATCAGCAAAACATCGCCCTCCGCCAGGCGACGGTGGTGCAGGCCGACCGTTCGGTGCAACAGGCGACGATCGACCTCTCGCTGTATTATCGCGACCCGAGCGGCAAGCCCCTGCTCGCGGGCCGCCCCCGGATGCGGCCGCTGCCCGAGCCCGTGCCGCCGAGCCCGGTGGTGTTTCAGCAGTCGCTCACCCGGGCGCTCGCCGCCCGGCCCGAATTTCAGCGGCTCGCCCTCCAGCGGGAAAAACTTCTCGTGGAGCGCCGCTTCGCGGAAAACCAGACGCTCCCCGGGCTCGACGCCCAGATCGCGGGCAACCAAGACGCCGGCTTCGGCAAGAGCCAGCTCTCCGGCCCTCTCGGCCTCGATCGACAGGTGCTCGAAGCGTCGCTCGTGTTTCAAATGCCCGCCCAGCGGCGTGATGCCCGCGGCCGCGTGACTGCGGCACAGGCCCAGCTCGTGCAGATCGACCGCCAGCTGCAATACGCCGAAGACCAGATTCGGGCCGAGGTGCAAGACACCTATTCAGCACTTGAGCGGGCCTACGAGTTTCACAAGCAGGCTTCCCAGCGGCTCGACCTCGCCAGGGTCGTGGCCCGCGCCGAGCGGGAGCAGCTGCGGCTCGGACGCAGCGACGTGCTGCGCGTGACGCTCCGCGAACAGGCGAAGTTCGATGCCGACATCTACGAGATCGGCGCCCGGCAGGAATACTGGCGGGCCGAGAGCGACCTGCGTGCCGCCGACGCCTCCCTCGGCCCGGAGAGCTGCGGCTTCGTCGACAACCTCATGCTGTGCAAGTGATGTGGGGCAACCGTCCCGGTTGCCGAGGGCAAGCGAGACGCTCGCGCCCGGTGCTTACGCCTTCACGATGCCCAGCCGCGCGAGCTGGGGCAGGCTCTTCGTGATAAAGGCATCGCAGGCGTCAGCGATCAGCTGCCGCCGCGTGTCGGCGTTGACCACCGGCTTGCCATCCTGCTGGATCGAGCGACCGGAGCCGGTGAGGCGGGCTTCGACCCGCTCGGCCAGGCCACTGCGGCCGCGCTCGGCAAGCTCATGGAGCATCGCGGCGTCGAGATCCCCGAGCGTGTGTCCAGTGCCGCTCTTCTCACTCGCGAGTGCCACCGGACGGCCGCCGAGCGCGTCTGACACCAGGATCGCCCGATTGAACGGCGACGTGAGCGACACGGTGCCCTCGACCGCGGCCGGAGCCGGCTCGAGCGGCGTGTTCGTGACTTCGAAGAGCCCCATGGCCACGCCGGCATCCACCGCCCGGATCGTGTCGGCGGGCTGCGTGTCTCGCATCTCGGGGGCTGCCACGATCTCCGACAGCCGCATGCTGCGTGCTCCGAGCAACCCCAGCAGCCGCTCATAGACCGGCCCCTGCACCGTCGAGGTGACGACACCGAGATTCGCCTTGTAGGGCAGCGTGACCCCAGGCTTTGCCATGTGATACGCGAGGTCGTCGACCAGCCCCAGCCGCTCGGTGGGGTCGGCCATGAGCCGCGGCTCTTTGGCAAAAATATCCCAGCGAAACGCCGTGTTGGCACAGAAATCCTTGTGGGCTTCCGTCACCAGCCGGTCGCTCGTGGTGCGGAAGAGCTCCTGGAATTCCGGCCGCACGCACAAGTCCCAGAAATTCGTGAACACCGGCAGGCTGCCCACGAACGCTAGCCCGGCCGCGCCGAACATGCCGGCCACCTCGCTGAAATAAAAGCTCGTCCAGTGCTCGTTGAGATACTCGTGGGCCAGATACCGGATGTCTTGCTTGAGCAGGCCGTCGACGTAGGCCGCGGCCTTCGGATTGTCGTCGAAGTAGCGGGCGTGACGGTCGCGGATGAAGACGAGATAGGCGAGCGCGTCGCGGATCTTCTGCCCGCTGTCGCCCTGCCGCAGCTGGGCATACTGCCGGAGGATGCCGCGGATCGGCTGCAGATGCGCCCACCCGGGCATCGAGTTGTAGCTCACGAGCAACAGGCCACCCGGCGCGAGCCGCTCGCGGGCGATCGCGAGAATATCTTTGCGGACGTCGTCGGACACCCAGCTGAACACGCCGTGGAGCGTGATGAAATCGAAGTTGCCGAGATCGGCGGGCAGGTGGGCGAAGTCGGACGTGATCGCACGGGCGTTCGTGAGCCGCCCGGCTGCGAGGTCGTGCTCGATCGATCGCGTGTGGTCTGGGTTGACGTCGACGCCGATGAACTCACCGGCAGGATTGGCCGCCGCCAACGTCGTGAACGAACGGCCGAGGCCACACCCGAGCTCGAGATAGCGGAAGCCGGAGGATGCCTGCGGCGGCACCACGCGGTTGAGCGCGGCGACGTAGCGCATCGCCACGGGCGCCATGTTCGGATAGAAGCCTGGAATATAGGCCACGTCGGTGATGTAGCCCGCCGCGTCTGCTGCTCTGGTCGTCATGCCGTGAAACTCCTCGGGGAAGGCTCCCAGTATGACCGGAGGCCCGCGCAAGACAACGGGCCTCGGCATCCGTGCGTAGGACAGGCTTCAGCCTGTCGATGCATGTGACAGCCTAAAGCCTGTCCTACGCATTCCGCGTGAACTTCCGCCATTTTCTCGCCAACCGCCGCCGGATGCTCGCCGCCTCCGCCGGCACGCGGTACAGCCCGATCGCCCGCGCGACGGAGCGTCGCCTGGCCACGGGCTCGACGGGCGTCTCGAAGATCGTGGTGAACTGCTCGAGAATCGCAGCCGACGACGCGCACGCCGGCACACGATTGTCGCGCAGCCACGGCCGGCCGAGGAGCGCGGTATGGAGAGCAGGATCGCGGTCGATGGCCACGACCCGCTCGACGAGATCGTCGAGCGACCGGCTCGTGAGCGGCCCCTGGTCGTGGACCGAGAGAAAGCTCCGCGTGTCGAAGTCGCGGCCCACGCACGGATCGCCCCAGTAGATCGGGATCGAATCGACGAGCATCGGCTCGACGATCTTCTCGGTGGTGTAGCCAGGATGGGATTCGTTTTCGAAGGCGATCGTGAATTTATAGTCGGCCAGAAATGCCCGCTTGTCGGCCACGCGATGGCCGAGCGTGTTGAGCACCTTGCCGCCGGAGTCGACCGGCTTGTAGCGCGAGAGCCGGCGGAAGAAATCGTTGCGGGCGTTGCACAGGGGATTCGACACCACGAACGCGCAGAACTTCGTCTTCCGGGCGGCGACGGCCGCGGGGTCGTAGTCGGCCGGCTTCACGAGCGCTTCGGGGGGCACGTAAAACGGCCAGTGGGGCAGGCGGAAATGCCGGGGATGGGCGGTGTGCTCGAAGGTGAACGCCCAGTCGCACGCCCGCCAGTCGGGCGGCAGATTTTCACCGGTGTAGAAGATCCGCACGCAGTCGTACTGCAGAAACTCCTTGCGCCGCCGGCCGACGTAGGCGTAGACGACGTACTCGGGATCGTCGCAGATCTCGAGGCGATAGCGTGGAGCCAGCAGCCGCGTAAAAAAATTTTCGCGGGTGTCGAAGCTGTCCCAAAACCCGACGAATTTGATACGGACGGTGCGACGCTGGTCGGGCGAAGGCGTGTGCATGATGTGACCGCAGCCTCCGCTGTAGGTGCAGACTGGCAGTCTGCACACCGCCACATTCGGCAGATTACCAATCTGCCACTACAGCGCCGGACACTCGGCAGATTACCAATCTGCCGCTACAGCGCCGGACACTCGGCAGATTACCAATCTGCCACTACAGGCCGAGGCACTTCGACGCTACCGGATCGGCACGAGCGGCGGATCGGCCGTGGGCGCGGCTGCGGGCACAGGCGTGGCCGGGGCGAGTGGCTGGAGCCTGACCGGAGGAGCCTGCGTCGGCACCGGTACAGCGGCCGGCGCGGCCACTGGCTGCGGCATGGCCACTGGCTGCGGCATGGCCACTGGCTGCGGCACGGCCGACACGCGGGCAGCCGGCGCAGCGGCCTGCACCGAGCGGGCGTTGAGGTCGTCGACCAATTGCTGCACCTCCGGTCGAATGCCGATGCCGCGTCCTTCAAACACGTCGGCAGGCGTGACGCCGAAGCGGCCGTAGAGCATCGAATCGGCGTTGTGATCAACGGAGATGTCGGAACCGCCGAGCGACACACCGAGAAACAGGCCCCGGCTCCGGGCATACGAATAGATCTCGGCGCCGAGCCGGGCATCGGTGCCGGCGTTGGCCTGCCGCCCCACCGGCCCCGCCGCGATCGAGGCATCAGCCCCGAGCGTCACCTTCTGGCCATTGAGAATCCCCTGAAGGCTGCGGGGCGTGGCGAAGACGAGCACGATGTCGGCCGCCTGCACGCCGGCCTGGAAGCCGAGGCTGCCTCCGCCCATCGTCACGAGCACCGGCGCGGTCCACGTGCGGTCGGGCTTGCGAATCGAGAGCACGCCTTTGCCGTAGTTCACACCCAGGATGAAGCCACCCTTGATCATATTGGGGAAGATCGCGATCCCTTCCGCCCGCTGCAGCATCGCCGGGGGGAGCGATTCGATCTCCAGCCCGAAGAACTGGTCGAGCGCGTTCTTCGCCCCGACGACGGTCTGTACCTCGGCCTCGCCGTAGGTCATCTGCTGGGCGGGAGCGACAGAGCCGAGCACAGCGGCGGCGACACAGACGCCGGAGATCAAAAAGCGGGCACGCATGGCGAATCCTTTCGCTGGGAGGGACGTGAAAAGTGTATCCCAACGCTCTTTTCGACCAAAAGGTGGAAATCCACCGGGACTCAAACTAGCCTGTTTGTACCCGGAAATCGCCCATGCGTCTTCGCCTCGTGTCGCTCGCGCTCCTCGCTGCCTTGCCGCTCGCCGCGGCCCGGGCTGAGACGACCTACGCCACACTCGCCGGCAATCTCGGCGCGACCGGCCAGACGAACGGATCGATCCAATTCTTTCCGCTCCCTGGAACAACGTTCGCTCAACGATTCACGACGGCCACGCTGCCTGCGATCGGCGACGGCGACGGCAGCGGTCAGGTGCTCTATCTCTTCAGCTGGACCCTGCTGCCGGCACAGCAATTTGATCCAGCCGACCCAGAAAATCCGTTTCGCAATCTCGACACGACCTATCGGGTAAACCTCCTCTTCGATGCAGAGGGCTCGCCAGGCAGCAGCTTGCTTCTCTCCCCTGCGATCGGCACCGTGGCAGCGCCGGGGGTCGTGAATTTCTTGTATGCAGACCTGGTCAACGACCCGCGGGTCTCGCTGCAATCGAACACGGCCTACTGGCTCACTGTCGCGTTTCAGTCGGCAAGCGACGTCGTCGGCACTGCACTGCTCCTCCCATTCACGACCGGCTCGAATCAGACCGGCCCGGGCACCGTCGACAACCTGATGGTGAACACCGGCAGCGGCTGGGGCGGCATCACCGAGCGGGCGATCGTGCAGGTGCAGGTGGAAGTCGTGCCGGAGCCCTCAGCCATCGTGCTCACGGCCGCAGGCCTCGCGATCCTAGCGCGGCGGTTCGGGAAGCGGGCCCGCTGACGGTCCCGCCGCTCCCGCATCGCTTGCGAACCGCCACGCGAATTTCCTCTCGGCTCACGCCTCGGGCTTCCTGAGGGAGCGCAGGGTCGCTTGCGAACCGCCACGCGAATTTCCTCTCGGCTCACGCCTCGGGCTTCCTGAGGGAGCGCAGAGAGGATGCCCGGCCGCTGAGGAAGCCCGAGGCGTAAGCCGAGAGGACGCGAGCCGTCGCGCGGTTACAGTCGCGCGCGGGCTTCGAGCAGGAGTTCTTCCGTCTCGTCCCAGCCGATGCAGGCGTCGGTGATCGACACGCCATAGTGCAGCTTCGAGCGGTCGCTCGCCGCCGGCTGGCTGCCCGGGTGGATATTGCTTTCGAGCATCATGCCCACGATCGACCTGTCGCCCGCCCGCCGCTGTTCGAGTACGTCGCGCCACACGACCGACTGCCGCGTCGGATCCTTGCCGGAATTGGCATGGCTGCAATCGACGATGATCCGGGCCGGCAGACCCGCCTTCTCGAGCTTCGTGCGGGCCTCCTCCATCACCTCGGCCGAGTAGTTCGACCCGCTGCGACCGCCACGGAGCATGAGCACGCCCCATGGATTGCCAGCGGTCGACACGACCGCCGTGCCACCGTCGTTGTCGATGCCGAGAAAACTGTGCGGCGCCCGAGCCGACTGCATCGCATCGACCGCCGCCTGCAGTGAGCCGTCGGTGGAATTCTTGAAGCCCACCGGCATCGACAGCCCGCTGGCCATCTGACGATGCGTGGGGCTCTCGGTCGTGCGGGCGCCGATCGCCCCGAGCACGATCGTGTCGGCGATGTATTGCGGCGTGATCGGGTCGAGCATCTCGGTCGCCGTCGGCAAGCCGAGATCGAGCACATCGCGCAGGAACTTGCGCGCGATCCGCAGGCCCTCCGGGATGTCGTTCGTGCCGTCGAGGTGCGGGTCCATGATCAGGCCCTTCCAGCCGACGGTCGTGCGGGGCTTTTCAAAATACACGCGCATCACAATCAGCACGCGGTCGCGGACTTCCTGCGCGAGTTTTGCCAGCCGCTCGGCGTATTCGTGGCCGCCTTTCAGATCGTGGATCGAGCAA
>Ga0208856_1000494_pt1 | contig 15098 bp, 13 predicted proteins | sample LakMenEpi13Jul12_FD_150690 | JGI IMG/M metagenome (GOLD analysis project Ga0208856, IMG submission 150690) | Freshwater microbial communities from Lake Mendota, WI - 13JUL2012 deep hole epilimnion (SPAdes) | ecosystem: Environmental > Aquatic > Freshwater > Lentic | place: Lake Mendota, Madison...
TGAAGTATGAGCTGATTTGGCAGTATCTTCTCACGCAAGCACACATCACGCACTAACTCGCTAGCTAAAGCACTACTTTCTTCTTCATACACTTGCCACCCGACAATTTTTCGACTAAAAATATCGACAAACAGATAGAGATAGAAAAACCGTCCACGGCACGTAGAGGGCAAGTAGGTGATATCCCAACTATAAAGTTGATTAGGTGCTGTCGCGCAGATAGCACGTGGCTTGGTACGTGATTTTGCAGGATGTTCACCACGACGATGCGTCAACTGATTTGCAGCTCGCAGTAGACGATAGAAAGTCGATTCAGAAGCGAGGTAATGTCCTTGATCTGCTAATCTTGGCACAATTTGACTGGGCGGCAAATGACCATATTCCTCAGAATTTGCCACGGCCAACACGTGTGCTCGCTCACGGTCTGTGAGCTTGTTTGTTGGCTGATATTGTCGCTGGGGACGTTTATCACTCTGTATCACATCACCCGTCTGCCAGCGTTGCAAGGTTCGCTCACTTAAACCCACAATCTTACAAACCTGTGATTGCCGTGCCCCCGCTAACATCGATTCATTGACTAAACTAATGACTTGCTTGCGCTCTTCATGAGGAGTCATTTTTCCTCTCCCCCCAAGAGCGCTCGGAACTTTTTTTGTAAAACAAGCAGTGCTGCCGCTTCTGCTAAAGCCCTGTCTTTTCGTAATAATTCGCGCTCTAAACTGTGTATTTCAGTTTTTAATCCCTGAACTTCTCGCGCTTCTTCTCGCTTAGTCAATTCACTACTTTGACGACAAAAATCCGCTTTCCATTGCGCTAGTTGATGAACAAATACTCCTTGCTCTCGACACCACGCATTTAATTCCTCACCGACTAATCCATACGTTTTATGCAAGGCATCTAACTTATCTTCAAGTTGCCAGTCTTTGAGGCGTTTGGGGGGTAACTCAGAACTTTCCATAGCGGCTTTATCCATCCATCTTTTTAATGTATAAAAATTAATATTCAATTCATCAGCGATATTCTGTATCGACTGACCATTTCTTCGATTATAAACTTTTAACAACGCTTGTTCTTTAAACTCTGAAGTATATCTTTTTGTATAAGCTCTCATCTCAATTCTCAAATATTATTTAATAAAAATATTTGAGGCGACAACTATCCTGATTCAGGGGGATAAACACATCAAGAGCATATTAATATTTGCGATTGTAAATATTAACAATTAACAATATTAATATGCTTCAATTATTATATAATACTTATAAATCAATTAATTACGTACTATAATACATATAATGATGGCTATTTTCAATATGTATAGTAATTATGTGATATCAATATTTTAATGCCTTTAAAAATTTTTGATAAATAGATATAACTTATCAAAAACACCTATGAGGTCTATATATTATGCAATTACTAAGCATTCCCGACGTACTTAAGAAATTAAATATTTCGAAATCATATTTGTATAAATTAATGCGAAATGATGAATCCTTCCCTCGTCCAGCAAAATTTTCAAAGAGAAATACTGTATTTAATAATGAAGATATTGAAATATGGATATCTAAGAAATTTAAAGAATATAAACAAATCGATTTGTTTGAACATCATCAACTAATCGAGGGTATATGATGAATAAGCAATATATTGAAGATTTGAAATTTATTCGCAATGAATTGAAATTCATGATTAATATTCACGATGATGAAAACCTGAAAGTTATTCAGGCATTTGGTGTTAGTAAATTTGCTAATGAACTACGGGATTGGAATTTTAGTGATAAAAGTATCTTTCAAAATCTAAAAAAATGAAATAGCTGTAAAATTGTCCGTTTTTTCTGAAACCCACGAAATACGAGGGTTTCAGAGGAGTATTTTTAAATTTCTCTATCGTATACCTGCTATATCTATATTTTCTAATAATGATAAATATATGATAATTCTGAAAAGAATGAAATATGAATGATTAATCCCCCTGCTTTGCAGGGGGATTTTTATATTAATCTCTATTCTCTATCGATTTTATAATATGAATTATTTTTATATAAATAATATGTACTATTATTATCTTCATTATTATCGATAATATTATTATCTATTAATTTCTTCTTATTATTAATCATTTTCATAGTACCAGAGTATATTATTAAATTTCGTTTATCTATCTGATTTATATAACTTTCTATAAAATTTAGATTATATTTTGATAAGTTGATTGTTTTAGTTGCATAGCTTGCGAAGTATGCAGATTGCTGTGTAATACTACTTTCTGAATTATTTTTAATATGTTTGATATGAACACTGATTTGATAATCATCGTTAATTGAAATATTTAATGATTTCTTCCAAATTTTCAATAATTGTTGATTCGATACATAATTTTTCGTATGTAAAAACGATTTATGAACGTGTAAAATGCAATGAAAATGCGGATTGACCTTGTTAAATTCTTTGCTACTGGCAATTTCTAGTGATTTAAAATACCCACAATCTTTATAATATTTACCCCTCACGCCAAAATATGGTGCAAACTCAGGTGTATTGATTAATTTAGTCCAGCCATGGTTTAGTTCATTTATGATGTCTGATAGCTCATCAACATGACAATGCTTCATCGTCAATGTTAATGATACAAAAATATTGTCGGGGTATTTCTCTTGTAACTCATCGCAATTACCATAAAACTTAGCAGCAATTTTCTGTTTGTTGCGATACGAAGTCAAATTTTCAGCACGAACGTGCGACAAATTTAGACGTTTAACACGTCCATTTTTTTCGTCAATCTCAATTATTCTGCCACTCTCAGCTATGCGCATTCCAAATTTTTTGATTCTTTCATTATTAGATTGCAACATCAATTCTGCCAGTTTCTCATCTTCTTCTTTCAATTTTGCTATCAGCTTTAATTCATCATCAATTGATTTCTTCGCATATTTTGATTGCTTGACCTTCTTCATCACACACCTTCCGTTAAAAAGATGTATTTATAAATATTTATGAGTATGTGTGAGAATTTCTCAGATATGCCTGAATATTGCATTTAAAGCCCCTCTAGGGGCTTTAAATGGCTTAGCAAGCATTAGTGGAACAATTGGGCATTGCGCGACGTCTGGCGCGTTTTTTGATGTATATTTTTATATTATTACTTATACGCACTTATAAAAACACATGGAGACGATTTAAAAGCATAAATACTTTCTTTTAATATTTTTCAATTGACGTCAAAGAGTAGAAAGTTAGCAATGACATTATCAAAATCTAATAATGCTAGACTTCGAAAATACGCAATGCGTATCAAGAATTCATCTTTAAAGATTTTGATAGATGATAATGATGTAAATATTAAAGTTATAAATTATTCTCATCGTCAAAAGACGTGGCCTTAATGTATTTTAAAGTTGAAAAACTATTTCTGTTAATTTTTAGTATATTTTATATTATTTTAGCATGATTTTTTGTTATATTTTTCATTAACTTAGATAACAATAAAGCTACAAAATCGGTGTATTAAGCTACAAAATCGGTGTTAACTAAGCTACAAAATCGGTGTTAACTAAGCTACAAAATCGGTGTATTAAGCTACAAAATCGGTGTATTAAGCTACATATATATTTAAGTAGCTTTATATGCTAAACTGTCTGAAATGTGACTACATTAGTCTTGGTATATGAAACATAAGAATCTAACAGTATATAAATCAAATAGTGTCATTGAAGCAAGCTTTAGGTTAAGTTTAAATGAACAACGCGTACTGTTAGTTTGCATCAGTAAAGTTAACAGTATGTGTGAACTGTTAGAAAGTGATGAATTTGAGCTTTCTGCACGTGATTTTGCAGACCTATACGGGATATCGCAAGACAGGGCATATAGTGAATTGCAGGAAGTATCTAAGAATTTATATCAACGTTCTCTAACAATTTTAGAACCTTACCCTCATCGCCCTAAAATACAAAAAATTGAAACCCGATGGATTAGTTCAATCAGTTATCTGCCGGAAGATGGGAAGATTATACTGAGATTCGCCAAGGATATTCTGCCATTCCTATCGTTATTGAAAGGTCAATTTACCCGTTATAAGCTAGAATCCGTCGGAAAAATGAAATCTGTGTACGGAATTAGATTGTACGAACTTTTAGCGCAATGGAAATCGTGTGGAAAACGAGAAATTGAATTGGATTGGTTAAAAAAACAATTGCAATTAGAATCCGGCTACGACCGTATGAATAATTTAAAAGCACGCGTGATTGAGCCTGCGGTAGCAGATATTAATTTACATTCGAATTTCAATGTAGCTTGGTCACAAAGAAAAACCGGACGGAAAATTACACACTTGTTATTTGAATTTTCAGAAAAGGATAATACAAAATCAACATTAGCTAAAAAAGAAAGAATCACAAATAACAAAAAACAAGTTAATAACCTTGATTATTTTGCTGAAATGAGAATGAAATTTGGCGAAAAACTACCCCAAAATGCGATTCCTGAGCACATTATGATGTTGTTAAAAGAGCAAGGACGTTGGTAATTCTAATGCAAATGGATGTTATATATTCCATAATGATTTTTCTATAGTGCTTTAGTTATAAATCATTTTTTAAATATTCGTTTCCATAGTTTTCCGCTGTTACTTGTGTTTTGTACAACCTCAGAACTAGATGGGGGTGGTAGTAGACGTCTATAATCTTCAATTACTGAAGTCAGTATTTGTTTATCATTTTTTAATTCATTTACAATATCATGCAATGTGTCTATTTGTTTTTGATAATTTGATATTATCATATTATCAATAATGTCACTTTTTTTATCAATTTGATAATTATCATTGATATCAACTGCTTTTAACTCTCCATAAACCCTGATAAGTTCAGATGTGTCAATACCGTTTCCGGTTTTACTAAGCTTCCCAGATTTTATATGCCTGTAAATTGTTGCAGTCCCCTTCCCACACAATAAACCTGCTTGTTTAAACGTTACAATTGCCATATTTTATACAATTCTCATGATATATCATTTTATATTATCATTATGAAAAATGATAATATACTTTGTCAATAACAATTTGACGAGGTATATCTGTAAAAAATCATGTATATTCATCATATCCATTGTCTTTTAAAGTAGACAATTTAAGAGACATTTATTCGGTTTAAAATATTGGACACGGTAGATGGATGCCAAGCACCCCCTCTCACGGTTTTCACGCCCAGTTCATTGAGTTTATCTGCGATAGATTGTAAGGTTAATCCACTTGCCTTGTAGCTTACGATGGTACTCATCACATTGCTTGCAAAGTCATCCGCATTTTTACGGTTGGTTACATTACTACGCATCCTTGCTTCATCTAAATTCGTGGGATTACCCAGCTTTCTACCACTATCTTTAAGCACCTTCAAGGCACATTTAGTACGAGAACTAATAAGTTCACGTTCTTTTTCACTGAGTGCGGCATAGAGGTGCAACATGAACGGGTCTGCATCTTTGCCAAGTTGCGTTACGATGAACTTAACCTTTTGTTCCATCAAGCCACTGATAAAAGATACATTGCGTCCTAATCTATCGAGTTTGGACACCATGAGTACTGCACCCTCCTTTTTTGCATGTTGCAATGCTTTAGCTAGGATAGGTCTTTTATCAAGGGCATCTTTGCCACTACCCGTTTCTACTTCACTGTAGTGGGTTATCACTTCATAGTTTTCGGTGCTGCAAAATTCCAGTACAGTGCTGAGTTGGGATTCTAAGCCAAGTCCACTCTTACTTTGCTCTTTCGTCGATACTCTAGTGTAAATGATGGCTTTCATAATGAATAATTTGGCTGGATGATTACGTTTTACAAATTATAAACGGTCGTTTGTAGTTTGTATATCATAAGTTCTCATAGAGTTTCATACGTTATACACGCCTAAAAATAACTGAGTGCCCCACTAGTGCCCCGCGTAATAAAAATTATCTCTACACGTCAATGAATTAAAGGCTTTAAAGGTTTAATAAATCGCATTAGTAATGCGGTGTTCTAAAAAATGTCGTTTTTAACGCCTAAAAATCCGATTGAATTCTGTTGATTATCCTTTTTTCTATCCGTTCAAACAAGACACGAATTCTTGTTTGAGGAATATTCCTCACCTATAAGGGGTAGAGGCAGAATTCGGAAAAAATAGTACGCTAAGCGAAAGCGGCCTAACCCTCGATATTATGGGCAAGGCCGTGCAATGAACAAATCAACAACACGCCCATAGCAATCAACGCAATCTGCTGCAATGATGTTTTCATGTCGGTCTTTTTATGCAATGACGGGATCAGATCGGCCACTGCGATATAAATAAAGCTAGAGGCCGCCAGTACCAGGAAATACGGCAAACTCTCATGCAAATCCGCCAAGCTGAAATATGCTAGCACACCGCCCAAAACAGTGGTTAAGCTGGCGAGTATATTGTAAAAAAGCGCTTTGCTTCTGGAATAGCCGCTGTGCAGCAAGATCGCAAAATCGCCGACTTCCTGAGGAATTTCATGCGCAGCAACGGCCAGACTGGTAACTATGCCTAATTGAACATCGGTTAAAAACGCGGCCGCGATTAAAACACCATCGACAAAATTATGGATGCCGTCTCCAAGAATAATCAACGCACCGGCTGACTTGGCTATACCCTGACTATGACTGTGGGTATGCCCGTGACCATGTTCGTACTCATCTTCATTGCCGTGCGCCTCACAGTCACCGGAATGGCAATGACGCCAGATCAGCAACTTTTCCAGCACGAAAAAACCAAGTACACCCGCTAAAATTGTCCCGGATAAGGATTGAAACTGCTCAGGCTTGGTTTCTGAAAATGCCTCGGGAATTAAGCCCCAAAAGGCAACCGCCAATAATGCGCCAATTGCAAAGCTGATCCCGTGCGGCAATACTTTAGCCCTGCGCTGCTCAGACAACAATAGAAAAACAGCGGCCGCCATAACGCTTAATACGCCGCCAACTGCTGTAAAAATGATAATTAGTAGCAGTAAATTCACTCTGTTATTTTTTCCATATTAGCGTTGCTATACGCCCGTCTGTTTATCCCGACGATAAGAATAAAAACGTTCATGTTCGGTGACTGTGCAAAAACCGCCACCGTAAACCTTATCAATACCCAGCATAGCCAAATCAATCCGGGCCAATTGATAAATGTCCGCCAGCCATTTGCCACTGCCTTGCTGTTTAAAAGCCGTCATGAATGACGCCGATTTTTCCAGAAAAGCATCCCGCACTTCAGCGCCAACTTCAAAACGGCCTTTAAAAATGCAGCACAATAGTTAAGTGCAGACAAAGAGTTAGGCGAGAATACCCGGCGCCTTAAGTCATCTCAAGTGAACTGACTCATTTCATTGAGTCATCGGATTTTACGGTGGTCAATTCAAAAATCAATATCTCGGCTGTACTGGTATCAACGTTTTCCACCGTCATGGCAGCTCCCGTTTCCCAAAACACCTCGCCCGCACCATAAATTTTGGTTTCGCCGCTATCTTCGACTTTTAATTTGCCTTTAAGGACATAACGCGGCCCTGGCCCTTCGTGGGTATGCACGGGGGTTTTATAGCCTTTTGGAAATTGCACTCGTATGACATGGGTATCCACCGTATTTGATGGTAGCGTCGTTCTTTTTGTAAATAAAGATTGACGGGTGAATTTGCCTGCGGATTCCTCAGTAGTTTCCGCTTGTGCGTTGGCTACCATGAGGCCGAGCATTGCAAACAGATACACAATACGCAATTTTTGTTTCATTTTTCGCTCCTATAGAAAAATTAAGTAAATTTTAAATTAGACTTTTTTGAATTTCGAAATTGCCAAAACCTATGCCATTCTGCACGAGTAGTGATCGATAGCTGATTATGTGTATTCTTAGATTTCATTGTTTTCGGATTCCTGGTCTACAAGTATAAGACACGTTATGAGTAACTTATTTGGCTCTATATTCGTCCGCATCGATACCATGTTTTTTAAGTTTTTGATGAATTGCGCGTGGGGTAATCCCCATTTCTCTTGCAACGGCGCTCACATTTCCAGAGCACCTCGCCAAAGCTTCATGTAGCAGTTTTATTTCGACATCACGGGAAATTTTTCCCTTTGTCGCCTGGATAAGGCTGTGATGTGCTTGGTCTGCTTCTGAATCAGAAATTTCGACAGCAATGTTCTCAATGACTTCCGTCTTAGCAAACAGAAATGCGTTCTCTAAGACGTTTTCCAATTCCCGAATATTTCCTGGCCAATCGTAACGCATCATTTTGAGCCACACATGTTCACCAAGGTTTTTGGGGTATTTTTGGTATTTGACCGACAATTGTTTTAGGAAATGATTGGCTAGTACGACGATATCCTCGCGCCGTTCCCGTAACGGTGGGATATCTATAGTAATGATATTTAATCGATAAAAGAGATCCTTACGAAACTCGCTTGCCGACACTAGGTCTTTGAGTTTACGATTGGACGCGACGATAATGCGGACATCGGTTTTAATGAGTTGTCTGCCGCCAACTCTTTCAAATTCACCTTCTTGGAGTACCCGCAACAATTTCGCCTGGCTAGTTAGGCTTAAGCCGTCAATTTCATCCAAAAACAGCGTTCCGGTACAAGCTCTTTCGAAAAAACCCTTGTGAACATTGTAAGCGCCAGTAAATGCCCCCTTTTCATGGCCGAACAAAGCACTTTCTATCAGAGATTCGGCGATTGCTGCGCAATTTACGGCGATAAATTTTTCCGGGTTTCGTCCGCTCGCGGCATGGATGGCTCGTGCGATGATTTCCTTTCCCACCCCGGTTTCACCACCTATCAACACGTTGGCCATGGTCGGGGCGACGATCTCTATCGCATCCGTGACATCGCGTATCGCTTTAGAATGCCCAATGACCAGAGTTTGGTTTTTTTGCACGATAGCCGTTTCAATGGTCCCACAACTGCACCAGTACCGGTTTGTTTTGTCGGTAACCTGGACTATCGCATTGGTATCATCCAATTTGGAGATGAGCTCACCATCCTGGAAAAAATATTCGTCCCCATGTCTATGTTGATGGTTTTCCCGGTTTAGATAAATTGCCACGTCGCAGACCGAATCGCCGACGGCGATGCGCTTTCGTAATTCGACTTGGGCGTAACCGAAGTTTCGGGCTGCGATTCCGCCAAAAACCGACGAGGTCATCTGGCACAACTCAGGTGTTTCTTTTACCAACGCCCCAAAAGGACAGCGAGTGTTTTCAACGCGAATGACACCTTCACCGCTCGATGCCCTGGTGAATTCTCCTCCAATCTGGTTCTTAATTTCGATGATTACATCCGCATATTGATCATGCGTCAAAGCATCTTGAAACTCCAATTGCTTTCTGACGGTATCCTCAAAACAACTGCTCGCAGACAAGCCGAGATATTGAATTGAGTTATCTTGGTTCGAGAGTTTCAAATTTTGCTTTTTCCACAAATTAACGCTGTGGATTACAAAAGCCTGTAGAAAGGAGACGGGCGTCAAACGGGACAGTAGTCGATTATTCATTTTTCATCTGGATACGTCATGCCGGTAGTTTGTTTCTTGAGAAATTTGCAGCGGATGCTAGTGATGGCAACAGCTACAACTCGGTCCGTGACGATACGCGTCATTCTTCGGTTGCGGTTGTAACGAACGTATCGCCTGTTCGCGGCCTACGGCCATAGCGCCATGCGTTGCCGGGGCAGTCAGTATGAGCTTGGTGCATGTTCCTCCGCATGTGGGGCAGCACGGTTGAGGGTCGCTAATGCGATGTTTGGCTTCGAACTTTTGCTGGCATTGCCCGCATTGATAATCGTATGTTGGCATAGTGTACGCCTACTCTGGTTAAGCTGATAGGGAAGGAGAGCGCCCCCATGATGGAACTGCGCTCTCGATATTTGGATTTAGCGTTTAGCCGTTAACTCCAGCGATTAGGCTGTTTGTCGGTCACACCAAATACCGACGAAACAACATCGGTGCGCAGCCGTTTTTCCGGATCGAGTGTCGGTGCCCTCAAACGCCGCGTTTCTACCTCCCAAACCCAACCACTCACAATGACATCTTTCGGAATTAGCGGATGGTTTCTAAACGCTTCGATGGTTTTCATACAGGTGATATCGACGTCGTCCATCATGCCAATCCATTTTGCAAATGAACCTTTATTCAGTTTCAACTCGGGCAAGGTTGGATCAAGGGCTATGTTATCGGTGTCGATACCTCTTTCTCGAAGAACCCTTTCCAGATCATTAGCATTTGCTGAGAGCATGCCACACTGGGTGTGTTGAACTATGACAATTTCCTTGGTACCAAAAAAGTTACAGGTTAACATCGCAGAACGGATTGCATCGTCCGTTACGATGCCGCCCGCATTGCGGAAACAGTGCGCATCCCCTCCTCCGACAGGGGTATCAACATGGATACCAAGCGCCTCGTCCACCGGCAAACGCTCATCCATACAGGCAAGTACCCATAAACTGGCGTTATTATGCCCTTCCGCACCGTAACGTCGACGCGTAGCCCAGAAATCGTAATCATTAATCCGCTGTTCAAGCTTGTTTTTCAATGTAGTCATGTTTTTCTCCATCATAAAATGAATGCTTAGGTAAAAACCCAAGGTGATTTAGTGGCGCCACTACATTTAATTAAGCAAGTCACGTGCCATAATAATAATTATTAAAAATCAATATCTTATAGCTTTATTTAGAGAGAACGTTAATACCTTTAATCCGTCAAGTAGCATTCTAATAAGAAATATTCTTTTTAATACCAACAAGTTATAGTGTGAACAGGGCAAACTTCCCGCTGTGAAGTCTTTGTTCCCGTATTCGATTTATGGGGCGACAGAAGGTGAGCGGGAGTAACCCACAAAAACACCGTATCATCAGATTTTTTCCTATTATAATTTAATTCAAGTCTCTGATCTGATCATGTACATTTATGATGGCCTTCTGGTTTTCCTAGCTTGCGGCAACGTGGTTAATATTCTGAATTAGTTTTAGAGCCTATTTGGTGGGACGTAAGGATTCGCGCGAAAATTGACAATAGCAGATTGGTTCATGCAATAGCGCTACTATGAGTTGAGCGACTTAAAGTGCTGAAGTATCTCGAACGACCGGTTGCTACCATCACGTTGCGTTGCCATTATTGAAGGGTCGCAATGAAACCTAAAACAGTCACAGATTCTGGCCCGTGTTGGGCCAGAACGCTTATATGAAAATAAACAAAAGATTAAGTGGTTTTTTAAACTGAAAGTTTGAACTATTTAGTATTGCGGGTTTGTGTCTTATTTTTGGCAAGTAAGTTAGGCGGCGGTCCGATCGGCAATATATGTCAATTTGAGCTATACCCTATCCTGATGTCAGGCTATGTGCCGCTTTGGCGTCAGAATAGAGTATGTTTGGTTAATTATTGACACGTGCCACCAAAGGCTATAGATTCCATCCTGACACTTTTGGTTTTTGAGGGCAGTTAATTTGCAAGGGCATCGTATTGGTTACATCAGAGTCAGTTCGTTCGACCAGAATCCGGAACGCCAACTTGAGCAAGTCGAAGTCAATAAGGTTTTTACCGATAAGGCTTCTGGCAAAGATACCGAACGACCAGCCTTGGAAGAGCTTCTTTCTTTTGTTCGCGAAGGTGATACGATCGTGGTGCACAGTATGGACCGCTTGGCGAGAAATCTGGATGACTTGCGAAGATTGGTGCAGCAGTTAACCAAACGCGGTGTACGTATCGAATTCGTCAAGGAATGTCTGACTTTTACCGGCGAAGATTCACCGATGGCAAATCTATTACTGTCAGTGATGGGGGCTTTTGCCGAATTCGAGCGGGCTTTAATCCGAGAACGTCAGCGCGAAGGCATTGCGCTGGCCAAACAGCGCGGTGCCTACCGGGGGCGCAAGAAAGCGCTATCGCCCGAACAGGTAACCGAGTTACGACTGAAGGTCAGTGCGGGCGAGCAAAAAGCAAAACTGGCCCGCGAGTTTGGTGTTAGTCGCGAAACCCTATACCAATATCTGAAAACAGATGACTGATCATGCCGCGTCGCTCGATACTATCTGCCACTGAGCAGACCAGTCTGCTTGACCTGCCCGATAGTCAGGATGATCTGATTCGCTACTACACGTTCAATGAGCCAGACTTATCGTTGATCAGACAGCGCCGGGGCGATGCCAACCGACTCGGTTTTGCTGTACAGCTTTGCCTGTTGCGCTATCCAGGGTATGCGCTGACCAGCGGCATGACAATAGCGGAGCCAATCATCCAATGGATCGCCCGACAAGTTCGGGTTGATGCGAACGCATGGGGGAAGTATGGTGAGCGCGATGAGACGCGGCGTGAACATTTCCAAGAGTTACGCACCTATCTCAGGCTATCACCGTTTGGTTTGTCTGACTTTCGCTTTCTGGTGCAGAATCTAACCGGTCTTGCCATGCAGACCGACAAGGGACTGGTACTCGCTGCGCATGCATTGGAGACGTTAAGGCAGCGACAGATTATCCTACCGGCGCTGACCGTTATCGAGCGGGCTTGCGCGGAAGCCGTTACACGCGCTAACCGGAGCATCTACCAGGCGTTAGCCCAGCAGCTGACTGCGCATCATCGACGACAGCTGGACGATCTACTAAAGGTCAAGCCGGACAGCAACATTACGTGGCTGGTTTGGCTGCGGCAATCGCCGCTGAAACCGAACTCCCGATACATGCTTGAGCACATTGAGCGTCTGAAAACATTTCATGCGCTTATATTGCCGGAAGGCATTGACCGCCACATCCACCAGAACCGCTTGCTGAAGATAGCGCGTGAAGGCAGGCAAATGACTCCACAAGACTTGGGCAAATTTGAGAGCGAGCGGCGCTATGCCACACTGGTCGCACTGGTTCTGGATGGAACAGCTACAGTCACCGATGAAATTATTGATCTGCATGATCATATCCTGATGAAGTTATTCAGTACAGCCAAGAACAAACATCAACAGCAGTTCCAGAGGCAGGGTAAAGCAATCAACGACAAGGTGCGCCTGTTCTCAAAAATCGGCCATGCCTTATTGGAGGCCAAGCAGTCAGGCGGCGATCCTTACGTCGCCATCGAGGCGGTTATTCCTTGGGAGGATTTCACACAGAGCATCACTGAAGCCGACCAGCTCGCTAAACCAGAATCGTTCGATCACTTACACTTGGTTGGCGAGCAATTCAACACGCTACGCCGGTACACGCCGGAACTCTTGGAAGTGATCAAGTTGCGTGCTGCACCGGCAGCACAGAGTGTGCTGGACGCCATTGAGGTAGTGCGCGGTATGAATACCGATAGCGCGCGCAAAGTACCGGTGAACGCACCGACCGCTTTTATAAAACCACGCTGGAAATCACTGGTACATACAGGTGATGGTATTGACCGCCGTTTTTATGAAATTTGCGCGTTATCGGAGCTGAAAAACTCGCTCCGTTCTGGCGACATCTGGGTGCAAGGCTCTCGCCAATTCCGCGACTTTGACGAATACCTTCTGCCAACCGAAAAGTTCGAGCTACTCAAGCAATCGAAGATGTTACAAATTGCAGTTAACCCCGACTGCGACCAATACCTGCATGACCGGTTGCACCAGCTGGAACAGCAACTGACCACGGTCAATCGCTTGGCGCAGGCCAACGAACTTCCTGATGCGATCATCACCGACTCTGGTCTGAAGATCACACCACTGGATGCTGTCGTGCCCGAAGCGGCGCAACAGCTGATAGATCAAGCCGGAATGCTGTTGCCCCGCATCAAAATCACCGAGTTGTTGATGGATGTAGATGACTGGACGGGCTTCACCCGACATTTTGTCCATCTAAAAGATGGCAAGCCGACAAAGGATAGGACGCTGCTATTGTCCACAATCCTGGCCGATGCCATCAACCTAGGACTGACAAAGATGGCCGAGTCTAGCCATGGCACGACCTACGCAAAACTGTCTTGGCTACAAGCTTGGCACATTCGGGACGAGACCTATTCGGCTGGTCTGGCCGATCTGGTGAATGCCCAATTCAGCCACAACTTTGCCGAGAACTGGGGAGACGGCACCACATCGTCGTCTGACGGACAGCGCTTCCGCGCTGGCGGCAAGGCCGAGAGCACAGGCCATGTCAACCCAAAGTACGGTAGCGAACCGGGCAGATTGTTCTACACCCATATATCCGACCAATATGCACCGTTCAGCACTAAGGTGGTCAACGTTGGCGTACGTGATTCCACCTATGTGCTTGATGGTCTGCTGTACCACGAATCGGATTTACGGATCGAGGAACACTACACGGACACAGCGGGTTTTACCGACCATGTTTTCGCTCTAATGCACCTACTGGGCTTCCGCTTCGCACCACGCATCCGCGACCTGAAGGATACCAAGTTGTATGCGCCGAAGAACGGGCAGGACTACCCGGTGCTACAGAGCATGATTGGTGGCACCCTGAACGTCAAAAGCATCCACGCTCATTGGGATGAAATTCTTCGGCTGGCCGCATCAATTAAACAAGGCACCGTCACCGCCTCGCTGATGGTGCGAAAACTCGGAAGCTACCCGCGTCAGAACGGTCTGGCTGTTGCCCTACGCGAGTTGGGCCGCATTGAGCGCACGTTGTTCATCCTGGATTGGCTACAAAGCGTGGAACTCCGCAGACGGGTTCAGGCTGGGCTGAATAAGGGCGAGTCTCGCAACGCCCTAGCCAGAGCAGTGTTTTTCAACCGGCTTGGCGAAATACGCGACCGAAGTTTCGAGCAGCAGCGCTATCGTGCCAGTGGCCTCAATCTGGTGACTGCGGCCATTGTATTGTGGAACACAGTCTATCTGGAAAGGGCGACGCAAAGGCTGCGCGAGTCGGGCAAGCCTATCGACGACGCGCTATTGCAATACCTGTCGCCGCTGGGCTGGGAACACATCAACCTGACCGGCGATTACGTCTGGCGGCAAAGCAGGAAGATCGAGGACGGTCAGTTTCGGCCGCTACGTATCATCGGAAAGTCTTAGCGTACTATTTTTTCCGAATTCTGCGACGCCCCCTATAAGCCCATCTTTATTGCGATTCCAATAGGTTTTTTGCTTCAATTTCTGTACCATCAAAAGAACGGATAA
>Ga0208856_1000496_pt1 | contig 15077 bp, 15 predicted proteins | sample LakMenEpi13Jul12_FD_150690 | JGI IMG/M metagenome (GOLD analysis project Ga0208856, IMG submission 150690) | Freshwater microbial communities from Lake Mendota, WI - 13JUL2012 deep hole epilimnion (SPAdes) | ecosystem: Environmental > Aquatic > Freshwater > Lentic | place: Lake Mendota, Madison...
AAGTAATTGTGGTTGATGCAATCCAAAAGCATCTTTGAGTATTTATTCTTTATAAAATAATTTGTAATTATTTTTATCGCCTGGTTGTTTTTCATTCCATACTAGTTTCCAATTTTCGCTAATCGGTGGAAGATCTTTTTTGTGTAATTGGTAAATAAGTAAATAATTGCAATTAACCCGATCACCTTCTCTACTAGCCTTTATATTTAAATAATAATCAATCAAATCAATTTGTGCGTTATTAATGTTGTGAGTCGTGAGGCAAGCTTTATCTTGCATCACTTTTCCCATGGATAAAAAAAGCGGACTAAAATCTTTCTTATGATTAATCCATGGAAGCCATAAAGCCATCAGGAGTGCCCAACTCACTGTGAGGCCAATAGACCAATTTGTCGTACATGAACGATTTGTAATTCTTGTTTTTACCAAAGAAAAAATCCAAACCAGAGTCAAAAGTATCGCAATGGTTAAAATAAAAATATTGAAATGTGATTCGTTAGTTTGTGCTAAAAATTGCATACGCTCGTATGTTTTTTTTGGGAAGCCTGTGAGCATGGCATTCCATCCAAGCCAGATGAGAAAAATAATGGTCGAAAATAAAATGATGCCAAACCAGTTAAGTGCGCTTGCAGCACCTCTTCTTAAATTTTCAATACTACCCGCTGCAATTGTTGATAGTGGAATTAGAAACGGCATTATGAAAGCTTGGTTTTTTGTTGCACAAGAAGAAGTAAGAATTAATGCAGATACAAAAAAGATGATTGGTAATTGAAATTTAGTTTGAGACCATATCTTGCCTCTGAATTTCCACAGGCCCCAGACTGCAAGAGGGAGCGCTGGCCAAGCAAACCAGGAAAGATTTTTGATATAAAAAATATAATTTTGTGTTTGAAATAATTGGAAATGATTAATCCATCTCATAAATATGTCGTGTTCATACCACCATAGAAGTGCTGGCCATACTATTAGAAAGGGTAAACTCACAAGAAGACTTAAACTGAGAACTAGAGCATAACGACGTGTTCGCCATACTTGAAAAAGCATAGGTAAGAGTATGCTTGAAAGCATAAGAATAAGAAGTGGCATGATCCCGCCTGATAAGAAACTTATGCCTAAACCAAACCCTAAAAGAAGGGCGGATCTAAAAGGGCGTCTTTTAGAAAGAGCCAAACCATAAAATGCCATGGTAAGACCTGTTAATGTTGCAATACCAGGCATAAGCGTATGCACATTAAATATGAGGCCTACTGAACCTATAAAAATCAGAGCCGCTTGTCTTCCAGAGCCGGTGCCCCATAACTCTCGATTCAACATACCTATCATCAAAATGGTAAGACCCATCCACAAGGCATTAATCATTCTGCTCGCGTCATGAAGTGATATTAAGGGTGTGAGAATTTTTCCAAGAATGGCCCCTGTCCAATAGTAAAGGGGTGGATTGATAAGTGTATCTTCACTGGCAGCCATTGGCGCTAATATATGACCATTCAGTACCGCATGAATCGCACTGATACTTTGCGTCTCATAGCCTTTCCAGGGCGCATGACCAAAAAGTCCTGCAAATACCCAAATAATACATAAAACGACAAAGGAATGGATTTTGGCTCGCTCACCTAATCGGCTGCGAGGGGTGGCCATATTATCTTGCCAATCGTGCTCGAGTTGAAATCGCATATTTAAAAAAAAAGGCAGCCTATGCTGCCTTTTGATATAAGGATAAAGTCTTACATGCCATATTTTTGTTTGAATTTCTCAACACGGCCTGCAGTATCTAAAATCTTTTGTTTACCTGTATAGAAAGGATGGCATTGTGAGCAAACTTCAATGTTCATATCTTTTCCAACTGTTGATTGTGTTTTGAACTTATTACCACAGCTACATGTGATATTAATTTCAGCGTAATTTGGGTGTGTATCAGCTTTCATAATTTTTCCAACTTTAGTTCAATAGATGCGCATTATCAATGATTTAGGACCAAAAATCAATCAATTTTACGTCTTAACCCCTTCGCATACTGTCAAAGAAGTCGTTATTATTTTTAGTGGCTTTAATCTTGTCTAGCAAAAATTCCATCGCTTCCAAGTCATCCATAGGGTGGAGAAGTTTTCTAAGTACCCATATTTTTTGTAAATTATCTTTAGGGATAAGAAGTTCTTCCTTACGAGTGCCTGATTTATTTACATTAATTGCTGGGTAGAGTCGTTTTTCAGCCATTTTACGATCAAGATGAATTTCCATATTACCAGTACCTTTGAATTCTTCGTAAATCACATCATCCATGCGTGAGCCTGTATCAATCAAAGCTGTTGCAAGGATTGTGAGCGAGCCACCTTCTTCAATATTGCGGGCTGCCCCAAAGAAACGTTTTGGTTTTTGAAGCGCATTGGCATCGACACCGCCGGTAAGCACTTTACCGGATGAAGGGATGACTGTGTTGTAAGCTCTTGCCAATCGCGTAATGGAATCCAAGAGGATCACTACGTCTTTTTTGTGTTCAACAAGACGCTTCGCTTTTTCAAGAACCATTTCAGCTACTTGAACGTGACGTGTTGCAGGTTCATCGAATGTTGATGCAACAACTTCACCTTTTACAGACCTCGTCATTTCAGTCACTTCTTCTGGCCTCTCATCAATTAGAAGCACAATTAAAGATACGTCAGGATGATTTGATGTGATGGCATGTGCGATATTTTGCATCATGACAGTCTTACCACTTTTAGGACTCGCTACAATCAAGCCACGTTGACCTTTACCAATCGGCGCAATCATATCAATCACGCGACTTGTAATATTTTCCTCACCGTTAATATCTCTTTCAAGCGTGAGAGGTATAGTTGGAAATAGGGGCGTTAAGTTTTCAAAAAGAATTTTATTCTTTGTATTTTCTGGCGCTTCGTTGTTAACTTCATCTACTTTTACAAGTGCGAAGTAACGCTCTCCATCTTTAGGTGTTCTAATTTCACCTTGAATGGTGTCTCCTGTATGAAGATTGAAGCGACGGATTTGTGAAGGCGATACATAAATATCATCAGGACCTGCAAGGTAAGACGTATCAGGTGATCTTAAAAATCCAAACCCATCTTGTAATACTTCTAAGGTACCGTCTCCGTAAATACTATCTCCCTTTTTTGCTTTGTTTTTTAAGATTGCAAAGATTAAATCTTGCTTTCTCATGCGACTCGCATTTTCGATTTCGTCCGTGATCGCCATTTCTACAAGTTGTGCAATGGGGAGGTGTTTTAATTCAGATAAATGCATGTTTGGGGGCTTCCGATTAGTCTTACGTTGGGGGTTTTTTAAGGAGAGAGAGGTAAGCTTTAGATATTGCTATCGATAAATGTTGTTAATTGGGATTTTGATAAGGCGCCAACTTTAGTCGCTTCGACATTACCATTTTTAAAAATCATTAAAGTAGGAATGCCTCTGATGCCAAACTTAGCTGGGGTTTGTGCATTTTCATCGATATTAAGTTTAGCAATTTTTAACTTACCATCGTAGTCTTTGCATATTTCATCAAGAATAGGTGCAATCATTTTGCAAGGACCACACCACTCTGCCCAGTAGTCAACTAGAACAGGAACGGTAGATTGAAGCACTTCAGTTTCGAATGTTGCGTCTGACAAATGGATAATATTTTTGCTCATGATGACCTTTAATGGATTAATTCTGTAATTAAGCTAGCTAGCGTTACGGGCAATTTATTTTGGGATTTAGAACTAACTTGAATTTTTTGAAAAAACTTATGAAAAACATTATAACAACATCTTTAATTAAATCAAATGGCGCGTAAGGCCTGGCATAGAATAGTCTTAGGCTATTTAATAGTCTTTTATTTTCAAAGACTTAAGACAGAAATTTTTTGCTTAATTTTTTATAATTTCAAAAAGCTTCACTACTTTTGTAACTTTATTTGTATTTTTCGCAATCTCTTCAGCTTCTTTGGCCTCTTTTTCGTTCAAAATACCCATAAGGTAGACCACCTTATTTTCAGTGATGACTTTGACGTAAAAAGGTGAAACTTTATTTTCTTTGAAAAATCTAGCCTTCACGCTGGAGGTAATTAAAGCATCTTCCGCTCTTGCTGATAAAGAATTCACAGGCTCAATCGTGAGCTCATTCATCACCGATTTGACGTTAGCTAAGGCTTTAATCTGAGCTGTAATGGTTGATTTAATTTCCTCGCTCGGTACCTGACCTAATACAAGTACATGTGCGTTATAACTTGTGACATTCGTATGAATGTCACCTTTGAGTTTTTGAATGCCAGCAAAAGCCTTTAATTCAATATTAGAATCTTCAAGAATGATGCCTGGCGTTCTGCGATCAGCCATTGTATCAATACCTATAGCGCCTCCACCAATAATGGCAGCAGGGCATCCTAAGAGTTGCAACAAGACAAATGAAATAAAAAATAATTTGATATGTTTAAGCATGGTTTCCTCTAAAGTTTTATTAACTTAGCATTGATATGTGACAAAATGATTATATCTCTTTTAAAGAGGTCTTGAGTAAGCGACTTAAAAGAGCTTTTTTAAGTGCTTTAAAAATAATTGGGCTGTTGATGATGAGTGGAATATTGTATGTAGTAGCGACACCTATAGGCAATTTAAATGACATTACTTATAGAGCGCTAGAAACTTTCAAATCGGTAGATCTCATTGCTTCAGAAGATACGAGACATACCCAAGGCCTTTTGTCTCATTTTTCCATTGAAAAAAAACAGTTTGCAGTTCATCAGCATAACGAAAAAGCTTCCGCACAAAAAATCATTGAATATTTAAAAGACGGTAAACATATTGCGTTGGTATCAGATGCAGGTACCCCGAATATCAGCGATCCTGGTGGCCTTATCGTCAAAGAAGTGGCAGCTGCTGGTTTTGAAGTCATTCCTATTCCAGGTGTTTCTGCACTCACAGCGGCTTATTCAGTTTCAGGGATAGAACATACAAGCTTTCATTTTTATGGATTTTTACCAACGTCGAGCAGTCAAAGAATTAAGACGTTTGAAAACCTTCAAACGCAAACATGTCCTATCATTTTTTATGAGGCACCGCACCGCATCATCAAAACCTTGAGTGATATGGCTAATTTTTATGGGGACAAACATCATATTGTAGTGGCGCGAGAACTCACCAAAACATTCGAAAGTATTTATCGAGGCGAAGTTTCAAAGGTTAGAGAGGTTATTGAAAGCGATAGTAATTTTCAAAAAGGAGAGTTCGTGATTTTGGTATCCCCGATGCATCATGAAAAAAATGAATTACTGAGCGAAGATCAGCATAGAATATTGAAAATATTACTCAATCATATGCCGACGAATGCAGCTGTGAAATTAGGTGTAGAAATATTAAGTATCAACAAAAATTATTTATATGACGAAGCTTTAAAAATAAAAAAAGATGACTAAAACTTTAACGATTACTACTCCGGATGATTTTCATGTGCACTTAAGAGATGATGCACTTATGGCGTCCGTTGTGCCTTACACCGCGAAGCAATTTGCAAGAGCACTCGTGATGCCGAATTTAAAACTGCCTATTACGACTGTAGATCAAGCGATTCAATATGAATCAAGAATTAAAAAGGCTTTAAAAAGTGATACCCACTTTCAGCCACTCATGACTTTATATCTCACAGATAACACTTCACCTGATGAAATTAAAAAGATCCCTGAGCATCAAAACATTGTAGGGATTAAATATTATCCAGCCGGTGCCACAACTAATTCAGATTCGGGTGTTAGAAACATTGATGATCGTTACGATATTTTTGAACTCATGGAAAAATTAGATATAACACTTTTGCTTCATGGTGAGGTGGTCGATTCAGCAGTTGATATTTTTGATCGTGAAAAAGTATTCATTGATCAACATTTATCAAGGCTACATAAAACATTCCCCAATTTGAGAATTGTATTGGAACACATCACTACAAAAGATGCTGCCGACTTTATTTTAAGTACCTCTAAAAAACTGGCAGCTACGATCACACCACAACATCTTTTATTAAACAGAAATCATATGTTTATAGGCGGTATCAATCCGCATCATTATTGTCTTCCCGTTTTAAAAAGAGAGACACATCGTCAAGCACTTTTAAGTGCAGTGTCATCAGGCAATGCCAAATTCTTTTTAGGGACCGACAGCGCACCTCACTTAAAATCAACAAAAGAAAATGCTTGTGGTTGCGCAGGTATTTTTTCTGCGGCAAGCGCTATTGAGCTTTATGCTGCAGTATTTGATGAGCTCAATGCACTTGATAAATTAGAAGGTTTTGCAAGTTTCTACGGAGCTGATTTCTACGGACTAGAAAGAAATAAATCGTCAATTAATCTCGTTAAAGAAGACTGGCTTGTTCCTGAAAAAATTACTGTAGGTGATGAAGCTATTGTTCCGCTATATGCTGGAAGAAAAATTGCTTGGCGCTTAATTGATTAGACAAGTTTGATTATTTAATGAATTCTTCTTCAGTTAAATCCATTAGCTTGGAACATCTGACATTTAAAGCTCTGGATAATTTAAATACAGTCTCAATGGAAGGAGTTTTCTTCCCATATTCGAGTTCAGATATATAAACCCTTGCAAGTTGCGCTTCAAGCGACAAATCTTCTTGAGTTAATTTTTTTTTGAGTCTAATTTTTTTTAAAGCTCGACCGAAAGCTTTTGTTTTTGTTGGCATGGGCTCAACCTTAAATGACTATCCCAGAACCGTCTTCCATCTTTAGTTTACAAAAATTTAAGAAGCCAAATACCAGTAAGGGTTGCATAGCTTTTTGTAAACTTTAAATAGCAAATATATAGGTTGCGTCCCAAGTCAATTAAATACACCCGAAACTGACGTTTTATAGGTGTGTTAAAATCCATGCGAAGCTGACTAGACAGTCGCTGCTTGTTAACTCAAGCAGAGGAAAGTCCGGGCTCCACAGAGCAGAGTGACGGCTAACGGCCGTACGTTGCGAAACGAGGAATAGGGCCACAGAGACGAGCGTATTTAGTTACGGTGAAACGCGGTAACCTCCACTCGGAGCAAAGTCAAATAGGGTAGTAATAGCACGGCTCGTGTTGCTACCGGGTAGACTGCTTGAGTGCATGAGTAATCATGTGCCTAGATGAATGACTGTCCACGACAGAACCCGGCTTATCGGTTGGCTTCAACTTTTTCTTAAAAATTCCTAGCTTTATTCTTCCAAACCCTTGTCATATATGAAAAAACCTTCAAAAAAGAGCTTGCAGAGCTCTTTTTTATTATCTATAGTGTCATTAGTGGAAAAAAGTGGTTTTTTGTGGGAAATTTCTAAGTAGAACTAAGGGTATTTAGTAATTTCCCACTTTTTTTGAATTAAATAATTAGGTCGGGAATTATGTTTAGAGGCGCTAATCTCTTGAATATTGATGCTAAAGGCAGAATAGCAATGCCGACAAAGCATAGAGAAGATTTGCTCGCCCAGTCTTCAGGTGATTTAGTCATTACAGCTCACCCCCATGGATGTTTATTGATTTACCCCCAGATTGCTTGGGAACCTATCCAGTCGAAGATCATGGCACTTTCAAGTTTTGATAAAAAATCGAGCGCGTTACAAAGATTGCTCGTGGGTTATGCAGAAGACATTTCATTAGATACAGCAGGCCGATTACTCCTCTCTCAAGTATTAAGAGAATTTGCAAAGGTAGAGAGGCAAGCCATGTTAGTGGGACAGGGAAGTCATTTTGAGCTTTGGGATAAAGAAGCTTGGGATCTACAAATACAAAATGCCACAGAACAAGAAGTTTCAAGTATGCCAATTGAACTCGAGGGGTTCTCACTTTAACGATGCAATTTAATTTAATGCCTCATGAATCAAGCACAACATAATTTTAATCATGAGCATATTACTGTCCTTTTAAGCGAAGCAGTTGAGCATTTAGTTTTAAAAAAAAATGGTGTTTATGTGGATTGCACCTTTGGGCGGGGTGGGCATAGCAGATTAATTCTAGAAAAGTTAAATCAAGAAGGAAGATTAATCGCGATTGATCGAGATAAATCTGCATATGAAGAAGGTTTGAAAATTAAAGATACGAGATTCGAAATTGTGCACGCACATTTTTCAGAAATCGATGAAGTTTTAGCCGCTAAAGGCATTTCAAAAGTAGATGGCGTATTACTTGATTTGGGTATTTCATCACCACAAATTGATCAAGGCGATCGTGGTTTTAGTTTTAGATTCAATGCGCACCTGGATATGAGGATGGATCAAACAAAGGGCATAACAGCAGCTGAACTTTTAAAAAAGATCGAACAAAAAGAATTAGAAAAGATTTTAAAAGAATATGGTGAAGAGAAATTTGCGCGAAGAATTTCTACCGCGATCATTAAAGAGAGAGATGAAGTAGGTTCGATTGAAACAACGAAACAGCTTGCAAAAATTGTCGCAGACCATATGCCCAAAAAAGAAATTGGACAAGATCCTGCAACAAGAACATTTCAAGCATTAAGAATCTATGTAAATCGAGAGCTGGAAGAGTTAAAAGAAGCGCTGCCTAAAATTTTAGAGTTATTAAAAACCGACGGCATTATGGTAGTGATTAGTTTCCACTCGCTTGAAGACAGAATTGTGAAGCAATTTATTAATGATGAAAAAAATAGAGATACTTTACCCCCTAATTTTCCAATTAGAAATGATGAGTTACCAAAACCCCGATTGAATATTGTGACAAAACCTATAAGACCAAGCGAAGCCGAGGTAAAACGTAATCCAAGAGCAAGAAGTGGAATTATGCGAGTTGCTGAAAGGACTGCGCATTAAATGACAAAAGTGAATTTTATTTTATTTTTTGTAATCCTACTTATGGCGCTTGCAAAAATAAACTCACAACATCAATCAAGAAAGCTTTATTTTGAACTTGATCAACAAAAAGAGATTAGCCAAAAGCTAAATTCTGAGTATAGCCAATTGCAACTTGAGCAGAGTACTTGGGCAATGCACGGAAGAATCGAAGAAGTTGCAAAAAAATCATTAAAAATGAAAACCCCCGAACCTAAAAAAATTATTTTATTGGAGCGGCCTTGAGTTTATTTATCAACAATAAAGTTGAGAAAACATTTTTTGAGCTCTCGGGTATTCGAAGAAGATTAATTTTGCTTTTATTCTTAGCTGGATTCCTAACGCTTATTTTTAGAGCATTCTATTTACAAAGTTTAGATAAAAAATTTTTACAGTCGAAAGGAAATGCTACGAGCACTCGAGTAATTTCTCTTTACGCAGATAGAGGAAAAATTACCGACAGGAATGGAGATATCTTAGCGATCAGCAGTCCGGTAGAGTCGGTTTGGGTAAATCCACCAAATGTCAAAATAACTAAAGATCAAAAATTAGAATTAGAAAATATTCTTAAGTTAAGTGCGAATGAGGTTGATCAAAAATTATTAAATAATAAAAAAGAATTTATATATCTCAAAAGACAAATCTCACCTGAAGATGCTAGAAGATTACAAGCGTTGAAAATACCCGGAATCTTTTTTCAAAAAGAGTTTAAGAGGTTTTATCCGGCTGCTGACATCACAGCTAATTTAGTTGGATTTACTAATCTCGATAATATAGGGCAAGAAGGCATTGAGCTTTCTCAAAATAAATTTCTTTCCGGCAAGCTCGGGAGTAAAAAAGTTATTAAAGATCGTGCTGGCAAGATTGTAGATGATCTCCAGGAAGTGAAACTGCCGCAAGATGGGCACGACATAAAGCTTTCAATAGATGCAAGAATTCAATATTTAACATATAGAGAATTAGCTAAATCAATCGAAATTCATAAAGCTAAAGCAGGCTCGGCTATAGTGCTAGATGCAAAAACGGGAGAGGTGCTAGCTATGGCTAATCTTCCTTCTTATAACCCTAATAATTTTAGGGAAGGTGGCGGCCCCACAAGAAATCGAGCAGTGACAGATGTGTTCGAGCCTGGGTCAACAATTAAACCATTCACAGTGTCTTCAGCGTTAGACGCCGGAATTCTTAATCCAAGTTCATTGGTAGAAATTTCATCAGGATTGATGAAAATTGGATCAGCCACAATACATGATGCTCATGCTGATGGTAGCAAACCTTTTATGACAGTTTCAGAAGTGATTGCAAAGTCTTCCAATGTAGGTGCAGCAAGAATTGGATTAATGCAAACACCCAAGAGTTTGTGGTCTACTTTAAATAAAGTAGGGTTTGGAATGCAAACTTCGGCAGGGTTTCCTGGGGAAGCCTCCGGAAGACTTCGTGATTATAAAAATTGGGGCAAAGTAGACCAGGCAACTATATCTTTCGGACATGGGATTAATTTAACACTTCTTCAATTGGCTCAATCTTATACAGTATTTGCTAACGACGGGGAAATGAAGCCAGTTACATTATTCAAAAAAGATGAAATTCCTATGGGTACAAAAGTATTCACAAAGCAAACAGCGAGAACTATGGTAGAAATGATGGAACAAGTTGTGGAAGAGGGTACTGGAGGTAATGCAAAAATTATAGGATATAGAGTTGCAGGCAAGACAGGTACCGCTGAAAAAATTGGAGCAAATGGCGCTTATGAAAAGAATAAAAATATAGGGTCATTTGTAGGTCTAGCCCCAGTTTCAAATCCAAGAATTATTATGGCAGTGATGATAGATGAACCAAGCATTGGAAGTCATTACGGAGGAGCAGTAGCGGCTCCAGTTTTTAGCAGTGTAATGGCTGACGTCATGAAGATATTAAAGATTCCACAAGACATAAAAACTCAAAATAAAGTTTTACCGCAAGACAATAAAAACATTAAAGAAACGATATGAAGAGTGTGTTAAAAAAAATTGGACATCGCATCTCTGATATATCAAACGATAGTAGGCATATAAAAAATAATTCTTTATTTTTAGCCTATCCTGGACTGCATAGTGACGGAAGAACTTATATTGAAGCGGCCATTAAAAAAGGCGCGAAAATAATACTTTATGAAAAGAAAAATTTTGTATGGAAAAAAACATGGCATACAGAACATTATGCTGTTTCAGAATTAAAAAATAAAGAAGGTGAAATTGCACATACATTTTTTAAAAAGCCTTCGAAGCAAATACTCACTATAGGTATCACTGGCACAAATGGAAAAACATCTTGCGCGCACTGGACAGCTGAAATACAAAATCTCCTGGGCAAAAAAACAGGCGTCATAGGGACGCTGGGGTTTGGGTACAAAAAATTAAAATCACATACGTATACAACACCTGATGCGATATCAAATCATCGTATTTTAAGACAATTTAAAAATCAAAAAATAAAATCAGCTGTAATGGAAGTTTCATCTCACGCATTGTCTCAGGGGAGAGTGAATGGAATTCTTTTCGATATTGCAGTTTTTACCAATTTATCAAGGGATCATCTAGATTACCATCTTAACTTTCGGAATTATTTCAATGAAAAAAAGAAGTTATTTGAATTCCCATCTTTGAAAGTTGCAGTTATTAATATCGATGATTCTTATGGAAAAAAACTAAAAAATTTTCTTGTAAAGAATAAAACTAAAGTTTTAAGTTATGGAATAAAAAGTGGCGACATTAAAGCGACACACATTGAATATTCAAATTCGAGCACACGTTTCCAAATTGCATATAAAAAAGAAACATACAAAGTAGAAGCGCCTGTGGTAGGCGAGTTTAATGTATATAATTTACTAGCAGTAATTACTTCACTGATAGCATCTGGCAATTCAATAAAAAAAATTGTGAAACAAATAAGTTATATATCTCAGGTTCCAGGGAGAATGGAAAGACTAAGATCTAAAAACACCCCAAAAATCTTTATTGATTATGCTCACACACCAGACGCTTTAAAAAAAGTGCTGCAAACCCTTAAAAACCAAACTGACGGTAATCTTATCTGTGTATTTGGTTGCGGAGGAGATAGAGATGCCGGAAAAAGAAAAGATATGGCAGAGATAGCTTCTAACTTAGCTGATATTAATTTTATTACGTCAGACAATCCAAGGAATGAAAGTCCCGGAAAAATTATTAAAGAAATTAGCAAGCATATGAAAGGGTCTTATCGTATTGAATTTGATCGACATAAGGCAATAGAAAAAGCAATTATGAATGCTAAAAAAGATGACGTCGTCCTTATTGCTGGAAAGGGACATGAAACCTATCAAGAAATTAAAGGCATTAAGCATCCATTTAGTGATCAAACATGTGCAAGAAAAGCGCTCAAAGTGTACAAGGCGAGTTGAATGCGAATTACTTTAAATAAGATTAAAAAACTTGTTTCTGGCCGATATTTTGGCGATACCGCTTTGCTTCATAAAACAATAAAAAACATTTCTATCAATAGCAATGATATTAAAAATAATGATTTATTTTTAGGTATTAAAGGCGAAAAATTTGACGGGGATAATTTTGCAGAAATTGCTATTAAAAAAGGCGCATTAGCCGCAATTGTATCTAAAGACGTTAAAAATTTAGAAAATAAAATAATCGTTAAAAATGGGCGAGAAGCTTTAGGCAAGATAGCTCAGTATTGGAAAGCCCAATCTAAAATACCTCTTGTTGCTATCACAGGAAGTAATGGTAAAACCACCACTAAAGAAATGATTGGAAGTATTATTTCTTGCTATGTTGGTAGTAAATTAAAAGTCCTGATGAGCAAAGGAAATTTCAATAATGATATAGGACTTCCACTTTCCTTACTAAATATTAAAAAAACTCAAAAATTTGCTGTAGTTGAGATGGGTATGAATCATAAGGGCGAGATTAAATATTTAAGTGAAATTGCAAAACCAGATGTCGCAGTAATAACAAATATAGGAGAGGCTCATATTGAATTTTTTGGTTCAAAAGCAGGTATTGCAAAAGCAAAATCAGAAATATTTTCAGGGCTCAAAAAGAATGGCATTGCAGTTATAAATAGAGAAGATGAATTTTATAGCGTACTAAAGACTGCTGCTCTTCGTAAAAAAGTTATGACATTTGGACTAACTTCAAAATCCGATGTATATGTCAAGAAAACGGTTCAAGGCATTTCTCAAATTAAAACACCAAAAGGAATCGTGGAAATTAAAGTCAAATTAAAGGGCGAGCATAATTTAAAAAATGCATTAGCAGCCATTGCCGCTTCTATTGCACTAAAAATTCCCTTAAAGGCTATTAAGCGAGGTATTGAATCTATCAAGTCAGTACATGGAAGATTGGAACTCAAAAAAGGACTTCGTGGCTGTATCTTGATTGATGATACCTACAATGCGAATCCTGCCTCAATGCGAGCTGCAATTGATGTTCTTGCAAATCAAGACTGTGAAAAAATATTAATTATTGGTGATATGGGCGAGTTAGGAAAAAAGGAAGTTGAGTACCATAAATCAATAGGGGCTTATATCAAAAAAAATAAAATATTAGAAGTAGTTGGAACAGGAAAATTGACGAAACACGTTATAGACCATTGTAAAGGGAATGCAAAATGGTTTGAGGATAAAAAAGCACTTATAAATTACATCAAAACCAAGATAAAAAAGAATTCATGTGTGCTTGTTAAAGGCTCTAGATTCATGAAAATGGAAGAGGTTGTAGATGCACTTACTTAAAATTTTTAAGAAAGATAAAAATTATGTTGCTCGAATTATTTAAGTTTTTAGCAAAAGAGATCCATGGATTTAATGTATTTAATTACATTACATTAAGAGCTGTGATGGCGACAATCACATCATTAGTTATTTCTTTCGCTTTTGGCCCTTGGCTAATCAAGAAACTTAATCAGTTCAATATAGGACAAGCTGTTAGATCAGATGGCCCCAAAGATCACTTAATTAAAACAGGCACACCCACAATGGGGGGTGGCTTGATATTGGTATCAATTATTGTATCGACATTACTTTGGGCGGACATAAGGAACAACTATATTTGGGTTTTGTTAATTGTCACGCTTGGTTTTGGCCTTATTGGATTTATTGATGACTTAAAAAAAGTTATTTATAAAGATCCGAATGGTATGAGTGCCAGGCAAAAGTATTTATGGCAATCAATCATAGGCCTTGGTGCATCTATATATCTTTGGTCTAACGCTGTTACACCCGAACAGACTTCGCTTATTCTTCCATTTTTTAAGGATGTAAGTTTTACGATGAGCGGACCTACTTTTATACTTTTAAGTTATATCGTCATTGTAGGGAGCAGCAATGCAGTTAATCTTACAGATGGCCTCGATGGCCTAGCAATTATGCCGGCTGTATTAGTTGCAAGTGCTTTAGGGGTTTTTGCTTATGTTGCAGGTAATTATGTTATAGCTAAATATTTAGGCATTCCCTATATCAGCGGTGCTGGTGAGTTGGCTATATTTTGCACTGCAATGGCTGGTGCTGGTTTGGGATTTTTATGGTTTAACACTTATCCTGCGGAAGTATTCATGGGAGATTTAGGCGCACTTGCTCTAGGCGCTGCTATTGGCACAATTGCCGTGATTGTAAGACAGGAGATTGTTTTATTTATTATGGGCGGTATTTTTGTGGTCGAGACTTTTTCTGTTGCCATTCAAGTCATGTACTTTAAATATACTAAATTTAAATATGGTGTTGGTAAGCGAATTTTTCTTATGGCACCACTTCACCATCACTATGAGAAAAAAGGCTGGAAAGAAACGCAGGTTGTTGTTAGGTTTTGGATCATAACAATGATGCTAGTATTAATTGGGATCTCATCGCTGAAAATTAGATGAGTATCAATTTTAATAAAAAGAAAGTCTTGGTGATTGGTCTTGGAGAGACAGGGCAATCTGCCCTACATTTTTTAGCAAACAAAGAATGTGATATTCAAGCTATTGATACAAGGCCAATAATTGATAATTTTGATGCGATAAAAGAAAAATTTAAAGACGTTAAATTTACGATCGGGAAAAAATTTAACGATACCATTATTCATGATGTTGAATTAATCATCATTAGCCCAGGTATGTCGTTGAAAGAAAGTTATATTCAAAAGGCATTAAATCAAGGCATACCTGTAATTGGTGATATTGAAATGTTTGCGCATGTTAAATCTGTGAGTTCAAAAGTGATTGGCATTACAGGTTCAAATGGCAAAACGACAGTTACTTCACTTGTTGG
>Ga0208856_1000497_pt1 | contig 15075 bp, 30 predicted proteins | sample LakMenEpi13Jul12_FD_150690 | JGI IMG/M metagenome (GOLD analysis project Ga0208856, IMG submission 150690) | Freshwater microbial communities from Lake Mendota, WI - 13JUL2012 deep hole epilimnion (SPAdes) | ecosystem: Environmental > Aquatic > Freshwater > Lentic | place: Lake Mendota, Madison...
GTTTCTAAGTAAACTGCCAAAACTCAATGAGATTAAGCTACGAGAGCATAACCTTCAAATGGAGCATTATCGTTTGCTGCATTTGCTTTTTTGCTTTCGAACTCCTTGAACCCTTACTACGCCCGTCGAATCCCTTTCACCCCCATCAAAGATACACAGTCGCTTCCCTTTTCTACAGACACATGGATTTGCGAAACCCCTCCGTTGTCTGTCTCCCTTCAACGGTGCTATCCACTAATCCTGGACACCCTTGAAGCATTGGGCTATGTATCTATGGTGGAGGTGGTGGCATCGAAGCCACGTCCGTAACGTCTATGCTGTTCCTCTCAACGTTCTAAGCAAATTATTTATTCTGTTGAAATTTGATTTTCAAACTCTTCTATCCAAGGATGAGGAGCTTCTATTTCTTTATCTTTAATGGCACGGATTTGACGTGCGGTCTCTGGCGAGACATTCGAAGAATTTAGCTTCATCACTGACATTACAACCAGCGATACTAAAACTAAGAAACACCATTGCTATTGCTATGTAAATCTTTTTCATTCTTATTCTCCGGATTATATTCGTGCTTTTCTACTTCTTCAATAGCCACAGAAAACCATTCTGTATTACCTTCACGACGATACTGAAGATCCTGCATAGGAACCATTACCATCTGTTTAGTTTCCGGATGAACCATCATCTTAGGAAACATAACCATACGAATATCAGTAATTGGCTTCTTTTTTACCAAGCCACCTGTTGGCAAACCACTAGCAGCAATAGCGCCATCTGGTCCAAGAATACTCATGTCTTTTGTCCTTTATACTTGTCAAGCAACTGAGAAAGAAACTCGATTGCTGAATCATTAAATGTAACGTCATTCAAAATACCAGTAACACAATACTGCTTTGCAGCCATAGCATTACCATCTGTCGCCTTATCATATTCAACAATATACATATGACGGTCTTTGGTCATCATGACTTCGTGCATCTTATTACCGATTAGACCGTTGTATAGTGTAACAAGAGCCTTCTCGTCAATAACCTTCATAAACTCTGCATTGGGATAGCATTTGATAACATCATCCGCCTTTGCCATATTATGCACGGTCATAAAACCAAGCACAAAAAAGAAAATGGCGATCAAACATTCTTTAGTTCTGCTCATCATTATTCACTCCTGATATAGACTTCATCAATTTAATATCATAATCAATCAACCTAGAAAGAGCTTCGATGGCATTCTCCTTACTAACTCCTCCAGCAATCTTATCTCTAGACCACATAACATACTTGATTAGCATATTAACGTCAAGTGCATTTTGATCCTTCAACTCATTCATGATATAACCCTCAATAGAATTGTGTTTTCGTTGATACGATACGCAAGAGGCTTCTCTGTCTTGATCTCATCAAAGACTTTTCGTAGGACAAGTTTGCCACCCTCGAGTATGCGCTTGAGAAACTCATTTGGATCTTTCCGTCCCACAGACCTGGTAATAGAATTAGATTCGCAATAGTTCGTAATGCTAGTGCCCTTGACCTGGAGCCCACCACGATCAATCGCTGTAAGCCTCGTAATCGTCTTATACTTTGTATTGAAAGTCCAGAGCTCCATTGCGCCGATGACTTTCTCCGGAGATACTGATGCAATCTTGTAAGTTGCATCTTCCTTCTGGTACTTGAGATTTTTGATTTTCTTTTCGACCGACACTGCTCTTGGCTTGCGAGTCTTTTTAATTTTCTTTGTGTTCGAAGAATATCTCTCCGCATCCTCGATAAGCGTGTTGTAGAACGATACAAGATTCTTGATTTCAGCTTTTTTGAGGTGGCGATATCCCTCTTTGAGTTGTTCATCTTTACCCTCATATGCCTCAAGCAATTCATCTAATACTGGGGTAAATTTAGAGATGATAGAAGTAGCGTAGGCGGCAGGAATGTTATTCGACTGCAGCCATTCATACAAAGAAAACTCTACATTGTCGTAGATGTAATCGTCTATCATACCCTCAATTTCGCCAAGAATGTCATGTGTACGCTCACGCATACGGTCTTGAATGGAAACTACTGGCTTACTATCTTCTTCCTTAGTCTCCTGAACATATTTATATGTTTCTTTGATACGATCGTTTATATAATCTTGTGTATCAGTAGGTAACGTAAACCCTCGAGATAAGAGACGACAAACCCAAGCAACAGTAGTAGGTATAAGATTATCTGGAACAGATTTGATTTTCTTGGCGTCATTAACACGTCCTAGATTTTTAAGATAGGTAACAATATACTCTTTGGCTTCTGAATTGGTGCACATGTAGTTATACCAATTCAAAGCATTGATGTAATCAGTTTTTGACAGAGGCTTTGTAAAATTAGGCTCGTCGCCCAGATGCTTCTTATTAACAATGTAAGCCTCCGACTTCGTAACACGAATAGTTTTTGGTTTACGTTTAACAAGAGCAGGGCGACGAGCCATATTATCCTCCAAGGTTACATATATTGTACCCTAGTTTTTATAAAAAGTCAAGCTGCTTCTGCCATTTCGACAGCGAGCTCAAGAGCCTTAGTCTTCAGATTCTTGTTGTATCCATACCAAGCAGACTGGATACGAGAATCAGCCGAACGACCAATCACGTGATCAGTCATGAAAGTAACAGCGTTGAACGGTTGCCACCAAGTTCCCTCGGCGTATTCATGTCCAGGCTGAGTATTGATAATGCTCAGAGCAATATCAGCATTCTTCGAACGCTTACCTTCTTCTGGATTCTTCGTATTAAGAGGAAACACACGTTCAAAGTATTCAACGATAGATTCAGTCTTAGCCTTCTTAGAACCAAGGAACTGAGCCATCTCCTTATACTTCTGCAACTTGTCGGTAGCAATGCCAAGCATATCCTTCACATTAGCAGGATTAAACTGCTTACGGTGGGAAATCTTGACCATACGCTCTACAGTCGACGAGAGAGAAAGTGTAAGAGTATTATTGCACACAACACGAATGGGAGTGAAGCGCACGTCAGTAGAAAAACCATACTTATGAAAATTAGAAAAGAGTAGATAAGAGTCAATCTGATCTCCCTTAAAGAGCTCAAACGACTCCTTAACCTTAGCCAAACCCCAAACGATCTGACCATCCTTCAGAGAGCCAGCAGTATGCATCTCCATATCACCAGCCATAACGAATTCATTGAAGAAGTCAAACGCCTCGGCATTCTGGACAGGATTCCAGTCGTCAGAAACAACGTCAAGCAATTTCTTGTCCTTACTACGAACAAGAGCAGACTGTTTCGTCTCAATCACACTGTCCGGATCGTTATCATCAAGAATAGCAAACGTAGGATACTTGCGGACTTCCCAATTCAGACCAGCAGCCTCGAGCATCTGTTCGGGCGTAAGATCCGCAGGAACCTTAACACCAAGACCGTGCCACGGAACGTCGCCAGCATAAGCCATCTGAGCAACGCCATCAATCTCTTCAATCATATGAGCCATTTTAGATCTCCTTCACATCAACCATAAACATAGTATAGCTCTATCTTTTAAAAAAGTCAAACTCTTTTTTTAGACCGCAGAGGAGATAATAAGAGCTTTGTCAAGAGTATCTTTATATTGGAATCTAAACCCTTCTAGCCACTCTTTTTGTCTATAAAGCTCGTTTTGAACTAGTTTCTCATCCTCCTGATCGACAGAAAGATAATCGTAAGGGCAATCGTCAACAGATCCGCCGTTAGTGTAATGTAGTTTACCTTCTTCGAAGAACTGATTAGTATATTGCCAGTCGTTCATCTTTTACTCCTCTACGGGCTGCTCTTCTTTTTTAGCGGATTTACGATCTACATCTTTAAAATTTTCTGGATGCTTTAAGACACCAGCCAGAAATTCAACAGCTTCTTTAATTTCTTCGCTGTTATAATTAGCAGCGATTCTTTCTTCTCTTAGATATGCACTCAAAAGACAATAAGCCTCGTTGACTGCATAATAACTAATCTTGTCATCAATAAACATGAACCCTCCTGTTACTTCTTAAAAGAGAAATAAGAATCTATTACTTTGCATAACTGGGGTTCAAGTGCATCATAATGCTCTTTGTCCATAATACCGCAAAGAATATCTTGATAATCGTCTATATCTAAGAACTGTTTACATAGTTCTAAGAAATCTTGTCTCGTTTTTGGTTCCTCAACAGGCACACCATGAATGTTGGGGCCAGAATAAAATTTAAGATCTTCTGCAATATGTCTAGCAATAACAAGTTTTGCTTTATCGACATACTCTTTCATTGCCTGTAGTTCTAGTTCTTTTTTAGATTTAGGAAAAGGAATAACCTCTGCAGTCATCGCCCGAACTCCTTAGTGTCTTTGGCGACACATCTCACTTTAATATAATAATTATCGCCTATTTTTGGCGAAAAGGCAAGTTTTGCGGCTCGCTCATAAGATTCCTGGATGCATGACATCGGCGTGTTTTTGATCTCTCCCATAACAATCGTCGTGTCTCTTCCGCCTTCTTTACATTCCACAGGAGAGAGTAGAGAGTTACAAATAAGAATAACTGGAACATATTCGATCATCCTTGACACTTAACGCCGAATTTAGCTTCGACACCCATTACTTTACCATGAAGGGTGCCAATATGACAAGCCTTCGGTTCAATCTCTACATGTTGTTCTTGGCAAACACCACTAACGCACATGAATACAATCGCTGCAACTAACTTCATAATAAATCTCCTAATACACGGAACTTGTAAGCAATACTTATCCTCATAGATTTACAATGAACCGTGGGTTCGAGTGGACAATGCGGCATTTTAGAATCAAACAATACTGCCGAATTGCTTTTTGGAAAGATGTTTTCTATAATCTTTCCGCCATATTCCATAAGAATTAAATGCCCACCGTATTCTGGCTTCCAGTTCTTATGGTAATAATACACCAAAGTATAATACTCGCCCTCTGCATTTTCTAACACATCAACATGAGGATGACCACATTGACCATGAGTGTTACCATTAGCGTATATCTTAATAGTTTCTATTTGTTTGTTTAAAAACTTTTGTATTTTTGATTTGAATAGATTTTCTATTATTTCTGAAGGCAGGGTTTTATCCCAATGGTAAGTAGGCTCTGGGATCTCAGGCACTGATGAGCCCACCAATTCCCAATTATATTTTTTGAATTCTTCGTCGAGAAGAACCATTTCTTCTTGTGAAAAGAATTCCTCATCGACGAAGATGTTTCGCATTAGACTTGAAACTTAAACGTTCCTGTAATACTTGTTCTATATGTATCATTCGCAAAACAAGGTCTAACGCCATGTTGCATTTCACAAGGAAATAAGATAAAATTATTTTCCCAATCTTCATTAACAGGAATAATATATTCCTTCGGACGCCCCAAAACATCTGTATAATATAACGAGAAATTAGAAGTCATTTCTTCTGTTGGTTTGACAAAAGAAGGAGGAGCCTTAATACCTAAATTCATCCAAATAATGAACGAAAAGATACCATCATGTTTATGTGGGAGATTACATTCATGTCTATCGAGAAAATTAGCCATCAAAGTGTCCAAAACCAATGGCGCTCCATTCGTTAGGTAATTGATTTCTTTCTCGTAGCCAAACGTGTTAAGATAAGCGGAAACGTATGGCAGCAATAACTTTTCTGCATGATGCTTTGTTCTTTCGAGATAGTAATCTTTTTGGATTACTCTTCTTCCAGTAGATCTTAGTTCTTCTTTTACATCCGGTAATTCTAAAATTTCATTCTTAATCGGAGCTAGATCTCCATCAGAAAACTCTGACTGAATGAATCCGTAATTAGGAAACGTATTAACAACATATTCTTGCATAATTATTTTACCTCATTTTTAATTTGCACAAAATACTTTTTCAGTTCAGGAGAAGCATTAGATAATGTAGATCCACAAACTCCTATACGAATCAATTCTGACAATTCAATTATGTCTTTAACTGTGATAGTATCATCTGGTTTAAACTCAAACAAATTAGATTGGTTGTATTTTGTTGGTTTCTTCACAATATATCCTTTTAGTGGTGCTGCCGGAGAGATTCGAACTCCCGACCTGATGATTACTAATCAACTGCTCTACCAACTGAGCTACGGCAGCATTAACACGTCGTCGCTTTTGACCGTCATATCAATTTTATTAAAAAACGCAGTAAAAGTCAATCTTGAATTTTCATTTTCTCCGAAACCACACATAGCACTATGATTAAATTTAGATTTATACAAGACTAATCTATTATAGATGTTTTCAATATACTCTACTTTATTATCGTCTTTAAATATCATCGTTCCGCTATTCAAAGGAGGATTTTTATTAAGATATACCACTCCCGCATATATACATCTAGCGTCTGTGTGTATCCAAGAATTCTCAAAAATACAATCTTTATCTAATCTATGGAAGTAAAAAGTCCCTTCCCAATTGTAATTATATGAGAATTTATCATATGCTCCTAAGAAACAACCATTAAAAATGTCATGTACCAGAAGATCAGTTTTTTCTTTATTTTCTAAAGAAGTTTTGTGTAAAGGGTATGTTCTTTTACCTTTCCAATATGTTCTTCTTTCATCATTAAATTTCTGAGTATCATTCTGAAAAAATTTTAAAGTGTTCGCCCACTTAACAATCTCATCAGGATAAAGAAAGACATTATCAATCACATATATGTCTTTTAGCATCTATCAACCTTAATACATTTTCAATGTCGTCTTGATCAAATTTCGTAATACGTATCTCGTATTTATCTGGCTCTTCAAATATCTTGTTGGTGTCTTCGTATCTACCTTCTTTGATAGTATCCATCCAGATAGTTATGTCTGGTTGGAAGAAACTTCTATACAGATTTCTTGGACAAACAAAATCACAAATAGCAATAATATCATTCTTACAACAAATCTCAGCATTCTGGGTCATACGACACAACTGACGAAATCTACCGATGTCTGAGAAATCCCAATCATCGTAGAATTCTCTCATCTCATCGCCATTGTATAAAGCGACTAATTCGTTTTTATCGTTAAGGACATCAAACAATTTGTTAGCAAATGTGGTCTTCCCGCTTCCAGGAAGTCCAGTCACAAGTATTTTCATCAGTCTGTACCGTGGATATGTTCTTTTAGATAATCATACATTGTAGGACAATCTTTGACTATTTCCTTCCACTCAGCCTTTTTCTTATCTAGGTTATCAGCAGCTAATTTATATTTTTCTTTCCACTCTTCTTTGCATATATCATTATACGCATACAAAGAATTGTTATCAGTTGGAAAATAATTCATACCAGAAGAAATAAATGGTATACCGCCCAAACCAGTAAAACCATAATTTTCCATTCTAGCGTCTGCAGCCCTAGTAAAACCACTTACTTCGCTTGTGTCTACCTTCTTTGTTATTGATCCAAAGTCTCTTTTACCGATATCTCTCCAATATGGAGTATCGTCTCTGTGAGACAAAGCGTAGTGTAATGCAACGAAATCTGCAAAAGCCTTGAAGTATCTTCTACAAGCATAATTATAAACGTCAATGTCCCACTGGCTCACATAACCTTCTGAATCTCTACCAAGAATACGAATCATTCTCATCAAAAATTCATGAATGCTAAGAAGTCCATTACTCTCAAGCGGCTCAATGAATCCCGCAGACAATCCAATAGCTGCTACGTTCTTGACCCAAATGCGCTCGTGGATACCAACACGTGATTTGATATTCTTAAATTTAATTCCTTGGTTATTAAAATCCATCTCGTCATCAAAATGACCAGTGCTACGGAGATATTGTTTAAACTCTTCTAGAGCATCTTCATCACTGATGTATTTGTCTGAATAAACATATCCTGTTCCCAAACGATTCCACAATGGGATTGTCCACACCCAACCATTATTAATAGCGTGGCAGTTGGTATATGTAATCATTTCCTTACGCTTATCAACATAAGGAATCTGAGCAGCCCAAGCAGAATTGTTTGGTAGAATATCGCTCATAGAAATGAACGGTTCGTTTAGAGCTCCAGCTAAAAGAATAGATTTGAAACCAGTGCAATCAATGAACAAATCGGCGGTGACTTTTTCGCCATTATCTAGCTGAAGAAAGTTGATACCGTTCTCATCATCAAAATCAACCATCTTTACTTCAGCTAGTATATTCTTAACACCACGTGGAATAGCGTATTCTGTTCTTAACCAATTAGCAAACTTGACAGCATTAAAATGATAAGCTGTGTCTTTTCTGAAATTGAAGTTTGGTAATACACCTTCTGAGTTTTCAAAAATTTTATTTTCATTAACCAACGCCATGATTGGACACATACAATCTGCATAATCACTATTAGGCGTTTCTGGGTAAAGGAACTTTTTAAAATACCAATCATTTAATACAGCAACATTACCATCAGTATTGGTAGAACCAAACGGATAATGAAACGCTCCAGCGCCTTTTTTATAAAAGTCCTCGAATCTAATAGAAAGTTTATACGTTGCATCTGTAATTTTCATGAAATCTTTGTCTTCGATCTCAAGAAGTTTTAACCAAGAATTAATAAAACCTAATGTTGACTCTCCAACACCAACAGTTGGAATATTTGGCGATTCAATTAGAGTAATATTTTTATTAGGAAAAACTTTGATCAAAGTGGCTGCAGCCATCCATCCAGCTGAACCACCACCAACGATGACAATCTTATCAATTTTCTTAGTCATTTAATTTCCTTTATAATCTATAGAACTTTTACGGCTACGTCTAGTTTCTTCAACGCCATTAGTGTCGGAATCGTATTCTTCATTAACTGATTTTAAAATTGAAACTTTATAATACTGTTCGTTTGGTTTGGATACAGGAACGTTCTCGCCACAAGTTCGGGCGCAAACTTTCAATTTTTCTTCTCCCCAATATTCTTTATGCCAATCAATAGATTGCCACTCATAGCCATCCAAAACATCTTTTAAGGATTTAACCCTCAAGTCATTTCCAAAATTTTTCTCAATTCTTTCAATAAACTTTAACTTTTGATTATCTATTTCTCTAATCATATTAATAAATCTAGAGTCACGATCATCGTTATTTGGTAATTTCTTTACTGGAAATTTAGCGCCAACTCCAATATAACAACATGGGAACATTTTCTGCCAAGCATCAATATATACTTCTTTGTTCTGGAGAACAGGACAATTAATAACAGATCTATCGATGTAGTCATTATATCTATCACTGAACTCAAAATCAAGATATTTCATGTCTTGATCGGAGGAAGAAGGTTCTAGATAATGCGTAACATTTCCTTGTTTATCTACTACTTTCATTTTCTTGGTGTTAAAAAACCTTAGAGTTTTTCTGGCGACAAATCTAGCAAATCCTAATTCTTTGGCTATTTTCTCACATTCTTGTTCTTGATGTTCGTTATGTTTAAACGATAGAAACACCCATACAGCGTTTCCGCCAGCTTCTATGAAAGATTTAGCATTACGTATAATTGTTTCGTATTTTGTTCCGATACGATGTAGATGGTGAGTGTCCTCTAGTCCATCAATTGCGAAATAAACGTCGCTAACCTTTGGCATAACTTTGGCTAATTGAGCCCACCACTCTGGTTTACGGGCACCACCATTTGTATGGATTCTTATATTAATCTTTGGATTGACAAATGAAGTATATTCGATCATATCAATTAGATCGTCGTTTAACATAGGGTCTCCATAATTTCCAGAGAACCTAAGAAATTCCATCTGTTTTAAAACGTCTTCATTGAGAATTCTTCTATAATCTTCAAATTTCCAAGAAATAATAGGCAAGCCAGGATTTACAATTTCACCATTAATATTTCTGGCGCACATTGGACATGCAGCCTGACAATTACTAGTAATCTCTAAATGCGCTGCTCGAAGTTGATCAAATCTAAACATTTTTATTCACCGCTGAATGGACACCCTCGTTTTTCATTTCTTTTTAAGATGGTTTTGATTTTTCTCCATCCATAGAAACTATATGCTGGGGAGTTGACCTTTTTCTGATATTCGCCCTTAGTTAATAGATGAACTTTATGTTTGAGTTTCTTTTCACTAAGTGGTATGACATGCACCATAGGCGTACCTATAGGAATTATATACTGATCTTGTTTTCTAGGAACCATAATAAAGAAATTGCCAGAAGAAGCCAAATTAAAATTAACAACGCCTGGTAAAACTTTTATATCATATTCACCAAGAGCCCATTCCGCTCCAACAAATAGAAAATTTATGTTTTCTTTACAATTAAACAACCATGGAGATCTCATCTTTAAATTGAAATATTTTGAAAATGCATTTCCGTATTGTTCAGGGTTGTGAGAAACTGGATCAGGTGGTGAAGAGAAAAAACACTGAAAGTTGTTTACGTCAGTCTTAAACCCCATATCACACCATGATTCAATCACAACGCCTTTCTTATAGAATTCTAAAAATCCATAACAAGACCTTAAATTTCTATGTCTTGATTCTAGATTATCAAAATCTAAATCGACCGGAGTTTCTGGAATTGGAATATTGTTAAACCATTCAGGTTTAGTTAATGAAGCATTCACAATGGGAGTATATTTGTTGACATTCCCATCGCTTGTGAAACAATCTAAATGAATTACTGGAGTTTTGTGAAAAAATGTAAACATTAGTAAGCACTTATCTTCACTGTTGGTTTGGTTTCATTATCTTTTTGTTTACCGAAATAAATTTCAGCAGGTTTATGATCTCTTAATAATTTAAACTTATTGATACCTAGTTCCATGAATGGTTCTTTTTCCCAGGTATGATTAACCCCATCATAATTGTAGTCATACTTAGGGTCTTTTTGTGAACATTCGTATCGAATACCTTTGTCCCCTCTATTAAACTTAGAGAAAAACCCATAACACAATTTAGCTGGACATGTAAATGCGCATCCAGTAACTAGAAACAATCTAAGTCGCTGTCTAACTTCCTTATCTAAGGAAGAAAGCAATTCTAAATTAGTATTAAATGCTGCTGGTAGAGGAACAACAGTATCATATAATTCCAGAGATTTGTGTAGAGTGTAAACGTCTGAAATTTCTTTAATGACTGATGCTTCTAGTTTATAGAGAGGAAAATCTCTTCGTATCCATTTGGCCAAATTATTTTTAACACAAATGATTGAATTGCCTTCACGATGATATTTTTCAAGAAACGGAATGGCTTCTTTATAAAGGTCTTCTGTAACCAACGAGGAAGTCAGCGGAATGCGATAACCAATTCCTTGATTATACATCCACTGTATATCTTGTTCTACCAATTCTGGTGAATTTTCTAGATAAGGTCTGCCACCGTATATTCTGCACGGAAAATCTGAGAATGCAAATACTGAATCGATTCTATTCAATTCAATATCTGGAAATCCTTTTGAAAGGAAATCACTTATATGTTGATTTGGTAATTTAGCTCGACCAGATACGGTATACGTATAATCCATTCACTGCCTCCATTGAATATATCATATTTATTCCTCGAGGCGCTGGACCATAATATGCGAACTCATTGCTCCACAAAGAGCAATCATTGCACATACGAAGTTAATAGTTGATTCTGGTAACACAAGCATGAAAAATGCATTGGTTGTCAGAAAGAATACATTAATACGGAACATCCAACGATGGAACCTTGGATCGTTTAGCAATTCTTCCTCCATTACAGGTCAATATCTTCGAAAAAGTCTTCAAGAAGAGCCTGGAACTTCTCAGTAAAGCCATATGCCTTGTAATCTTTATACAGTTCTTTTAACTCATGGACGTCACCAAGCTCACCACGAATGACCGTATAACCACGATCCTGGAGCTCATCAACCAGATCATTATCGTCGAATTCGGTCATACTAACTTCTACATAAGCCATATTATTTCTCCTTCAAGAAAGATAACCAATCATACTATAGTTTTTGAGAAATTTCAAATATATTTTTTCCAATCATACTCAACATCTCCATAATAAAGATCGTCTTTTTCTCCGTAATCAATTATTAGATGAATACGGTTTTGATCGGAATCGTTTCTACCAGAGTGAGGTATGTTATTATTGAATTCGACGAGATCTCCAACTTTCATATTCAGAGATTCGTTAACAGAGGGAAACTTAAAAATAACATTTTCGTTTGTAAAAATGGGAATATGAATACGAATTGTGTTTTCATAATGATACATATAATCTATGTGCTCGGGAATAACGCTATGAGCTTTCATATTATTGAGGGTAATTCTTTTTATCTGTTTATTAGAATAATGACGATTGAATATTTCTGTAATCTTATCGATTTCATACTCAAAAAGTATTAACAGCTGTTTGTTAACAATAGTATTCTGAAGTATTATATTTTGTTTCTCAGGAAGTGTGAACAGAAAGATCATATCCAATGATTGGATTTTATTCATCTCATTCCAAGGAGGGCCAGGATCGTAGCAATAACTTTCCCAGCCCTTATTTAATATGTAATTGGTTTTATCGATCAACGATTTAGGGTCAATATGTCCTAAAATATTATAAGCAGAATTCACAGATTACTTTCCTATTGTAATCATTCCAACCAACTTCTTCATCAATTGTTCGTCTGGGACATCTGGCTTTCCACCAGAAGCGCTATGAAGGTCGATACCGATAACTTTGGCCAAATCCATAACTTCATCAAAATACAAGTTTGGTTTACTTTCCTGCCATGCTTTTACGTCAACATTCCAGTAGTAAGTTTTACCATCTTCTGGTTTCGGAATTGGTGGAACAAGAGATAAAGTATTTTCATCAAAAACCCAATCGCTTAGATCTGGGTTAATACGTTTGTATTTTTTAATTATTTCATCTCTTTCTTCTTTGTTCATTCTATGGATGTGGTGCACTTCATGCCATGTTTCTTGACCATATTCCTCTGAGAGTTCTGGACTATGTTCGTAATCCAAATATTCATATTTTTCGTATGGGTGTAATTCTGGAACAGGAACCTTAACGAACTTAACAAATCCTTTTGGTGGATTAGTAGGATCAAACCCTTCGATCAAATCTGCAAGGTTTTGCTCTAGAATTGGATGTGACTCTGGTCTACCATTTTCATCCAGTTTTATGAATAGTGATTGTTCTGACATTTTTAACTCCAAACTGATACGTATACTGCGCCAGTGCCACCTGTGCCGCCATTATGATAGCCTCCGCCACCACCTCCACCAACGTAGATGCTAGCTGTTGTAGCGTATCCAGGACCATTAACACCCTTTGTCCAAGAAGCAGTTACACGACCACCACCGCCACCAGCACTTCCATTACCTCCAGAACAACCGAAAGCAGTTCCACCAGAACCACCTCCGCCTCCACCACCAGTAATTACATCTCCGCCATAACCGCCACCAGCACCACCACCAGAGCCACCATAAGCTGTTACATCAATACCACCAACACGATAGTAACTAGAACCTCCGGCACCACCGCCTTCACCACCACGTCCATTACAGCAGTATGCAAAGAAACAGAATTGCCCACACCATCCAGTACAAGTGTCGGATCCGGAACCTCCATTTCCTCCACCACCGCCACCTCTGACGTCAGCACTCATATATTGATATGAAGGTACAACAAGAGAATACGCTCCTGAAGAAGTATACGAATAACTGTTATTAGCTGGTTTTGAGTAACCGTCTGTTATTGCTATTTGTCCAGAAGTCTTTTCCAACAAATATCTGATATCAGAATCATTTAGCCCAGACGCTGCTCCAGCATTGGCATATACAATAGCCGCTATTTGAGAAAACGATATTTGGCCAGAAGATGGTAATGCCATTTAATTATCCTTATTGGTGTTTTCTGTATCAGCACCCCATTTATTTAAAGGACATGTCGAATTCGGTAAAAAGGTCTTAAACAACATGACACAACCACATTCTTTACATTGTGTGGTTGTGTCATTATATTTGTCACATTCTAGACAGATCAGCAAACGTTTTTTTGCTATAGCCTTACGATGCTTCACTGTTTCGTCAATAATAGTCATAACCGCCCTATACAGAAGAGTCTTATTTTATAGACTATTTATTCACAGTTCTTACTCTTAGAGACGGTCTACGCCTTAAACCCTATAATCAACTCGCAATCACTGACACCACTAAAGGTGCAGTAATTGACAACCCCGACACAGCACCAATGGTTCCTAGAAAGGGATCCATAGGGACCATTTTCTAGATCATGGTAATAGATCATTTCTTAACAGTCCTAAGAAACTCAAGATATTTGGCAAGAGAGATATATCCCTGGACCATCAAGAGTTCCATAGCAGCGATTTTAGCTTCAATCTTTTCTTTATCAGTCATGATTCAAACTCCATATTACGATTCTTCATTTCAGTAACCAGAGCCCAGTATTCCTTTTCAGTCTCACCACGTTCTTTGGCTTCGGCAGACCAATTACCTTCTGCGGCCATATAATACATATGGAGACGCCAGAGACGATCATATTCAGTTTCAAGTTCTTCGTTAGTTAGAACAGTAAGATCTTTCATCGCTTATCATCCAGTCTATTAAAGATTGCAGTAAGCAGCATAACAATACCCCAGAGCAAATTAACAACCGCACTGGCCTGATCATGCCTATACCATTCATTATACCATGCCAGACCTAGAAAGGCAGTTGAGAAAAGTTGGAAGAATTGAGCCATCATTGTGACATTCCTTTCGCAATACGTGCTTTAATTTCCATACGATCACGGATATCCTTTAGCATCCGCACATGTTCATCCCGAGCAGTATAGTGGTCAGCAAGAATTTCGAAGGCATGTATGACGTTCATGCTGTCTCGCATATCCTCCATCTTAAAATCATACCTCTTAGGATCGCTATCATAATCTTTTTTGGCATCTAGATACGCCCAGTAGGTTGTTTCATAACCTTCAAGAAGCATATCGAGGAAGAGCTTGTCGTATTCTTCCCATTCCATTGAAATCTTAATCTCTGGTTTCACTTATAGATCTCCTCTAGAACAACATCAAGAAAGCCACGAACTTCTGAGTCGAAGGCACCATAACGAGTCCACTGAGAAAGATAATTGAACATACCATCATG
>Ga0208856_1000500_pt1 | contig 15013 bp, 13 predicted proteins | sample LakMenEpi13Jul12_FD_150690 | JGI IMG/M metagenome (GOLD analysis project Ga0208856, IMG submission 150690) | Freshwater microbial communities from Lake Mendota, WI - 13JUL2012 deep hole epilimnion (SPAdes) | ecosystem: Environmental > Aquatic > Freshwater > Lentic | place: Lake Mendota, Madison...
CCGCTCGCCGGCGTATTTGACCAGCGGAGCCATGGATGGCGCAGCGCAGGCAAATCCGAGTGAGCCGAAGCCTGGAGGGCGGAGGCGAACGTCCGGCGACGGGATATGGGGAGCCCGAAGCCGGCGTGCTACCCATGCTCCAGCTGTCCAGCGAGGCGGTACGGGGCGGCGGCCGCTATCGATTCGAAGGTCGTTGCTGAGACCGCCCCCGCCACCAGCGATGTCTACGGCATCGCGGTGGCTTCGCCCCCTGATCGGCTGGCGAGCGACTGCAGAACCGTGCCCGAAATGCCCTCGTCCACGGACCGCACGCCACCGTCTCCAGACAGCACCTGCAACATACCTCCCGGGAGCCGTGACCGCGGCTTGAGCGAGGTCTCGAGCGGGGAGGCTCCCACGCCCGCTCCGAGGCTCGTATAGCGGCCCACGTCGGAGATGTAGGGCCATGAATAGCGAGGCTGCGTCCACGTGGCGCCGCCGTCGACCGTGTAGTCGCTGCATTCGGCGAGGACCAGGGTTTTGGACAGGCCGTCGGTGATGTCTGCCATCCGAATCGGCTTGGTGCGGATCAATGTCGCGTAGGCACCGGTGACATCGTTCCAGCCGAGGCCCTCGGGGACGAGGACGCCGCTAAAGTCGGTCGTCGGCGGACTCCCGCTGTAGAACCATCCCTCGAGTCGCCGGGCCGGATCAGGAGACGCGGGCCCCGGGCCAAGCAGTGCCGTAAAGTCGACGGCGCCTTTCATCTTCGAGGCGGAGTTGTAGACCGTGATCCGGGCCCCCACGATTTCTTCCTCCTGGGTTTCAGGAGCACAGGCGAGGCAATACTTTTCATACAATCTCGCCAACGCCCCTTCCTCGATGTAGGGCAGGACGGTAATGGCCCACGATTGTGGCCGGATGTAGTCGATGCCCTCTTCCGGCCTGTCTTCCAGATGGGCCACCGTGCCGACCCTCGGCCGGCCCGACGCGAACGGAAACCCGTGGCGGGCATCGGCATAGCTGAGCATCGCGATGCCGATTTGCCGCAGATTGTTCTGGCACTGGTTGCGGGCGGCAGCCTGCCGTGCCTGCTGCACCGCCGGCACGAGCAGGCCGATCAGAGCGCCCACAATCGCGATGACGACCAGCAGTTCAACCAACGTGAAACCACGCAAAGGCTGGCGGCGTGTGCTGATGGTTGTGGATCTCATGACAAGCGGATAGGCCCCATTCCGGGCTGGCAACCCACGGAACAACCCTATCCCGAAGTCTCCGTTTGAAAACTGGGCTTACAATTTACGTCTCACCGTCTGCGGCTTGTTGTCGAGACCGATCGCCGTGAAGGCCACCTCGCGCGGCGTCTGCCAGGTTGCAACCACCGGCTGGGCCTGCCCGCCCAACTGGCGCTGGTAGGTGGTGGCGAGATTCACGGCGCTGCGAGTCCCAAACGGACGGAACGTCGCCACGGGCATAGGGGGTGCATCCGTCGACGTCGGGCTCGGCGGCATCGTCGGGCTCGGCTTCGCCATACTCGACTTCGCCACGGGCATAGGGGGTGCATTCGTCGAAGTCGTGCTCCGCGGCATCGCCATGCTACGCATCGCCGTGCTCCGCATCGCCCAGCTCGGCATCGCCGTGCTCGGCTTCGTCGTGCTCGGCATCGTCGTGCTCGGCTTCACCGTGCTCGGCATCGCCATGCCCATCGCCTTCATGCCCATCGCCGGCATGCCACTGGAACCACCGCTGAAATCGGCAACGTTCCACACGCTCACAGTACCAACATTTCTTCCTGTTTCCGGGGTCGTGATCAAGTTCGCCTTGTAGCTAGGCACCGTCGACGGTGCCACGTAGCCAACGGCCACCTTCACGCCGTCGCGGCGTCCGCCTGGGGCCACAAACGTGAAGATCTTCGCCGGATTGGCGACGCCTTCAACGATGTCGCGGCCGCTGAGCGCCGTGATGATTGGCTCCCGGCCGTTCGCTGCGGAAACGATGAGGTCGTCGTAGTTGTCGGCGTCAACGTCACCGACGGCCACGTTCACGCCGTTGGGAAACCTGCCGGGCAGCACGTCCTTCAATTCTCGGACCAGCGAGCCCTTCGTGTCGAAGAGACGAACGGTGGCGGCGCCGGCCGTCCTGGAGCCCACGGCGATGTTCACCGTGCCATACGGGCCGAGTGCCCCGACCGCCAGGCTCACGCCCCCGACGCCGGCCTTGCCCGCGAAGGCACGGAATGTGGCGCTGGGCTTGAGCGTGCCGTTCTCGTAAACGCTCACCCATGAGGTCTTTGACCCGGTGCCGACGGCCAGCGTCTCCTTCGTGTATTTCGACCTGAAGTAGGCATTGATCTGCTCGGCAGTCCCGGCGAAGGGTGGCGCCTGAGCTGGCTCTGTGGACGTGCCGATGCCGGAGGCGGTCACCACGGGGCCCCGGTAGTTGGGGAAGGCATTGACGGTGCCGACCGTGTTGCCCTTGCCGTTGAGAACGAGCGTCGATTGCGACGACGTGCCCAGCCCCAACCGCAGGCCCTCGGTGTTGCCGAACTGGAACACCGGCGACATCATCCCCTCGTCTTCATGCTCGAGGATGTGGCAGTGGAAGACGTACTTGCCCGGGAAATCGAGCGCCCGGAATCGAATGGTCACGCTTCCAAACGCCGGCACCATGATCGTGTCCAGCGGAGAGACGTAGTTAGCCGCATTGGCATCTGGGAACTTCGTGTCGGGCTTGATCGGGAAGCCGTTGATCTTCGTGACGATGAACACACCCTGGTGGATGTGGAACGGATGATTGAGCGGGCCGGCATTGAGGATCGTCCACTCCTCGACCGTCCCGATCTCAAGCTGGGGCATGACCCCGTCGCCAAACTTCTTGCCGTTGATGTAGAAGTTGTCGATGTTGATGATTGGCGCGCCGGTGCTGGGATCAACACCATCGACGGTGGTCAACTGCTCCAGCGAGAACGTGCGAATGACGTCCGGCGTCTCCTTCCAGAGTGGGTCTGCCGGCTGCAGGGCAAACACCGGTGCCGGGGTGGTGACGGGATCCCCTTCCACTTTGATGGTCGCCAGCACGTAGTAGTAGCCTTTGCCGCTTGCGTTGAGCCGCGCCTCTTCGCCGCCCCATCCGTCCATGAAGTAGTAGGTGCCCGGGGTCGTAGGGGCGGTCACCGCCATCGACATCCGGTTGCCCGGGCTGAGCACGGTGAGCGCGGAGATGTCGTTCATCCGTGGTTCACTGGCGGCTAGCGTCACGTTGTACGGGTGGACGAATGCGCTGGCACCGTCCCGGGCAAGAATCGTGGCATTCCAAGGGTTTTGCAGATTGTCGTCAGCGATGACAAAGTTCGTGGCACCACGGGCGCCGAACTGGCCCATGTTCCAGACCTGCGTCTCACCGGGGCGGACGCGGATGATCGGATTCATCTGGCCGTTGACCCGCTTCTGCCAGCCTTCGGTGTAGCCATCGCCGTAGTACGAACTGGTGCCAGTGCCCGTCAGCATTTTGTACTGGCCATCTGGGGTGATGTTCACCTCCGACAAAACCATGTTCACCTGCGTGAGTTTGTCCTTGTACTGCGGCCACGGCTCAAGCGGATCGCCGACCATGATCATGCCGGCCAGACCACCCTCAACCTGCGGCTTGGTCTGCTCGTGCACGTGCGGGTGATACCAGTTGGCGCCTACGCTGTTTTCGTAGGTCGAGATCGGGATGTTGATGTCCACCGTTTCGCCTGGCTTGAAATGGACATAGACATTATCCGCCGTGCTTAGGTCAGGCGCGTGCGAACCGTGGTAGTGGAAATTGGTCGTGAAGACCGGATTGGAGGGATCGTGGCCAACGGCAAGATCATTCGTGAGGCGAAGTTTGAGCGTGTCGCCGCTGTTGATCTGCAGCATCGTGCCCGGAAAGCCGGCCGGGTAGCTCTTGCCGTAGGCGTCGAACTGATAGGCCATGGCGTAGGAGTTGTAGTCACGGTCATCATCCGGGAGGCTGCTGTAGACTTGCTGCCCACCGTAGAGGATCGGATTGGAGTTAAAGCCTGCTGTGACCATCCTGACGTTGGCCTCGAGCACGCCGTTCTGGCTCTTGATGACGTCCAGGGGCCGCAGATCTGTCTGCTGGGATGCATATGCGGTGGGGAAAATCACGCTCTCCGCCGCCATCACCGTCCGCTGCTCGAGACGCTCCAGATCGAACTGCCCCTGGGCCCGGCTGGCCACACGGACGGCATGCTTGCGGACGGCATGCTTGCGGACGGGGAAGGCCGATCGGAACCAGGTGCGGTGAACCATTGAAAAGGCCCTTGTTGCGAAAAACTAAAGCGAACGCACGCTCTACTATCGACAGAGCATATAGTTTTCTTTCGTTTCCGCAAATTTTTGGCAGAAAAATTTTACGTTGCTAAAAGCGGTCCTAAAAACGCTTAAAAACAGAGGCCAATCACTGTCGAGAACAGAATGAAAACGCTTCGATGTGTGGGTGCCCGGTGTTTGGTTGAGGCTTTTTTTTCCGCACTCGCGGGCTGACGGGAGGTAGGCCGCAAGACAGCATGTGATTTCGTGCACCAGCGCCGGGATGGTCATCGGCGTGCCGCTGACTTCGTCGTCGTCGAACGGTGGAGAACGAAGAAGCGGGCTGAATTGCGGTACTCCTTCGTGGCGGCCCGAGCCGGGTTGGGCTAGCATGCGTGACGGGCCTGTTTTCCGGCCGGGACTTGTGATTTCGCGGGCCGTAAGGCAGACTTCGTGCGAAATTTCACGAAGTCGGGTTTTGCCCGGAAATACCGCCCCCATGGCTGATTTCCTGATCAATTCAGTCGGCCTGCCGCCCTGGCTCGCGTGGACCGTCGTGGCTGGAGTGGCCGCGTTTTTGATCCTGAACGTGATCGCCGGCGGCGCGCTCGTCTTCATTTGGGCGGAGCGAAAGATTGCCGCCCGGATTCAGGACCGTCTCGGCCCCACGCGGACGGGTGGCCGGTTCGGCTGGCTCCAGTCGCTGGCCGACGGCATCAAGTTGCTTGCCAAGGAAGATTTGATGCCCGAGGGGGCCGACGGTTTGCTGTTTCGGATCGCGCCGTATGTCAGCTTCTGTGCGTCGTTCGCGGCCTTCATCGCCCTGCCGTTCGCGTTTGATTTCGTGGGCCAGCGGCTCAATGTGGGCGTGTTTTTCGTGGTGGCCGTGCTCGGGCTCGAGGTGTTCGGCGTGATCCTCGCGGGCTACGCCTCGGCGTCGAAGTGGTCCCTCTTCGGGGCGATGCGAGAGGCGGCCCAGGTGGTGAGCTACGAAGTGCCCCTCGGGATGTGCGTCGTGGTGCCCGTGATGCTGGCCGGCACGATGGATCTCGTCACGATCGCCGAAAAACAGGCCGGCTGGTTCACGAACTGGTATCTGTTCCACGACCCGTTCACGTTCGTGGTGTTCTGGGTCTACGTCACCTGCGCGGTGGCGAGCGTGAATCGCGCCCCGTTCGATCTGGCCGAGGCGGAGAGCGAACTGGTCGCCGGGTTTCACACGGAGTACTCCGGGCTGCGTTGGAGTTTCTTCTTCATGGCCGAGTACGGCTCGATGTTTCTCGTGAGCGCCCTCGCTGCCTTGCTCTTTCTCGGCGGCTGGAACGGGCCGGTGCCCGTGGCAACGCTCCTGGGATTGAGCGAGGGCACTGGCGACACCGCCCACTATTTCGTGCGGCTCATCGGCTGCGGCAATCTGCTGCTGAAGGCCACGCTCGGCGTGCTCTTGATGATGTGGATCCGCTGGACGCTGCCGCGGCTCCGGATCGACCAGGTGATGACAGTGTGCCTGAAATACTGCACGCCCATTGCCGCGGTGATGTTTGCGGGCGCGATGCTCTGGCAGCTGTTTCTGCCCGGTGGACTCGTGCCCGGGTTGTCGCGGCCGGCCGGTGAAGTTCGCGAGGGCTGGCTGCCGGGGCCTGGCGGGGCGCCGCGCGGCTCGGTGGGGCCGGCCGCCGAGAAGGCCGTCGCGCAGGTGCAGCCATGACGGGGTGCCTGATGCTCGCAGCGATCAACTTCCACACGTTGCTTTTCTATCTTTTCGCGCTCCTGGCCTGCGGATTCGCAGTCGGGGTCGTGGTGGCCGACAACGTGGTGCGGATGGCGCTCTACCTCGTGCTCTCTCTGGGCGCAACGGCCGGGCTGTTTTTTCTGGCCGGCGCCGAGTTCATCGGGGCGATGCAGCTCATGATCTACGTGGGTGGCACGCTCGTGCTGCTGGTGTTTGGCGTGATGCTTACGGCTCAGGCTCCGTTCGTCACGATCAAGACGTCGCCCGGCGACCGCGTGCTCGCGGGGGTCGTGGCGGCGTCGTTGTTGGCCCTCCTGCTTCAGGCCGCGTTCTCCGTGGAGGCCTGGCGGCGGCCCGGACTTGGCGAGGTGGCGCAGCCGGCAGCCACGCCGATCGGCGTCGCGCTCGTCGGCGTGCGGGTCGATGAGCCGCCTGTCGGAGCGCCGGCAGGTGTGCGGAGTGGCTACCTGCTGCCGTTCGAGATCGTCTCGATTCACCTGCTCGTGGTGCTCGTCGGAGCCGCGTATCTCGCGCGGGCGAAGCGGCGGCGCACGCCGCGGGCGATCGAGGTGGCGGCGTCGGTGCAGTCGTTGGTCGAGCCATCGGTCCAGGCCCCGCGGCAGGCGCGTGGGGCGGCTTCGGCGCTGGCGACAGGAGGCACGCGATGAGCGGCATTCTCGGAGCCGGCGTGGCGATGGCGGGCCCGGTATTCGCCGTGGCCGATGGTGTGAGTGTGGCCCACTATCTCGTGGTGGGGGCGATTCTGTTTACGGCCGGGATCGTCTGCATGGCCGTGAAGCGCAATGCCCTCGGCGTGCTGATGGGGATCGAGCTTGTGTTGAACGGGGCGAATGTGAACTTCGTTGCCTTCGCATCGCCCTATCTGCGGGGCCAGGGGGCCGTGTCCCTGGGGATCGACGGCCAGGTGATCGCGCTGTTCGTCATTCTCCTGGCCGCGGCGGAGGCGGCGGTGGCGCTCGCCATCACGCTCAACTTCTACAACAACCACTCCACCGTCGACGTCGATCGGGCCGACGACCTCAAGGGTTGAGCCCGGAAGGGCCCCGCACGCCAGCCATGGATATCGCCGCCCAACTTCCCATGCTCCTCGGTCTGGCGTGGCTCGCCCCGCTGGCCTCGTTCGTGGCGATCCTGTTTTTCGGGCCGCGCATGGGGCCGCACGGCCGCAACGCCGCCTGGGTGGCAACGGCGGCGATCGTGACGTCGCTCGTGCTCTCGCTGTTCGCGGCCGGCGTCTGGCTCGGAGCGCATCCTGTGCAGGCGGTCCATCACGGGGATGGGCATCACGGCGAGGGCCACGACGCCGAGGCCGCCGGCCATGGCGGCCACTCCACCGGCCATGGTGAGGCTCAGGCCCCTGTGGCCTATGCCGGCGACTGGTACACGCTCTACGAAGGTGGCAGCCTGAAGCTCTCGATCGGCTGGTATGTCGACGCGCTCACGGTGCTGATGTTCGTGGTGGTGACCTTCATCGCCACCTGCATCCACGTCTATGCCTCTGGCTACATGCACGACGAACTCCACGACGTCACCGATCATGAGGTGCATCTGTCGGGCGGTGGTCATCTGCATCGTCCGGGCCGTTTTCCACGGTTTTTTCAGGCGTTGTCGCTGTTCTGCTTCTCGATGCTCGGGATCGTGATCGCCGGCAATCTGGCGATGGTGTTCATCTTCTGGGAGCTCGTGGGCATCTGCTCCTGGTTTCTGATCGGCTTCTACTACGAGCGCAAGAGCGCGTCGACAGCCGCCAACAAGGCGTTCATCGTCAATCGTGTCGGCGACTTCGGCATGCTGATCGGCCTCATGGCCCTGTGGGGGGCGCTCGGGACGCTGCACTTCGCCGACACGCCTGCGGATGCCACGGGTGTCGCGCGGCCCGGCCTCTTCAGCCTGGTTCGCCCGGCAGCCGACGGCCATGCGCTGCGAGTGCCGGATGGCATGGTGAAATTTGCCGCAGCCGCCGAGGTGGCGAAGACGCCCGCGGCCGAGGTGGCGGGCAAGATCGACGGTTGGAGAAGCATGGGCCTCGGCCGCTGGCTGTTGTTCGTCGCCGGGGTCGGCATCTTCTGCGGCTGCGTGGGCAAGAGCGCGCAGTTTCCACTCTTCGTGTGGCTTCCCGATGCGATGGAGGGTCCCACGCCCGTGTCGGCGCTCGTGCACTCGGCGACGATGGTGGCGGCGGGCGTGTATCTCGTGGGGCGGTTCTATCCGGTGCTGACTCCGGACGTGCTGCTCGTGATCGCCTATGTCGGCGCGATCACGCTGTTCATCGCGGCGACGATCGCCCTGGTGGCCAACGACATCAAGCGGGTGCTCGCGTATTCGACCGTCAGCCAGCTCGGCTACATGATGCTCGCCCTCGGCGTGGGTGGCTGGTCGGCGGGGCTGTTTCACCTCGTGACCCACGCCTTCTTCAAGAGCCTGCTCTTTCTCTGCTCGGGCTCGGTGATCCACGCCTGCCATACGAATGACATGCGGAAGATGGGCGGCCTCGCCCGAGTGATGCCATGGACGGCGGGCACGATGCTCGTGGGCTGCCTGGCGATCATCGGCGCGGGCGTGCCGTTCGTGATCGGGCTTTCCGGCTACTATTCGAAAGACGCGATCCTCGCACAGGCGCTGTCGTTCGCGCAGGCCAACCCCTCCCACTCGATCCTCTATGCCGCGGTGGCGGGCGGAGCCTTTCTCACGGCCTTTTATATGTTTCGGCTGTGGTTCATGACGTTTGCCGGCACGCCTCGTGACCACCACGTGGCCGAGCATGCCCACGAGTCTCCGGCCGTGATGGTCGCGCCGCTCGCAGTGCTCTCGGTGCTGGCCGTGGCCGCAGGCTGGACGCTTCCGGGCGGCTTTGGGCTCGCGAATCTGCTCGAGCAGGCACGCCCGGCGGGAACGGCAGAGGGCATGACGGGCGGCTTCGCCTTCGGCAGCCTCGTGTTTCCAGCCGAGTATCTCAGCCACGAGGGCGCGATCCACGTCACGGCGACGCTCACCGCGTTTACGACGGCCCTCGCCGGCGTGGTGCTCGCGGCCCTCATGTATCTCTTGAAAGTCATCTCGCCGGCAGTCGTGGCGACGATCTTCAAGCCGGTCTACGCGTTCCTGGCCGGCCGGTGGTACTTCGACGAGCTCTATCACGCTCTGTTCGTCGCACCCGTGCTCGGCATCGCGAAGCTCGCGAGCGGCACCGATCGCGGCGTGATCGACCGCTTCATCGACGGCGTCGCCTGGACGGCCAGGCAGCTTGCCGGCATCGACGCCTGGATCGATCGCACGCTCGTCGACGGGCTTGTCAACGCGACCGCCACCGCCACGTGGAACGCCGGCCTTGAACTCAAAAAGCTCCAGACCGGACACCTGCGGCAATATGTGATGTTCATCGTGGTCGGCACGGTGGCGCTGTTCGTCATCGCGAGCCTGCTCTTCCGGACAACGATCGCCGGCTGACCTTCTTCGTCCCCCAGCATTTCCGAGAACCTTTCGCACGGACTTTCCCATGGATCCAGCAGTCTCCCTCACGCAGCCCGCCCTCTGGCCTCTGACGGCGATCGTCTTCCTGCCGGCGCTCGTGGCAGCCTTCCTCTCGCTGCCGATCGTGCCGAAGGCGAGGGAGGAGTTCATTCGCTGGACGACGCTGCTCACGACCGCGGTCGTGTTCGTGCTCTCGCTCTGGATGGCCTGGCCGCAGCTCTTCGGCGCTGCGGGACCGGCCCAGTTCAGGCTCGGTGAGCCGGCCATGCAGGCCGTCGTCAAACTGCCCTGGATCAAAGCCTTCGGCATCGAGTATTTGCTCGGCGTGGACGGCATCAGCCTGCCGCTCGTCGTGCTCACGACATTCCTCTCGATGCTCGCCGCCGCGGCCAGTTGGCCCATCGCCAAGCACGTGAAGGCCTATCACGTGCTGTTTCTGCTCCTGGAGACGGGCATGCTCGGCGTGTTCGTGTCGCTCGATTTCTTCCTGTTCTACGTGTTTTGGGAGGTCATGCTCCTGCCGATGTATTTCCTGATCGGCATCTGGGGCGGCCCGCGGCGCGAATACGCCGCGATCAAATTCTTTCTCTACACGCTGCTCGGCAGCGTGCTGATGCTGCTGGCTATCTTGATGCTCTACTATTCGAGCGACCTGCGGCAGCTCGCGCCCGAGCAGCTTCTCGCGAGCCATGTCGTGAGCCCCGCCCTCGACGCCGCGGCCCAGGCCGACGCCATGAGGCTGATCAAAGATGCACAGGCGCCGGTGCACACGTTCAACCTGCTCGCTCTCGCCCAGATCGGGCAGTTGCCCACGTCGCCGTTCGCGGCGACGCAACTCTGGGGCATGAGCCTGGAGAAGTGGGCGTTCCTCCTGCTCCTGATCGGCTTCGTGATCAAGGTGCCGGTCGTCCCTGTGCATACGTGGCTTCCGGATGCGCACGTGGAGGCGCCCACGCCGATCTCGATGATCCTGGCCGGCGTGCTCTTGAAACTCGGTGGCTACGGCATTCTGCGGATCTGTTATCCGATCTGCCCCGGCGCCGGGCTCGATTTCGCCTGGCTCGTGTGTGGGCTCGGCGTGGTCTCGATGGTCTATGGCGCCTTCGCTGCCCTGGCCCAGAAGGACTTCAAGCGGATGGTGGCCTACAGTTCGGTGAGCCACATGGGCTACGTGATGCTCGGCCTCGGCGTATGGAGCGCCGTCGCAGGCCATGAATACCGCTGGGACGCCTGGGCTCAGGGCGTGAATGGGGCGATGTTCCAGATGCTCGCCCACGGCATCAGTTCGGCCGGCATGTTCTTTATGGTGGGCGTGCTCTACGACCGGGTGCACCACCGCAACCTCGAGGAATTTGGCGGTATCTTCAACAGGATGCCCGTCTACGGCGGCCTCGCCATCGCTGTGTTTTTCGCGGGTCTCGGCCTCCCCGGCCTGTGTGGCTTCATCGGCGAAGTGCTCGTGACGCTGTCGAGTTGGAACTACAGTCGCGTGCTCGCCGTGATCTCGGCGTTCACGGTGATTCTGACGGCGGCCTACATCCTCTGGGCGATTCAGCGGGTCTACCTCGGCGCGGAGTACAAGGGGCCGCACGGCGATCACCTCACGCCGATCACGCCGCGCGAACTCGCGATAGCGACGCCGCTCGTGTTCTTCGCGATCCTCTTCGGGGTCGCCCCGCAGATCCTCTTCAATTACGTGACGCCGTCGGTCAATCGCCAGGTGGAGACGCTCGCCGACTGGACCCGCCGGGTTCACGATGCCGCTCCGGCGGCGGCTGCCGTCGCGGTCGGCGAGGCCGCCGGTCGCATCGAGTCTCAGGGAGTCGCCGCCCGCTAGTGCGGCCGACGCAACGAGGAACGCCCCCGTGAACGCCCAGTCGAATCTCGGCACACTGCTCACCGACACCCTCGCAAACACGCTCGACGTGTCTGTGCCGCTGTTTCGCCCGGAGCTCTGTCTGGCCGCCACGATCGTGCTGCTGCTCGTGTGTCGGATGCTGCCAGTGCTCAAGCATGCCGACTCGGCACTCGTGGCCCTCGGCGGAGTGGCCTTCGGACTGTGGTATGCGTGGAGCGATTTCAAGGCTTTGCCCACTGGAGGCGACCTGCTCGCCGGCCGGCAGGAACTGTTCACGGGCCTGCTCGTCTACGATTCGCTGACGGCATACCTGCGGCTGCTGTTGATGGGATTCCTCGTCTTGTACATCGCGTTCACGAAGGCTTCGGGCATTCCCGACCGCGAAGACGGCGCCGATTTCTACACCCTCGTGCTCGGCAGCACGCTCGGCATGTGCCTGATGGCGTCGGCCAATCACCTCCTCATGCTCTTCATGGCCGTCGAGATGGCGAGCGTGCCCTCCTATGCACTCGCCGGCTTGCTGAAAGGCCGCAAGGCGAGCTCGGAGGCGGCCCTCAAGTATGCGGTGTATGGCGCCGGCGCCGCCGGCATCATGCTCTATGGCTTGAGCCTCCTGGCCGGCGTCCTCGGCACGTGCCACCTGCCGAGCATGGCGTTGGAACTCGCGAAGGTGGCGCACGTCGGCTCCGATGGCGGCAGCGTGATGGTCTTATCGCTCGGCGGCTTGATGCTCGCCGTAGGGCTCGCCTTCAAGCTCTCGGCCGTGCCGTTTCATTTCTGGTGCCCCGACGTATTCGAGGGCGCGGCGGCCGAGGTGGGCGGGTTTTTGTCGGTCGCAAGCAAGGCTGCAGCCGTCGCGTTGCTCCTGCGGGTGACGTTCGGATTGGGCATCCCGGCAGACGGCCTCGGTGCCCCGGCAGACGGGGAGGCGGCGGCCCAGACGCTCGCCGCGCTGGGCGAGACCAGGCATTTCATGGTCTACGTGGTGGCCTTGATGGCGGCGGTGACCTGCACGCTCGGCAACCTCGCGGCCTACGGACAGACGAACATGAAGCGACTGCTCGCCTACTCCACGATCGCCCATGCCGGCTATCTGATGATGGGCGTGGCGGCGGCGATCGCCATGGCCGGCGTCACGGCCTCCGGGACGCGCGATGCGGTCTCAGCCGTGGCCTTTTATCTCGGCACCTACGTGTTCATGAATCTCGGTGCGTTCGCCATCGTGGCCCTGCTCCGCAACACGCTGCGGAGCGAGGAGATTGCATCGTATGCGGGGCTCGTGCGGACGAGCCCGGGCATCGTGGTGGCGATGGCCGTCGTGCTCGTAAGCCTGATCGGCCTGCCGCCGCTCGCCGGCTTTGTCGCCAAGTTTTTGGTGTTCTCCTCGATCGTCGAAGCGATCACGGCCGGGGCCGAACGGCCGCTCTTGCTCGTGCTGCTGGTGATCGGCGGTCTCAACACCGTGATCAGCCTGTTCTACTATTTGCGGGTGCTCAAGGTGATGACGTTCGACCCGCCGCCCGATGAGCGGGCCTCCGAGCCGTTTTCGCTCGTCTCCCTGCCTGGGGCGGTCGTGACGGCATTCGTGCTGCCTGTCGTCGGGTTCGGGCTCTTCTGGTCGGGCCTGTACGCGGCCGCCCAATTGGCCGGGGCCTTCGCCTCCTGACGGAATGCCATGACTCCCCACACCGCCCCACTTCCACGCCTGGTGTCGCTGCTCGGTTCGTCGTTAGCGCTGTACGTGGCCGATGCCGGCATCTGGACCTACCCGGGAGCCGAGGAGATCAAGCTCGCGCTCGCCGATCTCGCCGACGACCATCGCAGCCTGATCGATCGGGCCGGCGCGGTTCTCGAGGATCGCGGGGCCGATGTGCCGCGGCGCCCCTACCCGATTCAATTCACAGCCACGCACGATCTCGACCTCCGCTCGCTCTTGCCGCGAATCGTGGCCGGCCTTGAATCCCAGGCGGTCGCCCTCGAGAACACTGCCGTCGCGGGTGGCGACGCCGAGGAGACCGACCTCGTCGGCGAGGCCCTCACGTCGACGCGGGCGCACCTCAACGACCTTCGGCAACTGCTCGCACGGCCGCGCGACTCGGCCAGCTGAGCCATGGAATTCTTCGACAGCCACTGCCATCTTGACCCGATGCGGTATGGCGGTGATCTGCCGAACGTGCTCGCCAGGGCACGAGGGGCTGGCGTGACGGGCCTCACGGTCATCGGCACGCGGGCGGCCGACAGCGAGGCCGCCGCGGAACTCGCCGGCCGCGAGCAGGGCCTGGCCTGTGCCGCCGGCATCCATCCGAACGATGTGCACGAGGCGGAGCCCGACGAGTGGGACCGCATCACGCGGCTCGTGGCCTCGGGGCGGGTGCAGGCCGTCGGCGAGACCGGCCTCGACTGGTATCGCGACGTCGCTCCGCGCGACCTGCAGCGAGACTTCTTCGAGCGGCACATGCGGCTCGCCCAGAAGCTCGGCCTGCCGCTCGTGGTGCACACCCGCGAGAGCATCCGCGATACGCTCGACATGCTCCGTGAGGCGCTCTCCCGCGGGCCGCTCGCCGTCGTGCTGCATGCGTTCACCGGCACCACGGCCGAGGCGGCCGAGGCGGCCGATCTCGGGTGCCACCTCGGCTTCGCGGGCATGGTGACATTCCGCTCCGCCGCCGACCTGCGGACGGTTGCGACGACCGTCCCGCTCGAACGGCTGCTCATCGAGACCGACAGCCCGTTTCTTTCCCCAGAGCCGTTCCGGGGCCGCCGCAATGAGCCGGGCCACGTCGTGCACACCGCCCGCTGCCTGGCGATCGCCCGCGGCGAGCCACTCGAAAAGTTCGCCGCCGCGACCACCGCCAATGCCCGTCGACTGTTCTTCAAGCGTTGACCCCTCGCGAACTCACTTCCTCCCGGAGCCCCACGCATGGTTCGCACCCCCAGCACGATGCTCGCCCTCGGCACCAGAGCCCCCGACTTCGCACTCCCCAACGTCGACGGCCGCACCGTCACGCTCGCCGATGCCGCCGGGCCCCGGGGCACGCTCGTGATGTTCATCTGCAACCACTGCCCGTTCGTGAAGCACGTGGCCGACCAGCTCGCCGCCCTGGGCCGTGAGTATCTGCCGCGGGGCATCGGCGTGGTGGCGATCAGTTCCAACGACGTCTCGTCGCACCCGGCCGACTCGCCGGAGCAGATGGTGCACGAGGCGGAGGACCGCGGCTACGTGTTCCCCTACCTCTACGACGAAACGCAGGAAGTGGCCCACGCCTACCATGCCGCCTGCACGCCCGACTTCTTCCTCTTCGACGGCGATCGCAAGCTCGCCTATCGCGGCCAGCTCGACTCCAGCCGCCCCGGCAACGACGTCCCGGTGACCGGCGCCGACCTCCGCGCCGCGATCGACGCGCTCCTCGCCGGACGCCCTGTGCCGGCCGAACAGCGGCCCAGCCTCGGCTGCAACATCAAGTGGAAGCCCGGCAACGAACCGGCATATTTCGCGAGTTGACGCGTCGCGAATCGCCCGCCCCGGCTCGGGATTGCCTACAACGCTGCGCCGGACGGTAGGGCAGGTGACAATGACCCGCATTCGGAGCCGGCGGTAGGCATGCTCGACTCCGGTCGTGTTGAGAGTACAGGACTCGTGGGTTTTGCTCAGAC